>Ga0265797_10011867_pt1 | contig 10821 bp, 7 predicted proteins | sample P2T30metagenome_FD_192433 | JGI IMG/M metagenome (GOLD analysis project Ga0265797, IMG submission 192433) | Plant litter microbial communities from East Loma Ridge, Irvine, California - P2 T30 | ecosystem: Environmental > Terrestrial > Plant litter > Unclassified | place: USA: California... | reverse complement strand
GTAGCGGCGATCTGGCTTGTATTAGCACGGCCTGTAGGTGATCAAAGCTAGAACGAAAGAACAACTTACAAGGCGATGGCGTATCCCATGGAAAAGGTGAAGATGAACGGTATGACCGCGATTCCTGTGGCGGCGTACTGCGTGTTTGCGAAACTCGCAGAAAGGGCTGTGATCAATATGAAGCTCACAAACATGATGCTGGCGGAGGACAGGAACAGCGTTCTTTTCCCAAGGCGCTTGATGCATGCAGCGGCTCCCGTGGCACACACGAGGTTCCACGCTTGCAAGCAACCGGTGATGACGAGCTGCTTGTCAGCATCCGTTACGCCGACGCTGATAAGGATGGGCGTTAGATAGTACGAGGCCACGCCGTGGCCGCCCCATTGAGAGAATAAACCAAGCGTAAGGGAGACGAACAACCGTTTGCGGTTTCCTGGGCCTCGGACCAAGTCCAAGTAGCTCGTCGTGGCCATAGAGCTCTCCATCTTGATGGCTTCCTCTATTTCACGGAGTTCTTGGATGACAATTGGAGCAGAGGAGTCGCCGCCCGCGTGCCATTTTGCGATCGTCTGACGAGCCTCTTCATGGCGACCTCTGGAGACGAGCCAGCGTGGGCTCTGCAGGACCAAAATGACACCGGGAAGAAGCAAGAGCGGAAGGAAGATCTGGAATAAGGACGGGATCCGTCATAACCAGGAAGATTCGAGGTAGAGTAATCCGAGAGTGACGAAGGCAGCAACTGTGCCCCCGACGAAGAAACCGCACTGGTAGTAGCCGGTGGCAAATTCACGGTGCAAAGGCAGAGCAATCTCACTGATCAGAATGGGCGCAGCAGAGCCCCAAAAGCCGGCTGAGAATCCCAGGATCGCGCGGGCAACGACGAACATGGCGGTGTTGGTTGCGGCCGCTTGGACAGCGGCTCCGATGAACACAAGCACAAGTCCGATATAGAGACCAACTTTACGCCCGAAGCGATTCGAGATTGAGGCCGTGATTGTGAAACATGCTAACATTGCGATCCAGTAGACGGCTGAGATGAAGCCTAACCACGCGCCAGTGGGTGTGTGGAGGAATTGCTGCCATTCTGGAATGGCTTGTAGGCAGTTGACAAGCGATCCATCGAAGCCATTCGCCGAAGCTGCGATGAGGTGCAGTGTTAGTTCATACAGTATTAGTTGAAGTAATGTGAGAATGAGGCACGACGGCCGGTATACGAACCTAGTAAGACACAGCTCGCAATATATGCGTTAAGCCGGAGGACGCGAGGGGCGTTCCATGGTGGGATCTCGATAACGGTGCCTACACTGACATTGTTGCTACGTTTAATAATTAAATCTTTCTCGCTACCGCCGATCTTAAGTGTCTGTTCGGCTAGTGAAGTTGCTATAATGTCGTAGGTAGTAGATCTAAATTATACGTGTCCTATAGCGGGGTTATAGCTCTCCTATTATATATGTCTATAATATAATATATTTACTATAGTCTAGACTATAATATAATAGAGGTAGAATGCTACTAGGTTTATATTAGGTTAAACTAAGGTTAATCTAGATAAGAGAAGAAGTAGTTAGTATAATAAATATAGTTCGTTATAATTACTAACTTCGATATATAAATTAAGTACGAGGCTTCTATCTAAGGAAAGTATCTATTCTATATACTAAAGAGACTTATTTGTTCCTATACTCTACTCTATAGATATAGAGTAGTAGAGTATATAGAGTAATAGAGTAATAGAGTAGTTTATAGTAAAGTAGTCTATAGGTTATATAATCTATACTCTATTATTATATATTAGCCTACTACGGCTAACTATTACGTCTACGCCTAAAGCGTAGTCGTATCTCTAGATATTATTATACTATCTTCTTTCTATAAGGAAATATAAATTTATATACTAAGAACCTTAGGCTCCTTATATAAGAGTTATATACGATTCGTACGAGAATCCTAAAACATCTCTATACTTAGTACTATATTATCTTAGGAGACTTCTATAATAGCCTCTCTACCTAGGCTCCTTAGGTAATCGTTAATAATCTATCTAAGAGATTATTATAGGTATATAATATATACGCTAGAGTTTACTATAGTATTTAATAAGTTCGATACTAAAAGAAGTTAGGTTCTAACTAGACTCTATAAGAAACTAGACGGCTTCCGAACGTATATCGGGCTAGCTTCCTAGTACCCTAGATATATATAGACCTTAGCTAATATATACTCTAAAGATATATCTTTTATATTACTCTTCTTCCTTAGTCGTCTTTTAGATAAAAACAGACGAAGTTTATTCTATAGCTATATCTTCTATATCCTATATAACTATTATTCTTTATATTTACTAATATTATAGGTAGACTACGTATATATAGAGATTCCTCGTAGTATTTAATAAGTTCGATATAGAAAGAAGTCTAGTTCTAAGTAGATTCTAAGAGGAAATATATAGAAGCTATACTAAGTCTTATAGTATAGGCTAGTCTACTAGTGCTTTACTTATAAGAGGCTTACTCTTTATATATATCTAGTATAAGTAAACAAATTTTATTAAATAGTCTAACTCTTAGGATCATTCTTATATATAAATTTAAATAAATTATATCGATTTGTTTATCTTCTAATAATAGTATATTAATAATAGTAAATATCTATATTAGTAAATATTATAATAGAAAGCCTAAGAAACAAAGATTACTATAAGATTAAGTATAATAGCTATCTAGGAAACTTAAATATAGTATATAACAATCTTATAAGCCTTATAGATTTAGATCTTAGAGCTTATCGATTTAGCTTAGATCTAAGTACTTTATAACTTCTTAAATTAATAAAAACATAGACTACTTCTTAGCTAGTATTATATCTTAACTACTACTCTAATTTATTATTATATTAGTTAACTTTATCTATATAATAAAAGTAATAACCTTAGCTATAAAGCTTTTTAAAAGGTAACATAGTTATTAAGATAATTAACTTTAAATATATTAATAAATTAATAAGACCTATACTTATATTAGTAGTAGTATAGTAACTCTATTATAATCTAATTAACTAATCTAACTTTAATAAGCTAACTAACTAACTAATCTAATCTTACTAAGCTAACTAACTAACCTTAAGAGCTAGATTAGTAGTTATTTAAATAGTAGCTACTCTAAATCTACTATAGATCTAGATACTATAGATAGACTATAGCTACTAAGTAGTTATTAAGGAAAAAGACTAGGTAATTAGAGGTATAGCTATTATTATAGAAGCTAATATTATAGACCTATATATAGATATATTAGTTAGCTTATATTAGACTAGGCTTCTATTCTTATCTAGGTAAGAATAGAATACTACTAGCTAAACTAGTATCTTTTCTAAGTAGAATCTAAAGTTAATACTAAATATAGATATAGAGATAGTAATAAAATAATAGAATATATTCTTCTTATATACCTAAGATAGATAGATAAGTATAAGAAACTAAGAATAGCTATAGATAATAAATTAGATAATATATTCTACTTTTTTAAAGAATAAGACTTAAAAAAGAATAGTAGAATAGAGTAATTACTAGATAAACTAAAAGACAAATAGAAGCTAGATCTAGTAGTTATTAAGACTACTATCTAATTTCTAGAGAAAACAAGTAGATTAACCTATAAATAAGAGGTTATATAAATAGTATAGAAGAGAGGTTACTAGAGTACTTACTCTAAGTAAAGGTAACGAATCTTATTTATAAGTAAGGTTACTCTTAGAGATAGCTTATATAGTTACTATAAATAGCCTAACAGAGTTAATTAATTAATTAATTATACTACTTAGGATTAATTTCTATACGAAAACAAATATTTCAACTTAAAATAGTTGTCTTCTATACAAAGGATAGCTTATACGAATACTATGAACAGCCTGAATAAGATAGTTAATTAATTAATCATTTGCAGGTAGAGCTTAATACGTTACGCTATTAGACGATACGGAAACCTATAGACAAGTAATCTGAGCTACTATAATAACCGCTTCACTCTAGTGACTACCGCTTGGCATCTTGCGGCAGCACGTAACGGCTCTGCGACCACTCTCTTATACGCCTCGACAGCAGCCTCGACATCATCTCTAGATCTAACCTTTTCCCAGCCAGAATAGTCATTTGGCTGAATGGCCTTCGGCACAATCGCACATTTCGCGGCGGCGGTTTGAATGGCATTGATGTCGTTTATGTCGTCCTTGAAGGTCCCGATAGACTTTATGGTAGATTGGATAGCTTCAATCTCACCAACAGCCTGAGACGCTTTGGTCACGAACTCGTCCACGTTCCTTGCTACTACTGCTTGAGCAGCACCCACCCAAGCGGCCTTATTGCTGATCGAAGGCGCGATCTGGGAAACTAGCGGGCCCAATGCCTTTTGTGCGTCTTGCATCCTGCCTTGCGCTGCCGCCTCTAGACCAGTAGTCCACTTGTCGAATTGCGATCGTGTTTGTTCGGCTTTGCGAATGACCTGTACCGTGTCTCCAATCGCTTTCACAGACTCCAACTGGGTGATGAGTCCAAGTGCCTGGCCCGAGAGATATGCCTTCATAGCTACTTTGGCGAGATCTGTAGCAACGGAGCACATAGATTGAGCAGATTGAACTTGCTTTTCAATATCTGCGATCGACAGTTTTGAGCGACACATGGCAGAAGCGTGTTGCCGCAGCCCCTCACAGCATGAGGCGGTCAGTCTCTTTAATTCGCAGAATGGTATATCGAGTCGCTTAGATTCGCATTTGTACTTTCCGGAGGGCCTACGAGATTCGCACTCAGCTGGCTGCCAGGGCCATTTCGCTTTCTTTTTGCAATGGTCGATACTTCTATCCACATCGATTTTGCAGGCGGCGATGAGATCTCTCAGGGACTGTTTGCAGTATGCGACTTGCGTACGCACGCCTCTCTTGCAGGAATCGATTACTGAACCAGTGATGGCGGGACAGAGCGTAGGCTGCCGGGCCATGTCAACGCCTTTGAGAGCTTGGGTGAGTCCGCCAACTTGTGCTTTCCAAGATTCCACAAGATATTTGTGACCTTGCTGTTCGGCGACCTTAGCCCAATCAACCTGTGGGGAATCCGTGTTTGCAGCCTGTCGTACTTCAAGGCTGGGGGTCGACAGAAATTCGGGTAGTGGCATATTTTTTTCCTTCATCTGTACGTCGTCAAAATCTTCAGTCGGCACTTCGGTCGAGGAAGGAGCTTCGCTGCCGGGAGAAGACTTTGTCTTATCGAGATTACCGAATTCATTGTCAGGGTCTGTTGGGGTTTTAGATCCTTCGGGAATCATCGCTCCAACATCTGAGCTGTCGGGCAACTCGACAGCTGCGGCGTGGATGTCTTCCAACTCGCTTGAAGAAGTCGCAATAGGTGAACTGTGTTCGGTGACAATCTCAGAGGCGCCTTCGGTGGGTAGCCCGTACTCGCTGCTAAACTCGATGGAAGCAGTATCGAGCTCAGATTCGAAGTTATCAATATCGTCTGTCGCAACGCCGGTGGCCCGCGTGAGCTCGTCAAAATGCTCGGTCGCACTCTCCATCGTAGCAGTGGACAAAGAGCGGCTGTAGTTGCCGCTTCCACCTTCGAAGACAGGCTCGGACTGATATGAAGCGTTTCGTCCGCCACCTACACACTCTTTTCCAATCAATGGTACTTCGAGGCAAGCATTGGCACCTGTGGACACGTCACACAAGGTGTTGCACTTGACGTCTTCGGCGACCCAAACGCGGTGCTCATGCCCTTCGACTGGCAGTCTCCACTGCTTGCTGATTTCGTTACCGGCGTAGTTCGATGCCTTGTAGCCTGGTCTACAGGCGCAAGCACCGCGAGGACTAGCCACTCGTGGATCTGGGAAGATGCAGGTCGGTGCTGTGGCGTCGCATGTGTTGTTGTGGGGATCACAAGCTTTCGGACAGCCAGATGGGCCAGTCACCGGTCCTTCCTGGCATATGGGCTGGGTTCCATCAGAGCAAAGAGGTATCTTGCCGTCTAAGCGAACTTCCGACGACAGAGTGAGACGAGCAGAAGCTAAGGCCAGAGCGGTGTAGGCGAAAAGCATCATTGACAGTGATCTGTTATGTCTTGCAAGGCGCACTGCGAATTTACAAGCGGAGATCAGCCAAAGCGACAAGTTACAAGAAGAAGGAGGAAATTATATAGCTTGAATTCACTACACCTACTAGCTATGGTTGACTTTGCATCTTTGACGTTGCACCAGGCCGAGCTATTGCTTTCGACTCCGCCCTCATTCTTGGAAAAGCAGAGCTGGTACATACTCGCTTCTCAGCTGACTAGACAACTCTGGGTTTGAATGGCTGTCTCCGCCCGCTGGAGCATACCTGGCAATGTGGGAGGAGGAGGTTGTGTCTCGCGACCTAGAGCGGCTTGGAGATGGCCGGACGTCGCCGCCTTGGCACAGCGTTTGTGGTTGGAGCTCACGTGTAGCTGTTACCCAGGTGCAGACCCTTCCACAACTCTGGGTCAGGTTGGGTCTTCCGACGCCATTGCACGTATGGCTCTTAGTCGGGGTGTAAGCACGGGAAGATTCTTCGGTGTCGTGAGCTTCCACAATCTCCAGACAGCCAGACTTTACAGTCACCATGGCGCCATGACTGTGGCCTGATTTTAGGTGTAATGATCTTAGCGTGATTAACAACAGTCACCATGGCGCCATGACCGTGGCCTGATTTTAGGTGTAATGATCTTAGCGTGATTAACAACAGTCAGACGAGCCACAACCTACAATAGACAGGGTGTTGAAGACATTGATGCACCAGCCCGCCCAAAGACGTCGGACCACCTTGCCAAATATTGAGTGCTGACCGAAGTGCAGTTACATAGTTTCACCTTTAGCACCTAAGCTATCGGACCCGGATATCGAGCTAGCAGAGCTCTCAAGGAGAGAGTCATTTCTGAAAAGACACCATCCTTTCTACCACGGTAGGGATCTACGACAAACCAATGAAGCCATAGGTATGAGAAAGCATGCCATCTTGGCATCGGGCCATGGCTGGCTGAGCTTGTGGTCTACCACAACCTCTATACTCACACGATGGCGGTCTGATTTAAAATCTCGCCACGCGACTGAATGCTGACTGATCTCAGCTGTACTGTAATATGATACTGAAATGCTTTTAGTATACTCACTTCCCCGTACATGTTCTCGGCTGACACCATTCTTCTGTAAAGCCTTCAATCCTAGAAAGATGTCTCATCAGCATTACCAAGCAGTACATCGCTCTGGACGTCACGCCTACATCATCGCAGCCTTGTCATTCACTGTGTTGTCACTGGTATGTCTGATCGTAGTGTCTGTATCTGGACTCGGAGCTACACATGGGAATCTCGATAGGCTCAGCTTTGCAGTTGTATGTACTACATGATCTACTCTAAGAAACGCATGTACTGAATGAAGTCAGGTCGATAGCTCCGATGTGGTGGTAGAGTCCGGCGGACGCATGTTCTATGGACTTCCTGATGCCAACGACCATTCCAAACACAAAGACTTCTTTGCCTTCTACCTCTGGAACTATTGTAGCGGCACCAAATCGAGTGGTAAATACATGGTCGACTATTGTTCTGATTCCAAACATACACTTTACGATCTCTTTGGACCTTGGAATCTATGGGGTACGAATATCCACAAAGCAGGAACACAGTTCTACTGGCTCGAGCGTGGCCCGAAACTGTTATACATCCCTTACCTTGTCACCATATGTATCACTATTCTACAGATAGTCACCAGCATACCGGCGATGACGAACGACAAGGTCAGCCAAACGACGGTGATCCTGGCCTTTGTAAGCTTTACTTCTGCTCAAGCATTTTCCATACTGACCTACATAACAGTTCGCCTTGCTTTCATCCCTTACTACGGCAGTCGCGGCGCAAGTCACATACGGCCAACTCATCCGACGCGCAGACGACGAAGACGTCGCTGTTTCTGCGCTGAGAGTTGGCGACCTTGCATATGTCGCTAATTGGGTCGGAGTCTTTTGCACGATGCTGGCATTAACGACTTGGCGTCAACTCGCGGCCGGGAACAAGATTCAGAGGGCTCCAACGATTGACACGGGTGCCAGAGAGCCTGCTAAGGCATTCGGTATAAGCAACTCGGTCTATGCTTGGCCGTTGTTTAGTTCCCCGGTGCGCAGACGAGCGATTGCAGCTCTTTAGAAGTGCTATATATACCTACGTAAGCAGGCTTTCTAGATCTTCTACCCGCAATCGTTTGTTTGTTTGTTTGATTCAACTAGGCTATTCACGGTGACCGTATAAGCCGTCCCTAGAGAGTGACCTACCCCTAATCTAAGTAGTATAACCAAAGATATCGACTCTCCAAACGACTCGACTCCACTTTCTGCTCTTCTCCGCCTGAAACACGTGCTAAGCGCTTCCATCAGCCTTCCTGCTCGTCTTTTGTGTGCACTATGTGCCTATATCTCTTAAAACACGCCCGCTATATGTCTCTTCGTCACTCTGAGTCTATACCGCGCCTCTATGTTTTGAAGTTCTTTACTCACCTAGTCTCCCGCCCGGCGCTATCCGCTATTCCCGCTCTCTATGTATCTACTTTCTAGCCCTGCTTAAGTTATAGTGTTTACGTAAAGGGTGTAATAGATATATTAAAAGCGCGCAAGCAGTACGCGAAGCACGCGCTATTTACGCGTAGAGGAGACACACGGTAAGTGAAAGGGCTATACGCTTCCTCTAACTTCACTTCAGATCTTTCTCTATATCCTACCTTCTACGATCCATTTCCATCGAGTCTAACTAGTGTCCTAATATGACTTCCCGAGAGATCACTAGTGCTTTAGACTACTTCATATGCTTGCTAAAGTATCGTGTCGTACTATGCAAGATCTGCCACTATTGTGTTTAGCTAGATAATGCTCGTACGCACCTTAGAGAAAAGCATAGCAGGCTGCTAAAAGCAGAGAGGGCCCTTATATACGATAAAGTATAAGCCTAGCAGGAGGTTTCCTACTCCCACGAACACTTCGAGGTTCTATAGGCTATCGATCAGCCTATATAGGGTTTACGCTTATTTCAGGACGGGAAGCAATATCGACTAGCGCCGGAGAAATACACCTTCGTCTGCCGTTCGATAGATAGTCTAAAGAAGCATTAGCGAGTAGTATACGAGTAGACTACGACTAGGAGAAGGGGCGGGTCTAGGATAGCGGCGTCACTTCATATTTCTCTCTAGAAGCAAGCGGATGTATAGAAGCCTGTTTGTTACTAGCGCTTTTTCTATATAGGACGCTATATAAGCTACTTCACTATGCTTTCGGAGAAACGACTCGAGGATAGCGACCCTCGGCGGCGAGTCGGGAATCCGGACTCGATAGCTACCTTAGTATTATAGGACCTTGCTACTATTAAGCAAGAGTAGGAAAAGCGAGGTTATATAGTAAGTAAGGAAACGAGTGATAAGGAGACTTCCCCTTAGCTATAATTAACCCGGTAGCTTTCATATCTATACGGTCATTACCTACTCGATATTACCGTATTAGTAAGATAGCCCGATATAGCTACTAAGCCGGTACTACTTACTATATGTAATAGTCTCGAACGTGTAGTCGAAGATATATACTAATCTGTCTATAACGACAGCATCAACGTCTTTAATCAAGTTCGGATTAATAGCTTCCTATAGCGGCCGAGCGCTACCGACCGCCCGCTATTAATAAAGCTATAGAAGTCGACCTAGCGCTATTACATAAGGATATAGAAAGCACTCCTTTGTTTTGTCTATCGAACGGCATAGCTAGACTAGAAGGTCTTACTACGATATTAGCTTATAAGCAGGTAAATAGCTAATCTATATAAGGTAGTTACTAAAGGCGAAGAATTAGCTTAACTATCTTTATACGATAAAACATTCGGAGAAGAAACTATATCCGCTATAGAACAATCGTGCGACGCTCTAAACACGGACTACCTCGAGCTTTATGTCTCTTTACTAGATCACGACTTAAAAGGCGACCTCTTCGAGAGCGCCGTTATTAGCTTTCTAGCGGTAGTTACTATCGATCCTATAAAGGGGATCCTTAAGGAAGCTTACCACTTCATACCTACTCTATCTAGCTTTATAAAGATAGTATAGATGTTAGTGATCTAGAAAGCTATAGTAGGCGTAAGAGACGTAGAAAGCATATAGCCTACCGACCTTCTTAACGAAATGCGAATACGATTCTTAATTAACGGAGTACGGTCGCTATTTAGCTAGGCTAGTTAGCTACGGGTTTACGGGAAGAAAGTACGCGATTTAACGACATATCTAGGGTATATTTCCTAGTTAGATAATAGTCTCTTAGTCTCTTACAAAGGTGTACGTCACCTAGATATAAGTGTACTACGAGACTTTGTTCGCGATTAGCTAGAGAAGGTATAGGCTTAGCTCGAGAAGCTTCTAATGCTTTATCCTTAGGAGACGCGCGAAGACTTAGACATCCGGTTCTAAATCTATCGTGTCGTCGACGACCTAACCGAAAACTAAAAGGGATAGAGCTTCCTACGGTATCTATAGAACCTCTAAAGTACGCTACTAGACCGGGAGATATAGCTACTAAAGAGGATACTCGAGAGTCTATAGCTTTAAGAAGAATTTATACGCCTAGAAAGTATAGTAATAGAACCTATATAGAACTAGAAAGTCTGTTAAGACTACCTACCCAAAAGGCGGCGGAGGGGAACACTGATCCCCAGCTAACCCCAAGTTGGCGCTAACGGTAAGTAGCTACTGAATTCCCGCTTTCAGCCATTTTGTAGTCTTCCCCTAGATGTCATCCCCA
>Ga0265797_10011866_pt1 | contig 10822 bp, 13 predicted proteins | sample P2T30metagenome_FD_192433 | JGI IMG/M metagenome (GOLD analysis project Ga0265797, IMG submission 192433) | Plant litter microbial communities from East Loma Ridge, Irvine, California - P2 T30 | ecosystem: Environmental > Terrestrial > Plant litter > Unclassified | place: USA: California... | reverse complement strand
GTTGAATTCGAAGAGGGCAAGGATAGGGAGACGTGTGCTATAACCCGGTCATGTTGGGTTTCGGTTCCTTTCTTGGCGTTTTCGGCACCGGATGCTTCTTCAGCTGCGGGGGCGACTGCTACCCACGAAACGAGCGTAGAGGGTGAAGAGAGGAACTCGATTGCGTTGGATACGCCTTGGACTGGGTAGGCATCTTTTTCGTAGACGCGGGCGAGAAGTGAGGCGCAGGAGGGGAGGTCGGTTCGGACGCGAGGGCGGATTCCGATGTTAGACATCTTGAAATCGCTAAGGCGATCTTTCCTGTCCTTGATGTATTCGCCGAAGTCTTTTGAGGTGATCTTTCTCCCTCCGATATTTATCTCGAGTGCTGCTGGGGTTTGTGTGTGGCGGGAAGCGAGGATGGGATTTCTGGAAAGCGAGAGAGATTCTGCTGTTGTTTTGCGAGTGTTCACTACCTTACCTTACAGTACCTAACGGTGAGCTACTGCAAAGTAAGAAGTACCTACATCTCTGTTTGCTTTTCTGAAGATATGTAGAGCATTTCAGGATTCTTCTATTGTGTGAACAGTTGCGACATCAATTCTCTTGATTAAATCATGAATCCAAAATTGTCTTAAAAACGCAAATTACGTTCGCAATCAAAACCAATATCACGAACTGCTCCAGATTCCCAAAAGTACTAGCAAGAAGAAATGAAACAAAACTCCCGTTTCTTATCCCTTTGGCCATTCTAAGATGCGAACCAGCTACAATCATTTCATCCAAGTCAATCACTTGACTATCTTCCAACTCATCTACTATAGATCTCTCATCCCAAAAGCACTTCAACAGTGGCATTAGAGGCTTTTCCAACATGAGAAGGCTGCTCAGGCGAGTGGAGGGGCGAATCTTCGTCATCTAACTTGCCGCAGTGGATGCCAACGGTTCTGCGGGCAGTGTACATGGGTCTGTCGACGAGCATGCGTTCGAACTCCACCTCCAAGTCACGGGCCACGGTCAAGGGTTTTTCGGGGATGTACCACTGCAAATTAAAGTCAGATTTCGGTTCCGTTTAGTTTTGTTATTTGGAACACGCTTGGAAAAGATGGGAGGAAGGAAAGAGACATCAAAAAGAGACATCAAGAACAACTCACCTCAGCAGCAAACTCCTGAACCCCCTTGACAGTATTATTCTCGTCCTTCACATACGTCTCCGAGTACTTGAACGCGATCGTATCGCGGGTGGAGTTATTGCCGGGCTTGAACTTGCCGTCCTTGTCGGGGCCGCCTTTGGGAGAGATTCCCCATTCGGGTGTATTGAAGACGACTTTTGTGACGGCTTCCTCCAGCTGCTTGCCGGTGATGTTCCAGTTGCGGCCGCGCAGGAAGTAGTGGTCCTCCTTGCCGCTGAGCTGGAAGCGGTAGTTGCAGAAATACGTGGGCATGCCGATCATGAACTTGTCCATGGGGTCGGGGGCGAGGTCGAAGGCTGACGACGCCGCAGGGGCTGGGGGGAGTGGCAAGCTGGGGGAAGACTTTACGGTCGGAGGCTTTGGGTTGGGAGGCGCAGGGCTGGGAGGGGTGGGTGTGCTGGCCGCTGATGTGGTCGGAGCTGGTTCTGTTGGCGCCACTTCGGCTGGAGTGTGACGGGCTGCTTGGTCGACGACGGGCAGTTTTGTGGTCGCCGGCTTGATGGGATCCACCTCGGCAGGAGGATTGTGAGCCGGGTGGTAGGGTGGCTGCAGTTTGGTAGGCGGCAATTCGGTAGGTGTGGTTGGGGTCGCTGGCAAGGCGAGAACTCGGCTGCTCATAGCTAGGAGCACGATGAGAGTGGATTTGAGGACCGCCATGTTTGCTGTAGTTGATAATTTTGGTTGGTTGTATAACACGTTAGATGCTCGAGAGGAGGGGTATTTGAACAAGAAGAAGAGTGCAGGTGGCCGTGGGAGGTTATAGTGCCTGGCGACGGCCTGCTGTGCAATATTCTACTCTGTGGCGAGTTGTCCAATGGTGTCTTCAAAGATGGCTCTGACCAAAGACTGCCAACCACCAGTAGTGGTGTTAGTGGATATAACCAATTAGTCGGATGCTGACAGTCAGAACACTCCACCTGGTATTGGTGCCAATTTTTGAGTAGAAAGTCGAGAGGTGGACCGTAAAGGTCAGCATGTAATGCTCCCCGATATCAAAGCAAGCGTAAGCAGTCCTAGCTCAAACTAGACAGAGTCGCGGACAAAAATAAAATGCCTCACAGATTGCACCTCTTGCAAGGTTGGAATGCTTTCGAAAGGCCTACCTCGCATGGAATCCGTGGCCGCAAAAGGATCCGGGCACCATTGGACGGGTTTGCTTGATCGGAGTGTGTCTTACAGTATCCAATACTGAAACACACACAGTTTAGAAGCCAGCTCCAGAGGATGGCTGATGACTGCTGTCCCTGTGAGTTCCTAGTTTACCGAGGCGATGATGACCTACAGTACTACAGGTACTCGTTCGTGGATCGGTGCGGCCGAAGCCAATCAGGTTGTCAATAGAAGATGAGTTAGAAACCTCCGGTGCTTCGTGCAGTAAAGGTAATCTTCCTATGTTGTGGGAATGCTAATGGATGATGGTGACAGTAAAGCTGAATTACACGTTCCCAGAGTGGGCGGCGATATACTTTTGCGGGTACTCAATCATCGGATGTTCTCATCTTCCGCGCAATTAAACACATGGATGCCTGGCGTTCTCGTCGAGACATACCTACCCGTATACGTTCTTTCCATCTTCAAACCCTGTTACTCCAGTCTTGTTGTTGTAGATCGCCAAAGTCCGTGTCAGCGATGACTGGCCTGGAGAGTGTCTTGGCTGTGATCCAGAAAGACAGACAATATGTTTCTTTGAAAACGCACGAATAGTATTAAGATGGCCAATGTGTTGTCTTTTTTCAAGCCCGTCATGCTCCGAGTGGACATGATGAGGTTCTGGGAAGAGACATCTTCCGGCGCGATCAAGACTGCCGAAGCCGACTCCATGTTCATCTCCACGCCTTTCCGCCCTCACTTCCGGCATCATCACCCGGCGATGCCACCATAGCCATACATAGCTAGCAGGTCTTGTCGCGCCTGAGTATTCATATGTCGTAAGTGTTACACTTCTCTTCCTGCTCTTGTCTCATTCTACACATATCCTCTCCCCTCTCACAATCCACTATAACACAGCAAGTGAACGACCTCGGCATCAAGCTGTACAATCATTCATAGCTACTTCCTCGACTACTACCACCACGAGACCAAAACGTCAGGAACAAAATGTCCGGCTTCCTGCAAAAAGGCGCCAAAAACATCCTCCAAAAACACCCCAACGACATCGTCTTCCTCTCCGCCCTGCGCACGCCCGTCACGCGAGCAAAGAAAGGCGGCTTCAAAGACGCCCACGACCATGAGCTCCTCGCGCACGTCCTGAAAGCAACCCTCGCCGCAACCCCCAACCTCGACCCTTCCCTGATCGATGATGTCCAAATCGGCACAGTCCTCTCCGAGCTAGGCGGCAGCAAAGCCGGGCGAATGGCAGCCCTGCACGCCGGGATCCCAGAGACGAGCTCTTTCCAGACGGTCAACAGGGCTTGCAGTTCTGGTTTGGCGGCTATCACGGGGATTGCGAATAGCATTGCTGTTGGGCAGATTGATATTGGCATTGGAGGTGGGATGGAGAGTATGACGAAGAACTATGGCTCGCGGGCTATTCCTACGCAGCTTTGGGAGGAGTTGAGGAACAGTCCTTCCAAGGATGCGCGGGAGTGTATCATGAACATGGGTTTGACGGCTGAGAACGTGGCGGAACGATACGGCGTCAGTCGCGGCGATCAGGACGCTTTTGCCGCTGCTTCGCATCAGAAAGCTGCTAAGGCGCAGGCGGACGGTTTGTTTGACAAGGAGATTGTGTCTGTCACTACAAGATGGCATCCGAACCCGGAAGTGCCAGAGCAGACGGAGGAGATTACTGTGACGAAGGACGACGGCATCAGACCTACGAGCACCGCTGAGGGACTGGCAAAGATGAAGCCTGCTTTCAAGGAGACTGGTACTGCTACTGCGGGCAACAGCAGTCAGGTCTCTGATGGTGCAGCAGCGGCTCTGATGATGAGGCGAAGCACGGCTACGGAGTTGGGCCTCGAGAAGAACATCATTGGCAAGTGGGCTGGCACACAAGTTATGGGTTGCAGGCCTGACGAAATGGGAATCGGCCCGGCGATTGCTATTCCGAAGCTGCTCAACTACACTGGAATCTCAAAAGAGGAGGTTGGAATCTGGGAGATCAACGAGGCGTTTGCCAGCCAGGCCGTGTATTGTGTGCGCGAGCTTGGAATTGATCAGAGCAAAGTGAACCCCAAGGGTGGCGCCATCGCGGTATGTTTGGTCCCTGCATTCCAAACGACTTGCGTGATACAGCCTGCTAACACGATATCTCCAGCTCGGACACCCTCTAGGCGCAACAGGCGCGAGACAGCTCGCAGGTCTGCTACCAGAGATGGAGAGGCAAGGCCAGCAGCTCGGCGTGATCAGCATGTGCATCGGCACAGGTATGGGTATGGCCAGCTTGATCGTCAGGGAGTAGTGTTGTCGAAATTACTTGTATGTATGTGTAGATATGGCGAGTTCAGCCGCCGTTTCCTGCAGCCGATTTGTTCTTTTTTTTGTTCTTCTTGTTGGCTTTCTGCCCAAGAAGCTCATCGAGATAACTCGCTGGTCGTTTTCTGCCATTCGACTTTGCTGGTGACTTGGTGCCTTGAGGTGGTTGAAGAGTGAGTTCTGTCGCCTTGGCCTTGACAATTGCTTCAGGCATATCCGTGTCCACATGTGCGCCGTCCTCAGCATCGTCCTCTTGTACTTTTGGCTGTGGTTTTGACGGCTTCGCTCTCTTCGACTTGAAAGCAGCAGCGCGACCACCCTCATCCTCACTATCACTGTCCTCAGCTGGACGCTTAGACTTCTCCTTAACAGCCGGCTTCGGCGCGTCTTGAGGTTGCGCCGTCGCAGATTTTGCCAAAGCCTGCGCCTTCCTATGCGCATTCGCAGCTTTCTTGCCTAGCAGAGAATCCAGCAATTTATCGTTTGCGCCTGGGTTCCTGCGCTTGAAAGCGCCTTCGGGCAAGCCAGAGTCGTCCTTTTGCGCACGAGATCCGATTCCGCCTATCTCACTGTCACCACGAAAATCTTCATCCTCGTCGGCTGCTGCTTGTGTCGACTCTTGGTTCTCTGATTCGGGCTTGGGTGGTAGCCAGGATGCGATCAATCGCTGGCTGCGGGCAAGGGCGACGTTTGTGCGGTTGAAGATGATGTCGGCCTGCGAGAGGGCGTCCTTTGTTGCGGCGCTCATGGTCGTTGTGTGATCTCGCACTGGTATGCGATTTCGTATCAATAACTCGAATATCTGCGACTCGCTCAAATCAAAGGTACAGTAAGGTAAATTAATCACGGGCGTCTTTCTCTAACAGCCGGGGTTAGCCGCGCTTTGCGGCATGAATCGGGAGAGAGCGCGAACAGCTCTGGCAAAGCTCTGAACGCTCCTGCCCTGCCGTCTTGTTCACGAGTGAATTATTCACCACCAATACCCCCCCTCTCCACCACATATACACCATGTTCAAACTCGCGCGGAGTAGCCAGTTTGCCTCTGCGCTCAAGGGCGCAGCTGTACGTTTGACCGCCGCCGAAACAACTCCCTCCCCGTGCAACTGCTGATCCCTGGACTTCACCAACAGAGCGCTCCCCTCAGACAAGCCGCCTTCCAGCAGCGCCGTAACCTCTCTATCCACGAGTGGCGCTCTGCTCAGCTCCTCGACTCGGTATGCTCGACATGGACTAGGAATTGGAAGGAGGACAACGGGGCTGATCAGTGAACAGTACGGCATCAACGTCCCCAAGGGCAATGTCGCTCACAACGCAAAGGAGGCCGAGGCGGTCGCAAAGACCATTGGTACGCATATCAACAGCACCCAGCAATCACGACGTATGGTTGCTAACATCATGCAGAGGGCGAGGACATGGTCATCAAGGCCCAGGTCCTTGCTGGTGGCAGAGGAAAGGGTCACTTCGACAACGGCTTCAAGGGTGGTGTGAGGATCGTCTACTCGTGCGTCGCATACAATATCAATCCCTGGAAGGGTGTACAACAAGCTAACTCCAGCATAGTCCCCGCGAGGCTAGCATCCTTGCCGACCAGATGATCGGCCACAAGCTCATCACCAAGCAGACCGGCGAGCGTGGTCGCATTTGCAACTCCGTCTACATTGTCGAGCGCAAGTTCGCCCGCCGCGAGTTCTACCTCGCAGTCCTCATGGACCGCGCTACTCAGTCGCCCATCATTGTCGCCTCCAGCCAGGGTGGTATGGACATTGAGGCCGTCGCCAAGGAGAGCCCCGAGGCCATCATCACCACCCCCGTGGATATCCACGTTGGTGTCACCGACGAGATGGCCAAGAAGATCTCCAAGGAGCTCGGCTTCAGCCCTCAGTGCATCGACGCCGGTGCCGACACCATCCAGAAGCTGTACAAGCTCTTCATGGAGAAGGATGCCACCCAAATCGAGATCAACCCTCTTTCCGAGACCTCCGACCACCAGGTTCTGTGCATGGACGCCAAGCTCAGCTTCGACGACAACGCCGACTTCAGACAGAAGGAGGTCTTCGAGTGGCGCGACACCACCCAGGAGGACGCCGATGAGGTGAAGGCCGCCGAGTCCGGCCTCAACTTCATCAAGCTTGACGGTGACATCGGCTGCCTCGTCAACGGTGCCGGTCTCGCCATGGCCACCATGGACATTATCAAGCTCAACGGTGGCGCACCCGCCAACTTCCTCGACGTCGGTGGCGGAGCCACCCCCGAGGCCATCAAGAGCGCCTTCGACCTCATCACCGCCGACCCCAAGGTCACCGCCATCTTCGTCAACATCTTCGGCGGTATCGTCCGCTGCGACGCCATCGCCAAGGGTCTCATCGGTGTCGCCGAGACCATGAACCTCCGCATCCCCATCATCGCCCGTCTCCAAGGCACCAACATGGAAGCCGCCCAGAAGCTGATCGACGAGAGCGGCCTCAAGATCTTCAGCATCAACGACCTCCAGACCGCCGCCGAGAAGAGTGTGCAGTTCTCCAAGGTCGTCAAGATGGCCCGTGATATCGACGTTGGTGTAGAGTTCAACTTGGGCATTTAAAGCGCTATTCTCTGTTGTTTTTCCCCCCGTCGCCTTCCCTGTTTTCTTACTAGGCTAACCTAACAATCCCCCCAGCATGGGCTGTGTTTTGTACATTTACTACTGCTACGGTCCAAATTTGATACCTGCGAAAGCATCACCATTTATGTTGTTTTCTGATCTTCCCTGCCTTGCTGATGTCTGCTGAAGGTGAATTGTGCGAGGAAAATATTACATATGACCGCCGCGGGACAGTCTGAAGTGCCAGAGCTAATGTCATTCAGCCCTCTAGGCTCTGCGGTTTGTTAGTCCCGCGTTGGTATGAGGGTGCTTTTGGTGTACGAAAGTCGCTGACACGAACAGACCGAGATGTTCGCATCCGACTATACAGGCGACTTCTCGTCAAGGACCTTCAGAACAGCCAGCGCATCAGAGTGGAGCCTGCATGCTGCGGTTAGGGTTGAGACGCAAGCGATCCTTCGCCTCACTAGGCTGAGGCCCTTCAGGACTCCGCTTCGGCCTCTTTAACAAGGACTCCCCAGTATATCTGGTTTGCTCTACATAACTCCCAAACGACATGGAGACAAAAGCTCCGCCTATCGAAGCACTGCACACTAACCATGAGTGGTTCGAGCAGCTGCAACCAGAAACCAACGGAACCCGACCTTGGATCAGGATCTTCGGCCTTGAGCCTGGCTCGTTCGGCGATCCCATCTTTGGTCGCCTATCGGTCGAGGAGCTGGATGCGGCTGAACCCTTCGATGCCCTCTCGTACAGCTGCGGTCCGCCCGTCCTGAATCGCAGCATCGATGTCAACGACCTCCCTGGATTCCGTATCACACGAAATCTTTGGAACGCCCTTCAGCGGGTACGCAGGAAAGACGGCAGTCGCCGACTGTGGGTTGATGCTATCTGTATCGATCAGGACGATGAAAGGGAAAAGTCTTCGCAGGTCCGGCATATGCATGCTGTGTATTCCCGCGCTGAGGAAGTCTGCATATACTTCGGCGAGTGTGCAGATCACACACGGCACAAGAGTGAAATTGAACGCTTCTGTGAAGACGTGCCCCATAATTCGCTGGAGGATGGGAGTGGGGAGCGTCACTGGAGAGACGAAGCAGAGTTTTGTGGCGATGACTTTCACAAGACGGTGCGCAGTGCACAAAATCTACAGGAATTCGCCACCGATCTGGACAGCTTCTGGAAGGAGAGCTTGCTCAAAGAAAACCGGCTATATGGCTGCACACCCGATGTATACGAGTATTTTGCCGACGAGTTCGTGGTAGCATTGGAGAAAGAGCTACTTAGCGATACTGGGTACGATGACTTATTGGAACGGTTTTGGTGGAACCGCCTCTGGACAGTGCAAGAATTGCTACTAGCGAAGCATCCAGTAGTTTACTGTGGACCATATGTCATACTGTGGGAAACGGTCTTCCAGATCTGGACGAGACCTGATACCAACTGGGCTCTTTTAGGCCCTCCACTATTGGAGTCTAGGATGCGCCGAGACATCGCTTACTTGAACGCACAAAGGAGTCAATCCGAACGCACTCTGTACGATCTGCTGCGGACGACTACCCAAAAAGCCTTCACCGACCCCAAGGACAGGGTTTTTGCCCTGCTTGGAGTTCTTTCGCAGGGAACAATCTCACTGGATTATACTCTCGATGTAAGGGCAATATACACACGAACCACTGTGCATTGCATTGCCACGCAAGGCACTTTCGGTGTCCTGTTCGGTCGCTGGGATCGCAGCTACAAGTCAGGCTCTAGAGAGGACAGAACATTCAGCTGTGTACCAGATTTTGGCCAAGTTCACAGCCGACGGGGCCAAAATTGGCAGACACCATGCTTGATGCGCCGAGAGCAGGGGCGCTGGGAGAAAGTGGGCGCGTGTGCGTTGAATGGAAAGGACATAACCGTCGAAGCGCTTGAAAGTACAGCGTCACGATGTCGAATAGCATTCGATGGCACCTGCGTAGCAACTGTCAGCAAGCTGTATCTCTTTGGGCATCACACTCTCGATTGGATTCTGACTGACCTTTCAAGATCCATCAGTCAGTATTTCGCGAAGTCCTCTTGTGACAGTCACAAACACTGGAGCGCGTCGACGGCCGACCAGTGGGGACAGCACGCCTATGACATTTGCACATTGTTGTTGGAGTCCTGTTCGCTGCACACGGACGGCAATGCAACTGTCACAGATTCTTCTATCGACTCGAAGTTCGCGGCTCCGCGACTCCGGGAAAACGCCAGAAGCACGTGGAATAAACTTGATGGCAAGGAATGCATGGAGTTTCTTGCAGTAGCCGACGAGTGTCTACGACGTCCCCGGAGCGAGTGTTTCACAGGTCCGCTAGCAACTCGTCGCCACGGTTGGACAGGAAATCCATCTTCGCAGTTATCTCCTGAACAGATGGGCGAAGTACATGAGATTCTGCGAATAATTCTCTCTGCGGTACTGTTGGACAAAACCTGGTCTGGGGCCTTCTTCATCACATCTGATGGCCTTCTCGGCATCGGACCTGAAACGACCCAGCCGGGGGATCAGATCGTCGTCCTCGATGGTGCTCGCTCGCCATTCGTCCTGAGGGCGTTGAAGAATAGCTCAGACTATGCTTTGCTTGGCGATTCGTTCGTACTGGGACTGATGCATGGAGAGGTGAGAGATATGGAAGCACGCGGTGAACTGAAGTCCAGAAAATTTGTCATACAGTAACCCGCCGAGAGGCATCTAGTCAGTCAGTCTATAGATACATACAACACATCCAGAATCATGTAGCTCCGCTGCGTGTCAGATCAAAATTGACTTGATCGCTAAGTTGATACGCAAATGTTTTCAAGATCGGCAAATTTATAAGAGAGACGAGCTTACCAGCGATTTCACTTTCAAAGTCGCTACACGATAATCCACCCTAACACGGAGAGCCAGGCACGCTAGATAGCAGGTACGCTGTGAACGATCTAACAACTCACTTGTAAGACTTTCTTAGATTTCTCGAAGAAGTACAAGTTCTGTCTTATGCCCAAATCTTCTCGGTTTGCAGAGTCCTTCCAAACGCTACTGCCTTCCAAATACCCATTTCTTTGTATAATCTACTTTTCTTCCTCGAAACCGGCTATCCATGGCCGCCACCCATGAGAAATGTGAAGCTTATCGCCGCCCAGCCAAAAGCTTGGGTGCCATGCGGGGCCTCCACGCAAAAAACGTCCAACTGCCGACCACTCACACGCATCATGAACTCACATCATCCACTCTTTTGCAAAAGCACGCGAGGCTGAATCTAGCCCTCCGTCGCTCGACCACCGGAAGCTAGTGCAATTAGCCACTTCACGACTGTAGGGATGGCTGCCAGGCCGCTTCTTCCGTTTTGTTTCTTTTTCTATATCTTCTTTGGCAGTGTTTTCGCCTGTGTTCTACGATCTAATTTGTTGCACGGTTCACCAGCGCGAAACAGCATATTCGAGACGGCATTTTCGTCACTCTAATGACATCCGGGCAATCTTACTTTTGGAGACCTTCTTCCTCGTCACGCAATGGCCTCGAATGATCTGGGCCCTGCGCCGCAGATGGTAGGAGCGGCCGCGGAAGATACAATCAAAGGCGATGTGGCGGTGCGAAATAACTCAGGCGAGTTGATTGTCGAAGATGGTAAGCCTGTGGCACCTG
>Ga0265797_10011865_pt1 | contig 10824 bp, 17 predicted proteins | sample P2T30metagenome_FD_192433 | JGI IMG/M metagenome (GOLD analysis project Ga0265797, IMG submission 192433) | Plant litter microbial communities from East Loma Ridge, Irvine, California - P2 T30 | ecosystem: Environmental > Terrestrial > Plant litter > Unclassified | place: USA: California... | reverse complement strand
TAAAGAGTGCTGACCTTTTAGCGATCGTACCGTAAACTCGCCGTGAGTCTCTGAGGGCTAGCAGAGGCCTCAAACTAATCTAAAGCTTCTCAATCATCCGGACAAGAACCCAGATCGAGTCGCGGAAGCTACAAAGCTGTTTGCGGACCTCCAACAAGCCTACGAGGCGAGTCTAGTCCATTATATGATTTGGCAATCGGTCACTAATTTAGCAGGTGCTGAGTGATCCGAATGTACATCCTAATCTAGACATGCCTTTCTATGCGCTGATATACAGGAACGAGCTTTTTACGACAAGAATCTTCACACCGTTGCGCCTCCAACAGATGGTGATTTGTACGACCATGTCCGCAACGGTGCGGAGTCAGACCCAAGATCAAAATTGAATCGAAGAAGAAAAGGGGATCCCGGAGTCAGCTTGGAGCAGTTGATGCGGTTCTTTGATCCCAGCATGACAAAAACCATGGACGATAGCACAGAGGTAAGCGGAATGTCAGCACACACGCTAATGGATGTAGGGCTTCTTCTCCGTCTACCGCACTCTGTTCGCGCTGCTTGCCGCCGACGAGGTTCTTCACACGGATACGCCACTGGAATATCCCACGTTCGGGACGTCAACGGATCAATATGCACCGCCAGCAGGACTCACGAGGGCGCAAAAGGACGCGCACGTCTGGGCTCGGGATTTCTACACAGTCTGGAGCGAATTTTCGACCGAGAAGAAATTCGACTGGGTCGCCAAGTGGGACCTTAGCAAAGGCGATGATAGACAAATCAGACGGCTGATGGAGCGGGAGAACAAGAAGATTAGGGACGACTATAAGAGAGATTATAATGAGGCAGTACGAGTAAGTACAATGTGCTGTGCGTTGCTGATTACGCTGATCTTGTCAGCAACTCGCCCTCTTCTTGCAGCACCGAGATCCCAGATACAAGCATCATCAAGCCAAGCTACGGGCTCTGAGAGCTTCGAGCAAAAAGGTCCCCACGTCCGCTCCGTCGGCTACACCCCCAGTAAAGTCCGTCCAGACTGAGAAACAAAAGGAAGATGCACGTCTACGTGCGGCCGAAGAATATGAGGAACAGACATGGCAGCGTCTGCATCTCGATCCGTTGAGTGGGGAAAGTGAGGATGACGAGCCAGAAGATGAGGGTGATGGGACCGGGGTACGCATGGATGATGGTCAAGGTGGCGAGATTTTCGAGTGTGTTGCATGCGACAAGACGTTCCTGTCCGAGGCAAGCTGGGAGAACCACGAGAGGAGTAAGAAGCATAAGCAAGCGGTCTGGAGGTGCGATCTAACGTGCGTTCTGTGCTGATCCTCAGATTGAAGAAAGAAATGCAGTTAGAAGACGGCGCTTTTGACCCCAACTCGGACTTGGTTTCTGGAGCCACGACACCCGGAGATGACGAGCAGATGTCGGGCAGTGACAATTCTCTCGCGGAAGACCTGATAGCGGAGTTGGAAGAGCTGGAGCTAGATGTCGGGAGCGCAGTTAAGTGAGTTCACAGCTAGAGCAATCACGCTTGAAGCTTACACGTAGACCAAAAAAGAAACGCAAAGGTAAATCTTTGGCCCCAACTGCACGTCCCGAAGATCCAGCAGAGTCGAGCATTACAGGCAGAGACGTCCCGGCTGAATGTTCAACGCCAGTCACTCCAGCCGGAGATGATGATGCGCCCTCTGAAGTATCAAAACGAGACAAACGCAGAGCCAAAGAATCGAAGAAGAAGGCAGCAGAAGAAGCAGAGCATACCGCTCGCAAAGAGGCCCGAAAAGCAGACAGAAAAGTGCAAATCCCTCGAGATAACCTCGCCCAGCAGAACGACAAGCTTCGAAAGGATGATGGTAGAACGCGTAACGACGAGGAGTTTACGATTCCCCGAGCCAAAAAGGGCAAAGGCAAACAGCCGCGTTCGCAGCAATTGCCGGATGAGTTTAGCGACGAGAAGGTGGCAAAGTCTGTACAAGCCATCAAGACGCACCAGGACAAGATGTTGGACAAGTGGGGAAACCAGTGGAACGGTACGGTAGATCGTTTTGGCCGTGCTAATGTGTAGAAATATTGCACCGAATTCGCCGCTTGTACGCCAAAGACAGCACGAACGATGAACTCGATCCAATACCTTCATTAAAGATTCTATGCCTTGGTCTCGGGAAACCATTTTCGGACCGCAGTGCACAAATCCAATTGGCCTTGTTGTTGGAGCTATCTGCCCGATTGCAGACTTCCATGGAGATCAATGCATACGACCCGGTGAACGATGAAGGCGATCGCAAAGTCTTGCAGCATCTCGGAATCACTCTGATCGAGGAGAACCTCGTAAGTGGCCTTCCGATTCTTCGTCTGAGCTTACTCGTATAGATGGGCCAACACAAGCTCGATTCCAGTGCACCATATCTACTGTATATGCCGCATTGCGCCCGAGCACTATACGAATCGATCTTGTACACAAATTATGGACCCGCGCTAGCGGAATATCCCCTACGAGTTATTCTTGGTAATGACTTGGCCGAATACATTGGCTATGTTCGCGAAGAAGCCGGCGAAGACACATCTCAGCCTCACACAGAAGAAGAGTTCACAAAGCCTAAGAAGAAGCGCAAAGGGAAGACGGGAAGCCCACCGCCCAAAGATGGAGTCCTGGAACGTCTAGGTATGTGATCACCTAGAATTTTGGCTGATCGACAGTGCCACACATGTCTGTTCTGCAATTGAGCACCTTGCCAGAGACGAATTTGCCCGGCTTCGCGAGGGCGTTCCTCTCGTTATGCTTCATGTGGCTGTCATCGGACAAGGTTGGGGCGATCGAATGGGAGAAGCCGCTGCCAGATGTGGTTTGGCCAGATGATGGCGAGGTACTTGGGAAGCGATAGTAACTATCAATGATCCTTTACTTGGCATATGGTGCGCCTATGTGTATTATTGCGAATGGAGCTCAACTTTCAAGAGGAGAGAACATAATCAGCCAAGCCTCTTCCAACTACAAATGATAGGCATCAATTCATCACATACACAAAGAGGCATTAATAGATCGTAACATGATTAGATACAGCTATAGGGTTCACGCGACCGCCGTCTTCGAAGCCTTCTTCTTCAGCTTCTTCGATCCTCCCTTTCTGATAGCCCTCTTTCCCCAGTCCCCCGGCAGACCTCCATCGCGAGGATCCCACTCTTCACCCTCCAGGATGAGCTGTCTTGGCGGTCGGCCTGCTTCCCAAGCGCCGGGGCTTTGAATCGCCAATACCGGAGGTTTCGACTTAAGACTTGCCGACTGTGGAGTCGAAGATTCTTGAATAGGTTTGATGTATTGAACCGGGAGTTCCGGCACCGGTGGCGGAGCGACGGGGAGTAGCAGAGCAGCTCGAAGAGATTTGATTGAACGACGAGCCCGAACTTGATTCTCGGCGGGACGGCGGAAGCTGGAAGGTCCGGGTTGAGGAGGCGTCATGGGTTTGTAAAAGAACGACTTCGTATAGTCGATACTGCCTTTCAGGTGTAAGGGTCCTTTTGGTGGGGTCGCAGGGGCAACATTGCTGGAAGTGTTCTTGGGCTTTCGAGCACTCCAGTTCCATCCAGCGTAGGATTCTCCTTGTTCGTCCCAATCAAGTCTAGGCGATAGAACGGGCGTAGCGTCATCTTGCGTGGTCTGCGCGGGTACACCAACAGCTTTCCTCAGTCGTACCATGGATGGCCGAAGGCGGAGTGACATGGCAGCTACAGCACCGCTGGATGCTGGACGAGAAATCACTGGTGGCAGGTCGACGGCTGCATTCGACGCTGAATCGCACATGACTGTCGATGTGGTGACTAGCGTTGGTGCTGCCGCGGCGGTCGGTGAAATCCAGAGGGCGCCAGCCCGATCTGTTGACGGTAGCTCGGTCGGCAAGGCTTGGTAAGTTGAGGGACCACCCGTTAGTGCCGAGCGAATCGACCCGAACCAGCTAGACTCGGGAGGTGTGGGTTTTAAGATCGGAGTGGATTTGGCGATCCGTAGTTTCGTTGCCCGATCGGCGTACTTTTTCGGCTTTGCCAAGATCGCTTCACTCGTTTCTGGTGTGGGATCGACCTGGGCATTTACGTTGTCGGCAGATTGTTGGTCGCTCAAGAACGTCGGCTGAGGACAATCGACAAGTGGTAATGCGATCGAGTGCGTGGGTGGGGAGTCCAATTCGTCATCGTACTCGAGCGCACCCTCCATCACACGCTTGCCAATGGCATCTAGATCCTGCGACTGCCCACTTCTGCTGCCGAACATTGCCAGCGAGTTTTCCACATCATACTCCTCCCCGACCAGATCTCTGTCCTCGCTGCTCTGCCTACTATCACATGATCCCAAGCTGGCAATTTCGTAGCTTTGTTGGAGGAACTCGTCCTCGTCACATTGCTCGTAGTTCCCAGGCAGGGGGCCGTATCCAAAGGCGTCTTCGTCGAACGGTGGAGGTTGTTCGAATGCAGCCACGATGCTTTCCGGTGTACCGATAGTGGCCGAAATACTCAAAGCCGGGTTGACGGGTGAGCGAGGTATGACTGCACTCGTGTTCCGTGTCGTCACCGGACGTTGCTCCTGAGGGACAAACTTAGATCGGGGAGGAGTAGCACTGACTAGCTCCATATTGCTTTTAGTCTTCCTGATGCTCTCTCCCTTCACGAGCAAGCTGGATTCCCAATCCGATGATGGAAGTATTCCTTCTCCAACGATGGGACTTTTGGCGGGTGGTGAAAGCTCGATGACTGCTTTCGCTGCTCTTCCGAGAGCGGCCATGCCCCCGCCCCACCACGACTCTGATTGCTGACTTGTTGATAATACCTCCTTGTCGGCGAGTCGGATGTCCTGGAGAGCTAGATCGCGTAGCATGGCTGAACTCGAACGGAAGGGAATGGTGGGCTCAGTAATATTCTGTATACGATGCTCTAGAGGACGTGGAGACGATTCTTTGCGTTTTAGCCCAAATGTACCGTACAGGTCGTTGATTTCTTCCGATTCCTCTTCCTCGAATGTCTGCTTGATCCTCCTGGTCTTCTCGGCTTCAGGAGTGCAGATTCTAGTGTCCTTGTAGCCTGCCTGTCTGAGTAGATCTTCCAGTGAAGACAACTCTTTGATACGGATGACAGGGTTTGTCGATGGCGCTAGACGATTGGGGATCGGACGAGACTGGTAGGGTTGTTGATCGATCGAGGGTCCAGGATGCTGCGGGCGCCTGCTATTGTTGCTCTTTGACTTGCCCTTGTTGTTGTTGTTGCTACTTTTAGGCTGATTTTGTTGGCGTAGATGCGGTTGAGATCGGTGATTGCGCGAGAGCTTAGCGGGGTACCGTGCCATTGGAGTGGGGGTCTCTGGGATTTGTGTGGCCTAGTCATAAGCATGACAAGACTGAGACAGGAACCGGACGACTCACCATGTTGATGCCGGCTAGGATGGTACTAGATCTGCGAATGAGCCGATGGAGAGGTGGTCGGGTTTTGTCTGAGTCTGAAATGTCCCACGACCCAGGCGGTGAGTCGGGATCGTGTAGTGGCCGAGGTGACGTGTTTGAGGTTGAAAGGCTCGACCTGATGATGGTCGAGCGTACTGAGAGTGGGGTGCAAGAGGGGATGAGTAGACTATATGGTACAAATGGCTACAGAGATGAATGTAGGTGGCTGAATGTTGTTTGGCAGATAAACAACTGAGCTGCCCTGACTTTCTGATTCCGTTCACTGGAAAGAAAGCAGTCGCGTCTCTGTGGTGGCGTATCGTTTATTCATTCTACAGATTATATGCTGCAATCAACCTCTCCATACGGAGCGACTGCCTACATAACGGACACTCAGGCTATGATGATCAGACATGATATGAGTATGAGAATGGAGACCACTCACTTTGTCTAAGCCGCCGAGACAGCCCCAGCAGAAGACATGTCCGCATTCCGTCACCGCCACTGTACCTCCACTTCCCTCGCCTGTGCCTCTAGGCTCTAGACACAAAGTGCATTGGCGGTCTTCCACATCAGACACCTCTGGTGCCAGGTAAGTGTTGGGCTCGTCGCCTATCGTGTTTGTCCCTTTGATGATCGTCGATTCAGCTGATGAGGACGGAAAGTCCATGTCTTCGGATGTCAAATCGGCCAGGTCCCTTGTCTGACGCGAGTTCCAGAGCCTAGCGAGGAGCGGGAGAGCCAGTAAAAGAGCAAGCGGTTCGTATGAAGGCCTCTTGGCTTGTCGAGGAGGTGAGGTGGATAGCTGATCATCACCAAAGCTTCGCTTTAAGGACTCACGTAGGTCGTCCCTGTCACTCGACGACCTATTTCGAGATATCTACCACCATATAAGAAAGCGATCGTGTTCAGCTCGGCTAGACTTTGACCGATAGGCGATTCGAGCCAGTTGGCTATGCGATCCCGATATCTGGAGAACCATGTTTTGCTATTCCCGCCGCTACGGACGCTATTTGTCACTGTCGAAGTCGTTAGGACCGTGGGAGCTAGCAGGAACAGTATGGTGATGGACCGCCTCTACATATCAGTCCGGGTCCCCAAGCCAGAGGCAGGCGGCTTGCCAATCGTGTCAATCGCGCGCTGCGTGATGTCCTGGGAAGAATATCCGTGTACTCTTCCCCGAGGGTCTGCATTGCTCGGCCAAGAGTCAATATCAAGTAGACTGACTTGACCAGCAAGTCGATAATTGGCTGTCGCAGGGCTAGCCATCTTGTTCCTACGACTTAGCGAGTTGCGACTTTCACTATCACCCACCAGCGATAGACCTCAAGAGCTCAGATACTACGTCAACTAGCCTCGCAATGGTGGAAGTATCGCGTTGATACGACCTCACTATCTATCAGCAACGTTGCAATGACGATGCTCTCACAGATTTGGGCTTGCGAGGCGTCCGGTAACGAGAGTTTAACATATGGGTCTATAGCTTGGCTGGCCGCATCCTTTTGTGGCGGTGGAAAGGTCACATTCGGGGGCGATGCTGATGTAGACACTCGAGACATTATTGATGTGGCGAGTGTACAAGTGTGCCGCTCAGATTTGCATGATTGTATGGTCAAGCGTTAGAGGATGAATCAAAGTACACTGCTATAGGCAAGAGACGGTTATAGCAATATGCGAATATTATATGATCCACTCACTTTAAATAAAGTATGTGTTGTCAATCAACTCTCTCCTGTCTACCTACTACTACTGTCTGTCTAATTTATTCTTCTCATGTATCGACCCTCCCTGTGACAATGACTGTGGATCTCAAACCTCCACCAACATTCTCGAATAGCCCTTGGTTTTGGGATGGATCAGCTTCATCTCTTCCTGAAGCAGAGGAAAATGTGGTTCAGGTCGGTTCAGTCATTATTACCGTGAAGCACTATGCTGACAATCATAGGGTCATTTCAAGAAACGGGTCGCGTACTATCATCCTAAGGATGTAGGCAATTATCATTATGGAGTGAGTATGAACGACGACACTGGGAAACTGGTACGGCGAAAGACCGTCGTAACAGGCAATATTGACAGGTAGGAAGAACATCCCATGCGTCCGCACCGAATAGAATTGACCAATCAACTGGTGATGGGCTATGGTCTCCAAAAGCGCATGTCTGTACATTCTCCCAGGGCGGCCACACAAGACGAGCTGGCGGATTACCACACTCAGGACTATCTCGAGTTCCTCAAGCGGTGAGTCCTCTTCGGTTAACAAGCATAATACTGAATGTTGTTTAGCGCGACGCCGACCTCAAAGGGCGTCCAGCATCTCGAAAACGTCCAAAAATATAGCCCTTCTGAAGACTGTCCAATATTTGACAATATGTTCTCCTTCTGTCAGCAGTACGCCGGAGCATCTTTGGCGGCAGCCCGAAAGCTCGGCAATGATGCTGCAGACATTGCAATCAACTGGAGCGGTGGGCTTCATCACGCAAAAAAGAGTCAAGCAAGTGGGTTCTGCTATGTCAACGATATCGTCCTAGCCATATTGCAACTACTTCGGTAAGCAATCGCCTTGACTGTCGAGCACGATTAATCATTAGGACACATCCTCGAGTACTCTATATCGACATCGATGCTCATCACGGAGATGGAGTTCAGGAAGCATTTTGGAGATCAGATCGGGTCATGACGGTGTCATTTCACAAATACGGCGAAGGATTCTTCCCTTTCACTGGTCGACTCGATGAACGAGGAGACGGCAAGGGCAAATACTTTGCCCTGAACGTACCTTTGAGGAGCGGGATACGCGATCACAACTACCTGCGATTGTTCAAAGCAATCATGGAGCCGACCATCATGAAATTTAGGCCCACGGCTATCGTTTTACAATGCGGTGCCGACAGCTTAGCCGGGGATCGACTGGGTCCATTCAATCTTTCGATCAAGGCTCATGGAGAGTGTGTCCGGTTCATCAAGACCTACGGGCTACCTCTACTGGTATTGGGGGGTGGAGGATATCGACAATCGTCTGTCGCACGGTGTTGGGCATATGAAACGGGCGTCCTTACGGGAACATATTTACCCGATCAGTTACCGCAAAACAGCTACTACGAGTACTACGGCCCAGAGCACAAGCTCCACCCGGACTTGACAAGCGAAAATCACAATATCCCAGATGACAATACACCTACAATCGTCGAGCGCATACGAATTCTAACATTGGAAAAATTACGTTACTTGGACGGCGCTCCCAGTGTACAAATGCAAGAGATACCGCCTGACCTTATGGGAGCCAAGGAAGATGAGGAACGGACCTTCGATGAGCAGTTGGAAGAAGAGATAGGAGCTTCAGGCGCAGAGTACAGGAGGGACAGCAAGCTGCGAGATGGTGATCTTCTAGCGGAGGAGGTGACGAGAGCAGGCAAGACATTCCGGCGATTTTAGAAACAGTGTAATGTTTGCTTTGTGTTGTACGCATCCTTTTGAGTGAATAGACTTGTAGACCAATGTCGTATAGTAGAACAACGTTGATGATCATAATACACCAGAGAGACACCAGACACGTCGTCTACCCAGTTGGGAAGCAATGCAGTTCGGTGGATCAGACTATAGTATCGTTGAATACATCGTTTGCATCAGACTTGTACAGCATCATAGTGCAATCCGGAAATGTGATGGCTCTCGCCCAACAATCTGTCGTCAACGCCGATCTTCAGGTGACTTACGTTTTACATATGACCACGATACGATCGAGACGAGCCATGATCGAGAATGTAGTAGTCACTCCAACGGCAAACCGCATGTACGCTTCCGATTCGAGCACTGGGAAGTCAGTCGAGCGGTCCCCGCAACAATGGTGAATCATGTACCTTCCACTGTTACCAATGTTGGGATCTCTGAGCTCTCTGAATCGGGTAGTTGTATTCCTTTGTATTTACCTCTCCTCTACGACATCAGTTTAGTAAACCAGAAAGGAGGGAGACCGACGAATCGCTCCACAAGAGGACTGGGCGTAATCTGTGGTAATGCCGTCCCCGATCGTAATGCTGTTCCCGACATGGTCAAGACAGCCAGAACATCGCCTAGAAACCGCAAATCATTCAGCCGAGTACGTTCCAGCAAAGCCTTTCTCCAAGGCCTATCAAGCTGAAGATAGACATGACGAAGTTGGGCGAGTAGAGCGAGCAAATCGCTGACGGCTGTTTGGAGAGCTTGGTATCTCTCTTCTGGCCATCTCCCCTTGAAAGAGTACTCGTGAAGGGCATTGGTGTGTCTGGCGCCCATCTAACACAATGAGCGAGTCGTACAGTGTATGTTTGATACGACTGACTGAATTAAGCTTGGAACGCCAAAGCAAGATCTTCTTGCGTGTTTCCTGATTGTCGTACATGTGAGCATGGTGCCCATTTGCATCTGACAAAATGTCACAAAGAATCACGCCTGAAGCGATGATCGAGCGCGAGTATGTATGTCTGATAGCCCGACGGGCGGAGTATGAGGGTGGCACTGAAATCAGCAGATGGTAGCGGGGATAGCCTCACGGTAAGCAAAGATCCATGCTGCAGTGATTCCGATGGCAACACTCAGGAACCGACGCCAGGCCACATCCCAGCCCCATGTCGCTTCTGTCAGAGATCCAAGCGTAGCATTCAAGTAGGACTGCTTGTCAGTCTTTTTCTTATACAACGCTCACATAGCCAAGGACAAGAGCGAAAGTCACTGGCCCAAAGACCGCAGTCAACACTGGGCCGGGAAAGTAGATCCGGAAGAACATCGCAAGAGGGAATGTGACAGCCCCAATTGCAGCGAGCCCATATGGATTACCTTGGCTCGAACCGCTGCCGATATACCTTGGGATTTCAGTCAAAGCTACTTCGCAGAGAACGTACCATGCGGCCATACCACATACGCAGCCCCAGAAGGACGCAATCAGTCTCGATATGAAGGCTGATGTCGTGTCGCCCGAGAATGCCGCCAGCGCTCTCCATCAGCAAAGATCGTTCTTTGATGACATGCTGCTCACTCAATTGCGCCATGATTAGAACCCAGACGCCTCGATGTAGGTAATAGAAATTGGCAGAAGAACTACCAGGTGTCAGCGGACATGACTTGGATTTTGGAAGCAAACTTGCGTGAGGAATCCAGGCAGGGCGGCGAGCGCAGTGATAGCTCCAGCCTTGACTGCGTACCAGAAACTCCGATTGTGCAACAGGTCCGAGATCCGACCCACGTACGAGAGGGCATTTAGGTACTTGTTGTCGAATGGAGTGTATTCTGGATCCCTTCTTCTGACCTCGCCAAGCAGTTCGTCTTCGTAGTCATCGAATGTGGCTACGCATCAGCTTTGATGGCGTTGTACTTACCATCGTTAACCTGTTCGTCCTGGTCTACTTTGTCGCCCTCTTCCCTGTCAGTA
>Ga0265797_10011863_pt1 | contig 10826 bp, 7 predicted proteins | sample P2T30metagenome_FD_192433 | JGI IMG/M metagenome (GOLD analysis project Ga0265797, IMG submission 192433) | Plant litter microbial communities from East Loma Ridge, Irvine, California - P2 T30 | ecosystem: Environmental > Terrestrial > Plant litter > Unclassified | place: USA: California... | reverse complement strand
GCTGCCATGGCAATCGCGCGATCCAGCAAATATAGACAAGGCCATCGTCGGCCGCCTGGCGCGCGTGCTGGGTGCCCAGACGCCCGGTCGGTTAGTTGCGTCTGCCAAGAGCTGGCTGTCGCATTCCGGCGTCGACCGCACCGCGGCCATCCTGCCCTGGGGCGCTCCGGACGAGGTGCCGAAGATTTCGCCGCTGGCCGCCAGTGCCGGCTACCTGGCTTATCTGCGCGCGGCCTGGAACACGCGCTTCCCCAGGCACCCGCTGCAGGACCAGGACATCGTCCTGACCATCCCTGCCTCGTTCGATGAAGGTGCGCGCGCACTGACGCTGGAAGCCGCCCACCTGGCCGGCCTGCCCAGGCTGCGCCTGCTGGAAGAACCGCAGGCGGCGCTGTACGACTGGCTGTATCGCCATCGCACCGACCTGTCCACGGAGCTGGCCGGATCGCGCCTGGTGCTGGTGGCCGACGTCGGCGGCGGCACCACCGACTTCAGCCTGGTCAAGGTCGAGCTGGTCGATGACCAACCGGCGCTTACCCGCATCGGCGTCGGCAATCACCTGATCCTGGGTGGCGACAACATGGACCTGGCGCTGGCGCATCTGGCCGAATCGCGGCTGGGTGGCGCCGACGGCCAGCGTTTATCCAGTGTGCGCCTGGCCCAGTTGACCGAGCGCTGCCGCGCCGCCAAGGAACAGCTGCTGGCGCTGGATGCGCCGGCGCAGGTCGGCGTTACCCTGCTCGGCGCCGGTTCGCGCCTGATCGGCGCCAGCCGTACCGCCCAGCTGACGCGCGAAGACGTGCAGGCTATCGTGCTGGACGGCTTCTTCCCGCTCAACCCGGAACAGGAAGCGGCGCATCGCGCGCGCACCGGCATCGTCGAATTCGGCCTGCCCTACGCCAGCGACCCGGCCGTCACGCGCCACCTGGCCGGCTTCCTGCGCCAGCACGCGGCGGCGGCGCGCGAGGCACTCGGCATGGCGCCGGATGACGCCTCATTGCCGGTGCCGGACACGCTGCTGCTCAACGGCGGCGTGTTCCGCGGCGAAGCCCTGGCCCGGCGCCTGGCCGAGGTGCTCGGCGGCTGGCGCGGCCAAGCGGTACGCGTGCTGCACAACCTCGACCCGGACGTGGCCGTGGCGCGCGGCGCCGTCGCCTATTCGCTGGCGCGCGCAGGCGCCGCACCCGCCATCGAAAGCGGTTCGGCGCGCAGTTATTACCTGCTGCTGGACGCTGACGGCAAAGGCGCCGGCAACACCCTGCGCGCAGTCTGCATCCTGCCGCGCGGCGCCGGCGCCGGGGTCGAGGTGCTGCTGTCGGAACGCAGCTTCGCGCTGCGCCTGGGGCGGCCGGTGCGCTTCCACCTGGTGTCGTCGGTGAGCGCTGCGGCGCAGGCGGGCGACCTGGTCGACCTCGATCCGCTCGAGGTGGTGCGCCTGCCGGCCATCGCCACCGTGCTGCGCACCCGCGACAAGGCTGGGCGCAGCGGCGACAAGGGCGTGCACAGCGGTGACAAGAGCGCGCGCAGCGGCGCAGCGCCGGTCGAGATGCCGGTGCAGCTGGCGGCCTCGCTGTCCGAGGTCGGCACGCTGGAGGTGCATTGCGTGGCCGAAGACGGCAGCGGCCAGCGCTGGCAGCTCGAATTCCAGTTGCGCGCGCAGGACGAAGCCGGCCAGCCGGACGGCACGGAAGATGCCGCCCTGCCGCCGCGCCTCGACGACGCCGTCAAGCACATCGACCGCATCTTCGGCAGCCGCAACCAGCAGGTCGACGCACGCGAAGTGCGCCAGCTGCGCGCCACGCTCGAACACCTGCTGGGCCGTCGCGAAGGCTGGGAAACGCCATTGCTGCGGCGCCTGTTCGACGCGCTGATGGAACGGGCGAAGGGCCGGCGCAGGTCGAGCGAACACGAACGCGTCTGGCTCAACCTGGCCGGCTGGTGCCTGCGCCCCGGCTTCGGCCATCCGCTCGACGAATGGCGCATCGAGGGGCTGTGGGCGCTGTTCCCGGGCGGCGTCCAGTACCACAAGGACAGCCAGGTGCGCGCCGAATGGTGGACGCTGTGGCGGCGCGTGGCCGGCGGCCTCTCTACCGAAGCACAACTGCGCCTGCTCGACGACTTCGCCTTCAACCTGCAGGCCGAGCCTTCCGAACGCGCCAAGCGGCCGGTGACCCTGGTCGACGGCAGCGAGGACGACATGCTGCGCCTGGGCGCCTCGCTGGAACGCATCCCGTCCGCCTACAAGGCAGAAATCGGCGACTGGATGCTGGGCCAGATCATGGCGATCCCGCCTTCTCCCAAACCGGACGCGAAAGCCGCCGCCACTTACGCACGCTACCTGTGGGCGCTGGCCCGCGTCGGCACGCGCCAGTCGCTGCACGGCAGCGCGCACGAGGTGGCGCCGCCGGATGCCGCCGGCCGCTGGCTCGGCGAGCTTCTCAAGCTGGACTGGAAACGCATCGAACCGGCCGGCTTTGCTGCCGCCCACATCGCGCGCAAGACTGGCGACCGTTCGCGCGATATCGATGACACCCTGCGCGAGCAGGTGCTGCAGAAGCTGGGCGCGAGCGGCGCACCGGCTAACTGGAGCGCGATGGTGAGAAACGTCGTGGAACTCGACCAGGCCAGTACCACGCGCATGTTCGGCGATGCGCTGCCGCCGGGGTTGAAGCTACTGCGCTGACAGCCGAACACTGGCTCTTCACACGCCAGCACCTCGACGATATGGACGGCCCTGGTCGTCTCCGGCCTATATCGATGCAGCGACAGGAAAAGCATGACGGACGACAGCCAATGGCTGGACGGCTGATCATGGTTAACAGATCCGATCGCATTCGATTGTTCGCCGCAGCGAACACCCTGTTCCCACACATCCGGCTTATCACACCCGGCCGGATGCCCGACCATACCCTTTTCACACAGAAGAGGATCAACATGGCACTCCACGACAAGCAGGTCGCCCTGGTAACGGGCGCGAACAAGGGCATCGGACTGGAAATCGCGCGCAAGCTCGGGCGCGCCGGCGTCAGCGTGATCGTCGGCGCACGCGACGGCACCCGTGGCGAAGCGGCGGCCGCCACCTTGCGCGGCGAGGGACTGGACGCCCGCTTCGTCCAGCTCGACGTCACCGACGACGCCAGCATCGAACAGGCCGCGGCGGCCATCGCTGCCACCCACGGCCGGCTCGACATCCTGGTCAACAATGCCGGCATCGGCGACCCTGCGGACGGCCCGCCCGCCAGCGCGTCCATCGAAGCCGCACGGCGCATCTTCGACACCAATTTCTTCGGCGCGCTGCGCGTGACGCAAACCATGCTGCCGCTGCTGCGCCAGGCGCCCGCGGCCCGCATCGTGAACATGTCGAGCAGCCTGGGTTCGATGGCGGTGAACGCCGACGCGTCCTCGCCTTACTACGGCGTGCACCTGATCGGCTACAACGCCTCCAAGGCGGCCCTGAACATGCTGACGGTGCAGCTGGCCGAGACGCTGCGCGACACCGGCATCGTCGTCAACGCCGCCTGTCCGGGTTACGTCGCTACCGACCTGAATGGGCATAGCGGCCCGCTGAGCGCGAGCGAGGCGGCGGCCACGCCGGTGCGGCTGGCCCTGCTGCGCGACAGCCGGACCAAGGGCACATTCATCAGCGCCGAGGGCGAGGTGCCCTGGTAACGCAGTAGTGACTCACTGAGAACCAAGCCGCCGTTCTTCAGCCAGCATGTCGACAAACGCACGCAAGGGCGCCGGCATGCGGCGGCTGGAAAAGTACAGCTGCGGCCCGTCGAACTGCAGCCACCAGTCGGGCAGCACAGGCTGCAACCTGCCGCCCGCCAGGTCGGCATCCAGCCAGTTCCTGAAGGTGCACACCAGGCCGTGGCCGGCGCAGGCGAAGCCGATCGCGGCCGCGGCGGCGTCGACACCCACGACCAGGCGCCCGGCCGGATCGAGCGTGATGGTCTCGCCCTCTTTCTCGAAGGTCCAGGCGGTCAGCGCGCCGCTGGAAAAGCGCATGCGCACACAATCATGTTCCAGCAGCTCGCGCGGGTGCGACGGCATGCCGCGCCGCGCCAGGTACGCCGGTGCCGCGGCCAGCGCCAGTTGCTGGAATGCCGGTCCGATCGGCACGGCGATCATGTCCTGCGCCAGGTGCTCGCCGTAGCGGATGCCGGCATCGCACCCGGCCGCCGTGATGTCCACCAGGCGGTCTTCGACCTCGATCTCCACCCGCACCGCCGGATGGCGCAGCAGGAAGTGGTCGATCAGCGGCGGCAGGATGTCGACCATCACCGCGCCGGTCGCGTTCAGCTTCAGCAGGCCGCGCACTTCCTGGTCCGGACTCGTCACATCGTGCAGTGCCGCCTGCACGTCGGCGAACAAGGGCGCGATGCGTTCAGCCAGCGCACGCCCGGCCTGGGTCGGCATCACGCTGCGCGTGGTGCGCGCCAGCAGCGGCACGCCGAGCCGGGTTTCGATGCGGGTGATGGTTTCGCTGACATGCGAAGGCGACAGGCCCAGTTGCCTGGCAGCGCTGCGAAAGCCGCCGCTCCTGCACACGGTCAGGAAGATCGACAGATCGTCCAGGGAGGGGTCGTTATTGTTTGCCATGGAGAACAATGTAAGTGTTTGGGCACGGACTGCCTGGTCCGCGATCGCTTCGCTCAACAAATGCACTTGCCAATAAAAATATCAATAACGATAAGGCTCCAGCAAAAAATTGATGAATTTGTGGTTAATTCAACCTCACCGTCATAAATTGTCATCTAAAGGCTTGCGCTACGGCAACTGATTCTGCAATCATTTGCACCCGTGCATTAATGCAACAACTGTTGCACCAGTCTTCGTTGCCGTCCCAAACCGGCAATGTCCTGTTTGCCCCCTGAACCATTGACAATTCACTACGGAGCGACGCGTGATGCGCCAACGCCCCCTGCACTTCTATTACCCGCTGTTCATGGCCCTGGCCGGCGCCTGCGCCATCGTGCCGCTGGCCGGCTGGCAATGGCACGGCTGGCTGATCGGTGCCGTGCTGCTGGCCGCGGGCGCCGCCGCCGCCGCGTTCACGCCGGCCGCCGGCGGCAAACAGTCCACGACGCAGGACGATTATCTCGCCAGCCGCCGCCAGTTCGGCGAGCAGGTCGCCGCCGTCTGGGCCTCGCACATCGACGCTTCGCGCACCCAGATGGAAACGGCGGTCGTGGCGCTGGTCGGGCGTTTTTCCAGCATCGTCATGAAGCTGGAGCAGGCGCTGGCCGCGTCCGGCGCGGCGCGCAACCACGAAGGCGGCGGCATCGTCGAGGTGTTCGCGGCCAGCGAAAAGGAATTGCGCTCACTGCTCGACATGCTGTCCGGCGCCGCCGCCAGCAAGCAGCAGATGCTGCACAAGATCGAAGGCCTGCAGGAGATCACGGTCCAGCTGCAGAAGATGGCGTCCGACGTCGCCAGCATCGCCTGGCAGACCAACCTGCTGGCGCTGAACGCGGCAATCGAGGCGGCGCGCGCCGGCGAGGCGGGACGCGGCTTTGCGGTGGTCGCCACCGAGGTGCGCATGCTGTCCAACCGCTCGGCCGATACCGGCAAGCAGATCGCCCGGCAGGTCGGCCAGATCAGCGCCGCGATCGGGGCAACGTCCGAGGCCGCCGGCGCATCGATCCGCGAAGAGACCCGTGCGGCGCAGGCTTCGGAAGCCGTGATCGGCAAGGTGCTGTCCTCGTTCCGCGGTGTCACCGATGCGCTGGTCCAGTCGTCCGACCTGCTGCAGCGCGAAAGCAGCGGCATCCAGTCCGAAGTGTCGGACGCCTTGATGCAGCTGCAGTTCCAGGACCGCGTCAGCCAGATCCTGTCGCACGTCCAGCAGAACATCGCGCGCCTGCCGTCTTACCTGGACGAACATGCGCAGCAGGATGGGGGCATGCTGGCGCCGCTCGATGCGCGCGCGCTGCTGGCCGAACTGGAAAGCACCTACGCGATGGCCGAAGAACGCACGCTGCACGGGCGCGGCACCTTACAACATCAGCCGCAGCAGCATCAGCATCAGCATCAGCAGGCTGAAGAACTCACCTTTTTCTAGGAACAAGCATGGCAAAAACCATTATGGTGGTGGACGATTCGATCTCGATCCGCCAGGTCGTCGGCATCGCCCTCAGGCAGGCCGGCTATGAGGTGCTCGAAGCCGTCGACGGCAAGGATGCGCTGGCCAAGCTGACCGGCCAGAAGGTCAACCTGATCATCAGCGACGTCAACATGCCGAACATGGACGGCATCAGCTTCGTGCGCGAACTGAAGACCCGCCCCGCCTACAAATTCACGCCGGTGCTGATGCTCACCACCGAATCGCAGGAAGACAAGAAGGAACAAGGCAAGGCCGCCGGCGCGCGCGCCTGGATGGTCAAGCCGTTCAAGCCCGAGGCGCTGCTGGCCGCCGTCCAGAAACTGACGATGGCCTGATGGCATGCATATCGTGATCGAAGGCGAGTTGACGATTTATCGCGCCGCGGAGCTCAAGCCCGTGCTGCTGGAGGCCGTGCGTGCACATGACGCACCGGCGCTCGACCTGTCCGCGGTCACCGAATTCGACAGCGCCGGCCTTCAGCTGCTGCTGATGGCGCGCCAGGAAACGCAGCGCCTGGGCAAGCCGCTGCAGGTGGCCGGCGCCAGCCCCGCGGTGCGCGAGGTGTTCGCGCTGCTCGGCATGGACCTCGAAGGAGCATGGGGATGAACCTCGACCAGGTGATGCACACCTTTATCGCCGAGAGCCGCGAGCTGCTCGAGCAGATGGAGAACGCGCTGCTGGCTGCAGGCAGGGATGGCAGCAGCGACGGCGACGAAGACGGCATCAACGCGATCTTCCGCGCCGCCCACACGATCAAGGGTTCGGCCGGCATGTTCGGCATCGATCCGCTGGTCGATTTCACCCATGTCGCCGAGAGTGTGCTGGACAAGGTGCGCGGCGCTGCCGTCGCGCTGGACGACGACCTGGTGACGCTGCTGCTGGCCTGCTGCGACCACATCGCCACGCTGGTCGATGCGGTGGAAGCCGGCACGCTCGACGGCGACACCCGGCTCACCGCGGCCGGCGCACCGCTGGTGGCGGCGCTGCAGGCTTACCTGGACGATTCGCAGACGATGGCACCGGCTGCCGCGCGCGCTGCAGATACGCCGCAGACCGCGCCGGCCGCAACCCGGCAATGGCAGATCTCGCTGCGCTTCGGCGCCGACACCATGCGCAACGGCATGGACCCACTCTCCTTTATCCGCTATCTCGGCCAGCTGGGCAGCATCACCGACATCGCCACGCTGGCCGACCGCCTGCCCGCCGCCGACACATTCGATCCGGAATCCTGCTACCTCGGCTTCGAGATCGGCTTTGCCAGCAGCGAAGACCTGGCCACCATCGACGGCGTGTTCGACTTCGTGCGCGACGACTGCGAGATCGCCATCGTGGCGCACACCGCGCCCGCCGCGCCGGCGCCGGCCCCTGCTCCGGCAGCGGCCCCGGCACCGCTGGAAGCCGCAGCCGCCGCAGAAACGGCAACGGCAACGACAGCGCCAGATACCGCCCCCGCGCGCCAGAAACAGGAAAAGCGCTCGGTCCGCGTCGACGCCGACAAGCTGGACCGCCTGATCGACCTGGTCGGCGAATTGATCATCGCCGGCGCCAGCGCCAACCTGGTGGCGCGCCGCACCCAGATCCCCGAGCTGCTCGAATGCACCTCGACCCTGTCCGGCCTGGTGGAAGAGGTGCGCGACAGCGCGCTGCAGCTGCGCATGGTCAAAATCGGCGCCACCTTCAACCGCTTCCAGCGCGTGGTGCACGACGTCTCGCGCGAGCTGGACAAGGACATCCGCCTGCAGGTCAATGGCGAAGATGCGGAGCTGGACAAGACCGTGGTCGAAAAGATCGGCGACCCGCTGACCCACCTGGTGCGCAATGCGATGGACCACGGCATCGAGCCGGCGGACGTACGCCTGGCGCGCGGCAAGCCGGCCCACGGCACGGTGGCATTGAATGCGTACCACGAGTCGGGCAGCATCGTGATCGAAGTGTCCGACGACGGCGGCGGCTTGAAACGCGAACGCATCCTGGCCAAGGCGCTGGAGCGCGGCCTGGCCGAGCCGGGCCGCGGCTACAGCGACAAGGAGATCTTCGGCATGATCTTCGAACCCGGTTTCTCGACGGCGGAACAGGTGACCAACCTGTCCGGGCGCGGGGTCGGCATGGATGTCGTCAAGCGCAACATCCTGGCGCTGCGCGGCAGCGTCGAGATCGCCAGTACCGAGGGCGCGGGCACCACCGTCACCGTGCGCCTGCCGCTGACGCTGGCCATCATCAACGGCTTCCAGGTCGGCGTCGGCAAGTCGGTGTTCGTGATCCCGATGGAGATGGTCGAGGAGTGCATCGAATTCCGCGAAGAGCCAGCACAAGACTGGGTCGATCTGCGCGGCAGCCCGTTGCCCTTCGTGCGCCTGCGCGAACGCTTCGGCATTGCCGGCACGGCGGCGCGCCGGCGCAGCATCGTCGTGGTGCGCTACGGCGGCAGCCGCGCCGGCCTGGTCGTCGACAGTTTGCTGGGCGAGTTCCAGACCGTGATCAAGCCGCTCGGCAAGGTGTTTGCCGGCGCCCGCTTCCTGTCCGGTTCCTCGATCCTCGGCAACGGCGACGTGGCGCTGATCCTCGACATGGCGGCGCTGCTGCACGACGTCGAAAACGAACACCAACTTTCAACTTCCAACCTTATCTGACCTGGAGAGCCACGTGCTTAAGAACCTGAAAATCGGCATCCGCCTCGGCCTGGGCTTCGGCGCCGTGCTGCTGTTGCTGCTGGCGATCGTCCTGCTCGGCATCGACCGCATGGCATCGATGAACCGGGACACCGTCGAGATCACGGCGAACGCCTATCCGAAGGTCTTGCTGGCCAAGGACCTGATCCGCGACGCCGCCGACGTACCGCGCCAGATGCGCGGCATGCTGCTGGCCGTCGACGAGGCCGAGGTCGAGCGTTATCACAAGCAGACGGAGCGGGCGCGCGCGAACGTCCAGGCGGGTATCGCCGAGATGACCAAGGTGGTGGCCAGCGAAAGCGGCAAGAAGCTGCTGAAACAGATCGTGGACGCGAATGCGGTCGTGGAACCGATGTACGCCCAGTTCTACGGCATGGTGCGCAGCGAACGCCAGCGCGCGGCGGAATACGTCAGCAAGCAAGTGGTGCCGGCCGACCGCGAACTGACCGAGGCCGCGGCCGCGCTGGCCAAGTACCAGGGCGACAAGATGGAAGAACTGGCGCAGCAGGCCGCCCATACCTACGCCGAAACGCGCCAGCTGGTCATCGAGATGACGGCCGGCGCCGCGCTGCTGGCGGTGCTGGTGGCGACCCTGATCACCCTGTCCGTCACCCGTCCGCTGCGCCGGGCGGTGCAGGCGGCCGACAGCCTGGCCGCCGGCGACCTGACCGTGGAGATCAAGGTCAGCTCGCGCGATGAAGCCGGCCGGCTGCTGGCCGCGATGAAGAACATGGTGGAGAAACTGACCCAGGTGGTCGGCGAAGTGAATGGCGGCGCCCAGTCGCTGGCCTCGGCCTCCGAGGAAGTCAGCGCCACCGCGCAATCGCTGTCGCAGGCGGCGTCCGAGCAGGCGGCCGGCGTCGAGGAAACCAGCGCTTCGCTGGAACAGATGACGGCGTCGATTTCGCAGAACACCGAGAATGCCCGCGTCACCGACGGCATGGCGGCGCAGGCCGCGCGCGAAGCGGCCGAGGGCGGCGAAGCGGTCAAGGCCACCGTCACCGCCATGAAGCAGATCGCCAGGCAGATCGGCATCATCGACGACATCGCCTACCAGACCAACCTGCTGGCGCTGAACGCGGCGATCGAAGCGGCGCGCGCCGGCGAGCACGGTAAAGGCTTTGCCGTGGTCGCGGCCGAGGTGCGCAAGCTGGCCGAACGCAGCCAGGTGGCGGCCCAGGAAATCGGCGAGGTGGCGACCAGCAGCGTCGAACTGGCCGAACGCGCAGGCAGCCTGCTCGACCGCATGGTGCCGAACATCCGCAAGACTTCCGACTTGGTGCAGGAAATCACGGCGGCATCGGAAGAGCAATCGTCCGGCGTCGGCCAGATCAATGCCGCCGTCGGCCAGATGAGCCAGACCACCCAGATGAACGCCTCCAGCTCGGAAGAACTGGCGGCGACGGCCGAAGAGATGAGCAGCCAGGCCGAGCAACTGCAGCAGGCGATGTCCTTCTTCCGCCTGGCCGGCAACGGCGGCGGCAGCACGCAGGCCCCGACCCGCCGCACGCCCTCGCTGCGCACGCCGGGGGCGGCGCCGAAGCGCGCCAGCATCGGTATGCAGCACCCCGCGCACAACCCCGCCTTCGCAGCCGAGATCGGCCCCGACGAAAGCAATTTCACCCGCTTTTGATCGCTCACCACTATAAAAGAATGCCATGTTACGGAACCTGAAAATCAGCGTGCGCCTGGGCCTCGCGTTCGGCATCGGCAGCCTGCTGCTGCTGGCCGTCATCCTGCTCGGGCTCAGCCGCCTGGCCGGGGTCAGCGACGACGTCGACAACCTCGCCAAGGACAAGTATCCGAAAGTCGTGTGGAGCTACACCCTGATCGGCGACATCCAGCAGATCGCCCTGTCGATGCGTAACGTGACCTTGGCCAACGATCCGATGGTGGTGCGGCGCGAACTGGCCGTCATCGATACCGCCAAGGCCTCGATCGTCGCCAACATCGACAAGCTGGAACAGCGCATCACTTCGGCCCGCGGCAAGGAATTGCTGCGCGGGGTACTGGAAGCGCGTGCCCGCTACCGCGGCTTCCAGGAAGAGTTC
>Ga0265797_10011862_pt1 | contig 10827 bp, 18 predicted proteins | sample P2T30metagenome_FD_192433 | JGI IMG/M metagenome (GOLD analysis project Ga0265797, IMG submission 192433) | Plant litter microbial communities from East Loma Ridge, Irvine, California - P2 T30 | ecosystem: Environmental > Terrestrial > Plant litter > Unclassified | place: USA: California... | reverse complement strand
GGCTCGGAATGGAAGGAGTGAGGATAGCCATAATTGCGGTGCTGGTGTAATAGCTTCGCGCGTCTCAAAAGCTGATGAGATGCGTGCACAGATGCCTGTTACCTAGGTAGTGTTGACTATGTCTTTCCTCTTCGGTGACGTGCATCTGCTTGGAGATTAGTGTGTTGACATGACGTAAGCAGCCTCGGCATCACGCGACGCGTCTGACCAGCCCGCGGGCTACCTCGGGCTGCGGCCACTCCACACCACGCCTCCTCACATCTCTAATCAACATCATGAACCCAACGTAGACACTCGAGCTTGATGCAGAACACCGTGTCTAGAACAGTCTACCGGAAACAAGTTGCAAAGGCATGTGACCCGTGTCGCCGCCGCAAAACCAAGTGCAATGGCGCGCAGCCTTGCGCAGGATGTTTATCGGCAAAATTAGCATGCACCTTCAACGCACCACGGGGTCAAGGTGGTCGCACAGGTTCCAAGGCTAACGTTCTGAACGAATTGAGAGCGATTCCTCATAACGATGCCGACTTCTTCGACCCACAGGATGCTGCCCCGACCGCGGTTATTACCACCGCTGTGGAATTGACAAGGGAAGTCTTCAAAACGTTAGTCGACGTCTACGAGGAGCGCATATACAGGATAGTAGCTCTCATACTAGCCGAAAGTCTGCGAGAAGAGTTCATGCAAATGCAGACTTCGCCGACATCTCGACAGCTCATATATGCCTTTTGCGCATATATGGCAAACTTTGCGGAAGCCTCCACTAATACCAATTGCGGATCTACACAGTCTTCACAATCGGACTCACAAATTTACTACTTAGACCATACATTGCTCTCGCTGCAGCGAGATAGGATTACGCAGCTTGATCATCGATCAGTTTATACCTCCTTCTTCCTGTACGGAGCTTACGCTGGCCGAGGCGACTATCGTCAAGCATGGTTCTACTTGAGAGAAGCAACAACCTTGTTTATGATGCTTAAAGACGAGGACAGGGATTGGTTCGACATGAAGACAAGGACACGGCTGTTTTGGATTTTGGTAGTGTCAGAAAGGTACGCTAAATACTTCCCGTCTTTCTTACGTCTGTTCCGCCACTTCGATGCATCGTGGTTCATCATATGCATTTCTGACTTATGATGTCTTTTGTCCTTTTCTCGTTTATCCAATCCCGCCTGTGAGCGAAGACAGCGACGATCCGCAGTAACCATGGGCATCGTAATGAGTGTACTGCTTACCAGTTGTTAGAGCACATGGCGTTCGTAAGAATCGGCCCATCACATTATCTGTCACTTCCTCAAGCTACCCACTCGATGGCCATGGTGATCTTGGCTTGCTCCACCTCACATCAGTCTTCCGACCGCTCGATGAAGTCTTTTTCGCAGTGTGGAACGGTGCTGCGCAAAACTGCAGTAAAGAGTGGTTAATCCAGCTCGAGAACGATGTTCGCACCGCGCTGCCCACTGATCTCGAACTTTCGAACGAAGAGATTGCAAATGTTCGCATATCGCAGTTCTGGCTACAGATCAAACTGTGGGAGCTGTTTCCCCGCTTCGGGTTTCTCTCCACAGAGTCTGTTTACGATTGCTTAACATTCAGATACCCCATTCTGGTTGGCAAAGACTTGACCATTCTCTCGATGAAGCTACCCGTTCAGAGTCTGCAGATACATGGCGTCGGCATGGTACGTCATTCAGCCGCAAGCTTGTCTCATTGCTAACAACCTTAGACGGAGAAGGTATTCGACATAGCCTGCGCTTTAGCGGACGTTCTTCATTTCGTGCCTCAGTCTGCATCACATGCCGAACTCAGCCCCCCAGATTACTTGACCCACTTGATGCTGTTGATAGCAAAGCTACCGGGGGGCTCGTCTAAGTTCATACCTTTGCTGCTAGCCAAAGTCAATGAACTACTTCCGGATCTGCTGGAGCACGTATGCGAAGCCATTCAAATGCCAATCCCCACTAATCACAACCCTATGAGTCCAGACACACGATTTGTATATGAAGAGGAGGTTGGTAGAGGCCTTCACGCAGACTTGAGGAGGACATTTTAGCGGGAAGGAAGAAAGATGCATTCGAAAACTGCAATCGGGACAAGCCAGACTGGGTCTCACGAACATATCCAACCGTAGGACATCGGACACGACCCCGAAGTACTACTTCATTCACCAATCTACCTAATGAGTACCGACCGGTCTGGACTACCCAGCGACCAGCGCCAGGACAGCCCGCCGTCGACAACACTCGAACCCAAACTCAAACCCAAGCAGGACAAAACAGGACACCCTGACCATCCCAACGACCAGCGTCAAGATGGCCCACCGCCAACCACAACCCCACCGGCATGGCGACCAGCGCTCATGCGAACCTCGGCCTCAGAGCCCGCCGGCGAGAGATCGCGCCCTCGATGTCGCCATCGATCACCGTCTCCAGCCCACCACCAGGGCCACACACGAAGATGAGCTCGCTGCTCAGGCGATTGTATCTTGTGTCCCTCTTGGACACCACTGTGGTCTCTGGCTGCTTGCACATCCAGGGAGGTCGCTCGCCAGGGTGATCCCTCATGTATTCGAAGGCCCGCTCCAGTTTTGTCGTCTGACTCTCATGAGTGAACCAGCGGACAAGCGGAACGGCAACGGCGAGGAAAACGGCGACGAAGGACCAGAAGAGGGCGGTGCGGAGGTATTGCCAAACGAGATCGATCTCGTATGCCTTTCGGCGGCGGAAGGTTTCGTGCCAGTCTGTGAAGCCCGACCCAGGCACGTCTGGGTCGAAGCGGTATCGGTCGAAGAAGAGGTCGAGGATGCGGCCGAAGGTGTTTTCCCAAAATGTGTCGTTTAGGCCCGCCAGCAGGCCAAACGACACCATCATGTAGGTGTTGTGGGCTTGTCGGAAGGAGACCGACAAACAGAGTCGGCGGATGAGGACGTGGCCTAGGGCCCAAGAGAAGAGGGTGCCGATGGCGATGCGTAGCTCATTTGAGCTCGCGGCGAAGATGGTGATGAGCACCAGGCTCAGGAAGATGCGCAGCTTGTTCTGCGGGGACAGCATTGTTGCTGTTGTGGTGGTGATGATGGTGATGATGGTGGGAAGAGGAAACTTGGAAATGTCTTGAAATTGAGCAGGTGTGGTATTTGCTAAAGAGTAAGAGTTGGAGGTGGATGAGCGTTTTATATAGTACTGGCTTCTGCGCGAAGATGAGACGGTTGACAATAGCTACTATTGTTACAATAGGTACGTATCCGCCTTCACCTCTACTTTCTACAATGCCGACTGAACAATAGCGGACTCATGAAAATCTCGCCTTCACCCCGGAACGCCAAAAAAAAATCAGGATAACAAGAAGCTGACAAAAGACAGGGGTCTCGATGTGCCTCGCCTTCACCTTCACCCCAGCGTCACGTAGACCCCAGGAACACACATGTACGCTGCTCACATCAAGACGCGCACCCATGTATGCCTCAAACTTCACCACCAACTACCACACCGTCGCCCAAACCTCATCGTATACCCCAACCTCCCCACTAATAATCACTATACCTCCTCTTCGACAGCGCACTCACCCTCGACACCCTTCTACTCGTCTCATCAAGCCCCTCCCCCTCAACAAACAACCGATTATGCACTATCCAATCCTCAAACTCCTGCTCCCTCGTCTCTTCATCTGGATCAATCCAATCCCCCATCTCACTTCCTTCCATAGTCGTATCGCTCATCCTGTTCACGACACCATCGCGTGAGTGTGAGACCGGAGAACTGGATTGCTCGCGCCAGTGGTGCGGGAGGGGGCTTCTTCCACGCCCGTCGTCGTTGGCGGCGTCGATGGCGCTGGGATCGAGACGTTGGATTTGAGACTTTTTGTACTCGTGCGCTGTCTCTGCGAGGGTCTTTGCACTGACGCCGGTGCTGTTGTTGTTGTTGGTCTTCCAGTTTCGTGGCAGCGTGTATGAGAAGGCTGAGCGTATGCCGCTTGGCTTGCGGCGGAGGGAGCCGCCTACACGGCTGAGCCAGGTTTTGGGGCTGGCGTCTTTGGAGTCTGAGGCTGCCTCCGCGGGTGGGGGTGTGGCGAAGGGAGAGCTACGGGGTAGCTCTTCTCCGCTGGGATATTGCATTAGGTGGCAGGAGTGGTTGATGAGTGCGGGTTCTACGCCGTTGGGGAGCTGTTCGTAGGTGGACATGCCGATGCGTACGCCGCGTTTGCGGCCGAGGGAGAAGAACCGTGTGGGGCCTGTGAAGGGGAGGTGCTGGGCCGGCGTAGGTGTCGTGGGCTCGATATGTGACTGGTTGGTGTCGGACTCAGGCTGTTCGTTTCGTTGTGCGGTCTGGCGTACTGCTTTCTTCTTGTCCTTGCGTTCCTGGTGGCGCTTCCGAATCTATCGATTTGTTAGTATGTGGACTTCTTGGACAACGGTTCAAGGATGTCTCTAGACAGTAGAGGCGGTATAGATGTAACCGATGTCCTCGAATGATGAAAGCTCGATATGATACTTACTGTACCGATCAAACCCATCTTGGGCATACTGGGCAAACGCCTCACGAAGTCTTTGCCGTTGGAGATCAAGGATGAGGGTGCAAAGGAAATCAACGGACGTCCCTGAGTACAGCTGTCAAGTGCAACATCAATATGTCCACCGACGGCTTGTGAAGTTTGGTTCCGTGGGTGGGGACGCCGCGAACCAGAGGATGTGATTGATCGAGGGTCCATGGACATGTCATACTGTTCACCCCAACACATCATCAGCACGGTGGAGATGCACTTTTTACGTTTTAATTACTCTGGCTCTTGAAATTTTCTTCCACGGTAATCGTGTAACCATTCGCAAACTCTTAAACTCAATGCAACTCGGTGGCTGCAACGCTCATATGCAGAACCCAAACTCATTTTTCATCTCGATATGCTACTGCTGACGCTGTACATGAAGTGCTATCCCTGATAATTCCACGGGCTTGGATTTCCACGTGACAGCGGGCGAAGGTAATCCACTGTCAACGTTTGACTGTCCGGAATTGAAGGGAATGGGTCTGTAGGCCGTGATTGAAATGAACCACGACCACCGCGAGCACCAAGCATGCCCCGACCGCTTAGACTGTGAACGCTACCACGGGAAGAGAAACTACCGCGACTACCGCGACCAACAGGAGAAGAAGCAATACTTATGTGAGCGGCTTGCGGTTCCTGGATTGACACATGATCTGACGCCTCGTCCCGACTTGTAGCTTTGAGATCAAGCTTCGCTATGATGGCAATGCGCTCAAGACTTGCGATCTGCTTGCGAAATTCGTTCCGCTCATGCTCATATATGCCCGCTATCTCTTTAAGCTGGCTCGAATTCCTAGCTGCTGCGTCTTTTACTGCGTTCTTGTAGGAATGTCGAAGTTTATCCAGATGTTGCTTTTCTTCCGCCCGTAGTTCTGTCAGCGAGTCGTGGATGTCGTGTTTCTCAGGCATGAAGGCCATCAGTAGGTTTCTCTTGTTATGTATCCGTATTTGCTCATTGAGATGATTGACAAGAACATTTCTTGTCTGTGCCTCTGCTGCGAACCTTGTTTTCGCTTGCTCAACTTGCATCTCCTCTTTGCGATTATTGGTGATGATAGCTTGCTCGCAGGCCGAGATAGCGTCGTTAATGGCCTTCGTAAGATGAAGTTTCTGATCCGCTGTGAGGGTCGTCGCAGTAGTAGCCGTAGGCTCCTAGGTGTAACGTTAGTCCAAGCACCGTCGAGCAAACCGAAATACCAGTATGTACCAGTTGAAGCTTGTCCGTCAGCTCATCAAGCCCATCGCTGCGATTCAGACACTCGTTGATCATACCATCGGCAAGAGCGACGAATCCTTCCTTCATGTCCTTGAGTACACCGAGTTCGATCGCATTGCCTTGCTTTAAGCCCGCGATGATGGCGTCCGACGACATATTGGGTTGGCGCGACAGTCGCAGGCGTCGCCGCAATATTGATTTCGGTTGGCGTTGTGGTCGTGTTGTGTTGGTCGGAGTCAGAGAGCCTTCCAAAAAGAGCAGGAGCGACTAGCGCGAAACCACCAGGCCAGCGGTGAAGGTGAGCGTAAAGACGAAGACTAGCGATTTTGGCATTCTGCACTTGGAAAGCTCACATGATTCTGAAAACGCCATCTTCTGCTATGTATCCTCATTAGGATGTTGTATTTCGCGAACTCCGGTCTTTTGCCCCTCAGGTCATGTCAGGTCCGTCGCTAATGTGTCGAGCACACACCCGTCCATCTTAATCCTCGAGCGAGATGCCCAGAATTGATGCGAGGCGCTCGAGACTGTCCTCTCGTATGTCTAGGCATTCCTCGATACTATCATATGACTTTGTAGCGACTTCGGTCCGCTTTTCATAATGCTTTTTGTCGGAATCTAACTCTGAAACAACCAATTCGCGAGACGCCGCAATGTGTTTGCGCTCTTCAGTCACCCCAGAGAATAGACTGAAGTAACTTACTGAAACGGCAAGAACTGCTGCTAGGCCTTTGATTGACTCAGACCTCTCATCGAGCATTTTTGACCGTTCCATTATGAGAGTAAGGCTCTTCAATTGGAGACCTATATCAGCTTGCCGACGATCAATCGCATCGGTAGTCTCTTGCTTGAGTCGGGCTAGATTAAGCGACTTCTCGACTTTACAGCGACGGATGGCTGCTTTGATGATGACTTTGATCTGACGCTGTTGGCCCACAGAGATGATTGTAGCTGTAGAGGTAGCGGCCGAAGCGCCCTAAGCCCAGAGGTCAGTCACTGTTGCAAGTCTGAAGAGAGAGAAACATACGGGTGAGTTTCCCAACTCGCTCATCAAACCACTGCGGCGGTGCAGGCCCGCCAATGCTGCACCGTTACCGATCTGAGTGCGAAACGACGTGACAATTGAAGGTGCACGCGCCGCGGTCTAAGAGTAAGATGCCGGAGTAGGCGACTTGACAGCCAGAGCCGGGCCGGTAGGACTAAGCCTCATCTCGCCAACTACTCGCTCATTCTTCATCTTCTCCGCTATACCACTCAAGCCCTCAATCAACTTTTTGAAAGCCTTCAGCTGCCTCAAGTAGACCTCTTTGGCTTTGGCCAATCCATCAGCCCGCGCAGCTCTCACATCCACCTTCCCCATCTTGACCGCCCTGAACATATCCGTAATAAGCACCCTGTCATGTGCATGTTCCGCAAGCAAAGCGTTGTGAACCAGATTCACGGCTTGGTTCGTGGGCAGGCGGATGTAGAGTGCTTCTCTCTTTTCGAAGGCGACTTCTTGGGCTTTGACTCGGGCGTGCTGTTCGTCCAGGAAAAGTCTTTGGGCTTCGAATGCTGCGTCGATGGCGTTGATAGCGTCTTTCCACTCGGAGTGGCTGATCTGAATGGCTTGGATGCAGAAGTAGATGTTGTCGCGCATCGGCATTGGGAGGTGTGCGTAGGCTTCTGCTGCCGGGATTTCGAACGCGTCGTAGTTCTCCTAGAATGACAATGTCAGTCTGAGTCTTGAGTGTTTTCCGTAGCTGACATGTATCTCGTACCTCTCCGCCCTCAAGATCACTCGACACCTCGACGCTGTTGTGCTCCTCGTCCGGCATTGCGGTGGCGCTCTGGAGCGTCGACATCGTTTCGCTCTTATGAGTTTCGTGTTTGATGTCGCGCTGCTACGGTAGGCTGTAGAGTGCGGTCAAGAAATTGCAAAGTTGGAGGTTGCTTCTAGAAGTGGAAGGAGCCCACTAGCGCGAGACGCGGGTTCATCGATGAAAGTGAAGACGGAAACCAGGAGCCTCATCGTTTCCCGTATAGCCAGCGCGCAGCTAGTCAATCTTTCTCCGTGCTCTTTCTCACACCAGCTTTCGTGCCAATGCATGTTCGTTTGAGTAAGTCATCGTAACACTGTCTTGTATGAGGCATAAGCATAACGTTAAATGAGCGAGTAGAGCATAAAAAGGAAAAACGCAACTAAAGTGAGACTTTGGTGAAGAAGTAGACCTATAGGAAAAGACTGAAGCAGGCATACTACCCTCCCAGCTTCGAGGTGAGAGAGCCCCGTATACTCACCTACAAAGAAAAGTGGTGAGATACCAACACCGTCATCGTAAGCCATGTAGTTAGCATGAGACGAAAGGAAAGCCGAACAATCAAGACGACATCGAACCGAGAACGACCTGACCATATCAATCGAAGACCTATTATCCACCCACCTCAACCACGCCACAAGAAAAGCCACTTCGGACTTCGTGTTTCAAAGTCGTTAGATGGAGTTGCAATAGGAATACTCGTACATGCAATCGAAAATGCTCTAACCCAGCACCTACGTGTGTCTACCTCAGCCGAAAATGGTCATAGTCTGATCATACAAAATCCCGGTCCTTCGCCAAACCTGAATCCACAAGAACGCTAGAATGGCTACCGCAATACCCCTCTTACTCTCATTGTCCCAGAATCTATACCCTGAGGAGCTTAGCCGCGTAGTCGACAATCAAGCTCTCACTGGGGAAGCTCATCTCCTCGAGCTTCTGGGCATATGGTGTGGGCACCTCGGCACCAGTGACACGGGCAGGGGGCGCCTCCAAGTAGTCGAAGGCGTACTCGCAGGTAAGCGCCATAATCTCAGACGCGACACCGAAGGATGGGAAGCCAGACTCTACGCAGAGCATGTGGCCGGTCTTCTTGACGGACTTGACAATGGCCTCGACGTCGAGGGGCTTGATGGAGCGCAGGTTGATGACTTCGGCTTCGACGCCGTACTTGGACTTGAGTTGTTCGGCGGCGACGAGGGATTGGCCGACGCAGCGGGAGAGGGTGACGATGGTGAGGTCCTTGCCGGGGCGCTCGATCTTGGCCTTTCCGAACTGGGGGTCTGTTAGTATGAAAGTAGAGTGGGATGATGGTGGGGTATCTTACGGGAATGACGAAGTCGTCTCTCTGGGCCTCCTCGCTCATGGGGAAGGAAAGACCGTACAGAAGTCTGTGGGTGTTAGTACACAGTCTCTTGTCTTGCGACTGTTGTGACCTACTCGTTCTCGAGAACCACGACCGGGTTGGGGTCGCGGATAGCAGCCTTCAAAAGACCCTTGGCATCCTCGGCGCTGTATGGGGAAACGACCTTAAGTCCAGGAATGCTTCCGTACCAGGCAGTGTAATCTTGCGAATGCTGAGCAGCGACACCGGACGCGAAACCGTTGGGACCACGGAAGGTGATGTTGCAGGGCTGGATACCACCGGACATGTAGTGGGTCTTTGCGGCGGAGTTGATAATCTGGTCAATGGCCTGCATGGCGAAGTTGAAGGTCATGAACTCGCACTGTCGTCGCTGTCAGATTTGCTTTTTGGATATGGAGGCTGAGAAACTCACAATGGGGTGGAGACCAGCGAGCGCAGCACCGACGGTCAGACCGGCGAAACCTGACTCTGTGATGGGAGAGTCGATTACCCTCTTCTCACCGAAGCGGTCGAGCAGGCCCTTTGTGACCTTGTAGCTGTGGCTCAGTCAGCACCGTCCATTGATATTCCGTTGTGCATAACCTGCGATATGCTCTCTGCCCAATTGGACCCTCCTCTTTCTTATCGCAGATATGACATCTCTCTTCTTCATGGTGGGACGTACGCTCCGTTGTATTGCGCGACTTCCTCTCCGAGCACGAAAACCTTGTCGTTGCGCTCCATCTCCTCGGCCATGGCCTCGTTGAGCGCCTCTCGCACCGTCATCTCCTTCTGGCCCGACGCATATCCTCTCCTCGCAATTGACGGTGTAATGGCTGCGGCGCGGAAAGCTGGTCGGAAGGCGGGCGCTGGCCGCGACGCCGAGACGAGGCGGGAGGTGGGTCGGAGGAGCCTTGAAGCAGCCATTGTGGGGTGTGTGTGAGGGTGAAGGTGTGGTGAGGAAGTGCCGTGGGCGAGTGATGGCCGCTGAGGCTTGTGGTGGTTGCTGGGGCTTGCTGGACAATTTCTTGATGCGAAGATCCGAGTCGTTGGGGCCGGCGCTAACGATCAAAGCTCTCGAGCAGGGACCACACTATAGCGAGAACACCCGACGTGCGTCTGGATGGTCCCTGGATGGTCCGCCTCAACAACGTCGCTTTCATCACAGTCAGCCCTTACACGGAGCATCTACTGAATAGTGATGCAACAGTCGCTTGCATATCGTACGATAATGATCCAGACATTCAGATGACGATTACTACTTCTATTCTCTATAGCACCACATATCGCGTTACCATGACCGTCCCTAGACCGTGCCCTACTTCAAAATATTACAGTATATATGCGCGTCTCCAATGCGCGTGATGCAAATGCCAGGAGATGATGCTCCTATATCGAAGGAATAGCTCGCAGACCAACGAGGTCCTAGATGCGAAGAGAAGTCTAATGCAAAGGGCGAGAACTGAAAACTTATGCGTCGGCGGGTTTCCTTCCGACCATAAGGTACATGGGTGTGAAGAGCTTCTCCCGGCCACCAGCAACAAGGCAGTCGGCTGCAAGGGCAAGACTGTCGGCAGTCTTCTGGGTACCCCTGGGAGCGAGACCGATCATCTCAAGACCACCGACGAACTTGTGGATGAGGCCACGTCCGACCTTGGTCATGCGAAGAATGGTGGGGATGTCGCCAATGGTACTGATGTACTTCAGCTGGCCAGAGAGCGGCCAGTACCATGGGTAAGGGTCGTCCCTGTCCGCCAGATCCTCGTTGTGCTCCATCACGAAGCCGGCCTTCTTCATAGCATCGAGCGCGACCTCAATCTTCTCCATGTTCGAGATACCGTCACCGATCTCAATTCCAAGACGGATCTCGCGGTGGTGGGGGTTGTCGTTGTCGTACTTGTCGGTCATGAGCCACTCGTAGACAC
>Ga0265797_10011861_pt1 | contig 10828 bp, 7 predicted proteins | sample P2T30metagenome_FD_192433 | JGI IMG/M metagenome (GOLD analysis project Ga0265797, IMG submission 192433) | Plant litter microbial communities from East Loma Ridge, Irvine, California - P2 T30 | ecosystem: Environmental > Terrestrial > Plant litter > Unclassified | place: USA: California... | reverse complement strand
AGCGGAAGCGGCGGTGTCGGAACGCAGCGCGCGCGCCAGCGGGCACCTGCTGGTGTCGGCCCCGGCCGGCTTCGGACGGCGCCACGTGGCGCCGCTGCTGCCCTCCTTCCTCGCCGAACACCGCGATGTGACGGTCAACCTGAACCTGTCCGACCGCGTGGTCGACGTGGTCGGCGAAGGGATCGACGTGGCGATCCGCATCGCCAGCCTGTCGGATTCGAACCTGGTCGGGGTGAAGCTGGCGGACAACCAGCGCGTGGTCGTCGCCTCGCCGGCCTACCTGAAGCGCCACGGGACGCCGCAAGACCTGGCGGATTTAGCCAAGCACAATTGCCTGGCGATCAGCAGCGAAGGCAGCCAGCGCGGCTGGACCTTCCGGGAGCACGGCAAGGTCGTGACCCTGAAGGTGGGCGGGAACATGGTGTGCAACGACGGCGCGGTGCTGCACGCCTGGGCGCTGGAGGGGCGCGGCCTGGCATGGCGGTCGATGTGGGAAGTGGCGGCGGATATCGAAGCGGGCCGGCTGGTGCCGGTGCTGGACGCGTTCGCGGCGCCGGGCAACGATATTCATGCGGTATTCGCTCAACGGCGCCATTTGCCGCTACGCATCCGCGTTTTCGTCGATTTTCTGCGCCGCGCGTATTCGAAGCCCGATTATTGGCGCAATGCGAAGCCGATTTGACGAAAAAACCGATAAAAGACGAGCCCGTGTAATTACAAACGGGCAAAAAAAATCCCCGGAAATTCCGAGGATTTTTTTCTACATCAGCCTGGTATTACAGCGGCTGGATGTTGGAAGCTTGCTTGCCCTTCGGACCCGAGGTCACGTCGAACGAAACGCGCTGGTTCTCCTGCAGGGACTTGAAGCCCGCCGACTGGATTGCCGAGAAGTGAGCGAACAGATCTTCGCCGCCTTCGTCCGGGGTGATGAAGCCAAAGCCTTTGGAGTCATTGAACCATTTTACGATGCCAGTTGCCATTACAATTTCCTATTTCAGTTAAAGTGGACTATTGCCCGTTTACGATCGTTTGAAGAAGCAAGAAACAAATGACAGACTAACTGCACTGCTAACTCGAATCCAACGATCCCTAATTATACCGAATAAAACCAATTGCACACGGTTTTCGCAAAATAAACCACACGATTCGTAATCATTCTCAAAACCAACTTTTACGAACTGTATTTGCGTCGGCAGTACGCAGAATATAGGGCATCGATGGCGTCAAAGTTTGTCCTAGATCAAACGATTCGCGGACAGACAATTTGCGCTAGCGCTAGATAGCGGACTCATCGTTAGGGTAGGCGCCTTTCGGATCCAGCAGGCCCCAGGCTACGTAGATGTCGAGTTCGGCCAGCCAGGCTTCCCAGTCGGCCGGCAGGACCGCGTCGAAGGTCGTGAACACGCGCAGGCGCTGTTCCAGCGCGCGCGCCTGCTGGCCCAGCACCCGGAAGCCGAAGGTGGCGGCCGAGCCGGCCAGCGTGTGCAGGATCGCATGCATCTCGGCGACCTGGTCCGCGGCCGGATGCGCGGGATCGAAGGCCTGGCGCAGCGCGGCCAGACGTCCGAGCGTGGTGGGCAGGCCGGCCGCGAACTTGTCGTTCAGTTCGGAAAGCCGCGCGAAGAATTCGGCGTCGACCGCATCGCTCATGCGCCCCCCCTGCCCTTACTTGGTACCGAAGATGCGGTCGCCCGCATCGCCCAGGCCCGGGATGATGTAGGCGTGCTCGTTCAGGTGGCTGTCCAGCGAGGCCACGTACAGCTTCACGTCCGGGTGCGACTTGCGGAACACCTCGACGCCTTCCGGCGCCGCGACCAGCGCCAGGAAGATGATCTGGTCGTCCGGGACGCCGCGCTTCTTGAGCACGTCGACCGCGTACACCGCCGAGTTGCCGGTGGCGACCATCGGGTCGCACAGGATGAAGGTGCGCTCGGTGGTGTCCGGCAGGCGCACCAGGTATTCGACCGGCTGGTGGGTTTCGGGGTCGCGGAACACGCCGATGTGGCCGACACGCGCCGACGGCACCAGTTCCAGCAGGCCGTCGCTCATGCCGACGCCGGCGCGCAGGATCGGCACGATAGCCAGCTTCTTGCCGGCAATCACGGGCGCGTCGACCGTCACCAGCGGGGTTTCGATTTCGCGCGTGGTCAGCGGCAGATCGCGCGTGATTTCGTAACCCATCAAGAGGGTGATCTCCTTGAGCAGCTCGCGGAAGGTGCGGGTCGAGGTGCCGCGGTCGCGCATGTGCGACAGCTTATGCTGGATCAGGGGATGGTTCAGGATGAACAGGTTAGGAAAACGCGGATCTTGTTTCATTATCGACATGGAACATCAGGAGTTTGGACTTGTAGGCGCGCATTATCCCAGCCGCGCGCCCGTTTGTCGCGTCTTTCTTTGACAAGAAAACAGCGCCGCGTGCTCAGACCGCGGCCTCCGGCAGCACCAGTGCGCGCACCAGGATCGCCCCGGCATCGACCCCGTCCGGCAGCCGGCCGAAGGCGCCGCCCACGTCGCGCGCGATGCGCGAGGCGACGAAGGCATCGGCGACGAAGCCGGGCGCGTGGCGCAGCAGCAGCCCGGCCTGGACGCCGACCACCAGCTGCTCGGCCAGCCGGCGCGCGCCGAATTCGTCCCCGGCCGCCTGCGGCAGGCTGTCCAGCAGGCGCGCGCACCAGGCGTCGTAGCGGGCATCCAGCCCGGCCGCCAGGGCCAGTTCGGCCTGCAGGGCGGCAGCCATCTCCGGCCCTTTCGACAAGGCACGCAATACGTCCAGGCACATCACGTTGCCCGAGCCTTCCCAGATCGAGTTGACCGGGAACTCGCGGTACAGGCGCGCCAGCGGGCCGTCTTCCACATAGCCGTTGCCGCCCATAACTTCCATCGCCTCGCCGCCGAAGGCCGGGCCGCGCTTGCACAGCCAGTACTTGCCGGCCGGGGTCAGGAGGCGCGCCAGCAGCGCCTCCTTCGGATCGCTCAATTGATCGAAACAGCGCGCCAACCTGAGCGAAAACGCGGTCGCCGCTTCCGATTCCAGCGCCAGGTCGGCCAGCACGTTCTGCATCAGCGGCTGGTCGGCCAGCTGCCTTCCGAAGGCGCTGCGCCCGCGCGCGTGATGCAGCGCATGGCACAGGGCGGCGCGCATGATGCCCGCCGTGCCGAGCACGCAATCCAGGCGCGTATGGCTGCCCATCTCGAGGATGGTCGGGATGCCGCGCCCGGGCCGGCCGATCATCCAGCCGACGGCATCCTGGAACTCGACCTCGGACGAGGCGTTCGAACGGTTGCCCAGCTTGTTCTTCAGGCGCTGCACCCGGATCGCGTTGCGGCTGCCGTCGGGCAGGAAGCGGGGTACCAGGAAACACGACAGTCCGGGCGGCGATCCGTCCGCGCCACCCTCCTCCGTCTTCGCCAGGATCAGGTGCGCATCCGCCTGCGGCGCCGAAAAGAACCACTTGTGGCCGACGATGGACCAGGCCCCCTCGCCGTCGTCGCCGAAGCGCGCACGCGCGGCGCCCGGCTCCAGCGGTTCGGCGCGCGTGGTATTGGCGCGCACGTCGGTGCCGCCCTGCTTTTCCGTCATGCCCATGCCGACCAGCGCGCCGCGTTTCTGTTCGACCGGCAGCGAGCGCGGATCGTATTCGCGCGACAGGATCTTCGGCAGCCAGCGCGCCGCCAGCGCCGGGTTCTGGCGCAGCGCGGGGACCGAGGCGTAGGTCATCGTCACCGGGCACTGCGAGCCGTTCTCGACCTGGCCGAACAGCAGGTAGGCCGCGGCGCGCGCCACCTGGGCGCCGCCTTGCCGCCCTTCCCAGGGCAGCGAATGGGCGCCGTTGGCGACCAGGCGCGTCATCAAGTCGTGCCAGGCCGGGTGGAACTCGACTTCGTCGATGCGGCGCCCGGCGCGGTCGAAGTTCACCAGGCGCGGCGCATGCTCGTTGGCGACGCGCGCCAGGTCGAGCAGCTGCGCACTGCCGAGCTGCTGTCCGAGGGCGTCGAGCCAGCCGGCGGCCCAGGCGCCCCCTTCGCGTTCCAGTCCCTCGCGCAGCGCGGGATCGCAGCGCAGCAGGTTGACGTCCGCGAAGGGCGGCGCCTGGTTGAAGACTTCATGGGTGTCGAAACGATTCATGGCGGCGTCTCCTCGGCTAGGATCCATGTATGTTGCATTAAAGCATCATTCGATCTGGCGCAAAGTTTCTTATTTGTACTGCATCGGCGACAATGTGAAAGCCAGGCTGTGTTCGACTTATCGCCAAGACAACAAGGCTAGCGCAAACCCACTTGCCGGGCAAGCACGCCGGCCGGAATGGACCGCCTGTGCTGTCTCGACGGTGCGGGGAAGTTCCAACGGGATTGTGCTTTTTAATGCTTATTGGAATCTTTCAGTGATACATTGCCTGTTGGTTTGGTACACTCGAGGGTTTCCAGCGAACCGCCTGGCATTCCAGACACGTTAAGAAAGCAGATATTCCACCAATGCGCCCCAGCTCAACCGCAGCCGCGACCGAAGCACCGCGCCATGCGGCCCAGGCCTCCAGCCTGGACCCGATCATGGATGCGCTGGGCGACGTCGTCTTCCGCCTCGACCCCGCCGGCCTGGTCCGCGCCGCCAGCCAGCGCGCGCGCAGCCTGGCCGGCGCCAAGGTGGCCGGGACCGCGCTGGCCGCCCTCGCGCACGAGGCCGACCAGGCGGCGCTGCGCAATGCCATCGTCGACGCCATCGCACGCAACGAAGCGATCCTGGTCGAGGCGCGCCTGCGCAGCGGCGACCAGGACACCTGGTTCGAATGGCGCATCGCACCGCTGCCGGCGCCGCTGGCGGGCAGCCATGAAGTGCTGGCCGTCGGCCGCGACATGTCGGCCCAGCGCGCCACCGAGCAGCGCCTGCGCCACATGGCCACCCACGACGCCCTGACCGAACTGCCGAACCGCCTGCTGCTGTCGGACCGCATCCGCATGGTGATCGCCAATGCGCGCCGCTCCGGCCAGGGCTTTTCGATCGCGACCATCGGCCTGGACGGCTTCAAGAAGGTCAACGACGGCCTCGGCTACCCGGTCGGCGATGCCGTGCTGCGCGAAGCCGCCGCCCGCCTGCGCAAGACGCTGCGCGACAGCGACACCCTGGCTCGCGTCGGCGGCGACGAATTCGTGGCGGTTCTCCCCGGCACCCTCACGGCGGCCCAGATCAAGCTGGTCACCGGGCGCCTGCTGGCCACGCTGCAGTCGCCGTTCGAGGTCGACAGCCACACGGTCTACCTGGGCGCCTCGATCGGGGTGTCGGTCTACCCCGAGCACGCCGAGGACGAGGTGCGCCTGCTGGCCCTGGCCGACGCCGCCATGGGCCGCGCCAAGGAAACCGGCGGCGCCCGCGCCGAGGTCTACGCCAGGCGCAACCCGGGCATGCCGGGCGGCCGGCCGCAGCACGACATCTCGCTCGAGGCGGCCATGTTCCAGGCCGTGCGCGAAGGCGAATTCCAGCTGTATTACCAGCCGATCGTGTCCGCGCGCACGCGCCGCATCGAAGGCTTCGAGACCCTGATGCGCTGGAAGCACCCGACGCTGGGCATGGTGCCGCCGGTGCGCTTCATCCCGATCGCCGAGACCAACGGCCTGATCAACCTGCTGGGCGCCTGGGCGCTGAAGGCGGCCTGCGTGCAGATCCGCCAGTTCGAGGAGGTCGCCAAGCGCGAGCTCTACATCTCGGTCAACATCAGCCCGCGCCAGTTCCGCAACGACAGGTTCCTGTCAGTGCTGGACGACGCCCTCGGCTTTTCCGGCACGCCCGGCGACAAACTGGTGCTCGAGATCACCGAGGGCACGCTGATGGTCGACCCGGTCCATGCCGAAGCGATCCTGGGCAAGATGGCCGAGCGCCGCGCGCGCATCGCGATCGACGATTTCGGCACCGGCTACTCCTCGCTGGCCTACCTGAAGCGCTTCCCGATCTCGGTGCTGAAGATCGACCGCGCCTTCATCAAGGACTTACCGGCCTCCACCAAGGACGCGGCCATCTGCAACGCCGTGCTCGACCTGGCCAAGCACCTCGACCTGTCGGTGGTGGCCGAAGGCGTCGAGACCGAAGAACAACTCGCCTATGTCGAGCGCCGCGGCTGCGACTACGTGCAGGGCTACCTGACCGGCAAGCCGATGCCTGCCCACGTGGCCATGGCGGCGCTCAAGGAAAACCTGTACGCGGAACTGCTGCCGGACGAACTACGTGCGGGCATACTATGAACCAGACTGCGCATCACAACGTGACGATCGAACGTTCGCCCAAGGCCGACGCGACCCTGGCCCTGCTATGGGAACGCATCCGCCGCCGCGGCGACATGCCCGGCTTTACCAAGGCCATCAGCGCCATCCTCGCCTCCATGCGCGGCGAGGACGAGCGCGATTTTTCCATGACCCAGACCGTGCTGTCGGACCCGGTGCTCACCCAGAAGGTGCTGCGCCTGGCCAACAGCGGCATGTACTCGGCCTTCGGCCAGCGCATCAACACCGTGTCCAAGGCGGTGCTGGTGCTGGGCACCGAAGCCATCGGCCACCTGGCGCTGGGCCTGAAGCTGGTCGAGGAACTCGGCAAGTCGACCCCGGACTCGCTGCAGGCGCACATCGAGATGGAAAAGGCGGTGCTGGCCGGGATGGTGGCCCAGCAGGTGGCCGCACAAGCCGCCAGCCGCGACCCGGAAGAAGCCGTGGTCTGCTCGATCCTGCACTCGCTGGGCCGCATGATGGTCACCTTCTACCTGCCCGAGCACTGGATCCTGCTGCAGCAGCAGGCCGGCCACGGCCTCGAAGACGAGGCCGCGCGCCAGCACCTGGGCCTGTCGCTGGAACAGATCGGCCGCGCCACCGCCGAGCACTGGGGCCTGCCGCGCAACCTGGTCGCCGGCATGCGCCGCGTCGAGCCGGGCGAACGCGGCGACGGTTTCGGCCACGACGACTGGCTGGCGGCCCTCGGCACCATGTCCTCGCAATGCGCGGACTCGCTGTGGAACGGCGACGAGGCCGGCGCCGCCCGCGTGGCCGAGCTGGCGTCCGGCTTTGCCGAGATGATCGGCATCGCGCCGGAAGCCATCGTCGGCGCCGTCGAGAAAGCCAAGGTGGAAGCGGCCGCCGACCTGTCGATCGCGCCGCTGGCCAACCCGCCGGAAAAGCGCGCGCGCAACGCCTCCGCCAACCGCATGCGCGATGCCGGCAACAAGATCCTGCTGAACGGCGTGGCCGACATGCGCGACGCCTGCGCCAACGCGACGCCGGGCCAGATGATGTCGATGGCGATCGAGACGGCCTACCACGGCCTCTCGTTCACGCGCGCCTTCGGCTTCCTGCGCAGCCGCCGCGAGGGCAAGTACAGCGCCAAGATCGGCTTGGGTGACGGCGCCAAGGCCCTGCTGCCGCGCCTGGCGTTCGACGATGCCTACGACCCCAACGTGTTCTTCGCGGCGCTGGGCAGCGACCGCGTGATCTTCATCGAGAATGCGCGCGACCCGAAATTCGCCAGCAAGCTGCCGGGCTGGTGGAAAGGCCTGCTTGCCGAGGCGCGCTGCTTCGTCATCATCCCGCTGTGCACGCATGGCGAGCCGGTCGGCTTCATCTACGGCGACTGGGACGACCGCTATCCGTCGGTGTACCTGAGCCAGACCGAGTTTTCGCTGCTGAACGACCTGCGGGCGCTGGTGGTGAAGACGGTGGAGAGAAGGCAGCAGGTGGAAGTGGTGGCGAACCGGGCTTGATTCGCCACCGGTCTTTCAACCGTCATCTCAAGGTCGGGGTATGCACCTTCACATCCCCGCACTGCGCCCGGTGCATCAGCGCATGGTCGATCAGCACCAGCGCCAGCATCGCCTCCGCGATCGGGGTCGCGCGGATCCCCACGCAGGGGTCGTGGCGGCCGAAGGTTTCCACTTCCACCGGGTTGCCGTCCTTGTCGATCGAACGGCGCGGCGTGCGGATCGAGGAAGTCGGCTTGATCGCGATCGAAACCGTGATGTCCTGCCCGGTCGAGATCCCGCCCAGCACCCCGCCCGCGTTGTTGCCGACAAAGCCTTGCGGCGTCAGCTCGTCGCCGTGCTCGGAACCCTTTTGCGCGACCGAGGCGAAACCGGCGCCGATCTCCACGCCCTTGACCGCGTTGATGCCCATCATCGCGTAGGCGATGTCGGCATCCAGCTTGTCGTACAGCGGCTGGCCCAGGCCGACCGGCACGTTCTTCGCGACCACGTCGATGCGGGCGCCGATCGAATCGCCGGCGCGGCGCAGTTCGTCCATCGCCGCTTCCATGCGCGCCAGCAGGTCCGCGTCGCCGGTGGCGGCGAAGAACGGGTTCGCATGCACGTGTTCCCAAGCCTGGAACGGCACCTCGATGTCGCCCAGCTGGCGCATGCAGCCCAGGAATTCGGTGCCGAAGCGTTCGCGCAGCCACTTCTTCGCGACCGCGCCGGCGCCGACCACGGGCGCGGTCAGGCGCGCCGAGGAGCGTCCGCCGCCGCGCGGGTCGCGCACGCCGTACTTGTGCCAGTAGGTGTAGTCGGCGTGGCCGGGACGGAAGGATTCAAGAATGTTGCCGTAGTCCTTGCTGCGCTGGTCCTCGTTCTGGATCAAGAGCGCGATCGGGGTGCCGGTCGTGACGCCCTGGTAGACGCCGGACAGGATCTGGACGCGGTCCGCTTCCTGGCGCTGGGTCACGTGGCGCGAGGTGCCGGGCTTGCGGCGGTCGAGTTCGGGCTGGATGTCGGCCTCGGACAGTGCCATGCCCGGCGGGCAGCCATCGATCACGCAGCCGATTGCAGGGCCGTGCGACTCGCCGAAGGTGGTAACGGAAAACAGCTTGCCAAAAGTATTACCGGACATGGATGCGCTTGAGTTGTTCGAATGGAACAGACGATTTTACCAGCATGTGCCGCCAAGAGCGACCATCGACCCTGTTCATGCCGCGGTCGCCATCTTGCAACAGTTAAATAGTTTCCCACAGGAATTTTTTTCCTTCCAAGACACCATTGCATATATACTAGTCCGCACCTTCGGCACAGGCCGGGGGCCACCCACCCGAACAATGTGGAGAAGCAGCCGATGTCAGCCTTGAACCCGCCCTCGGGCGCCGCGCAAGACGACGAGCTCGTGTTCGTCGACGAAGCGCCGGTGAACCAGCCCGAAGGCGCCGCAAACCGGGCGGCCTGGCGCGTGATGATCGTGGACGACGACGCCGACGTCCACTCGACGACCACCTTCGCGCTGGGCAGCCTCGAAGTGCATGGCCGCCCGCTCGAATTCGTGCACGCCCATTCGCGTGCCCAGGCCGAGCGCCTGCTCGCCCGCGAGCGCGACGGCGGGAACGACCTGGCCGTGGTCCTGCTCGACGTGGTGATGGAACAGGCCGACGCCGGCCTGCAACTGGTGCGCCACATCCGCGACACCCTCGGCATGCGCGACGTGCGCATCATCCTGCGCACCGGCCAGCCCGGCTACGCGCCCGAGATGGACGCCATCCGCGGCTACGACATCAACGATTACCGCACCAAGTCCGAACTCACGCGCACCAAGCTGTATACCAGCGTGGCGGCCGCGATCCGCGCGTATGAACAGCTGCGCGCCCTCGAAGACAGCCGGACCGGCCTGGCGCGCGTGGTGCGCGCGAATGCCGGACTGATGGCCCTGCACACGATGGACGAACTGGCCGCCGGCATCCTGCGCGAAGCGTGCGCCCTGCTCGGCCAGCCGGTCGACGGCCTGCTGTGCGCCTGCGCGCCGGGTACGCTACCCGACGAGTGGACCGTGCTGGCGGCCGCCGGCAGCAGCGCCGCGCTGGCCGGCGGCGCGCGCCTGCTCGACACCGGCGGCTGCGCGGCGACGGCCATGGCACAGGCCCTGGCCGAAGGCCGCGCCTTCCACCGTCCGGACTGCGTGACCCTTTACCTGCGCGGCAAGGCCGGCTCCAGCTTCGCCGCCTGGCTCAAGCTGGCACGCCCGGCCGACGCCCTGCGCCGCGGCCTGCTCGACGTGTTCGCCAGCAGCGTCGCCGTGGGCCTGGACAACGTGGCCCTGATGACCGACCTGCAGCGCGCCGCCTTCTACGACACCCTGACCGGCCTGAAGAACCGCACCCGCCTGGTCGAGATCGTCGACCGCTGCCTCGCCGGCAGCGCCCATGGCGCGCCCGACGCCACCCTGTGCATGGTCGACATCGACCACTTCGCCGAGACCAACGACGCCCTCGGCCACCAGTTCGGCGACGCCCTGCTGGTGGCGGTGGCGCAGCGCCTGCGCGCCGCCGTGAAGCCGGAACTGAACCTGGCGCGCATCGGCAGCGACGTGTTCTGCGTGCTGGGACCGTCCGCCGACGTCGACCCGCTGGCGCTGCACGCGCTGTTCGACGAACCGTTCTCGATCGAGGGCCAGGACGTGCAGGTCTCGGCGACGCTGGGCCTGGTGCGCCTGGTCGACCACGACGGCAACGGCACCGACGCGCTGAAGGATGCCGACATCGCCCTGAAGCGCGCCAAGAGCCAGCGCCGCGGCGGCCACTTCTATTTTTCGCGCGGCATGGGCGTCGAGATCCGCGAACGGGTGCGGCTGATGCACGCGCTGCGCGGCGGCTTCGCGCGCGGCGAACTGTTCCTGGCTTACCAGCCCCAGGTCGACCTGGCGGCGCGCCGCCCCTTCGGCGCCGAAGCGCTGCTGCGCTGGCGCCTGGAAGACGGCCGCATGATCCCGCCGGACCGCTTCATCCCGATCGCGGAGTATTCGGGCCTGATCATCGACATCGGCGAATGGGTGCTGCGCGAAGCCTGCGCCGAGCTGATGCGCGTGCGCGCGGCCGGCCACCTCGACT
>Ga0265797_10011859_pt1 | contig 10829 bp, 9 predicted proteins | sample P2T30metagenome_FD_192433 | JGI IMG/M metagenome (GOLD analysis project Ga0265797, IMG submission 192433) | Plant litter microbial communities from East Loma Ridge, Irvine, California - P2 T30 | ecosystem: Environmental > Terrestrial > Plant litter > Unclassified | place: USA: California... | reverse complement strand
CGCAGCGAATCGCGGCGGTGGATCAGCGTCACGTCGGGCGAATGGTTGGTGAGGTACAGCGCCTCCTCGACCGCGGTGTTGCCGCCGCCGATCACCGCGACCTTCTTGCCGCGGTAGAAGAAGCCGTCACAGGTCGCGCAGGCGCTGACGCCCTTGCCCTTCATCGGCTCCTCGCTGTCGATGCCGAGCCACTTGGCCTGCGCGCCGGTCGCGATGACGAGCGTCTCGCCCTCATAGACGTCGCCGCTGTCGCCGGTCAGGCGGAACGGGCGGCTGCTGACGTCGACCTTGACGATCGTGTCCCACATCATCCGCGTGCCGACATGCTCGGCCTGCGCCTGCATCTGCTCCATCAGCCACGGGCCCTGGATGACGTCCTTGAAGCCGGGATAATTCTCGACATCGGTGGTGGTGGTCAGCTGGCCGCCGGGCTGGATCCCCTGGACGACGATCGGCGCCATCCCGGCGCGCGCGCCATAGATCGCGGCCGACAGCCCGGCAGGCCCGGAACCGAGAATGAGCATGCGGGTCGTGTGCGTCGTCATCGTGATATCCTTGGAGTTTCGGATCCCATCTAGGCGATGGCGCGTGCGATTTGAACCATCGCCACCGCAATCGACGTGCATCGTTTGCCGCCCCGCTTCGTTGGAAGGCAAAAGCGGAGAGACGTATGAGCGACGACCGGACCATTAAGATCGAAGACTATACCGCACCTGCCGGCGGCTGGGGGTCGATGAAATCGCTCGTGGAGATATCCGCGCGCGAGAAGATCGGCCCCGAAGCGCTGCGCGAACTCACGCGGCAGAACAAGCCCGAGGGCTTTGCGTGCGTCAGCTGCGCCTGGGGCAAGCCTGCGCACCCGCATGCCGCCGAATTCTGCGAGAACGGCGCCAAGGCGACCGCGTGGGAGCTGACATCCTACCGCGTGACGCCGGCGTTCTTCCAGGAGCATACGGTCACCGAGCTGCTCGGCTGGAAGGATTTCGATCTCGAACAGGCCGGCCGCCTGACGCATCCGCTGAAATATGACGCCGCGACCGACAAATATGCCGCGTGCAGCTGGGACGAGGCGTTCGCCGGGATCGGTGCGAAGCTCAAGACCTATGACCCGACCAAGGTCATCTTCTACGCCTCGGGTCGCGCGAGCCTCGAGACCTCGTACATGTACAGCCTCATGGCGCGGATGTACGGCAGCCAGAACCTGCCCGACAGTTCGAACATGTGCCACGAGACGACCTCGGTCGGGCTGAAATCAGCGATCGGCTCGGCGGTCGGGACGATCCACCTCTCGGACTACGAGAAGTGCGACGCGATCTTCTATTTCGGGCAGAATCCGGGCGTAAATAGCCCGCGCTTCCTTCACCCGCTGCGCGACTGCGCCAAGCGGGGAGTCGAGATCGTCGTCTTCAATCCGCTGAAGGAGCGCGGTCTGGAGAAATTCCAGGATCCGCAGAATCCGCTGGAGATGGTCACCGGCAAGTCGACGCCGATCGCCTCGCAATATCACCAGGTGAAGACCGGCGGCGACGTCGGCGCGCTGATGGGGATGTGCAAATATCTGATCGAGGCGGATGATCGCGCGCGCGAACTCAATACGCTGCGCATCCTCGACCACGCCTTCCTCGCCGAGCATACCACCGGGTTCGAGAAGTTCGCGGATGTCGCGCGCGGCACCGACTGGGCGACGATCGAACATGAGAGTGGGTTGTCGCGCGTCGAGATCGAATCGGCCGCGAAGGTCTATGCGAAGTCGAAGGCGGTGATCGCGGTGTACGGCATGGGGCTGACCCAGCATGTCGGCGGGATCGACAACGTCCATATGCTCGTCAACCTGATGCTGCTGCGCGGCAATATCGGCAAGCCCGGCGCGGGCATGGGCCCCGTCCGCGGCCATTCGAACGTCCAGGGGCAGCGCACGGTCGGGATCACCGAAAAGCCGGAGCTCGCCCCGCTCGACAAGCTCGCCGAGCAATATGGCTTCGAGCCGCCGCGCGAGCTCGGCTGGGACACGGTCGCGTCGTGCGAGGCGGTGCTCGACGGCGAGGCGCAGGCGTTCATCGGGCTCGGCGGCAATTTCGTCCGCGCGATCCCCGACCATGCGCGGATGGAGCCGGCGTGGCGCGGGATCGACCTGACGGTGCACATCGCCACCAAGCTCAACCGTTCGCACCTGCTGCCCGGCAAGACCTGCTATCTGCTCCCCTGCCTCGGCCGGATCGAGACGGACATGCAGGGCACCGGGCCGCAGAGCGTCTCGGTCGAGGATTCGTTCAGCCAGATCTATGGCTCGAAGGGCAAGGCGACGCCGGCCGCGGAGACGTTGCTGTCCGAGCCGGCGATCCTCGCGGGTATCGCCAAGGCGACGCTGGCACCCAATCCGAAGCTCGACTGGGATGCATGGGTGCGCGACTATGCGCGGATCCGCGATGCGATCGCCGAGACCTATCCGGACATGTTCTCCGACTTCAACGCCAAGATGTTCACCCCCGGTGGCTTCTGGAAGGGCGTGCCGGCGGCGCACCGCGAATGGCTGACCGAGAGCGGCAAGGCGGAGATCAACGTCCCCCACTCGCTCAACGTCACCGGGTTCGAGGAGAGCGAGGGCCGGTTCCGGCTGATGACGCTGCGGTCGAACGATCAGTTCAACACCACCGTCTATGGCTATCACGACCGGTTCCGCGGCGTGAAGGGCACGCGCGACATCGTCTTCATGAACCGCAGCGACATGCTGCGCATGGGGCTGACCGACGGTGACGACGTCGATCTGGTCGGCGATGCGGGCGACAATGGCGACCGCCGCTTCAACAAGCTGCGCGTCGTCGAATATTCGATTCCGGAAGGGTGCGTCGGGGCCTATTATCCCGAGTGCAACCTGCTGATGCCGGTCGCGCACCATGCGCGCGAAAGCCATGTCCCGGCCGCAAAGTCGGTGCCGGTGCGGATCGAGAAGACCCGCTGAGCCCGCCCAGGATCCTCGGCGTCGTCCTGGCGGGCGGGCGATCGTCGCGGTTCGGGTCGGACAAGGCGCAGGCGCTGCTCGACGGGCGTCGCCTCGCCGATCACGCCTGCGCGCTGCTCGGGCAATATGTCGATGACGCAGTGGTCGCGGGGCGGGATGGCCTGATCCGCGACCTGCCGGGGCCCGATCTAGGGCCGCTGGGGGGTATAGCGGGCGCGCTGCACCATGCGGCGGGGCTCGGCTACACCTCGGTCCTCACGATCGCCTGCGACGTGCCAGCGCTGCCCGACGGGCTGCTGGCGGCGCTCGCCCGCCGCGCGCCCGCCTTCTGTCCCGACGCGCCCGTGCTGGGGCATTGGGAAACCGCGTCTGCGCCTGCGCTGATCGCGCATATCGAATCGTCGCCGCGCCGGTCGGTGCGCGGCTGGGCGGAGGCGATCGGCGCCTTGCCGATCCCCGCGCATGGGGTCATCCCGAACATCAACACCCCCGAGGACATGGCCGCGCTGTGACGACTGCCCGTACCGAAGCGATCACCATCCTGCGCCCCGACGCCGTCGCAGCGGGCACGCGCGCGATCGCGATCGAGGTTCCCGTCGCGATCGAGATCGATGGGCTTGGCTATGCGGTGATGATGATGACGCCCGCCGACCTGCCCGCCTTCACCACCGGCTTCCTGCTGACCGAGCGGCTCGCCGACAGCGCCGACGACGTGCGCGACATCGACGTGTTCGAGGCGGAGGCGGGCTGGATCGTCCGTGTCGGCCTCTCGGAGCGGTGCAGGGGGCGGATCCACGACCGCGTCCGCCACCGGACCAGCGACACGAGCTGCGGGCTCTGCGGCATCTCCGGGCTCGAACAGCTGCGCAAGCCGGTGGCGGGTACCCCGCCCCGCCCCGACGTGCCCGTCACCGCGATCTTCGCCGCGCTGGCGGGGCTGCGCGCGCATCAGCCGCTCAACGCCGCGACGGGGGCTATCCATGCCGCCGCCGCCTGCGACCGGTCGGGAGCCGTGCTGGCGGCCTATGAGGACGTCGGCCGGCACAATGCGCTCGACAAGCTCGTCGGCGGGCTGGCGATCCGGTCGACCGAGCCCCCCGCCTTCATCCTCGTCACGTCGCGGATCAGTTTCGAGATGGTCGACAAGGCGCTGGTCGCGGGCGTGGCGATGCTGGTGGGGATCTCCGCGCCGACGAGTCTCGCGATCGATCACGCGCGCGCGCACGGCCTGACGCTGCTGGCGCTCGCCCGGAGCGACGCGATCCTGGTCGTCAACGACCCGTTCGGTGTGTTTGAAAATGGTAGCGAAGGAGACTACCATACAGACGGCTGAGGGGCTTTGAAATCATTAGACAAATTCGAGCTACATTCCAGCTGTACCATTAATTATACCATGGAAAAATATTTTACCCCGGCAGCGGCTTGTCTTGTGCCCCGCCAACCGTACCATGCCCGTCGGGCCAAGCACATCGCAGTCTATGGCCGACCGACGAGCTATAATGATCGCATATCTTGAAGGCTGGCTGTGGATCCCCGCGGGGTCGGAGCCCATCTGAACCAAGGGACCATGCGCCACATGACCAGCTACGAGATGCCCGGCACAACGAATTTTACTCGGGCAGAGGGCGAAACTCTGACTCACCTGTTAAGCAGCATCGTCGCCCTTTCTCGGCGATGGACTAGCGCGGGAATCAAGGGAAAAGGTATCCACCTCGCAGACCACGAGTTGGACCTGCTCAACGCGATCGGCGCCGGGGACATACTTCTATCAGCGGCGGCGGCTGAGCAAAAGAAACAAGCCGTCGAGCGGCGAGCGCATCGCGAAGTTATGAAACCAGTGGGCCGCGTAACGGCGGATGTGCCTGCGACTGCTGTCAAACGTGCGAGGCCGGCCAGCAATAGTCATTCCAAGTCCGCCGCCGCCGAAACGCGCGGACAGCATGTAAACCCGTTATCTCCGCTCGAAGTTAGGCTGGACGCAGTCAACCATCGAGGTGACAATCTTTTGCGCATTTCTGAGGTATGCCGACGCACAGGACTGTCCGTCGCTACGATATATCGCCGGGGGGACGAAAGAACGTTTCCGTCTAAGGTTCGCCTCGGACCAAAATCCGTCGCTTGGTATGAGAGTGACATTGAAAAGTTCGTCGCCGACCCTTCCGGGTACCGCGCATCCGCCCTACCCTCAGCCCAAGCATGATCATGCCAGACTGGCCTGCCGCCATGTCGCGGGAGTTGGCGCTCGCCTACACGGGAGTCGCGCAATCCCATAGCTAGCGCATAAAAAAAGGGCAGCCTAAGCCGCCCAAGGTAAGGGGTGATGCCGATGCCGACAGAATTCCGTCAGCAGGCAAGAAATAGGGTAGAGCGGCTGTCCCGATATGGCAAACCAATTTGTTTAATCGATGTCGCATAGGCGCTGAACCCACCTCGACCAGATGTTAGGCTACTTGCGGGGAAGTGCCAAATACCGCAGCCTTGGGTGATAGCGTTCTGGGGTGATCCCGACCGCTGCTTGGAGACAAACCGATGGACAGCGACACGCCGCAAGAGCCCAACTTGGATGGCGACGAGGATCGCGAGACCGGGGCGGATGAATTTACCACCAAAAAGGCAGAATACGCGGGCACACTGTCCCTGGGGGACATCGAACTAAGTTGCTTCGTGAGCGGGGACGGCGAACGTTTCATCTCTGGGCGCAGCATGACCAGCGCAATCGGGATGAAGGGACGTGGCCAAGGAATGGCGCGAATTTCGACCAACTCGACGCTTAAACCGTTTATGAACAATGCCTTAGTAATGGCCATCGAACAGCCAGTCCGGATTGTTGGCAAGACCCCTAGGCCAGTCCATGGATATCGCGCTGAAATCCTCGCCGACCTTTGCGACGCCCTGCTCGAAGCGCGAAAGGCTGGCGCACTTAAGACCGAGCAGGAACTTCGCTATGGCCAGTTTGCAGAAATTCTTGTCAGAGGTTTCGCCCGGGTCGGCATTGCATCACTCGTTGATGAGGCAACTGGATATCAAAATGTTCGAGAGAACGACGCCCTCCAGCGGATACTGGATCGCTTTCTAAAAGATGAGGCGCGGACGTGGTCAAAAACATTTCCCGATGAGTTTTGGCAGAAACTGGTTAAGACTAAAGGGTACAGCAGCTATTACGCGTTGAAACGTCCGGGATTTGTAGGACATTGGGTAAATGATATAATCTATTCTCGTCTGGCACCGGGTATCAAAGATAAGCTTAAAGAGATTAATCCGCGCCTGTCATCCGGAACACGAAAGAACCGGCATCATCAGCATTTGACCGAAGATCATGGGCTTCCTGAACTCAAGGACCACTTGAAAAAGGTTATGGTCTTGATGGATGCATCATCCAACAAGCGGGAATTTGAACGCCTCCTCGATAAATCGTTGCCTAAATATGGGAGCACACTGGACATGGATCTCGGCGAAGAGGATGTTTGACGGCATCAGCCGTAGCTAGGCGCCGAGCTCCGGCCCTTCCTCATCAGGATAAAAAGCGTGGAGATCGTACACCGGCTAGATCGAAATCCAATTTTCATGGGCTTTCCCATACGCCCAAACACGGTCATTGCGCCTATATCATGGTCTGCTTGCAGCCAGGGTTAAAACAGCTTTGAGGAGCCATCTCTATGTCTACTGCACCGGAAAGAGTTGCGGAATCTGAGCTCGCTATTTTCCTGCAGACGAATGAACCTGTTCCATTTCGGCCACTCTTTGAGTTTCTCAAAGAGGTAGAAATGCTAGCCCGCCGGCCGTACCACTTGGGAGGTGGGGCAGTTATGGAAGTGCTGGCGGTTCAAACCGGCACAAAGCTCATCACGATAACATTTAGTGATGTGATGGCAGTCGCGTCCTTCGCACTGGCGGCGGCCTCTTTCCGTAACGACTTGGCCAACAATATAAAACAGCCTACCGGAAATCTTGCTGAGAACGCTGCAGCTATGTGCGCGCTTAACGGCGTAGTCGAATACGTCGTAACAACCTCGGAGGGGCCAATTCGCATCTCGCGTGATGAGATGCCGGCGTATGAGACTTTCAAGAGCCGGCAGGCCGATCAAGTTGTAACGGCCGAGTTGCACGAATTGATCGCTCCTCTGAGCGGCTATCCCGATAGCAACGTATTCGACAGCATCCGAAACATGGAAGGAGTTGAAAACGTCACTGTAGCTCCCGACGGGGATAAGTATGTCATAACTCTTTCAACTCGGTACATGCACGGACAGGCCCGAGGTTTGCAGGGTGAACTCTATAGGGTATTAGGAAACGCTGGCTTACTGCTACCTTCGTAGCAGCGGTCTCCAGCGGTTCGCCTAGGTCCTCGATAGCTCCGCTTGGGAACGTCGGCAGCGAAGGACGACATGCCGCCTTGGTAGAACAGCTTGTATGCGGCCGCGCGGCTTTCACCGCGGCGTTGGTGAGCATAAGGCCCCGTGGTAAAGCTAGGGACGGTTGACCGGGTCTCGGCAACCGAATGTTAGGGAGAGCAACATGGCTGACGAACAAGATTTTGAACCGGGCGATATTGTGAGGCTTCGTTCTGGTGGACCAGAGATGACTGTAATTTGGGCCAACGGTAAAGAAGTCGGCTGCAATTATTGGAACAGCGGGACCAACTCATTTCAGTTTCAGGCGTTCGTGTTTGCAGCAGTAGAGAAGACCGGCTGATCCCCTGAACCAAGCTACGTTATGCATTTATGAGCATATTTTTGCATAATACGCCTCACGGCGCGTGGCCCGGCCGCCCCGAGAATAGCTGGGCCACCTGACAGCCGCGGCGAAGGTGCCCTCCGCCGCTAGCACGGTTTTCCGCGTCTTTTGGCGCCGGAATACCCCGGGTTTATGCCGTCGATACCCCGGCGCTCGCGATCGAATAGCTACTCGAAAACACGGGGCCGGGGGTTTTCCAGGTTAAAGCACGAAGTCGGTCAGGCCGACCTGTTGCGTATCCGCCCAGCTCTTTCGAACCAGGCGCCTCCGTCACATCGCGTTATAATAGCCTGCGTACAGCTTTTCCAACGAAGCGTTGAACGTGCCGCCATTGGCGTCAGCATCCTTCGCGCGATCGCGACCATACTCAGTGCGGCCCTTGGCCGAGAGCTTCTTGTATGCGCGGTTTTCCTTGTCACCCATGGTGATTTCCTTCGGTGGAGTGATCCAGGTCGACAATGGTATAAAGGCCCGCGGAGCACTCAGCTCCGAGGATCCCTATAAGCCTCCCGATGACCTGATTATCGGGGGATGCATGAAACGAGAGGGTCGGCTTGCCGCTTCGGCGCCATAGCTTCCGGAATTTCGACAGAAGCGGCGCGAGGAGCTGGGGTTGCTCGACGGATAGGAAGTTGATGTACCAGCCGCTGTCAGCGGCATCCCACGCGATCTGCGCGACGGGCGTCGGCCCCTGCCATGCTATCACGCAGGGGCCAGACTGGCGAAACTCGGTGCACCCAATCATGAGCATCACCTCCTTTCATGCTGAATTATTTTAGATCAGCGACCCGTCAACTGCATCAGATACGGATTAAGAGGCATCGTGTAGCGGGTCGCCTTCTTGCCATCGATCTTGAACAGATAGCCTTCCGGCCAGATGCGACCACCGCCCCACCACGTGATGCCGTAAAGCACGTCAGCATTAGCCTTCATGTCGGCAATGGCGTTCTTACCTATGGTCTTACAGTTGTCCTTGATGCCGAAGTGCGCACCGAATGCGGCCTCGGTGATGATGCCCTTTAAGCCACGCCTACGAAGCTGTGCGGCGAAGTCGTCGATGCCGCTGCCCTCGCCCCATGTGATGTCGCACGACTGGCTGGTGCCGCTGGATCCCTTATCCCAGTAGCGATGGCCGTTGAGGTAGGTGCGATTGAGCGGATCAAGGGGGCCGCTGGTATCGCGATCGAGCGCACAACCCGCGCTCTCGCAAGCCTTCCATGCCCCCTCTTTCTTGTCGAAGCGGAAGGTCGCTGACCACTGCGGCCATTCCAGGGCGATGGGATGTTTGATCCCATTAGCGCGAAGGCCAGCAATGATGGTCTTGGAATCTCGAGCCCACTGCATCCAGTCGTTCGTCAGCGCTGGGTCGTCGAAGCCGCGGGGCTCGTTGACCAGGTCTAGGATCACCGATCCGTCGTCGGGGAAATTGCGTGCGAAGCCGGTCCAGAATGCAATCGCCTTGGCCGGCGCGTCCCAGCGGTACGTATGGTTGTCGAGGATCACCGGCACGCCTTTGCTGCGCGCATAAGCGACGTTGACCTTGAGTTCGACAATGCGGGCCGGCGTCATCCGGTCATCCTTGAACGGGTAGCGGATCAGCTTAAAACCGTACCGCTCGATATATCCTTTCCAGTCATCAAGCGCCGGTCGAATTGCGTCGCCGCCGCTGGCCTCGGCGCCTGACAGGTTCGCGCCGAACAGCGCGTCGACGCGCGCAGTATGGTTTGCGGGTGCTGCGGGCCTAGCGCGTGCTGCGGGGGCCGCAACTGCCACAGGTGCCGCGCAAGGTCGCGCGTCGACCGGGTCATAGACCCAGCCCTTGCCCTGCACGAGTTCGACAAAGCGAAGCTTGGTGGCCCCGACCGTCTCGAAGCCGTTGCCGGCCGCGTTCGACCGGCTGCGATCGTTCCAGGCAGGCCACCCTGCGGCGCGCGTACCGTCGGCGAGCAGCTCGCGACCCATCTGCTTCTTGAGGATCAGCGTGTCCCCGGGGCAGACCGTGATTTGCGCGGGCGGGTTGGCGCCACTCACGGCGTGTTCTTTGGCAAAGGCTGGCGACGCGATAAGCGACGCCAGCGCAATTATCATGCGCAGTATCATGAGTTCGTTCCTGTGATTTAAGAATGGCGGTTCAGACGCCCCCGCCAGCACGATCGCCAGTGAGGGGTGCCGTGACGCTGTCAGCTCGCGCTTTACTGCGTCATGGTCGGCCAAGCACTGTCGAACGACATGGAGCCGTTGAATGTGTTTGGTCGATAAGCGACGCTAAGAATTGCACCGGTCCCGGAGGTCGGGGTTGGATGATTAACAGTATACTTAGCCCACTCAGTCGTGAGCGTAACAGCCGACTTGCTAGTATTAGCGTGCTTCTCCGTCATGATCGTCAGCTCGACAAGCTCCCCTCCGACCTTGCCGCGAAGCCAGATCGACGCGGAAATGGGGCTTGCACTCACAAAGACAGTCGATCCGCATTCGACACTACCATAGCCGCCGGTTGCGCCAGTGTTTGTGAACGTCTGCGTGCTGGCGTCCTTCGTTACGCCGTCAGGCCCCACGACCGCATTGCGCTGGCTCGATACCGACGTTGCCGGCGAGAACGTGAAGCTGGTGTTTGACCAACCCTGTGGATTTCCACCCCGCGCAGTTTGCACAGCCTGACCGGTGTCATCAGAAAGAAGGATACCCGGCCCAGGCTTCACGTTCGCGCTGGCGACAGAGGGAATGCCCGACTTTTCGACACCTTGCGGACCCTGTCCGATGCCGTTCACAGCGGCCAGGGTGTAGTAATACGGCGTGCCGTTCGTCAGGCCTGTATCGGTGTAAGGGAGCGTAACGCCCGTCACGAATGGCGTCGTACCCTGTCCACCGGACGTCGTTGAGCGATAGAGGTTGTAACGGGTGATCGCGGAGCCATTGTCCGCCGGTACCGACGCCAGAGCAACCACGTTCTGCCCATTGCCGGGGGTGACGGAGATGGCAGGAGCGCCAGGAACCGCAGACGATGCACCAACAGTTGTAGTGGAAGTCACGGGGCTCGATGTGGCCAAGCCACCCGCGCTGAGCGGGAACACCTGATAGAAATAGTTGGTACCGGCCACGACGTCGATATCGACAAAGCTGGTCTCCCCTGGACCAG
>Ga0265797_10011857_pt1 | contig 10830 bp, 12 predicted proteins | sample P2T30metagenome_FD_192433 | JGI IMG/M metagenome (GOLD analysis project Ga0265797, IMG submission 192433) | Plant litter microbial communities from East Loma Ridge, Irvine, California - P2 T30 | ecosystem: Environmental > Terrestrial > Plant litter > Unclassified | place: USA: California... | reverse complement strand
GTGACTTTGGACGGTGTCGATGGACTTGTTGTTATTGGAGCCGGCGCATCTTCCTCTTCTTCGTCATGAGCGGGGTCCTGTGGGGGTTTCTCTGCAGCTGTACTGCTCTTTTGTTGGGGTTCCTTTGACCGCGCTTGGTCGAGTTCCGGTTCTGTATGCTCGTATGCTTTTCCATATCGTTGAATGCTTGGTTCCTCTGACCGGCGGGCAGTTGTAGTAAGTTGCCTGCGCCCTCGTCGCGTGGGACTCCGAAGCGACGCATTCTGTTTGCATGTTGAAGCGGTGATACGGGGCGATGTTGCTGGTTTGAACAGCATAGGCCATAGGAATGGCAACCTTGGCGCAGCCATTCGGTTATGTCGGAGAGGTGTGAAGAGTGAAGAGATGGAATTGGAGAGGGAACTGGTCATGGCCTAGTCACAGCTTGGCGGGGCATCGTAATGCCGAACCCACTCCGTCATCGCAATAGTTACAAGACGCATGACAATAAACACGCTAGTTTCGGACGGGGATGCGTACACTATTCTACAATGCCATATGATACATATTCCATGTGTAGTGGATGAGGCATCAAGCCGTTATTTTACTGCTCAGCTCTTCCCACACCTCGTCTCGTATGCTACCCTTTGTCCAGTTCATGTATATGCCCTGTACACCTTGCACTTCCTGCAGCCCATCCAGAAATTTGTTCAAGGTCTGTGCCGCAGCTTCATCCTCCAAGGGGACTTTGGTATCCTCATTGGGGTCATAAATGACCTCGCTTTCTTCAATCTCTAGATCGAGCTCTTTTGCTAGTCTGTCGGCTGTCTTGTTTGTCATTGCGGGTTCGGTGTAGAGCACGACCCTGCCGTCTGCGTCTTCGTCCACATCCAGCGCGCCCGCTTCCAGTGCCGGCTCCAGTATCTCATCAACACCCATGCCGTCTTTGTTCCGTATTATGATTCGCCCTTTTTTCTCGAACATGAATGCCACGGTAGAAACACTGCCACCTGCTTCTTTCACAAGCAAGCGCATGTCGGCCAACGCGCGCAATTTATTATCCGTCTGACACTCTATGATTGTGGCAATGGAAGGCGGGAGAATGGCTTCTAGGACGAGCGACTCCAGGGCAGCACCCGAGGCGGAGAGACCCTGACCTCGTGCTATCGCAGCCTCTATTGACGCTTTCGGTACTGCTGATTTCTTCGCCGTCGCAATGGAAAGAGCAAGGCGGGGGTTGAGGTCGGGGTTTGGGCCTGCGAGTTTGACGGCGTTTGTGATGTCGCGGGTCATGAGGGATCGTTGCTTGGATTTGCCAGCGTCATTCTTTGCTTTGTCGTGCTTGATGGTCGCCCATTTCCTGCATACAGATTGTCAGCGACACTCGGGACAATCCACACCGGAGACTACGTACGAGTGACCTGACTGCAATTGCGGGGAGGTGCTTAAACATTGAACCCGCTCCTGTATGCGCCACTTGTTTGTGCGCGAGACATGGCGGCAGGTGCAACTCAATACACTGTCATTTGAAACAGCAGAGAAGACTGCGCGGCGCAAAGAGGCTGACATGGCGGCCGAGATAGTCTGGTGGCTTGGAACGTCAATCCCCAAAAGTTGACGATGCTTGATTCTCGATTCTCGATGCTTGTGCCTGCCAAGGACGGGGGTCCGCAACTCTCCCACATGTAACCCACTTGCATCTCCACATCCGCCATCTGTCAAGATAGCCCGGCCACCCACAACATGAGCATCCGGTTCCGATAGTTTCACCACACGAGACGCAAGGCGCCCGACTCTTTGCCTTTACCACGCCATGGCAGCAGACAGCCAATCCATGGCCGAAGCCTCGTCAAACCCCGAGCTCGACATCAAGAAACTACACGCCCTTCCCTCGGAGCAGCAAGACCTCTACTTGCTGACTTTCACTTCCGACCTCGCCCGCCATGTCGACTCTCTAGACGGCGACGGCGCATCGGCCCACCAGATATATCTCAAGAAGGAGATATTCCAGATCATCAACCTCGCATCCCCCGCACCCACACGTCTAATCCGAAATAACCTGGGACGAGCAATTGGCGGCATATTCGAAAAGGGGGATAGAAAACTACTCTTCGAGTCCATCAACGAGTCGGTCGCTATACTAAATGCTGCCGGCAAAAGCGAGAAAGATGTTAGAGCCAAGCATGCGGCTGCACACTGTCTGGGCGCCATCTTCGAGGCAGCGGGCGACAGCGCAATACAACTGTCGCCGTTGGCTATAAAGTCACTCCTGGGTCTCGTCAAGTTTTCCCAGACTCATACTGGCCTTCGAGCCGCACTCTTCAAGGCAGTAGGAAAGGTATTCAAAGGGGTCAGCTCACACGCCGATGAGCTGATCGCAAGAGACGCTTGGAAACAGGCCCGCAATGCTGGCAACGACAAGTCGTTCCTGGTCCAAACAGCTGCATGCTATTGTCTTGAGCAGCTTCTACGTTACACCCCCTTTTTCGACAACACCAATGACTTTGACAAACTGCAAAATGTGGCTTGGAAGACTATCGATAGCCCCTCATCGTCTGTCAGACATGCGGTTGCGTCATGCATCAGCGCTGCCATAGTCAAGAACTATTCTGAGAACGCGCCAGTGGACCTGCCCATCCTGGGTCTAACACGCTCAAAGACAGCAAAGAAGAAGAACAAAAAGTCCATCGACGACGATGGTGACGATATTGTCATGGAGCGCTCTGAATCTCCTGCGCCCAAGAAGTCTGCTACACAGCTTTCCTTCACCATCACAAGCCTCCTCAAACTGCTTGCGACACAGTACTGCCGACCTCAGACGGGGAACCGCGCGAGAGCCGGCATAGCCGTGTGCTACATCAAAACTATGAAAGGATTGGGCGAGCAGGTCATCGAATCAAAATACTCGGATATTGTACGGAGTCTACTTGTAGATGTTCTCAGCAACAATGTCATCGTGCAGAACCGCTACCGGACGCTCAGCTCCCGGAAGTTCGTCGCAGTTATTCTGGAAACGGTAATTGGCCGTGATTTACTTGGAGAATCCGGGCAGCTCAATGCAGCTCGGTTCTTGGTCAATGATATCCTAAAGGACTACCCCCAAGCCCTCAAGGAGCGCCCAGAGCCAACGAAGCAGACACTGATTGGCGCCCTCAGCACGCTGTCTTCCCTGTTCAATAGCCTTGGATCGGCCACCAACGTGATTGCTGACTCGTGCCGAGACGCCTTGATTCAAGTCTTGCAACATCCAAGCTACACTGTTCAGGTAACCGCTTCCGCTTGCCTTCGGTCCTTTGTGCTCGCCTGTCCTCTACAGCTGCTTCCTGCCGTTACCATATGCATGAACAGCGTCAATCGAGAACTTGGTCTCCTAGCTGGGGCGCGACAATCTCCCAGAAAGTGCGTTGGTCTAGCAAATGGCCTCTCGGCTGTGCTCAGTACATCCACGTCCCAGCCACTTCATGGGTCCGTGGATGTAAATTCTAGAGTACTTTCACAGGCCACCTCGTTATTGAAGTCAGCTAGCAATTCGGATTTAAGAATTGGGTCTACACAAATACAAGTCGCATGGATCTTGATTGGAGGACTGATGACACTCGGGCCGAACTTTGTCAAGATCCATCTTTCGCAACTCTTACTGTTGTGGAAAAACGCACTGCCCAAGCCTTTGAACAGAGACAACATGGTGCAAAGAAACTATTTGGAGCTTTGCTTTTTGGCACATGTCCGAGAGTGTGCATTGGGCTCAATTTTGACCTTTTTAGAGTTCAATAGTCGGATATTGACGCTTGACGTGACCAAAAGATTAGCTGCGATGCTGCAAAACACTACCATGTTCCTGAACACGCTACCCGCGAAGAAAACGACAGACGACATATCGCAGCGACTATCTCCTGCCCTACAACTCCACGACTTTGATCTTATGGTCCGGAGAAGGGTGCTTCAGTGCTATACTAAGCTCGTTGAGCTCAGTCCAGCGAGCAGTAATGAGGTCCTACTTCAGACTAACCTTTTGCCTTTTGCCATTGCCTCTTTCGCCGAGCCTGACAACTACACATCAAGCTCCTTCAGTACGGCAATTGCCAGCGCTGCCGGAACCTTTGAAAGTATTTGGGAAGTAGCAGATAACCATGGCTTTGGTGTCACTGGCCTGGTACGCGGCTTCGACATCAAGCCCCTCCCAGGCGAGCACGAAACTGGTACCCAACACCACTGGCTGACAAGGCACGGTCCTGAGGCTGTCATTGACCGCACAGTACGTACTTCAATATTGTCTGAGAAACATCTCCTAATGTATGCTAGCTGCTCTCTCCGATATGTGGTGCTCGCGAACATGACTCGATATCCTTATACATAAGAATATCGGACGACAACCATGAGCTTCCTGATCCTCCAGCCACTGAAGTTGTCAATGCGGCACTTCAGCTTTTTGCTATATGTCTGCCTTTACAGACTGCCAGGATTCAGGAAAGCATCCTCGAGCAGATGACGTCTTTCCTATCTGCGAGCAGTTTGCAGCGAGATATTAACAGAAAGACTGCAATGATGGTAAACATTGCATATGCAGTATTGTCTGCATTGAAGGTCGCAGTCAAAGAGACGCGTTCAGCCCCTGGCAGTCTCAAAGGAGTGGCAGTTGAAAAAGTCATGCAAGATCTTCTGCATGTAAGTAATCTATCCGACTACTGAATTTCTCTGACTCTTTCAGCTCTTCGTCATTCTTCCCGATCCTTTCATTCGTAATCTTGCAGGCGAAGCATTGGGACGTCTATGTAACAGTTCTGGAAATGCGCTCACCACCGCCGAAGTCAATTATCTGGTCGACCAGATCGTTGCTAACCGTGAGCCAAATGCCCGTTCTGGTTACGCTGTTGCACTAGGTTGTATACATTCTCAGCTTGGAGGTATGGCAGCTGGTTTTCACCTGAAGAATATTCTCGGGATACTCATGTCATTGGGAAACGATCCTCATCCGGTTGTGCATTTCTGGGCCATCGACAGTTTATCTCGAGTAGCCGACTCCGCTGGTCTATCTTTCTCTAGCTACGTCACGAGCACACTGGGGATGCTGGCGCAATTATACGCCGCAGACACGCACAACGAGGAGTCGGCATCTCTTGCCTCTTCCAACATCGAAATCGACATACCATCACCCGCTGTTATTGCCCGATGTGTTGATAGCACTATTAACGTACTGGGGCCAGATCTGCAGGATGCAGCGAAGGCAAGGGACCTCATAATGACTCTTGTGGGACTTTTTCAGAGCGACGCGGACGAGCTTGTTGTCATTGAGGGCTTGCGTTGCCAGGAACACATCTCGTTGTATGCACCAGGCTATATGGACTTTGCTGCATATGTCAAACATTTACAGCAATCAGTGGAAAGCAGCTCGGCGCAGATACGGGACATGGCCATTGATGGATTGCACAACCTCATGAGACGCAACACAGAAGAAGTTATACGCGCTGCTGGTCCAGGCCTAGAAGATCAGCTATGGCATGTGCTTGATCGAGATTCAGAACATGAAATCGTCCGAAACATCATCCGCAACTGGCTACATCAGACTGGGTTATCAGACACCGCAACATGGGTTCAGCGTTGTCACTCGGTACTTACAAAAACGAAGAAAGTTGAGACCCAGGACAAAATTGAGCCAAAGCCGAAAGCAGGTGCAACGGATCTGCAGGACGAGGAAGTGGCAGGCTTCGCATCCGCTTCTAATGCCCCTGGAGCCGAGCCTGGAGATGGAGCACAAGTGAGCCAAGAATTGCTCAAGTGGCAAGTCCGAACGTTTGGCATGGATTGCTTGAGCGAGCTTGTTACAATGGTTAGCAAAGAGGCCGCATTCCGGGACGAGTCACCATGTGTCATGGCTTTGCAACAAAGAGTAGCTGATGTCGTACGCATTGCTTTTTCTGCCTCTACGGCTGGCGTGGTTCAGTTACGGATCCGCGGTCTTAAGATTATCGACCAAGTGCTCAAGGTATATACATCTGCTGCTGATGTCTGTTGTTTTCTAACAAAGTGCAGCTTTTTGGAAAGACTCCAGATCCTGATTTCGCAGAAGTAACGCTGCTTGAGCAGTACCAGGCTCAGATCGGATCTGCACTTACCCCAGCCTTTGCAGGAGATTCGTCACCAGAGCTTGCAGCAGAAGCTGTTAATGTATGCGCCACGTTTATCGCGACTGGAATCGTTACGGATGTGGAGCGAATGGGTCGTATCCTAAAGCTGCTCGTTTCGGCGCTTGAGAACTTTTCGAGTACGTATCAAACGCGTGCCTTCTTCGTGTTACACTCGACTAACATGTAGCAGGTGAATCCGAAACAGCAGCAATTGGTGACCTCAAGGGCCTCAGCTCTAATGCTCAAGTCATGGTCAAGATGGCGGTTTTCTCTGCATGGGCCGAATTGCAAATTGCTAGTGCTGAGCAAACCTACTTAGTAGATGTCTTGAGGCCACACATCGCCAAACTTACCCCCCTCTGGCTGGCATCGCTAAGAGAATATGCTCGATTACGATTCGAACCTGATATATCCTCTTCGATGGGCTCTGCATCTCTCTCTGGAAGTCTGGACACGATTTATGCAGCGCTAAACCGGGAAACACTCTTGAAAGTATGCTTTTCCAACCCCACCCTAGCGGCTTTTCTGACACACTATAGTTTTATCAAGATACATGGCTCAACCTTGTTGATGCTATCGCTAGTCTCATTGACGAAGATAGTGAATTCGTATTCGACGCTCTCGACGGCAAAACCGACCTGTCAGAGACGACACCAAATGGCAAGGCTGACCATATTAACTATCGCGATGAGCCGGTTGCTTTCTTTTTCGTGCTGTTTGGGCTCGCATTTGAAGCATTAGCGGGTCGCCCAGGTGACCTGCAGGCTTCAAAGGAGCAAATACTGGAGATCCTACAGGCTTTGAAGAAGATTTTGCGGCCTTCTGTATCTGGACATGCAATTTACCAAGAGGTTGTCTTTTCGGAAACCATGGATATGCTGGATCGGTTGGTGCTCACTGAAGGCCTGACTGTGCAAACAGTTGTTGTAGAGATTACACGAAACTTATGTCTTGGCCACCCATCTGCCAGGAGAGACCAAGGGTAACATTCCTCGCCAAATGGACATGGTAGTTTGCTGACAATTCATAGGACAACATCGTCGGACGAGCATCTGTCAGAAGACATTGACCAGCTGTTTGAACTTACCAAGATTATGGTGCTAGTACTTTCAGGGCTGGTTCCCGGTCTTGAAGACAGCAAAGCTACTGGTAGGTCCACGCTTTTTGGCTCGGCATGTATTCGCTGACTTCATTTAGCGCGCCATGACATGAACGAGGAAGCAGTTGCACTACTCACCACAGCACTATCCGCACTCGTCGACGCTGCGCAGGTCTTTCCATCCATCATCAAGGCCGATCTTCACGCCTGCATCCTCCACATTTTTGCCACCATTCTGGCTACAGGAGCATGTCAAGCAACGGTCATTCCCCAAGCCCTCCCAATTTTCAAGCGCTTCATCACCAGTCTCGCGCCACATGCTGAGGCAACAGACGATACCAGCAAACAACTTCGTGCAACATTATCACGCTTCCTCGCAATCCTCCGACACGCCCAACAACGCGCCTTCGACGCCGCTCTCGCGTGCGAAAAGAATACCATACTTGCTACTACCATCCTCCTCAGCTCTGCGGCATCCGCCTTCTCCCCCAACGACCCGCTCGTCAAACGTTTTGTAGACGATCTCTTCGACTGCCTTAATACGCCAACGACGAGTAAGGTGGCCGCAGGCTGTATTCGCTCCCTCCTCCTACTCCCCAAGAAATCGGCCCTAGAAACCAGTCTCGCCAAACTCATACTCCCACCCACCCTCTCCTTCCTGGTTAATCCGTCTGAGAAAGAAGGCATCGATGAATCGCGTACTACGCTCGCTCAAACACTCGTCGCTTTCATTACAAGTCTACCTGAAGCCCCGCAGCGCCGTATTGCAGTCAAGATCATCATCCCCGCACTTTTGGCTCGTGCGCAGAATGAACCTAACGCCGTGCAGGAGACGGCGAGCAGGTTGCTGGAGATTGCGGCTAAAGACCAAGAAGCTTTTAGGGGAGTAGTCACGGGTATGAACAATGAGCAGAGGGGAAATTTGGAAGGGGTATTGAAGAGTGGGCAGGGAGGGAGGAAGCAGGAGGCTAGTAGTCAGGATGATGGGCTGCCTAAGATTGCGCTCAAGATGGATTTTGGGGCGTAAGGAAATGAGTCTGAGAACTAGATTGGGTGTGATGACTGTATGATATGGGACCTACTAGGCTTGACAAGGTTGTGTGGATGGGGTGTGCATGTTTGTGGTCATGGTTGGATTATTAGAAATGGTGGGGTGATATCCTATGAAGAGATGAAATCAATGTTGTTGTCATGTTTTTCCCAATGATCAAAGAGTAGACAAGAGTTGGAGACATGACTGTGTCTATGGAAAACCTCAGATTCAAGCACTACTCACTACCTAGGAGGTATACAAACCTCCAAAAGGAAACCAAAAGAGAACCACAACTCACTACCATGGAGTTGTACAACCCCACAAAAGGAAACCAAAAGGCAACCACAGCCCACTACCGTGGAGGTATACAAGCCCCTAAATAGAAACCAAAAGAGAACCACAACTCACTACCATGGAGTTGTACAAACACCCAAAAGGAAACCAAAAGACAACCACAGATCACTACCGTGGAGGTATACAAGCCCCCAAAAAGAAATCTAAAGCACTCTCTCACCCATGCCAAACTCCCCACACCTGGTGTTACTACTTCTGGGACGAGCTCTGTCCAGGCTTGGTATTCTCCACGCCAGGTTTTGGTGCACTTCGCACCGCAAGTGCCGGAGCATTTGACACCAGCAACTGGTTGCTAGAGGTTACTTCCCCCACGTACCTGAAGGCTGGGTTTCCTGGGCCTATCTGTGTCCATACACAGATAGGAAGTGAGAACAGGAGAACGGTAGAATTGGACTCCCACTTTCCCTCCAGTTTGATCTCCATCCCTAGGATGGACGCAGGTAGCAACGTGGTGAGCCAGGTTTTTAGCTGCTCCACGTTGCTTCTGTTCATATCTTCGACGACATGTGCTGTGATGAGCACACGAGGGCTGTTTGGTTTGAAGCGTACGAACTTGTCCTTGCCCTTTAAGTCAACCTTCTTTGTAGGGAGGCATGCGGATGTTGTGTTCGGTGGCCTCCAGTAGAAGGGGGTAGATTGAAGGTCGTGCGTACGCCGATTCGCCATGAGGTGGCAGTGCAGCATGGCAACGGTGAGCGGAGCCGAAGACAAGCGGCGGAGTTCCTGGCTGAGTGCTTTCGTGAAGCATATAGAGAGCTTTGCCGAAGCTTCTTCCAGCCGTGAAGCAGCACCGAGTAGTTCTGCATGGCTGCATGCTTCAGCTGCATAGCAGCAGTCCAAGATGTGCACGACATCGCACTTCTTGTAATTCAGGCTTGCGGTCGCAGCGTTCCAGTGTAATGTGTTGGTAAGAGGAGTTCCGTCAGACATAGCGCCACTGACCATCATTAGCAGCTGCATTCACAACTCTAGTTTTTGACACTTACTTCAGACAGAGCTCGTATGAAGGAGCTCGTACTTCCTCGAAATCCGTACAGGTGACTCGCCCATGGCCAGAGTATATCAGGATGATCAGGTTGTTCTCCGTAGTAAATCCATCTTTGCGCAGCTGTACAAGGGCGTCGCTAACACAATCGTCTGGATCTACATCCACTGGAATGACGAGAGTCGCCATACGCGTTATTTCGAAGTAGTTATGGAAGGTTGCTTTTAGCTCTATCTCTGGATCCACTACCCCGATATCATCAACTTGGAACCTGATGAAGACCACAACGACGTTGTCGTACGATGTCACAGGATGGCCAAGTGCTGAGCTAACCGAAGTTTGCAACTCTTTCTGGAGGGTCTGGCTGCGCATCTTGCTGTAGCTTGAAAAAGCGTGTTCAGGCTTGACTGAAGACATGGTAAGGGGAAGTGTTGTTGTTCTTACTCAAGAATGGAAGAAGATGTGTGGATAAAGCGATAGAAGCTGGCTGGGAGGTACAACTCTTTATATGCTAGGACTGGAACTTCGATAGCTGGAAAGTGCGCCTGCATGTGAATTTCTTCACCGACCATCTCCCATAGTTCTGGAACATGTGGTCATGGCCCATGGTACAGCCAACACAGCCCCTCACAAACTGATCTCTTCACCGACCATCTCCCATGGTTCTGGAACATGTGGTCATGGCCCATGGTACTGCCGGCACAGCACAGCCCTTACAAACGCACTTCAATAAACCAGCTGTGTATTACGTCAAATTGCCTCCACTTTGGACATTCCATTCCGTACCAGTATCCACTATGTCCAGTAAAGTCCAAGCAAGCGCTTGGTCCCAGCTACGATCGCAGGGTCTGGATGCCAAACTCTAGGACTGCAAGTGGCAGCGAAAGACGCGATGTCATTGCAGTCGTCAAGTAGGGGTGATGAGGTCGGCATCGACCAGGCAAGATCCGATGGCATCGAGTATTCACATACGACTGAAAATGACATGGGTCTCCAGGAAGTTGTAGTGCCAATCAACAGAATATTACAGCTAAAAAAGCCTACCTTCGCATACATGATTCGAAAGCCGGTAGTTGCGTTCTTCTTTGTGTTCTTCTGTAACATTACCTGTTTTTTTAGTGTCATGTCATCACCTTTTGAAGCATTGATTTTGGTGTTTCTTCAACAAAACGGCATCGGTGGCGCTTGCACGGGGCTGCATATAACTGGGGTTTGTAACAAGAAAAGGCTGTATTTTATATATAGATTAGGCTTA
>Ga0265797_10011856_pt1 | contig 10830 bp, 9 predicted proteins | sample P2T30metagenome_FD_192433 | JGI IMG/M metagenome (GOLD analysis project Ga0265797, IMG submission 192433) | Plant litter microbial communities from East Loma Ridge, Irvine, California - P2 T30 | ecosystem: Environmental > Terrestrial > Plant litter > Unclassified | place: USA: California... | reverse complement strand
TGCCCAAACTAAAAACCCTATCCCCTTCCCTATAATACGCGCTCACATTCCTCAAATCCCCCTTCTCGATCCCCTCCGCCTTCTCAAGCGTTTCGATAACCGGCCCGCAGAAGTTGAGAGTGAAATTGTAGCCGTAGTCGTAGCCCGTGGTGTTCCAGCTGGTGGCGCGCGGGTGCTTGGATTTGGATTCCGCGGGCGGGAGGATGTGGAGGGGGTTGAGGTCGAAGAAGGCGCCGCTGGTGGGCGAGCGGATGGTGCAGGGGACGCGGGGGGTGTCGGTGGATTTTGCTGGTGCGGGTAGTGCATTTGGGTCGGCGGATGTGAGGGAGAGGTAGAGCGCGAGGGAATAGTAGAGGAGCTGCATTGTTGTTGTCTTGTTGTCGGTTTGCGGATGCGCGGGTAGCGTTGGGTTGGAGGGATGCGCGCCGGGCGCTGGGTGGGTATCAATGGATGGTTTTGCTGTTTGTTATACAAGAAGGCGATGTATGTGAAGACCTTAGGCCCGTTGGCGCAACGATGTATAGTGTGCCTTGGTTGACGATGGCGTGGTGGCGACGCTAGGCAGCTGTAATAAGGTTCAAGACAAGTTGTCAGCCGGGAGAGCAGACGAGGCGACGTTTTGGCTGTGAGGAGGATGCGAGCAAGCGAGCGTTCCTGGCTGCCAAGGGCTGCATCCATGTCGGCTGTTAAGGCACGGGTGATTAGATGCAATCTTAGTAGCGGCTTCTTTCAGGAATAATTGTGTTGAGTGGGATTGATTATATAAGGTATCTAGCGTAACAACGTATACAACTCAGAGAGACCAAGAACCACAATCTACACTCCGGGCATGCCAATGGCTTGCCTCACCAGCGGTACTGCACGAGGCAAGAAGTAGATCGCGTACAAGGCCGTGGATGCCACAACTAGACCAGTGAACTTCTCAAACCAAGTGTGGAAGTATGCGGCTGTCATGAGCAGCATCCACCAGTTCATCGCGGCAACTCCCAGAGCAAGCTTTACTCCCCATCCAAGGCGCTTCGGTACTTCAATGTTGCCCTTGATGCCCTGTCCATCCGCTTCAGTCTCCGTGCTCGCACTGCGCACCAGTCCATCCTTAACAATGCGTCGAGCCTCGCGCAGACCAGTCCATCTGACAACCACAGGCAGCAACTCCATCCAGAGCATGCCACTTCCGAGCACAAGCAAGAAAACGTGTCCACTGATGTCGTGGCCGCCCAGCCACCTTCCACCAGCTGCCTTGCAAGCTGCGTTGGAAAGCGCTTCCCTCAAGTCGCTCATCTCAGCCTTCTTTGCCTCCGCCAGAGGAGAGTCGGAGAGCATGATCGCGCATTGTCCTCCGGTGAGTCTGAAGCCGCGGTCGATCAAGGCGGGTCCAAAGAACCACTGTGTAGTGCCATACCAGATGAGCGTCACGCACGCGTAACGAGCAATCGCTTGCGCCCTGCGCTTGGTGAGCTGCAGTTGGGGACCCAGGCTTTTGTGGCTTGCGGTAAAGAGGAAGAAGGCAGCGGTGATCCAGATCCATCCGATCTTAACAAAGTAGACGTTGAAGATGTTGGTTTTCTTCGCGAAGTAGCTGGGTGCATTGTCTGGCGCATAGCTTTGTAGCGCGGCGATGTAGGGAGTAACATTGTCGTTGACCGTCAGGGTGCTGAAGAGCGAGCCGAGGATCAGGGTGCCCGGGTAGAGGGAGAGCAGGATTGCCTCAAGAGGTGTGGGTAGCCATGGCGAAGAGGCGGGTGCGTCGATGTGCGTCATGCTGGAAGATGGTCGGTTTGTAGGAGTGTTTGCTGCGGCAGGTATGGGGACTTCCACCGATGTCTTGGTCCGTCTGGTCGCCATCAAAGAAGCGGCGAGGTGTTCGATGTAGCGATGAAGCGTTTGAGATGGCAATAGGTGAAGAGTGTGAAGACGGAAGGAAAGCTGGCCGGAGGAGTTGTTGTTTTGGCGGCAGGCTGCTAGGACGTGATTGACATTCTTTCGCGTGCGAAATCACAATGACGTAGGGGCATATGTGTGCCTTGAGTGGTCGATCAGATGTCGGCGAGCCAGTGAGCGGTGGCGATGTTGGACGGAGACTAACGGCTGACTTTCCGTTACGTGTCACTGGCTGCCAATGAGGAAAGGAAGAAGCAGCTCCATCTGACTCGAATAAGTATATAAAGTATTGTACACGATACATCACATATTAGCGACAACACCGAAACCACGTCAAAATACCGACAAATTGACGGGATCACCGTAAGAAAAGGTATCATCTACAAACCATCAAACTTCATCCAGGACCATCTCGGTACAAAATCCGCCTCTTCACATTCAAGGCTTCACGTGCTTCTCGGCAAGTTTTGAAATTGTCTACAAAACCTGTGCTTCCAACAAACAAACCAACCCACCTCACAACCATGGCCCGCGGTCCCCGAGAACCGCCCACCCGGGCCACCCAAGTCTCCAAAAAGATGTCCTGGCTCCTCCGCCACGGCGCCGAAGAAGAAGGCCTGCAATTCCTCGAAGGCGGCTTCCTCAACCTCTCCGACGTCCTCTCAAACCGCAAATTCAAATCCATGAAAGTCACTTTCACCGAGATCAAAGAAGTCGTCGCCGCAGATGAGAAGCAACGCTACACCATGCTGCCCAAAGCCGATGCGGACGCCACTTCCGACAAGCCTGCAGACTTCCTGATCAGAGCTAATCAGGGCCACTCGGTGAAGATGGAGTCGGAGGGTTTACTCAAGCCTGTGAGTAAGGATGATATGCCTGCTTCTGTTGTGCATGGTACTACGCACTCGGCTTGGGGACTGATTGTGGCTTCCGGTGGATTGAAGCCTATGGGCCGGAATCACGTGCACTTTGCTTCTGGGCTGCCTGCGGGTTTCAAATCAGTCGTAGAAGACGGCGAGAGTGCTGGAGACGCGGCGCCGGTCATTTCGGGCATGCGGAAAACTTCGACGATTTTGATCTTCCTTGACTTGGCTAAGGCTATGGATGCCGGTCTGGTCTTCGGTATGAGCGACAATGGTGTTGTACTCACCGAGGGTAACAAGGACGGTCTTGTGCCACTTGAGTTCTTCCAGCGGGTTGAGGACCGGACGGGATTGGGCGTGCTGGTGCAGGACGGAAAGATTGTGAAAGAGGCACCTGAGAGTTGGGCTAAGGGAAAGGGCAGAGCATGAACGAGCCTGGACGGATCGACCTACACAGAATCTACGGAACACGAGCACCTGCTCTGATGAAACATGCACCACTATCAATACATAGCCTGGCCGCCCGTCGCGCTAATCGTCTGCCCCGTCATCCACCCAGCCTCCGCCCTGCACAACCACGCCACAACATCAGCAAACTCCTCCGGCGTTCCGACTCTATTCTGCAACGGCGTCTTGGCACAGATCTGCTCGATAATCCCTGGGATCTTCTTATCTGTCTCGCGCAACAGTTCACTCTCAACGGCTCCTGGCGTAACGCAGTTGACCGTGGTGCCGTCTCCACCCAACTCGTGTGCCAAGTGGCGTGTCACAGCTTCAAGACCGGCTTTGCTTGCGGCGTAGACAGTCAGACCACGGAAAGGCTGCCTTGCAGCGATGGAAGAGATGTTGACGATTCGAGCGGGTTTGGCAAGATGCGGTGCCGCGGCTTGGATCATCATCAGAGGACCTTGCAGGTTCGTGGAAATGATAGACGAGAAGTGGTCGGCTGTAATATCGCCGAGTGCAGCGGGAGGAGCGATGCCAGCATTGTTGACGAGGATGTCGATGACCAGTGGAGAAGGCTCGCGCCAGGCTTTGAGCTTCTCGATAACTTCACTCGGTCCAGTCGGCGAGGCGATGTCGACGCGGATTCTTAGAACTGAAGGTGAGTGCGGCAGAGAGCGGATGCGAGATGCGAGTTCTTCGGCTTGGGTGTCGCTCGATCCACTCAGATGGTGAATTATGATCTGTATATTTATGAGACTCCTGATCCACTGGCCGTCTGTTCGATGGAACAATCACTTACATCTGCCCCTTCTGTCGCAAGTTTCCACGCAATCGCCGCTCCAATCCCACGAGCAGAACCCGTGACAAGCGCAGTCTTGCCTTTGAGCGGTAGGCTAGTGTTCGCAGCCATTGTTCCGTTCGTATCTAAAACGTATACAAAGTTTCGCACCAAGTCTTGTATTCCAGTGTAAGTGAAGGCTATAACACGCCGTGTTAAGCTCCAGACTAGACCACAGATCTCAGCTACTGCAGGTACAAGAAGTTTTTGTTCTGCCACGTCAGCAGGACAGCGGCGCTCGTGATCAGGTCTTCACGCATCTCATGTGGGCTCATGCATGCGTCCTTCGGTGCGTTGCCCCGCCATGCTAGAGAGACTAGACTAGTGATGCTCGGCAAGGGTGGTGTTTTATCTTTATTTAACAGTATGTGGGGCAAGTCCTATCTGTTTTGTCTCTACAGTACCTGTCTCAAGCAACCTCACATCAGTAGTCAAAATACCAATATCACGTGTCTCTACCGATCGGCAGCAATAGTAACCCAACTCAGAAGCTATAGAATCATAGCCAAAGCATCAACTTCACAACTACCTTATCCATCCAAGCAATAGAAATGTCATCAGACCAAGCAACAACAACAGCACCATCATCAACATCCCCCTCCGCAACCCCCTCCTCCACAACCGCCGTCTCAACCACCACCCTCTCAACCCCAACCCAAACCCCCACCCCAAGCAAAGCCCAAACCGAAGCCCGCGCCGCCGTCCTCGCCTCCCTCTCCTCAGCAGGCCAATCCTACTCCTCCGCCCTCCAATCCCGCGCCACAGACCTCCACGCCAACGCCGCCGCCCTCGACGCGCAACAAGCGCAGCTCGACAAGGCCAGCAAAGGGCTCGCGGGCGAAAGTAAGAAATTGGAGAGGGAGGTTGATAAGGCGTTGAAAGGGATGCGGGAGTTTGGAGACGTGCAGAATTGGGCGGAGATGTTGGAGAGGGATTTTATGGTGCTTGAGGAGACAATGAGGTTGGTGGAGAGGGGTGGGGAGGTGGAGAGGGAGAGTGGGGGGAGTACGTGGCGGTGATTGGGGGTGGGGTGATTTCTTTGGGGTTTCTTTTTGGGTGATGTTGGGGAATGTTGGGTTGGTTGATTTAATGGATGACTTGTGGTTTTATTTGAGATATGCTAGAAGGGGCCTTGTTTCAATTCTTTGACGAATTAATGATGTTAACTAGTTTTGGTGGGTGTGCTGGGGTCTGATCCTGGAGGTCGTTATTGAATATCGTAAATTCGTGTTTTTGCTTCGCTTAGTATTCATGGTCCATGACGCCGTCTTCGTCCCATGCGACTCTGCCTCGCCTCGCTTGTCCTCTGACCCAAAAAGAATTATAGGTAGAGTAGTCCCGACGGCCGGACAGACCGAGTTGGCTCGCCATATTGATATAGCCTTCCGCATTCTTCGAGGCGCCCTTCGCAATAGCTGGAAGGTTAGCTTCGTCATCCTGCCAGGGTGATCTGCAGAACGGGCAGGTGATTGTCTGTCCTCTTTTTGTTGCCGCCCATTGCGCGAAACAGTCCTTGTGGATATTGTTGCCACATGCAGCTTTGCAGTATACAATGGTTTCAGAGCTGTCTGGCTCGAAGTCGTTGCAGCAGATAGGGCATTCGCCTTCCAAGGGCTTGCGATTGCCATCCTGGGCATCACTGCTGGCTGTTTCGGAGGGTAGCGGTGGCGCGTTCGTGAAGATATCTCTAAGCTCAGAAGACGTGAATGCAAGTTGGTACTCCAGATCAGGAGGCGCTCGCAGGACACGACTTAGCACGTAGACGACATGTTTGCACTGGTTTCCCTTCTTCGCGTGCGGGCAGTTGCAAGTTGGAACCTTGTCTATGCAAATCGTGTAGACGTTGCCAGTCGTGCCAGCGAGCGAGATGGTCTCAGAAGGATGCTCGGGATTGTTATTTGAGCGCTGACGGTCCAAGGCGAACATGCGTTGGGTCAGGGCGCGATTGCGAATTTCTTGATATGCACTTGAGGCGTGGGCACGCCATCTGCGCAGTCGTTTTTCGCCGTCCTGTTTTGCCATCTTCTTCTTTGGCTTCTCTCCAATTTCTTCAGCGGCAGGTGATTTTGCTGTTTTATCTGCGGCTTTGGATTGCCCTTTCCCAGCATTGTTTGATATGCTCTTCGGCTCCTCCTCGGTGCAGGTGCGAGCTTGAGAGGTGGTGCGTTTGGTAGCATGGCGATCTGATCCCTTATACCTACCGCCATTTCTCTCGTTGGATTCTGTATCACTGAGATTGTATTTTCGCGTGCGTTTCGGGGTCACTGATGGCCGTTGACGCTTCGGTGGTGGCGAATCTCCGGTCAGGTCAATTACTGCCACGTCCGCCTCTTCAGCTTTTCGCTTTCTTTCCAGAGACGCAGTTGCACTGGCGGCACTGCTGGTGGGAGCATACTGGTAAGAGGGCTGGTGAGGGAATAATGAATGTGCATTGGGGTGGTCCGAGGGGATGTAGCCGTGTGAGCCGTGTGAACCGTTTAATAGTGCCGAAGGAATAGGGCCGCTCTGAGGGTATGCAGAATATTGCCCAGCGCTTCTTTCGCCTTGCGAGCCAGACGCATACAATTGATAGGCATCTTGTACGCCCATCCTGCAATATTTGCTATAGCTGCTCGTTTGCTGGGTGCCAATGGTTGTCGGATGTGTTTGTGTGTCGACGAAACACGTGCAAGGCTCATGCGCTATTTTGGTTCTGCAGCCCGCGGATTCGGGCCAAACACGACGATGACGCGCGGAGCTGACTGAGCCTCCGATCAACTCCTGACGGCCATTTTTCTCGTGTCTCGATTAGATGACGGTAAATCCTTCTGCCTGGGCTCTCACTCGCTACACTCCCATCATCAAGTGCGCTTTCATGTCGCATGTATAATTCATCCATGTCCGGCCGCTATGGCATGAACTGCTTCCTTATCTTCACTACCCTCTTTTGGCATCTCTCGGCATGCGTTGCCCAGGAACTGTCTCCACCGCAAGAAGCCGTCTTCCAGCCGCGATATGATCCTGCCCTTGACAAGGGTTCGCGTGGATCATATCCAGTACGCGAGTTCTATTCGACGAAGACCAAGATCCCGAACTTCAACTTCCTAAAGTGGACGCCTGAGTGTGCTACCAGGAATGACTTCTACTTCATTACTCCAAAAGGATGGAAGGTCCCCAATCCGGGACCAATGATTCTTGACCATCGAGGCGACCTTGTCTGGTTTGAGCATTTCGATAATGAGTTCGGCGGCAATGCCTACGACTTGATGGTCCAAGAATATCTAGGAGAGAAATTCTTGACCTTCTGGCTGGGAGACGACAGAGTTCGTGGCCATGGAGCTGGACATTTCCACATGGTGAGTCCTTGCAATGGTTTTCTTCATGCTTAAGATCGAATCCGAATCGCCTAATCGTGTATATGTATGAAACACTAACAGGCATCAGATCAACCCTGCATATGATACCATCCATCAAATAGGCGCTGCCAACAATCGCTCTGCAGATTTACATGAGTTTCGTCTCACACCTCAAGGGACTGCACTTATCGTCGTGTTTGAGGGAATTCCTTTCGAGGTTCGCCCAGCTGGTCGAGTGTATGGTGGTCTCTGGGACCAATATATGTGGGACTGTCTTATCCAAGAGGTCGATATCAAGACCAAGGAGGCCATTTTTGAGTGGCGCGCTTCCGATCACATTAACATCAAGGACAGCTACAACACCATCGCGGATCGAAGCGAAGGAACGCCTGGAAATCCTTATGATGCATTTCATTTTAACTCTGTTGACAAAGACGAGCTGGGCAACTACCTTGTCAGTGCCCGCTACACACACGCCATCTATTACATTTCTGGCACGACGAACCAGATCATCTGGACACTGGGTGGCAAAAACAACACTTTCATGGACATCTCGCCAGTCTCGCCGCTCAATTTTGCTTGGCAACACGATGCTCGTTTCGTAGATGTCAATGCCTTCCCAGAAACGTATGTGCCTCCTCCGGCAAAGGAAGGCTCAACTACCAGGTTGCTTTCTCTGTTCGACAACGCTGCCGAAGACTGGAATTACAACCAAGGTCCATCGAATGCCCGCGGTCTGCTTCTTGAGATTACTTACCCGACAACACCTCCTGCAAAGGAACATGCCCCGAAGCCTGCTCGCGAACGGGATGAGATTGATCGAATGTTCAAAGAATCCCAGAAATCTACCACCATGAGCGGGACCGATGCGTACAAGGTTGCCGATATCAATGGTACAGATCCGGCATACACCGTCCGCCTTGTGCAGCAATATTCAGATGCTAGCACATGGCGCGCCTCATCACAAGGATCCATGCAACTTGTACCCACCGAGAACGGCAAGGATCCACACATACTTCTCGGCCACGGTATCAACGCTGTCATCGCGGAGTACAGCAGCAACGGTACTCTTCTCTGCGACCTGCATTTCGCAGCGCAAAGCAGCTGGGAGAAAGGCGATGTCCAAAGTTACCGTGCCCTGAAATTCGCTGACTGGGTTGGACGGCCACATGTCCCGCCAGATATTGCTGTTCATGATCATTATGCCTATGTCAGCTGGAACGGCGCCACTGGAGTCGACGAGTGGCTTTTGCAGACCTGGGAAGGTGGCGAAGGCGATCATTGGGTCGCTGCTGGCCTCACAAAGAAGAGTGGTTTCGAAACCAAACTTGAGATCCCTACCGATCGACGCAAGTCGAAATTCCTCCGTGTCACTGCCATCGATGCCAACGGGCAAGCTTGCGAGCATGGCGTGAGTGATGCGCTGGAGAGAGGATACATTTACGGTCGGAAGAAGCGGTCTAGTAGGCTTACGTGGTGGCAAACGCTTGTGTATTCCGTTGCTGGCTTCGTTGGGTTTGTGCTATTTATACGTCTGCTTCGGCGGTGCTACGCCAGGTATCAGAGGCGCAGGGTCGCGAAGTGGAGATTGACTTGAGCAGAGACGTGTTTGGGCATCATGTTCTACATCTACAGCATATAATATCACAGTTTTGTACAAACGATGTTCACAACGTCCGCTGGAGATTAGGAGTCGGGTTGTTGCGGTTGCTAATGGGAGGGGCAAGGTCAGTGTTTGGGCGTAGGTCTGGTTTTGACGCTTGTCATGACCAGGGAGGCCTGCGAAGAGGCATGTGTGTACCGTGTAGTACTTTGATTGCTGGGATTTTGATAGGACTTCAAAAGCCAACATAGTGTATGCATTCATCGTCAAGGAAAAGTCATATCACATAAAGGTCGTTATATACCACACACTCTGATATCGTCAATATCATCGTAGCCACATGACAAAACTCCAGCTTCCAAGTAGAAGCACCATCGACGTCCATACCGGCGACCGATCGCTTGACGCAGCACCCTCTGAACCCAGTCCTGTAACCCCAGTCGTCTCCGCTCCACTGCCGTCACTCGTAGAAGGATCCGCAATGTTCGTGCGAGTGCTCGCGGCCAGCGTCGACGTACCGTTAACGACGATCGCTCCTCCTGTCGATGCCGCACTGAGGGTGTTTTTACCGATTGTTGTCTGAGCGCCGTCGGCTAGGGTTATGGTGCTGCTGCCTGAGATGACGATGACTGAACTTCCGAAGTCGAAGGCCGAGAGAGACTGTCCAGCATGATTTGTTACGGTGGCAGCATTTGAAGGTTGAGTCGAGAGTGCGGTGGGTGTCAGGGTGATAGTGGTCCCATCGTGTACCACAATACTGCCAGCAGTAGGCACGCTAAAGACTTCGCCATCCAAAGTGGCCACCGCGCCGGGTGGGATTGTCAGAGTTGTGCTAGCGGCTTCCAAGACAACTGACGAAGCTCCTTGCAAGATCGCAGTGAAAGTCTTGCCATCTTCCGTGAGAACAGCAGCCAACTGGGTCTGGGCAGATGCTTCTTTCTCATCATCGCTACCGGCCTGCAAAGTGAAAGACTTGCCGTTGATATTGATGGCATCGATGCCGGGATACGAAGGCATTGACACCAATCGTCCAGCGAAAGTACCTCGCGCTCCATACGCCATCATAGTGGTACTGCCGCCGGCTTCGAGCAAGATAGAGCTTCCTTGCACCGCCGCTGTGAAGACTCGTCCAGATTCGGTAAAGGTTGCAGTCGGCGGATCATTGTCACCCTGGTCGTTACCAGACCCTGCCGGAAACGTGAAGGAGGCTGCGGCTCCATCAACGATAATAGCGTCTACCGCCGAAGGGACATCAAGAACTTGTCCTTCGAATGTTGCCGTAGCGCCAGCTGCCAGTGTAGATTTGGCGCCCTTGCCTTGCACGATGACAGCTCCGTTGCTTGACACCGCAGTGAAGGTTTGGCCATCGTGCTTCCATGTGACAGTGGCTTGGTCACCGTTTGCAGGAGTCCCAGGATCGATGCCATCGCTGAGATCATCGGAGTGCGAGCTATCTTTTGGGTGCGTCTCGCCGTTTGAGTTGCCATGTCCAGACTGTGAGTTTCCATCCTGATTCGCTCCTTCATGTCCAGTTCCACCTTGACTTTTTGATCCAGGGGGATCATCAGCAGGCTGTGCGTGACTCTCGCCGCTCCCTCCTCCCTGTTCAGCTCCGCCCGGATCTTTCGACCCAGAATGATCGCCAGATGAATCAGATGGTAGGCTGCCTGCGTGCTGTTGCCCGTTATCCGAATTACCAGAACCATGTGAAGTGTGAGCCGCAGCATCGGCCTGAGCTTTGGATGACATTGCCAAAAGCAAGACAGATAACGCGTTTGTCGTAGTGGGAGCCTGTGTATTAACAGGCGGAAGCGGCCATTGGTTGTTCGCATTGCCAGCTGCACCTTGAGAATCCTTAGTAGC
>Ga0265797_10011855_pt1 | contig 10831 bp, 14 predicted proteins | sample P2T30metagenome_FD_192433 | JGI IMG/M metagenome (GOLD analysis project Ga0265797, IMG submission 192433) | Plant litter microbial communities from East Loma Ridge, Irvine, California - P2 T30 | ecosystem: Environmental > Terrestrial > Plant litter > Unclassified | place: USA: California... | reverse complement strand
TAGTCGTAGGCAGAGGTCACCGTCTGCCTCTGGCTGGGTCTTCCCCTTGAGCAGTTTGATGAACTCGATACAGCAGCTCAGCAACCTGACCAGAGACCCTGGTGGCATCTCCGCACAGTACTTGAGCGATATGTTATAAGCATTCTTGGAGAACCATTCAAATTCCACGGCTGTAAACAGTTCTTTAGCCGGTGTGCTCGGCCTCGTACGGGACGCTTTAGCTTGAAGGCATGCTGGCGAGTGTTATGAAAAAGTCTTCAACCAGAAAGAGTGCTGCCACTCACCTCCTTCGAAGACATTGCAAATCTGTCTCAAAACACCGGTGTCAATCTTGCCGTCCTTGATAAGTTCAGACTCTAGCATACGAGTGGCAGACCTGGTCACCTGTCAGCAACGTAAAGCAACTCCAGCGAACGACTTACCGCAATAGCGCAGGAAGATTGATCTCTGCTAGCGCATTATGCTCGTACTTTTCAAGCACCTTCTCCAGAGCACGAATGGCCTGCCTCTTGTTCCCCGCACTTTGAGCCTCCATAACACAAGCATAAAGCAGAGTAGCATCTTTCGCAGAACTCCGACAAACATGATCGAGACATTCAGCCGCAAAGTCTTCATCCCCGCCTCGGAGACCAGCCTTATACATCAAATATCTCGTCACAGGTTCATCCTTGCCACTCTCTGGCATCTTGTTATGCACTTCCCTCGCGCCCTCATAGTCATGCGTCGCCAGTGCACACTGTATAATTTTTCTCGCAACTTTCGCTTTATTTTGGACCCCAGCTCTCTCGAAGATAGCATGGAGGCACATCCGACACCACGCCTCAGCCACATGATATTGCTCCTGGCTAATTGCGGCCCCTACTTTCTTCCACAACAAAGTCTGCGCAGCATGTGTGGCAGGAGCAGAAAGGCGAATCTTCGAGTTCTGATCGACGGTATCGAAGAGCTCCTGGAGCTGCTCGAGCGTATTGTCAGCGAGATTATTGTTTGTTCCAATCCAGATACGTGTGATGACAGCTTTTTCGATCCAGGACTGGTTTTCTTCTCGAAAGAGCCGAACGTCGATTAAATCCTCGAGCGCTTTGCAGGCGGTGGTGTTGCTGTGATCTTTCAGCTTGTGTATGTAATGCATGATGGTCTTGAAATTTGTGTCATTCAGCACAACGGTGCGTATCATGCGCAAAAGGACGTTGTAGAACTCGGTTGTGTCGAAAGTTTGAGCTTCGGATAAGAGTTCGATCTTCAGCAAGGACACCATCATTTTGTCTCCAAAGTCGGTTTCCATCAACCTCATCATTTGCCATGCCTTCTCTTGTGTTTCCATGGTCTTGGTCTTCATATATGCGTTGACTGATGGTATCATTAGCTGTCGTCTTCCGGTTGTGTATGATGTGTCTTCTTACCAAGACTCTGCATGATGCTAAGTCTCAGCTCACCAATCTCGGGGCTGAGCATGTCCAGATCTTGCTCTCCAAGGACATCAAAGGCGCGTTCTAACCACCTCGCGGCAATCTCGTAATCGCGCTTCGCAAGGGCGGCTTTTCCAATCTCATACAGTAGATCAGCAAGCTGCTCAGTCGTGGTAGCGTTGAAGCTTTTCCCAAACTCTTTACACTTCCTAAACATGTGCTCTGCCATGTCCATACGACCACTACGCCATGCCTATACGTACGTCAATTCGATGGCGCATCTCAGGGGCGTCGCATCTGATAGTTCACTTACCAGAGTTGTACGCACAGCAAAATACTGCGCCCTGAACCCATCTGCAAGCTCCCCGTCTCTCTCGTCCCCACCTTCGTCCCGCTTACCCAAAACATCTTCGTAATCGGCGGCGCGTTCAAGAACTTTTGTTGCAATGCCCAGTTCATTCCCCTCAATGCATACTCTGGCCGTCTTCAGGGCAACCTTGATCAGTCGAATACAGTTCTTCCTTTGCCGCCCCTTCGGACCCCGGCCGCCAGCTGAATCGAGCAGCATGAACGCGTAAGCACGCAGAAAAGGCAGAATGTGAAACTTGTGCGCTGTCGCATCTTCCGATTTTGCATCGATGTCAGATTCGTCTTTGCGGCGTAAGCGTGTAGCTTGGTTCCAGAGCTCAGTTCCTAGTTTATCGAGTTCATCTTGCTTCGCGGTGAGGGTAGATGAGGCTTGGAGAGGGAGGCCGCGCATCTGCGTTTGGAGTTCACTGATGAGCGTCGCGTCATTGTTACCAGTTTCGATGCGTTCGCTGAGAGTTGACGCGAATGCTAGAAAGAAAGTGAGCGTCATGCGCAGGGTAAGTATAAAGGATAGCACTCACTCAGAACCGCCTTCAACTTCTTTTCGCGCTCTAACCTTGCTGCTGATTGCGCGTGAGACATCTTGCATGAAAGAGGTGGAGAAAAGACAGGTGGAGGGTGACGTGTGGAAAGTGAAGTCGCGACCTGCCATTCTCGAAGGTAACTTCACCTACACGTGAAAAGATTGGGAAGGAGCAACACGCGAGTGCATCTGAATTAGAGACGGAAGAACAAATACAATCAGATAAAAATGCAAGCAATAGGATATACATGTTGAAGTAAGCCTCTTGCCGCAGTCCTAATTACCTTCACAACAGATTGTGTACATACTTTTTCTGGTGGATGCATCTAGACATCCAAGTCCAATGTTGCTACATCCTCAACTCATTACAAACTACAGTTCAATGCCGCCGGTGAGCAGTGAACTTGCCATAAAGGTTCTACGAAGCTGGTAGCGACCCCGACGTAGCCTCAGTGATAGGAAGGAAGTTACCCACAATCAACGCCGGTCTAGTCACAGTCAGTCTAAGCTCCCATGCAAACACCGACCACCACTTACATATTCCAAGCATCTCGCTTCACCGTAAATGAAAAGCAGCACCGTATCTCTGGATCCTTGGAATGCGGATCTGGATTCTTCAGGGAGCAACTCGTCAGAATAGCTTTCTGCGTATGATCGAATGCGATGGCGCCAAACTTCTCCCAATACGATACCAGCGATGGTTCGGCAATGATCTCGTGCAGAGCGATGTTACCCTTTGTTCTGGTTAGCTTGCTCTATATTCAAGCGATAGTTGTTCTAGCTTACGTCTCGCAACTTCGACATCGGTACGTGGATGAGCCGCGCCATTTCCTTGTTGCCGCGATATATCTCGCCTGTTCTTCTCCAGCAGCACGCAGGTATCGCCATGCTAGCGAAGACGCGGTCGTACTCCATTAAGCTCTTGTCGAACCACATCTCAATGCGTACTAGATCGACGTCCGTCAGGCTCTGCATTCGCTCGCGGAACTTGGGCCGGAAGCGATCTAGTTGGCGAAGTACGCGGATGCGAGATGCCTGCTGCAGGTTTTGTTCCATATACTGGTTTAATCTGGCATACCCCTTGACGTAGTTGAAAGGTTTTAGGAGCCCTGCGTCGACTTTCGCTTTGAGTAGTTTGTTCATGCGCTCTTCAGGACTGTCGTTTCCAGCAGGGTCGGCGGCTGTGACGAGGTATCTTTCTCTGGCCTTGTCGATGGGGACCCCAGCTGCTTGTCGTGATGTAGCATTCCCAGCGGCATTCTGCGCGGGAGGTGGAAGTAATTGGGGCGGTCTTGATGTGCTTGCACTGTAGGCAGAATTGCTATTCAGAGAGTCCATCTGGTTCATGAGTGAGGCATCGGTGAAGAGACTGTGGAAGTCATTGCCTCCATAGAATGCACCGTCATCCATGAGACTGTTGTTGAGGAAATCGTTGAGCAGGTTATACTCATTGCTAACTTCTGAGGTATTGAACATATATGAAGGGTGGAATTGCATGTCCTGAAGGTTGTTCTGAGATGAGAGCAAACCATCGTAACCCAAAACTCCCAGGAGTGTCAGTGACGATTACGATGTGGAGCTGAGGGGAAGTGTAACTTACAAGGCTGACTACCAGCCGTCAAAGCAGGCAATTGTGGCGCGGATACGGGGTCGTTTCGGGTACCTGATGTTGTGCTGGCATCCCTATTAGGAGGTACTGGATGCGTGGCCAGGTTAAGCCCTGCATCCGGAACTGGTGGAGCGGCCGTTGATGCTGCATCGGAGGGAGTTGACTCGACCTGAGTGGGCTGACTCTGTCCATCACCATTCTCTGGCTCAGACTTGGACTTCTTAACACCTTCACGCGGCTCGTCGTGACAGAGGTGTCCAATATTTCGTTTTACACAGCGTGTGCATGGTCGCTCCTGCATTGGGCGAAGGCACAATCAGCTTGCGAATAGATGATGCCTCATTTGGTGCACTTACGAGATCACAGGTCATGTGCTGATTGGTTTGAGTCAGCAAGCAGGAAAAATTGTCTTACATGCGAACACATGGTATGTATCGAATGCTGGGGATGTGGGTGGAGCTCACCGAACGTCTGCAGTAGATGCATGCTACATGGAAGCATATAGGTTAGCAAGGTTGCGGACGCCTTCGCGGCTACACAGCGTCGATGGCTTACCATGGTTTACTTTTCTACGCTTTTTTGGTGGCTTTGCAGGCGCCTCAGAATTGGTCGCATTGGGTTTGCTCTTCGCAGGAGAATGGGCTTTGGACACGTCATTATCTGGGGCAACTTTGTCCTTGTCTGTTTCTTTGGATTCGGCCATGTTGTCTGGCGAAGCTCCATTTGATCGTCGTGCAGCTTCCGTCATCAAGTGTGGATAGTGGGTCGGTGTCAGAGCCGGGTGCTTTTCTTGGAGACGCGCAGGTTCATGTGTGTTACGACAGGGGTCTCGCCAGGCACTGAAGCATCGGAAAGAGCAAAGAAGGTCGCGGTGCGCCAGAAACACGTTCTTTGGTGGCACAGCAGAGCCTGTAGTCGCGGTAGACGAGTGGCGGAGAGGTGTGGGTTTAGAGGCACAAGGGACAGGTGAATGTCTGCGGTCGCGTGCTTTGCCGAACCGAACCTTGGAAGGAAGATCCCGGAGGCTGCCAGGACATCCAATAGCGGAGAAGTGCACCGCGAGAATTTCTTAGCGGCAATTTTGACAGCTTCCCGCTGCGAGACGCTGACGATCTCGGGTGATTTTCAGGTTATGCGAAGAGCGACGTGCTTGACGTGTTGTAGTTCGCACAAGTTTCGCATAGAAGGGCTGTAGCTGCAGAAGTGGCTCCGCTCTGCCGAGAGGCCATGCCAAGGTGGTGGAGCCAATCACTTTCTAGTGTTGCTACACTACATAAATGGACTCGGCCGCAAATGCACATTTTCCGATGACCATACTGTCGGAATCGCAGTTCTGAAACTGGGAGTAAATTGATAGAGATGCCCTCCAACGCCATACACCTGCCCTGGTATTCATCCCACCCCCGTGTGCAGTACGCCTGCACAGAAGCCAACCCATACGCCGAGTCATGCATAACTATGGAAAGAACAAAAACCGCTGCGGGACCTGCATGTCGACGCTTCAAAGAGCAGCGTACTGCACTGCGCTGGCGTGCTTAAACAGGACATGGTCTAGTGCAGCCTGCGCGTCCCTCATGGCCGTATCGAGACCCTCTACTTGTGTATGGTTGCCCTGCATACTCTCCAGGCTGCGTCGCAATTGTCCGAGCACCGGTGCAAGGTCGTCGTTAGGCGTATCGAGGAGGGACAAGTCTACTGGTTGTGATGGCCTCAACTGTATATCGTCTGGACCGTCTCTGTTCGTCGTCGCATCGCCTTGGCCTTGGAGTAAGGGGTGGAGCTACAGCAGGTAGGTTAGCGACACATTCAGCTTGTCTAGAATAGACCGACACGTACCCGTCCGTGCTTCTTCTGGTGTTTCCACTCGGTCCTCCAGCTCTTGACGTTCTTCTTCAGAGCGTCCAGATTGTCTTCGTCCTTGTTCAGCAAGTGCTGAGCAATCTTGGCTTGTTCACTGAGCAGCTGCTTCGCATGCCGGACTGTCGTGGCCTCTCGTGATACTTGGGCATTGCGCTCCGTGAGCTTATCGATGTTGAAGTGGATGTCTTTGGCCTGGGGAGGCATCCGCGACTCAGCTAATTGACGCGCCAGCTTCCGCACAAGGGGATTGAGTGTGTTGTGTGCGGCCATGATCCTGCGCTCGTCTCGCTGTGTCTCGGCGATATCCTTCTTCGCATTGCGTACCACGGCCGTCATCTGCTCCAAGACCTGAGGCGGCAGTTGCGGCCATGTGTCCATCAGCTCTTGCGGTATCCTCTTCGTCTTAGTCTCCAACTGCGCGTACTGGTTGCGCGACTCGTCTTCGGCTTCGGCGATGTCGTCGGATTTGCGCTTGCGGGGTTTCGATGGTTGTGTTTGTGCGCCCACAGCTATCGAGAGCTCGTCCTCGACTTCTTCTTGCGCCTGTTTCTTCCTAGGTTTGCCCTTCTTCGCCGCAGCCGCCCTTGGTGCGGGCTTCGTCTTTGACTTCACAACACCACTAGAATTGCGGCTGCCTGGAGGCCGGCCTCGCCTTTTCTTCCCATTCGCATCACTGAGACGCGCCTGTCATAGTCAGTATGCGCATAGAATAGCGGCATGTTGATGCTTATGCTTACCATGACGTTGGGGTCGAGTTGGGACGCGTCTGGTTGGTGTTGACACTCGCGTCTGGTGGGGAAGGAGCCGAGTAGCGCGGGCGCCTCTTCACGTGCGGACAGTCACTCTGGCCCCTCACCCTTCACTCTCCACATTCATCAACCTCTCATCTCAAGACGCGTGATACGTTCAATTGTACTTTCTCATCATCTCAATACTGACATTTATATACACCTCTAGCTATACTGAGCCGTCTTCCTCACTTCATCAAGTCACCCACCATCAATTCAACACACTAGATTCTCGCTCCTCAGAACTGAGAGAAGAACTTCCAGACCTCACCAGGTGTAAAACTTTGTGGTCCAACATCGTTACCCGCGTCTCCGGGCAGCGCAACATGATCTCCATCGAAAGCAGTCCACTGTGTCGGGTACTTGCACCCATCGTATACCGTCTTGATTCGCTGCCTGCTGTTTTTCGCCGGCTCTGGTGCGTTCTTAGCCTGGCATCCGTTCAGTCTCACGAAGCGATCTCTAATCTCCCTTCCTGAAGCGATGGGCAGGACGCTGTCTTTCACTCCATGCTGCTGGTACAAAGCAATTGGATCGTTTCCGCCGGCGCAGCCTGAAAGGGTTGCACCAGATAGCACAGCGATGGCGCGGTACTCCTTCGCACGACTGCATGCTAGACTGAAACTCATAGCACCGCCATAGGAGAATCCGAGGGAGAAACGTTGTGTCTCGTCTACGCAAAGATCATCCTCGACTTGCTTGCGAATGGTATCGAGGAAGGTGATGTCTTCGCCGTTCTGGTTTCCCCAGCCTTTGTTTATGCCGTCAGGTGCGATGAAGATGGCCGTCTCGTTTGCGAGAGCCGCAAGGCCATAGTACGGTGCGCTGCCGCCAGAGACAGATGTCATGTCGCCATTCAGCCAGTGGAGACCGAAGATGAATTTGTAGGGATGAGAGTTGTCATAGTTCTTCGGGATTCGGAGGGTCCACTGGCGTTGCTTGCCGTTCACCGTCGTCCTTTGGACACCGTTGGTCAACCTTGGTGACTTGCCGCAGCCCGCTGTGACAGCGGAGGCGTGATCAAGTATTGCGAGGAACAGAAGTGCGCCAAGTGCGAAGAAAGAGGTTGGACGAAACATGGTCGCTGATCGCTGGACTCGATTGTTGCGTTGGCAGCCAGTTGGTCCCGCAACGGACGCTTAAGTATGTTTTCATCTTCTGCGCTCCATTCAATGATAACCTCCATACTGTCAATCCCATCAGTCGATCTCCTTGGTATTCTAGGGGTTGACTGTCGTGAGTTCTGCTTTAGGCATCAACTCCAGACTTTCATCTCGAATACTAGGGGTTGACTGCCGTTATTATCTGCCGTACGAGAAGACCAAGACCTCTATACAATTCAAAGGAGGTCATTCTCCATACCTTTAGCTTCATGCCCAATGGACATTGTACAAGTCGCATTTTCGCCAGTCCACAGGTATTTCAGGTAAATGATGCCAAGCGAAAAAAACTCGCGGCACTTCGTCCAGGACGAGACAGGTGATACACTTGTGGACCAGTGTTGCATCATGCACGGTGATTTGCTTTCCCCATGGGGTAGTACGCCTAGTATCCTGCAATGCGCCGAATTACGGCATTCTTTCACTCGGATGCCAACCGACTATTCGACTAGTGCAAGTAACACAAGAAAATCGTTGCCGGACGAGGGCTCGTACATATGCTATTCTCCATGCGGAAACTCTCTCCACTTTCTGACTTGGCTTCTGGCTCAGGGTAGAAAGGCATAAAGACCCGCGGCTGTTTACATATGCAGCATCCGTCATCACGACTTTACACTTTAGCCCCTAGAACCCAATACAACGTTCCTTCCAGTATAACATACCATGTCGGCCAACTTTTCCGAGGCCATCACATGTTCGACCCTTCTTGGCTCGTCGACATGACGTCCAAAGAAGAGCCATCAGTTCTATTAATAGCAATTCACAGAAACACAAACGCAGTTATGGTCACTGAAAACACCCAATATTCTGAGCCAAGTCTTTGAAGACTACCCGCACGGTTCTGTTGAGTTCGCTTCGCAACATTTTAATGTCGATCTACCATTATAGGCACCCAAAGCATGTACAAGATCTCAACACCCGGCTTACCCGCCGTCAGGATACAGCCAATCCCGGAAGAAGACTGTTTTCCCATCACCAATATCATGAATACAGCAAAACTCAGCGCATGTTGGCGATTTGCGCGAAAACATATGAGCTACATCCACCGGCAAAAATGCCCCATGGGGTACTGACACCACGTTATACAGCCCGCCGGGTATATAGTCAATACAAGCGATGAACTACACATTGCTTCTTGAGGCTAAGCTTTGGAGATGATCCGAACCGCTGAAAACCAATGACCTTGTGGCGTTCAAGACGGAATGGAGGTACTTAAGCTGAGGTTACGATCGATCTACACGACCCCAGTATCAATCAAACACCCCTTCCAATACTAGAAGAAGGTTGCAGCGATGTTGTTCAAGCTCCTGGCAGCGACAGCTGCATTGACCAGCAATGCCATTGCACACCCTCTTTCCTGCAACAGCTCTGCCCCCCAACCCTGGGGCTTTTTTACAAACAACACCATCTATCAAACCTCGGGCGACGAGGGAATAACTTACCCACGCTATACTGAGCTCCAAGACGGAACAATCATCGCTACAGCATCCCTCTCCGGTCACAACCCAAACTACTTCCCGATCTTTGAGTCCAAAGATGGCGGTGCATCCTGGGAGCACGTTTCCGATCTTCACGACACAGTCAACGGTTGGGGATTTAGTGCCCAGCCCGCGCTGACGGAATTGACAGAACCAATGGGTGGCTACCCAGCCGGTACTATCCTGGGGGGCGGAAATAGTTGGAGTAACAACGGGACAAGGATCGATCTCTATGCTAGCAGAGACGGTGCGCGGACGTGGGAGTTCGTAAGCCATGTTGCTGAAGGCGGGAGGCCGAATACTACAAATGGCGCGACGCCAATCTGGGAGCCGTACTTCTTGTAAGTACCCCAATTCATACCTACCCAACACCACTGGTGCTAATACGTAACGCAGACAGTACCAAGGCCAGTTGGTAGCCTACTACTCGGACCAACGCGACCCCCTGCACGGCCAAAAACTCGCCCATCAAACCTCCACCGACCTAAAAACCTGGGGCCCAGTTGTAAATGACGTCGCCTACGAAGAATACCTTGCTCGCCCAGGCATGACGGTAGTAGCCTTTATTCCCCCGCTCAACCAATGGATTCTCGTCCACGAATTGCCCATCGGAAATTCGTCTTCGTACGGCTCGAACTACCCAGTTTACTACGTCATGGCCGATAGCCCGCTAAACTTCCGCAACAGCGTTGGCAGACCCATCGTTATTAACAACAGTACGGTGCCGAATGCAAGTCCGTATGTGGTCTGGAGCCCGCTTGGTGGACCAAACGGTACGATTATAGTAAGTGATGCGGATCGAAGGCAGGTGTATACGAACTCTGCAGGTGGCGCGTTGGATAAGTGGGAGGAACATGCTACGCCGGCCGGTGCGGTGTACAGTCGGGCTATTCAGATCTTTAAGAAGAGGCCGAATCATTTGATGATTTACGGAGGTGAGACCTACGACGATAGGGGTACGGGCATTCACACGCCGTTTTCGGCGACGGTCGTGAGGCTGGATGAGGTGCTTAAGGCGCCGGCAACGGAGTAAGAGTTGGCATCTGGTTGGCGGTCGACTCCAGGACGGTGGATTGTGTTATCCTATCATAGGTTATAAGTAGCATAAGCCTGTCTATCGCTATTATAGCTCAATGGCGATTCGTCCTGGTCTTGCGTATGGGATACCATACTCTACCTATTGCTCTTATTGTGTACCTCGTGTCATTTCGACCTACAATATTTGATAGTCAGGATGTTTCAAATCTCCTTGAGTACATGAGCCAGAGGCTTTGACGGTTTGTTGAAAGTACTGTCTTGTCTGAAATGTGTGAGCTGTATAACGACGGACGCTAGACTTTCATGATATGTCGGCATAGCTTACACCATACTATAGATGGGACTGGAATGTTTAAGATGAGAAAGATTGTAGACAGGGGCAGAGCAATGAAAGTGGCAGAAAGAATTTGGGCGTCGAAACCTTCTTCTGTCGGTGTAGCAATCTTTAGCATTTCCAAGCGTCTGGAACCGTGGGTCTTGTGGAGAAAGATGCCATAGATGGCGACCGCGTGCTACGACCCATGCGAGTCCGCCTGAACCGTGCAGTAACAAAGGAAGTGACGGATTCAAGACGGATCTGGATGCCAGGCTGGATGC
>Ga0265797_10011854_pt1 | contig 10831 bp, 6 predicted proteins | sample P2T30metagenome_FD_192433 | JGI IMG/M metagenome (GOLD analysis project Ga0265797, IMG submission 192433) | Plant litter microbial communities from East Loma Ridge, Irvine, California - P2 T30 | ecosystem: Environmental > Terrestrial > Plant litter > Unclassified | place: USA: California... | reverse complement strand
GCTAAAAACAGGGCGTACTTAGTATTAGAGCTCTAGCAACTAGTAAGGGTAGCAACCTAAAGTTTAGAGTTAACTTAATAAAGCTTAATAACTATCTACTACTAGTATTAGCAACAATCGTCGTCTATATACTTAGAAAGATTGCCTAACTTTATTAGGATAGAGAATAACGGACCATTATTGTGTAAATTCTGGTACGTGCGCAGCAATGTTGGGGTGCGATATTGGTAACCCGCAGTGCAATATTGGCAGGCCTGGGTGCGATATCGCTAGGTGCAAGACCAATATCGGCGGCAGCGGGTGCGATATTGGCAGGCCCAGGAGCGATATTGGACGCCTAATATCGCCTATTTCAATCTGAAATAGCGATTGAAATTATTCCGACCGCAACACAAATGCGCAGACAAGACTACCCTTAAAATTGTAAGCATTTCAGAAACCTTACAATTCTAGAAGCGCCCTTTATTACTATACCGCTTGCAGGCGTAAACTTAAGATAAGCTCTCTTGGGTATAATAACGTCCGTAAGTGCTGTCCCAGAATTGTACACATTTCAAAAACCTTACAATTCCAGAAGCGCCCCTTTCTAGTACGTAGCTCGCAGTTGTTAACCCGAGTTAAAATCTATTAAATACCTAGCTGTGCGTGATTACAGCTCCAGACTAGTACAGACTTCAAAAACCTTACAATTCCAGAAGCGCTCTTATCGTAATCGCCGAACGCCATTCCTTATACTCCACGATAATACCAAGAACCACAACCTTACAAATCCCAAACACCTCATCCTAAGCGGACTCACTTACCACGCTGTTCTCCCTCGTGCTACTGTCCACGATTCTTGACGTGCTGTCAAGTAGCGCTAATGGATCAGTACCCTGGAAACGATGTAGCTCCTCGAGGAAAGCATATTCTGTCGGTGGATCCCGGTTGTGAACACACTCGACCACCAACTGCTCGATCCTCATTGCCAACTCGACGGCTGGCTTGTTGCATTCGAACACCATTTCCGCCCACTGTGCGACGCGCGCTTGCGTAATCTTCCTCTCAACCCAGTCGTTCGGATTCATACTGTGCGGCAGCAACGCAAAGATACCAATCGTTCCAAATCGCTTCTTCAGGATGTTCCAGCGCTTGCTCCAATCCAGGTACTCCCCAAACTCAACCCAAAGCTTCCCATCCTCCTCTTTTGTAGCCATCCTCCCTAAATCTTCTTCATGCGTGAGCGCGAACAATATCTCCTTTGCAACACCACCGTACCTTCGCCCCCTTTGACCTGTGCCCATGCTCCGTCTCCTTATTTCCTCATATATCCGCTCATATTCCTCGTAAAACGTGTCCATCTCCCAACGTTGCCGCATTTGACTCGCCATCGTGTTGGCGTGAGTTCGCCGGACCTTGAAGTACCTCTTTTTCAACTCGTTGGTGCCTAATCCTGCCCACATTTCCGGCGGTGCTATGTCGAGAGTCCGTGCCGACCGTTGAGTGAGCTGCGTACTTGGTACACAAGATGCAAAACCAAAACCCTCATCTTCGTGTGGTCCTAGATCGTCGAAGAGCCGCAAACCCTTCGCTCTCTGTCGCTTCCATGAAACAAAGATAGTGGCCCAATCCTCAAACACTTCCATCGTCCCTACTGCCCTCGCCATTTTGATCATGTGAGTAATCATATTCAAGCCCGCGTTTGGTAAGCGTTGAGCCCATTGACGATAACGCTGCTCTTCCACCGATATTGCCTCCGGATTTCGCACAGTTTCCCAATCCTGAGTGCTCGCGATTGTTTGCACTAGTTGAAGGTTGAGGCGATCAACCATGTCCTTGTTAACTTGCTTAGTTGTCTTTTCCCGCTTGCGCTTCGATCCCAGCTGCGTGTCGGGCATGTGATCATCGTTCGCGTCTTGACTGTGTGGCTCTTCCTGGGCATCTTCATCCTGTACGCTTCCAAGTGGATGGTCGTAATTGTAATTGAGAACCTTGAGAAGTTTGGGCTTAGAAATGTTTTGACACATCCAACGCAGCGCGTCCATAGGGCTCCGTGATACAAACGCCGTGCACGGAATTAAGTCGTCTGGAAGATGAATAAACGTTGCCAGTTTTGTGCTGGGGAGGCCGTCCTGGACTGCTCGCCCGATCGCTTGCAGATCTGGCGCGTCGTCTGCAACAACGTCGGGAACAACGTGGAATGTAGGATGAGCCGACATGTCTACTAGCCGTAGTCGTGTTATTGTGCGCTGTATCGAGCGAACGCAGAAGAGTATTTCCGCGCAGTTGAGCCGGAAAGACGGATCTGCTAACCCCGCGTCTATGCCTCTTCTGGTTAGCACACAGCCGCGACCTTGTTTCGGGCACACCGCTTAGTGCCCACCACGCCCTCGCGAAACTGCGGTACAGTCCTCATTTCAATCCAAAATTCAGATTCAAATCATCCCTTCTGCGTTCACCAACGCACCACCCAACATGTCAATTCCAAAACAACTTATCCACAACCACGAGCACAGAGCTCTGATTTGCCCTGTCCATGGCATCGTCGTTCTGCCTCAAACCATCTTGTCTCATTTCAAAGACCAACATCGAACCGACGTTACTGCGCCCGAACGCCGTCTTATCCTCAGCGCTGTCACGGCTTTGCAAGAAGAACTTAATTTAAAGACCGAGTACAGCGATTTTGACATTCCGTCAACGGCAATCCCTATCATTCATGGTCTCACTGTCCACACGAAGTCTCATCGCTGCAATCAATGTGGTGCCATCACAGGAGGCGCCAACGCCGGCAGCAACATGCGGTCGCATCTGCGAAACCAACACGCCTTGTTTGGATCGAATTTACCACAACACATGAGCAGCACTGAGTGGTATTTCTCCCACGTCAGGGAGGTTACCAGCCAACGCTTCTTTACAGGCGTTCCAGCCACCTGCCAAAACACTGGTCTTGTCAAACACTTTGAGGTGTACGAAGCCGACGCATCTAGCCACAGTAACATAGAACCAGATATCGCGACACCCTTGTCCGACACTCCTATCGACTGGAGCAGCAGCCCACCTCGACCCGAATCCCCACCCGAAGCCGCCGATACTGTACCACACCGTGCGCAGGTCACTGCGCCGCCACAAACCACATCTTCCCTTCGCGAGCAGCTACAGGCAGCCAAGCAGTGGGCAGCAAGCAAGCGGAACGAATCTCTTGCACAGGTCCCGATCCGCCCTGACGTGTCCACAAATCCATGGGTTGCACACACGTCGTTTCTCACTATATTGGAGGGCATGTCATGGGAGCGTGTAGCATCATACACCGCGCCTCCAGCAGGAAAATCGGACTATAAGATACACTTGCTTTACAACGTAGTAAAGACTATGGCCCAAACCTGGCAGAATGTTACAGCTCAGAGCAGTCGGTATGCTCGCATCTGCGTAGTCAAAGAACACTCTCAAGATATTCCACTGCACCCACTCGCGCCTTACCAGAACTTTGACCTTCGCCATGCCACCACTATACAAAAGATATTCCTCTTCTTCTATCGCGTAGTTGAGCAACGTTACCCTGCGCCATCGACGTTACGCCTAAGAGAGGACCAGCACGCCGCATGGAGGGCCATTCACAACTATCTCTGCGATATCGACGAATCAGAAGAGCATGAATTCGACTTCAGGCACACCCGAACCACATTAGAGGAACTAGAGGGATATTGCCACACATTCTGGATGTCTCTTATTGCACAGACGTCGCGTACCACTGACACAGAGCTGTCTATACTTGTTCCTTTGGCCTTTATTGCTGTATCACCTAAGGCCAACGGATTCCGTGAGGCGTATCTATTTGCGACTGACCTCTCAGCAATCAAGAAGTTTGCCCGCATGGCTGCACTCCAACACTTCCAAGATGTGTTGTCCAACACACACGAAGCAAGTGGAGATGAACTCTACCGCCCAACATCTTCACAAGAGGCAGAAATGCTTATCCGCGAGATTAATCTTGGAGGCGTAAGCACAGAAGAATCTAACAACCGCGCGATAGCGAAGTCACTGCGGGCATGGGTTTCCAACTACTTGACTACTGAGGAGTCAACACCAATGAATTGGGTCATCCACACAGCGCGGAACCTGAGCCAGTATCGCTATGGGGAGAATTTGGACGCGTTCGTTCACTGGAACGGCGATACCGTGAGCGTGCGCAACGTCCGGACATCACTCGCTGAGTACCAAAGCATGGTTTGGAATGAGTATGAAGAAGCCTCACAGCATCTCTGCAAACTTGTAGGCGTCGCCTCTAGGGGAGAGCTTCCGATTATACCATGGGACAGGTTGTACGATGAACCTAGCAACAAGAGCATCGGCTTCAGTGTATTCTCACCCGCCAACCCTGCGCTTGCTCACGGTCAAGACTTTATCGCAAACCGTATTCTCAACGCGCAAGAGCGTGGTCAACAATGTATTATATCAGGTCTCTCTAATACACTAGAGATTTTAGCATGGTGCAACACTCTGCAAGACTTTTTGAAGAACCTTCTTCTCCTTAGCCATTGCACTGGGGGCGGCGCCGCTCGTGGACCAGAGGCTACCAGTCTGTACTTTGAGAACTCAACCGAAGGCGGATTACGCAACATCTTCCTCTACGACGGCCTAGTGACACTGGTTCCAAGATACCATAAGGGCTATAATCGAGACAAGTCAATCAAGGCTATCCACCGATTCCTTCCACGCGAGATAGGCAGTCTCCTCGTTTGGTATATTTGGCTCGTGCAGCCATTCTATAGCACGATCTTGCATCAAGCTGCTCCTCATGTCGTCGACTTGCATTACCCACAAGCCACAAGCCGACTTTTATGGCCCGACAAGGATGGGCAGCAGAGGCGCAACGGGGCATATCTTGCTGGAATCATTCGTCGCGCGACCCAGCGCTGGATGGGCGTAGAAATCAACATCAGCACACTGCGACATCTTATCATTGCCTTTGAGCGCAGACTCGACGGCAAAGCCGGAATGCCGACAGAGTTGTCGAAGGAAGAAGTGGAAGAGCTGTACGAAGCAGCGGATGCAGAGGCTCGGGAAATCCAGTCCGGGCACTCGCCTGAAACAGCGCACGGTATCTACGCACTCGATCTGCGAAACATGTTCACCCGGCAGTTTCACCAACCCGCCGCGCATTACAAAACATCTACAAGGTGGCACAAGGCGCTTGGTTTTGCAAGTCACGAACCCGACATCAAGGAGAGCCGTAGCGCGATACACCCGACGACCGAGGCCCTTGAATTAAGGTGCAACGCGAACTACAAGGCCCTACTCAGGGAAAACTTGGGGCCAAAGGCCAAGTACCGTGGCTGTCAACAGGACGCACTGAAAGCTATTCTAGAGGGCACTGCTGTTGTCCCATACGTCGCTGGCACCGGGGCTGGTAAGAGCCTACTCTTTCAGTTGCCAACCTGCTTTCCTGGCTACGAGAAGGTTATCGTCATTGTGCCCCTTGTGGCTCTGCGTACAGACATCGCTGCGCGATGCGCAGCGATGGATATCAAAACCACGGTATGGGAGCAGGGCCAGTGTGACGAGAATGCGCACATCATTTTCGCTACCCCCGAGAACATCACCAACTCCACCTTTCAAGGGTTTGTCCACCGACTTCGAAGCCAGCGGCGCCTGGAGCGAATTGTGGTGGACGAGTTCCACTTTATATTGCTGCCCGATAGCGAATACCGTCCGCACTTGCTGTCCCTTCGCTCACTGACGCAATATGCAACGCCCTTAACCTTCCTGTCGGCTACCATCCCCGTGGCACGTCAACAAGAGGCACTACGACTAGCTGGGGTCCCAGGCGATACTCGTGTGTACCGGGAACCTACGGTGCGCACAAACATGGCATATGAAGTTCGAGAAGTAGAAGTGCGAGACGACAGCCGCGAGAAGGATCTAATCCGCTATATCCAACACGTTCAAAGGACAGAACTCAAGGTCCTCGTATTCGTCGACCACGCAACCATGGTAGAGAGCTTGTCTGGACAGATGGATTGGCATGGCTACCATGGCCAGATGAGCGCAGAAGACCGGGCGCACAACCAAGGTGCTTTTGCAGCGAATGCCTTTGGGGTCATGATTGCAACGAGTGCTTTTACGACAGGTGTTCACATCCCCGACATCCGTATGGTCTTGTGGATTGGGAAGCCAAGCAACTTCATTGTGTTTCTGCAGGCGAGCGGAAGAGGAGGACGAGATGGGTTGCCTTGTATCACCCGCGTTCTCCTTTCCAGTGGTATACCAAACTGGCATTTCGACAAAGCGAAACAGGCCGAACAAGACCAAGTGAACAGGTTCCTGCAGCCACCCTATCGTGACACAAAGTGTCGTCGACGGGTCATTGACGCGTTCATGGATGGAGACGAAAAGCGCCTACATTGCAGAGAAGAAGAGGCTTCATGTGACAAATGTGTCGTCCTGTTCTCTGCAAAGCCCAAGACTGCCTTGGTCACCCCCGTCCGACGCGAGGGCAGGCGGACCATGAGAGAAGATAGTACCCCCGAAGCATACGTTCTGTCAACCACAAAGGGCAGCGAGTCATCCCGAGTCCCACCTCCGGTGTTTCAGACACCACAGCCAACGACCGTGACCCAAAGCGGTCGCAAACGCCACGTGCGGAACACAACACTCACATCCCCCACAGCGTTGTCGTCTCCTTCAAAGCGAGTGCAAGGTTCCTGTAAGCAACATGACGGCGACATGATGAGCAATGTACTGACAAGATATAGCAAACCACGACATTTTCTCTTCGCCTCCGCCAATCTCCTCTGTCAATGTTGCCTTCAAAGCAGCGCACAACGAACGACAACTCGCCTTCAACCGCGCGCAGTGGAGCCATCAAACCAACGAGACAACACAGTTGTTCCTGGACGACCTCCCCGCCACTCAACAGTTTTGGATCGATAACTGTGTAGCATGTCTTGTGGCCGCGGAGCCGTGGAACCACTCCCGCGCCCAATGCGACCGCATGGTTGGGTACACGGTCAACAAGTGTCGGTCCAGAATGGAGAACAAATGGGGCAGCGGCCATTGTTGGCGGTGCCTTATGCCATTCAACTGTTGCCCGACGCGGGCAGTGCCTGGAGGCAACGGAGAGACTACACAGGTGATGCAGCCCGGGCGGTCTTGTGTGAATGCGTACACCATTCGCGATGTTTGGGCATGCATCTGGAGCGACTTCCCAAGCATGCGCAACCATTGGATCGAACACATTCGGGAAAGCCAAGGAAACGAGTGGGTCGAAACACCCGCGTCGTTTTGCAACTACTTCCGCCAGGTAAAGAATTTCGGAAACGATTTCAAGGCGGGTCAGATTTGCTTAGACGTGCATTGGATAACCGAGACCTTCTTTCGACAACGGGGACATAGTGAGATAGAAGCGCTCATAGCGGCGGATACCAACGCTCGACTTCAGCTAGAGGAGTGAGTTTGCAATCCTGTAGTTCCATAATGTAGCAAAACAACGTATACGTACACACCCCAACATCTTTTACGTATTTCCAGTAAACAAGAACACAAGTATATATTTAGACGCAAATGTAGAACCTTACTCTCAGAACAAAGCTATGCAAGAATGCACGTTCTATAACTATATACCCGTCACTAATACAAACAACACTGTTATAGTCTACGCAAGAGACTGCCAGCCTAAACTCGCGTGTGCCTCGATCGTATAAGAGTAGTTTCAGAATTGTAAGGTTTTAAAGCGTGCGGCTAAAAGTCTGTTGTTACAAAAGCTTACAATTCCAAGACTGCCTATATAAGAGTGCGTGTATATCACTATAGTACCGATTTCATTTCTATATAGGTAGTGAAATTATAACAAATAAATAAGCTCACAACGTGTATATAAGAGCAGTTCTGAAATTGTAAGGTTTTAAGAAAGTAGTAAATATCTGTATAATCTAGGCAACAGCTTCCTATTACGTCATATTTTAGGCAACTACGTTCTAGAACAGTCGAATTACGTCATTTCTACGTAATAGCGGATTAATCTAGGATATTCTATAGCTTAGTCATCGGATTAGTCAGCTAGCGTGCCAAGACAATTAGGATATATAAACCCTCCTTCCCCCTTCCCCTCCCTCGCTCCTTCTCTCTCTTTTCCTTTTTCTAGAGCAGCTAAGAACTCGACCATCTGAACTCGCAAGAGAGAACGAAACGACAAATAATCTGTGAGTCCAAAATCAACTTGGAAACCTTACAATTCTCAACCTCCCCTTATGGGGGTGTTTGTGAAGTGGGCAATTGTAGCCGAAACGGCAAAACCTTACAATTCTCAGACTGCCTTATGTGCAGTGCATGGGCGTTGTTTGGCCTACTGTTTTGTCTGGACATGCAAAAGCTTACAATTTCCAACATGCCCTTGTGGTGACGTTGGCGGTTGGACAAGGCGTGCTGTCGGGGATGAAACAGGAAAACCTTACAATTCCCAGACTGTGCATGAGTGTAGCCCCTGCGTATTGTTGGACTTGCGTTTCATTTGGCTTATCAAAACCTTACAATTTCCAAACACTCCTTTGTTCGATACATTGACACGTGCGCCCGTCTGCCACGGTACACTCGCTAACGTCGTCAAGGCCAACACACACAACGCCTTCTGCACTCTCCTCTGCCAAATCGTGAGAACCGGTTAGGGTCCAGATATTGCGCATCCGCCATATCGCGACCATGGTATTTAATGCAATAATGGATTTTGCGTTTTGGTTTATTTGCTGCGCTGTTTGGCAGGCTGTGGCTTTATGACACATCCGCCTTTTTATCACAGTTTGACTTTTCTAACCTTGTTTTTTTCGTAGTCGGGCCCTGCGAAACTCACCGCAACACAGCAGGCGGATATACGCTTCAAGGAGTTCCGCCGCAAGAAGGCCGAGCAGGAGGCGCTCGCCGCTGGAGCGTCGTCTTCTGCCGCCGTCGAGCCTTCATCGTCCACCGCCACCCCCGATGAGCCGGAGTCGTCAAAGGCACCGTCGTCATCCAAAGACAAGCCTCTTGTCGTGAACCCGTTCCTCGAAGCCTTCGCTCACAACCAGCACGGCGGGAAGAGCATGGGCGGTACTCGGTCGTCCTCGTCGTGGGCCGCGCTCGGGAAATACTTCGATTATTATGACGGCCTGAAATTCCGCGATGTCGTCGGGACTGCCACCCATCATATTATCGTGCTGTTTCAGAAAGGGCTTCAAGACGTTGTTCCCAATGCCAGTGAGGACATTGAGACCGTAACCTGGGCGAAAGTCTGGGGTCGATTGAAAGCAGAGCGCACCTCGGGAGGATCGGGCATTACCCACGGATATCCGAACCCTACAGTCACTGCCGCATGGTCCGAAGTAAAGTTTACCTCAACCTGTATGTATTGGACTTTGCTAACATAGCACAGCTTGACTGGGTCATTTGGCTCGTACATCAGATACGTGTAGTCTTGTTTGATCTGAGCACCTCACCCTTTGCGGATCTCGGCCTCGACAACGAGCACCGCGTTGACAGGGCTTTTACCATCTACATGCGACTCCGAGCGAATGACCTTATCGGAACGCACGCGCCTGGGTCCAACAAGCCGGGCAAGCAGGCCACAAAGCGCACCCCCAAGCAGCAGCTGAGCGAGGAGTACGTCGAGAGCAGCGGTGTCGAGGACAATCCCGGTTCCGCTGAGAACACGCCTGGTACGCCCGAACAGGAAGAAGAAGCCGACAGCACCCCGCAGCCGAGCGAGAAGGCGCGTGGCAAACGCCCGGCTAGGACCGCTGGAGCTGAGCCTGTACCTAGCGTACCGGCGCCCAAGATCAAGTACAAGAAGGCATCTGCAGGCAAGACGGCGCCAAAGCAGACCGCTGTCAAGGCACCGAAGCTCTCTTCGCTCAAGGGCAACGCCGGCTTACCGCGCACGCCCAACGCGGAGCGGCTGAGGACCATGACATTTAAGTGCGGGCCCCTGCAGACTGGACCTACGAGCGCTGCGGCCCTCGGTGACCTTGAGGGCGACGACCTCGACGAGAACCCCATGAAGCACTGGTTCTACAAACTTGACGGTACTGACTCAGCGCGCCTCATCGGGGCAGACCATCTCTGGGGTGTGGACCCGAACCAAGTAGTGGACTGGCTTGACGAGAACAAAGTGGACCCGCATAACGCATCGCCGGACAAAGTCAAGGAATTTTACGCTTCCATCGGTAAAGAGGTGCCCAAGTGGCTCAACCCATCCGCCCATCTCGCCGGAGCAGGAGCCACGGACACCCGCTCGGCGGAGGCCCAGATCCTCGCCAATCTCTCAGCGGAGCCAACTCCAGAATTGCAGAGGCTTCGCAACGCCCACGCTGCCACGTATGACGTCTTAGACATGTTGACTGGCGGTTCGAGCCGCACTGATGTTTTCGGTAAGGCGCGACCACTCAACACTGAGACGACTGTCCAAGACGAGACAGAGACTGAGGCCGTCGGAGAGACCGACAAGGAAGCGGACGCTCCCGATACCCTCGGAGGAATCAGTAGCCTTGGCATCGACGACATCGCGTTTCGTGCACGCCAGAAGCAAGTTCAAGATATGATGGATATCAAGGATGTTTCCGCGGACGAATATGAGAAGAGTTTGAGTCGCCTCAACATTCGGCATCGGTCTCACCCCTTGATGCCGGGATCAAAGTCTCGCCCCCTCCTGTGGTGTCAGATCACAGCTGCCGCTAAATTCGTCGACACCGCCACGACACGACGTCGCACCGGTAAGGGTGCCAACGGAGATATCTATGCAGACTCGACCGGGCTTGGGAAAACCGATGGCGGTATCGCCACCATCTTGCAGGTGAGTCTATGCTAATACTGAGCCAAGCGCGCCGCC
>Ga0265797_10011853_pt1 | contig 10831 bp, 15 predicted proteins | sample P2T30metagenome_FD_192433 | JGI IMG/M metagenome (GOLD analysis project Ga0265797, IMG submission 192433) | Plant litter microbial communities from East Loma Ridge, Irvine, California - P2 T30 | ecosystem: Environmental > Terrestrial > Plant litter > Unclassified | place: USA: California... | reverse complement strand
TGCCTGTAGTCGCCCAAATGTGATCGATCACAAGATTAGATGTACAAAGTACTGAATGAACGTGTTACTCATATTAACTACCTACTAAACTACCTACTACAACCAACAAGAAAAGAAGATATAATGGTATATACGCGCACACAAAAACCTAGGGCAATCAAAAGAGAGAAGAGCCCCAGCAGCAATCCAACGAAAAGGAGCTTCCCCCAAGCATGACGGGCAGACCGAAGAACTGGCTTCGCTCGTCAAATTAGACTTGAAGAGACTCCCTCCATAAACACAATTAAGAGAGACAGGAAATGAAAGACACTCGTTAACTCGTGACCGACTGCACCCGGGGCAGATCCGTGAGCACACAAGATCGAAGATGCATTAAGAAAAGAAAGAAACTCGACGCGCGCACAGCGCACTTGCTTGGTTACTTTTTTTGGTTTTCTCTTCCTCTTTCGTTCAAGTGTAGGTGCTTCCTGTTGAAGCCGGCATGGGCCAGTCATCTTCTGTGATGCTAGACCAGAAGACCCAGATCATGATGACGGACAGCAGGGTGAAGAGAGTCGAGAAGAAGCCGCCGTTGATTGCACCGTTGGACCCAGTGCAGATGTGCACGCTGATAACGTACTGGAAGATCTGGCTGATGGCGAAGAGGAGAGCAGCGGCGCCAAGATAGACTGCGTGAATTGTTAGTCAGGTTTCGTGAGCAATGGACGAAGCGAAGGCAATGTGGCACTTACACATTGGGCGGACTTCTCCCAGTATACGGAGTACGAGAATGGCCTCCAGGATGAAGAAGGCGACGAGGAAGATGAGCGGTACTAGCTGGTACAGAGTGTAGAGAGCGTATGCCCGGTTGTTCGGGTCGGTGACAGTGTCTTGCCAGTAGTCGGTGAAAGCGAATCCAGTGTCGAGCGCAATGTAGCCTGTGCCGACAAAGAGAGCTGCGGCAGAGCCGAAGATGAGGCCAATGGACGCGATGGTTCCGTCGTCGAGGATCTGGTATCCAACGACAGCATTCATGAGCAGAATCCAGAGGGTAGCGACAATGGATGCAATGTGGATTGCCGTGAATGCTACTCGTACGGTGCCACTGAGCGGGAACCAGCCAATGGTGAAGATCTCGCAGATGGAGATGATGATGTAGCCAATGAGGAAGAGCTGCATTTCCCTGTCGCAGGTGTTAGTGACTGACAATTCTTTCAATTTCCGATTGTATCTCACCTCCGTCCAACAGCAGCTCGCTTCATGTTCGACCGCATGATTAGGAAAGCCGCGGCCAGGATTGCGAGACCAGCGCACAGTATTGAGCCTAACAACTGTCAGAAGTAGCTCCTCCCATATTCTCATTCCATGTGCGACATACCCAAGTTTGCCAGGTTGCGGCCTCCACCCAGGGAAATACCCTCCAAATCACAGCCGCCGAAGCCTGATCCATCTCTTGAAGGTGAGCCTGCGAACAGGTTGCATACTGGCAGGGTCGCGTGTATGCTGCCGGTGTCGCGACAGAAATTGTGAAAGTTGCCGTAGGCGGTCGACATGGCTGCTGCGGTGGAATTGACACGCGAGCGACGTGCTCAGCACTGGTTGACTGGATGTGTTGTCGAGTCGGTCGGCCTGGTGCTGCGGGCGTGGCAGTGGCTGTGCTGGAGGATTCGAGGTGTACCTAATCTCGTCGCGGTCGCTGCGGTCCAAGTAGTGAGGTGCAGAGTGAGAATGCTTGCTGCTGGCTCGAGGAGCGACCGGTCGGTGCGCGCACGTTATTACACGGACGGCACGGCGGCTCTCTCAAACAGAAGTGAGGCTCTGGGCTCTCCTTGGTAGACGAGCGGGTTACAGGGAAGTGCTGGCCTGGATGCGCTAGCCACCGTTAATAACGCACGCGCGCTTGAGGGTTTGGCGTCGAGGCTTGCTATTGTCGGAGCATGTACTGTAATGAGAGTGGTACAGTAGGTATTTATTAAACGTACTGTGGTATTGGCAATTGGCAGAGTGCTAAAGTAGGTACGCGCAGGTTGTGTGTGAAGTGTCATCAGACTTGCAGCGAGCAAGAGCAGCAATAATGATGATTACACGGCGCAACACCTTGCAGCGACTGCACAGCGAATCTTGGTCGCAGTCGCGCTAACAGAAAGCCTGAACCGACGTGTGGATCTGTGGGAGATGACAGCATGCAACCAATCAATTCCTTCGTTGCTACCAACCCAAGAGGGGCCCACTAGCGGCCGTGCCCGACACATCCTACCCAAGTATCCACGGTGCTTGTATGATCGCCCTCTTGAACGACATCACAGACCTCACTGCTCTCTTGCCGTACCGTGACCTCTTGCTCACATGCAGGGATGGGCTTGGTCGCTTTTTGGGTCGGTGATGTCAACGGTTTTGTCTCATCGTCCCTGATGCTAGACTGCCAACACTGCGTGACTGCTACTGTTGTATAGGGACTCCGGAGAACTTGCTTCTATGATCACTGCCTTCGATATTGTTGATGCTAAGGTAGAGATATTCGCTAACTCTGCTCCATGCTTCTCCTGAAGCCGGTCAAGTCGCCAATTGCACAAGGCATGTAGTCCCATCCGTTCCCATTACTCACATACTCACATCCAACACCTGTCGAGGATCCCATGCTCGCCAATTGATCACCGCGGCACGAACAGAGACGAAGTATCCGTCGCTGCCTGAGAGGAGTGATACTGCTTGCACTCAGCAACCCGCTTCGCAATCATACCGCCCTCTGCCAACATTCCCTTCACCTCCGCCGCCTTCAGCTTGAGATCATCCCGTAGAACCTTCTCCAAGACCTTTTCCTTTTCATCTCTCGTCTCCGAGTCAGCACACAACAAGCAGAAGTTGTTGTGCAGAGCGTCGAAGACTTCGCCGAACTTTGTGATCATGGTGTTTTCGGCTCTCGCGCAGAGCTCGTCGAAAGCCACCTCAATGGCGTCGTGGACTTGGATCCAAATGCGGTTCCTCTTGGTCACTGCACTTTCGATGAATTCGGCTCGCCGTCTGGGAGCGCCACGGCCTCCCTTGATCTGAATCGCCTCGCGATAGACTTGCTTCATAGCAATGGTGATGAAGTCATCATCGCTCTGCGAAGTTGCCCGTTCGATTATGATGCTGGTATCGGTGTTAGTTGGCATTCTTCTATCTCTCAAGGTGGATGAACATCATTCGTGCGAGGATTTCTCACGTGCATACCTGACTTCCTTTCTGAGACTATTCAAGCAAGAGCGCACAAGTCGCTCGAAGTTCCGGCTCTGGCCATTAAATGTGTTGAAAAATGGCTCCAAGGCTAGGGTGTGGAACTGGTTGTCACCTGGGAGGCATTAGTATCCACGTTGTTATGGCACTCGCTCTCTTAGTTTGCTTACGCTTGATATCTCTCCTAGCATTGTCGCAGAGCTTCACAAGGTTGCCAGTCAGATCTTGCGACCACGAGTTTGCGCTCATCTTCCTAGAAGAATTGTCGAAGAAATTTTCAAGAGAGTCGCTGCCGATTTCAAGAAGTTCGTAGTTCCAGTTGATGTATTTGCCGTTGTTCTTTCCCTTTGCCGGCTTTTTGCGCCCTTCGCCCTTGAGAATGGCAAGCTGCCCATTGAATTTCTCAGTCCAATCCTGGCAACGCGTTCTTGCTTGCTTGATCCACTCGGTTTCTTCATCTTTGATGGGGATCAGAATCGCCTTGATAACATCGCCTTTGAGCGCCTCGAAGGAATCATGAACCACACTTTGAAGCAGCTTCTTTGGCGCTAAAACAATGGCTTCGATCTCGTTCTTTCGCGCTAGGTGGAGCTGAGCACAATAGAGCTCTATGGTGTTGACTAGGTTGGGAAGTTGAGTCTCTGCCAAGTTCATCGTGTCATTCAATCTGCCTTGTATAGGCATCATGTAAAACTTGTGGCGGAGAGCAGGGATGTTTGTCTGTTTGGCCGACATGTGCGGTCTTTCGTCCTCGGAGAAGCCAGCGACGTGTTGTTGATAGGCCTGGTTACCGACAGCGAAGGTTGCCAGCTGTTTAGGATCCGAGGCGAGGCTTTTGTACATTGCTTGCATTTTGACCACAACCTTGCGGTTGCGCATTTCAAGACGGCAGCTCCCTATCTCTGCTGCCACCCTGCGCATGTCTGACGTCAAAGACTGTATTTCTTGACGAAGGTCGGCGCGCTCCTCTGCATTAGCTCGCCTTATTCCTTGTTGCTTTTCTTTCTTCTGCGCAGTCAGCCGATCCAGCTCGGTCTCGAGCCTCGAGACCCTCTTTTCCTCGATGGGCGTGCCGAACACTTCTGTCTCTGGATCGATGCTGTCGCCGCGTGTCAGGACCAGCAACAAGTGGCTAGAGCCTCTTGTCCGACTTCCGTTCACGAGGTTGGTTCTAACAGCTCCACCAGCTTCAGCGCGCCCGATTTCTGCTACGATGATCTTGTGTGTACATTCGCGGTGGCTCAAGATGGCGATTTTTGAGCGGGAGGTGTTGGCGTCGGAGAGACCTGGAGAATCAACGAAGACGATGCCTTCATTTAGCAAGGGGTGATCTAAGCCGAAGTCGATCGCGCTGACCAGGGGCCATGGCGCGATCATTCCTAGGCCTTCGATGCCTCCAGTCTGGTAGGTGAATGGCTGGAGCTCGTGGAGAAGTGCCCCTGTGGTCGATTTTTCAATGAGTAATGTCGATTTGCCATCCAGGTACTCCTCGACCACATCATCTGCCCAAGCAGCAAGTGTGTCCAGCATTTTTCGATCTCTCTCACTCTTGGCTTGCTTCAAGAAGGAGTGGGCAGCTTCTTCCGTCGCAAATTCGGGGTGTTGGCAGAATATGGCAGTAAAGGCATTGACTGTGTCCCGCATGTCGCCATATGATTCGACTCGTGTATAGACTTCGTCATCAACTCCTTCGCAATCTTCCTCGTCTTTGACATCCTTGTTCGCCGCTCGGTAATATCTTGCAAGCAGGTCTCCCAGGGTGTTGCGGATTTCCTCTCTATTGAAGAAACGCACTTTCGCGGCGAACGAAGAGCTCTGTCCCGGGAACATCTTCTGGTATCGCTGAACTACCCACGTGCAGCTATCGCCTCCATCCCCCTAGTATGTGTGAGTGCAGGTACAAGTTGGTTGGTGTAACAATAACATTACCTTGCGAGCGATTGTGCCTATGCTCAGGATTGAATTGAGGAGAGAGCTTTTTCCTATAAGCATGTCAGCTTCGTTCTTGCATCTCAAGATCTGGACCTGCTTACCAGCACTCATGTCCCCAACAATGGCGAACTTGACCTGGTCAGGAAAGTCTTCCTTAGTGCGTTTGGTGATTTCCTTGATGAGGCCTTTCGTGATGCCACTCTGAAATTGAGAGTCCTCCAGAGGTTGGCGAAGAAGTGATGCAGCTGTTTTGTTGAGATCTTGGAGGTCGCGGAAAATGTCCGTATATACGACGCTGTCTGGGCGAGGCTCATTAGCTGGATCATTGCATTCGTATGGTTCCGTTAAGAAGTCGGCGTCGTCGGTCTCCATCGTCACGGTGGTGAAGCTGTAGGTCTGGCTTGGGTAGTCGTGCAGCAAAGATGAACGTGCAACAAGGGAAGGGGTAATTGTAGATGGGATACTAGGGAGTGACCGGAAGAAGTGGATGTCAGTTGATTGGAAGTTGTTGGACGAAAGATGGCAACTTATACACCTCGCCAACGCAGTTTGGCTTGTGATTGCATATTTCAATGCACATGAATAACACATAGTTTCGGAGCAAATGATGCTCATCTGTACCAGGACCAACTAGAACACACGTGAGCAGGCGATCTATGACAGTCAGTTTGCTTGCATTCAGCATTCTCATTTAGTTAGCTCATCAGGCACGTGCGCGGTCGACCTGTGACGATCAGCTGATAGGTATGCACCACCGTCGAAAGGCGGGAAACCTCGAGCCTGGCGCGAGATGAGGTGAAGTGAATTAGACTTCTGCTAATGGACAAGCTTACTGTGACGATGCCTATTCAACACAGCAACGAATCTCCCAAACGCCACGCCAATGCATATACCAACAACATCGTTTTCTCAGCAACAGCCGCCAGCAGCACCCTTCTTCGCGCTATTAGCTCCGCCTCCCAGAGTCACCGTCCTGCCTCCGCCACCAGCCCCAGGACCCTTCACACCACTCCGCCTATCATTGAGATCGTACTTGCCCGCCTCAATATTCTGGTATATCCTCTCCGAGACTTCCAAGAAAGCCCTCTCAACGCCCTCTCCGCTCTTTGCGCTCGTCTCGACGTACTGCATGACTTTGTTCTGCTTGCACCACTCCTCGGCCTCTTCCCTTGTGACTTGTCGTTGATTGGGCTTGCCGTTGTCTGATACTGTGGACGCAGGTGCGAGGTCTGCTTTATTCCCTACGAGCACCACCACTATATCCTCTTCTGCGATCTGCCGTAAGTCGTGCAGCCAAGACGTTGCGCTATTGAATGTGTTCCGCCGGGTGATGTCGAAGACGAGCAGAGCGCCTGATGCACCGCGGAAATACGATCGTGTGATGGATTTGTATGTTTCCTGACCGGCGGTGTCCCATAGTGAAAGCTTCATATACTTTTGTTCGGGTTCTTTGGCCGCCTGCTGTGCGCTTTTACTCTTGCTCTTGCTCTTGGGTGCATCATTCGGCGACTGGGTGACTGTCTCGGATTGACTGCCGGCGGGGTTGTTGATGTTGTGTTCCAGACTCGCTGGAGGTCCTACGGGGACTATTCGAGAGCCGAACTCGACGCCGATGGTGACATCGTGATGTGAGACGAAGCGGCCTTCGCAGAGGCGGATGGTTAGCTACAGGGTATCAGCGTTTGTGCTGGGGATCTAGAAGGCGTCTTTCGACCTACACTTGATTTGCCCGAGCCCGAGTCGCCGATTGTCACAATCTTGCTGATGAAGCTATACGGTTGTGTTGGTTGGGCCATGGTGGTCTGATTGAAGCGCCTGGCGCTCGCGAGAAGATGGGTTCGGTCGTTCCTAGTCTAGTTATCACGAGCGAGCCCAATTGCTTCGAGTACAGCTTTCCAACTGGCGATTGCAGGTCGTAATGAGGTCAAGGGTATTGGATTACAAGAGGCACGCTACCATGTGGTTTAGACTGCAGTACAGCTCTCGGCTGGACCTGAGCCGCAGCACAGCACAGACGGGGAAGGCAAAGCAGCCCTGAAAGGCTCCCGTCGCCGAGGCCGAGACAACGCAACGATGTAGATAAGATCCGACCAAGCTGCTGTGAAGTGTGAATCAGCCTCTTGACATCATGCAGGTCCCCGCCTGTGCTGTTGCCGATCTCTGAACAACACACACATGGAGCACAGAGGGACAACCAAGGATCATCAAGTTGACGACAGAGCATTTGATGACGATGGACTGAACACACGTAAGAAGACCTGACTGCCACGCCTCACATAACCGCAACTTCCGAGTGGCCAATTGATGACACGGAAAGTCACTTCACTGGCGATGACATGGATGTGACATGTGGCGTACTCAGGCACGTGGTTTGTTGCCGTCCTCTTAGTCACTGATGAACCAACTCCAGTCGTCTTGGCCCTGCGCCTCCCTTCGAGTCATCCAAACCACCTCGAGTCCACTTGTCTTCCCTTGCTTCCCCAAAAACATTCGACAATCGCATTCCTTCTCTCGGAATCGACTCCAACGCAGCTTGTTCAACGCAAAACCCTTCCCTACTTTTCAACTCTCGTCTCTTCCAGACAGCTTTAGACCAAAGACCACGACGACAAACACAAAAACAAAAGAGACCGACAACATGTCTTCCGCAATCCCCTCCCAAGTCACCAACAACAACTCCGGCAGCGGAACGCCAGTCCCAGACAGCAACTCCAAGCCTCCCACCGTCTGCGTCTTGTAAGCACCACCGCCATTCCCGTCAACAAGTCTTTCACTAATATCCCCCTCAGCTGTGGCGCCTCCCCCGGAACCTCGCCAGCCCACCTCGAAGCCGCCCGCGCTCTCGCCCGCGCCCTGCACGCCAACGGCATGAATCTAGTCTACGGCGGCGGCACCGTCGGAATCATGGGCGAAGTAGCCAAGACCCTCGTCTCCCTCTCCGGCCCTGATTCAGTCCACGGCATCATCCCAGCCGCCCTCATGAAGTTCGAGCGCAGCTTCGACGCTAACGGCGTCGAGGACGAGACCGACACTTCCGCCGAGCGGGTCATCGACGAGAACCTGTACGGCCGCACGACCGTCGTCAAGGACATGCACACGCGCAAGCAAATGATGGCGCGCGAGGTGATCGAGGGCGGGGTTGGAGGTGGCTTTGTCGCTTTGAGCGGCGGGTACGGGACGATGGAGGAGTTGATGGAGGTCGTTACTTGGAACCAGCTGGGAATTCACGCAAGGGGAGTCGTGGTGTACAATGTCGAGGGGTACTGGGATGGTCTGATGCAATGGGTCAGGAACGCGGTGGGGTCTGGCTTCATATCGGAGAGCAACAAGGGGATTATGGTGGAGGCTAAGGAGGCTGATGAGGTGGTCAAGAGCTTGATGGAGTACCAAAATGCTGTGGGGAGGTTCAAGTTGTCTTGGGGAGAAAAGTGAGCGGAAAAGTGAAGGGTCGTATTCCGCTAGCGAATCTCCGTGGAACAACCTGGGGTCGCACGGCATGGCGGCTGGATTGCGAGGTTGCCTTCTGGAAAAATGACTGCATGAACATGAGTGCATGAAGGAATGGATACGAGGCACGAGGCGAACGCCTCAGTCAGGCGAGACACAAAGCGTACGTCTTGAGCCTGGCTGTGATGACAGGCATGAATGATTCATGCGAGATCGAAGCGGCACAAACGGGCCGCCTCGAAAACTTGTTCGTCGCGCTACATACAGCTATGTACTCGTTGGCGGCAATGGTGGCTGAAACAGTGCCAATACAGCATAGGAGCGGAGAGCAGAGTAGAGTAAGGCGAGAGAAAATCAGCGAGTGTATAGAAACAGAAAATTGGATAGGAAACGGAGAGGTACAAAAAGACAAACCAAATCGAAACCGTGAAAACAACTGCTCGAGAACATGACGAGAGAGAGAGGAGATCGTGAGTGCCGCCAAAAATCATTCCTGGATATCATTTCGTGCTAACCATCGCAAGCCCACCTAGACTGGACGGAATGCTGGGAAGGGAAGGAAAGAAAACTTAGAGACTTGAGCGAATGTGATCAAGAAGATAACGAGGAGGAGTTCGTTTCAGAAAAGAAATCGCAAGATCAGGCGCCTTCGTTGTAGCCTCGAGAGAAGAAACAGGTGACACGGCCGAATGTGTGAGCGAGTCGAATTGACTCAATGGCTACGCGGCTCACTCTTGAACAGTAGCTGCGCTGCTTTCTTGAAAGAAGCCCCAGTCAGAGCAGAAGCGTGCAACACATTCTTGTAATCGTCGTTGGTCCAGCTGTCGCATTTTGAATCGAATCGGATCAATACGAATGGTGCTTTGGATTCGTCATCCTCTTCGTCAGAAAGTTCTTCTACCTGCTTCGCGACAACGTCGTCCGCGAAAGATCGCTGTTGTTCAAGGGTTTGGCCATCCGAGTTTTCGGGTTCGCAGATGACCACTATCACCGCTGCGGCCTGTTCGATAAATGCGGCGTGCGTCTCGGTCATGCCAACTCTAGGCACATACGGCACGTGGCGGAGGCGGTGATGATGTTTGCTTAGCTCACGTCCGAGGAACTCGAATGGATCCGCGGAGCTAGATTTCACTGCCGACTTGTCCAAATTGGCAGGCGCGATTACGGGAGTGAGGAGCAGTAACAGATATGTCGGCGGCAAGGATTGAAGTGTTTCCAAGCTCCGGGAAGTTGAACGCATTACTTTGCACTCGGTGTGGTGTTCGCTGTATTCAAGCTTTTCGTTGGAAACGAATCGAGGATTTGCATCCAGTGCTGCTTGAGCAGTATGGCCAGTGGTTTGTGTGCCGACGTCGTAATTCGTCAATAGGGTACGAGTCTCTTGGTATTGCACACGAAAGGACAATGTGTCGGACCACGAAGCAGTGTAATCAGGATCTCTCATAGCTCAACAAAAGGGGGTGCTGGGGAGGATGAGGAGGGGATGTGAATATCGCGCAAGTCTGCTCGCGAGGCTCGTATTAAGAACAAATCTCCTAGCTGCGATGCTTGCAAGTTCATGGGAACCAGCCGTGGAGGTGTGCTGAAGGGGAGGCGTGGGGAGTAATGGTGAAACGTGAAGTGAGCTGCACCACACAGCTGGAGTCCAACTGGGAATCTGCAGGTCCTCGACAGTTGCAATGGACGAATAGCGTGAGGTTGAAGTGGCAGGAGCCGTGCCCTAGCAATAAATTGAGCCGCCTAGTTGTGCACAAGCCAGAAAGCCAGACCCGGGTCGTCGATATGGCCGGAGAGAAGGGAGCTTGCCTATGACGGGACGAGCGAAAACGCAGGAGTCAGGTCGCGCTAGATGAGTGGTGCTCGGCTAGGAATAAAGTGACGGGCGAAATGGTTGGTTACGCAGCAGAAAATCGTCGCACAATTGTATTGACGGCTGAAAAGCGCAAGAACGGGACGTGGGAAACGAGCTGGGGTGGGCATGAGACGCGGAGGCCGGGTTGAGCAGGATGATATTGTCTAGGGTGAGGTGCAGCTTCATGGCTACACGACGGCAGCAGGCCACGGCATCGGCCGATGTGCGAGCGAGGCGTACTGACTACACGGTAACTTGGCTGTCCAGGGGGCCTATAAGTCATGACAGCAAGAAATACACGAATGTATTAATGCCAGTAAGCAGAGAGATGATTGAGTGGCTTCGAATGCCCGGCATTGCTGGCTGCGCATAGCCGAGCCAGGACTTTCCAATTCAAGCACTGCT
>Ga0265797_10011852_pt1 | contig 10832 bp, 14 predicted proteins | sample P2T30metagenome_FD_192433 | JGI IMG/M metagenome (GOLD analysis project Ga0265797, IMG submission 192433) | Plant litter microbial communities from East Loma Ridge, Irvine, California - P2 T30 | ecosystem: Environmental > Terrestrial > Plant litter > Unclassified | place: USA: California... | reverse complement strand
CCGCTTTTTATTAGATATACTAGGAAGTGTTAACAGTCACGCAGCCACAGCACTGTTGCAGCGAGGTGAATAAAGGCCAAAAAATGCGCATCAAGCTTGTCATACCGCGTAGCTACGTGTCGAAACTGCTTGAGGTGGCTGAAGAGCCGCTCGATGGGGTGGCGTTGAGCGTAGCGGGCCAGGTCGTAGGCCCGCGGGTGGCGGTGCTTGCGCCGGGGCGGAATCGCGACGCAGGTGCCCCGGGTGGCCAGCACGGCCACGAGCAGGTCGGAATCGTAGCCGCGGTCAGCTACGAGGTAGGCTGGGGCCAGCCCGTCGAGCAGCGGCAGCGCTTGCGGGGTGTCATGGCGCTGGCCGGCCTGTCAGGCTGCCGCGCACGGCCGCCAGCACCCAGGCCCACACACCCGAAGCGGTCCAGCGCTGGAAGCGCGTGTACGTCGTGTGCCAGTTACCCCATTCCGTCGGCAAGGCCCGCCACTGGCAGCCGTTGCGCAGCAACCACTGCGCTCTGCATGACGTCCTCATGACTCCTTCCCTCCATTTCCGGGCGCAGTTGGAGCCAGGCGGCCCCCGCTTCATGCCCACCCAAACCATTGTGGTGCCGGTCGAATTATTGGCGGCCCTCTGCGGCAAGTCGGCCAAGCGCGTCATCGTCACCATTCGGGGGCAGGCGCTGCGGCTGGGACTGCCGCCGCTAGAAGGCGGCGGGCGCTACCTTATGCTGAACAAGGATGTGTGCCGCGCCGTGGGCATCGCGCTGGGCCAGTGGCTCGACATCGGCATTGCCCCCGACCCCAACCCCAACCACGTGGACCTGCCCCCGGAACTGGCCGAAGCCCTGGAAACCTGGCCCGAGGCCGAAACCGCCTTCCACACTTACAGCGGCGCCCACCGCCGCGCCATGGCCCGCTGGGCGGATGAGGCCAAGCAAAAAGAAACCCACGCCCGTCGAGCCGTGACTCTCACGGAACGACGGGCGCGGGGCCTGCACCCGTTGCGGGGCTACTGAGCAGCCGCAACAGCTTTTCCACCCGCTCTTCTGCGTCTCGCGATTTAGCTATCAAGCCGCTAACGGCCAGTCTGAAGTTCCGCACGGCTTCTGACTCAGCACCGCTAATAGTTGCTGAGCGCAGGTAGTACATCGGCAGCCCTGTTGGTTAGAAAAACCACTCGCGTCCGAGCGCCCCGTGGTTTCTCATCCAAACCGACATTAGGGAACACCACGCCCAAAAATTATCAGATTTAAGACGCCCCCTCTTGGGGTGGGTAAAATTTATACAAGCGCTGCTCCGCCCGGGCAGGCAGTGGCTGGCGTGGGGTGGAGGCTTCAAAAAGCGCCTCGTTCTGGCTTTTAAATTGGCTTGCGCCCGCAAGTCCTATTCAGGTCGCTAAAGGTACCCCGTAAAAATACGTGTTCCGAAATTCAGGTGTTTATACGCTGTTTATTCGACGGCTAATCAACTCTATTTGTGGCGCTGGTCAGCCGCGTTAACTCGGTGCAAAACCTTTCCTGTCGTCAACCAGCCCGTCCACTCGCCCAGCCACCCACGCGGCTGCTCTTTATCCACTTATAGTAGACCAACTCCCTATTGCAGAGCTATTGGACTATGAATTAGGTGGCATTCGGCATATTGACTGGACCGCCACCTTTTTCGCAGCAACTCATCCTTTTCTTTTTCACCAACCAGCAAATTTAAACATGGCAGACGCAGTGAATACACGGAGCAACGCCTGGAACAACGGGGGTACCTTCGACAACCCGGACCTTCTGTGGTACGCGAAGGGCGTGGCCCAAATGATGAGCCGGCTCATCGCAGACCCGCAAAGCTGGTGGTTTTACGCCGCCATTCACGGCGAATACGCCGACCCTAGCACTCCTTGGTATATAGAGGGGGTAAAAGAAGGAGGTATAGTAACCTGGCAAAGCATCACCGCCCCGCCCACCTTCAGCACCACCCCACTGCCCGGCAGCGATGCCATGACCCTGTACTGGAACCAGTGCCAGCACGGCACCTGGTACTTTTTGCCTTGGCACCGAGGCTATTTGCTGTCGATTGAGGCGCAGCTTCGGCAGGACATCATTGCACTGGGCGGCCCCGAAACCTGGTCGCTGCCCTACTGGGACTACTTCGGTGGCGACAACGGCAGCCAGTTTAACATACCGCCGGCCTTTGTGCAGAAAGACCTCCCCGACGGCACGCCCAACCCGCTGTATCTCACCATGCGCTATGGCCCGAATGACGATGGCAACGTCTTCGTTCCGACGCCCGCCAGCAAAGACACCTCGGCCGGCTATATGGTGGAAGATGTCTCGCTAAATATTACCATCTTCTCCAGCTCAGATACGAACGAACCGGGCTTTGCGGGCCCTCCCAGCATTTTCTCTCACAATGGCGGACCGCACGGCGACCTGGAGCACAATCCCCACGACTTCGTGCACGTTGCCGTTGGTGGAGCGGAACCCACCAACAGTCAGTTAGGCGGCTTGATGTCAGACCCGAACACCGCCGCGCTCGACCCCATTTTCTACCTGCACCACTGCAACATCGACCGCATGTGGGCGAGCTGGAACGCCGCCGGTAACGCCAACTCGACCAACCCCGCCTGGCGGCTTGGCTCGACGCCGCAATTCGCGATGCCCGTGGACCCCAGTGGGCAAGCCGGACAGCCGTGGGATTACACGCCCGCAGACATGGATGCCATCGCGCCGTTGGGCTACGACTACCAGGCCCTTACCACCATCCCCGTTGGGCAGCTTTCGCCGGCCCAACCGGCGACGCCTGAGTTGTTGGCCCAGGCACCGGCTGTTGGGGCGCTGGCCGACCTCGAAAAAGCTACGGCAACGACCGCGCAAGAAAGCGGCCGGGAGGCGCTCAGCACGGGTTCCGAGCTGATGGGGGCCAGCAACCTTGGCATTGTCGTGCAGAACAAGGGCGTCAGCACGCGCGTGGCGCTCAACAGGGCCGTGCAGAAAAAATCGGCCGCCCGCCTCACCAATGCGCTGGCCTCGGCCAAAGCCAAAACCACGGCCCCACCCTCTTTGCCGGATAAAGTCTTTCTCCGCCTAGAGAACGTCACGGGCACTGCCGATGCCACCGTGTTCAGCGTTTACGTCAAGCCAATAGGGCCCGCGGCAGCCCTGACTCAACCGGACGCCGCGCCCACGGACGAGGCCCCGGGCACGCTGGCGGGCTACGTTAGCCTGTTTGGGCTGCGGATGGCTAGCCTGGCCGATGGCAAGCACGGTGGGCAAGGCCTTACGTTTGCCTTGAACATTACTTCCATCGTAAACCGCCTGCACCTGGACTCGGATTTCACCGCATCGGACTTGAGCGTCACCATCCTATCGAACCGGCCGTTGGCTAAACCGATACACATCGGGGTTGTCAGCCTGTACCGGCAAGCCTTCTAGCCCCACCATCCGGCATGGCTACTTCCTACCAGAACGATTTGCGGCTGCGCACCGCCGTATTTACGCTTAGCCTAGTGGCCTGGCTGGTCATGTTGTGGCCGGGGCCGGCGGCCCCGGCAGGGGCAAACAACCCGGGGTACCACACCGTCACTTATTGCGGGAGTGCCGGCGCGTTTCCGGTTAGCTACGCGCTGCCCGGGCCGGCGCTGCCGACAGCAACTGCCGTTCCGGCACTGACGTGGGGCTGGGCCAGTGGTTGGGGGGTAATGCTGGTGGCCATGATGCTGCCAACGCTGGTCCCGCCCCTTAGCCATGTTTACAGCCGCAGCTTTGTGCAGCGGCGCGCCCAGGCCATAGGGCTTTTCCTGGTGGGCTACGGCACTGTGTGGCTAGGGGTGGGTGTGTTGCTGCTCGCACTGCAAGCGTTGGCCCAGTACGCCGCTCCCAATGTATATCTTCGGGTAGCCGGGGCGGTGCTGCTGGCACTGGGGTGGCAGGTGTCGCCCCTCAAGCAGCGCTGCCTCAACCGGGGGCACCGCCACCCGGCGCTGGCCGCGTTTGGCTGGCGTGCCGAGTGGGATGCCCTGCGCCTGGGGTTAGAGCACGGGGCTTGGTGCGCAGCCTCGTGCTGGGCTTTGATGCTGCTGCCGCTGCTGCTGCCCTATGGCCACGTCTGGGCAATGGCGTTGGTTGGCCTGCTCATGTTTTGCGAGCGGCTCGACCCGCCCGCCCAGCCGGCCTGGCGCTGGCGCGGATTCAAAACGGCGATTGGCTACGGGCGACTGCGCCTGCTGGGGGCGCGGTCCAATTCCTACTCTTTGTTGGCTCAACGCTGATACGATGGCCGAAACACCCTTGCACGAAGTGCCTAGTCTCTTGGGCAGTAGCCAAACTGCTCTCCCCATTACGGGGACAGAAAGCCGCACTACGATTGAACTCAGCCCGGAGGGTAAGCGTGGGGTAGCGATGTTACTGGCAGCGGCCCCATCGTCGCGGGGCCGGTTGTACTTGGTGTTGGAGCACCTGCGGGGCACCCTCGATGCAACGGTTTTGCAGGTGTACGTGGGCTGGAACGCCGCTGCCCGCACCCACTTGCTGGCAGGCAGTTGGGGGCTTTTCGGACTGCGGATGGCCAGCCTGCAATATGCCGGGGAGCCGGGCAATGGCCTCGACAAGTCGTTCGACATCAGTGCACTGTTGAGCAGCGCGCTGCCCGACGCGGGAGCTGAACTCAGCGTTCGCATCGTTCCCAACCGCCCCTTGCCCGCCCCCGCAAAGCTGGTGGTGGAGCACCTCAGCGTTGCCTACAGGCCACCAAACTAGCCGAAAGAACCCGTGTCTGTTGCTCGGCCCAGCCGCAATGAGGCGTCGAGAGCACGCTTTGTTTATAATTCACCCACAGCGATTTTGTAGGCCTTATAACCCTTTATCTGAATTCATTCCCTGTGGGCAGCTCTGCATCCGGCCAGTACTGTTTGGCATACCGGCCGGGTGCAGGGCCAGCACGGTCACTACCAGAACCGGGGCTGCCCGAAAAGTCCGATTTCCTATGATGAAAGTTGCAGTCATGGTTTACGACGGCGTCAAACTCGTTGACATGTGTGGCCCGACCGACGTCTTTTTGCACGCAAATGGCATTCAGCAAGACAGTTACCACCTATATGCCGTCGCCGAAAGCAAGCAGCCCGTTCGGAGCGAAGGTGCGGTCGTCACCATCCTGCCGGCCTACGATTTCGGGGATTGCCCCGAGCCGGATATCCTGATTGTGCCCGATCTTCTCGACGCAGACCTGGTGCCGACGGTGGCATCCGATGCCTGCGTGGCGTTCATCAAGAGCATCGTCCTGAAAAATAAAATCATCCTGTCGGTTTGCGTTGGCCTCTTCAACGTTGCGGCTACCGGCCTGCTTGGTGGAAAGCGGGTTACTACACACTACCTGGCCCTCCCGTCCTTTCAGCAGCAGCAGCACCCGGACATGCAGGTGGTGAAGAACAAACGGGTGGTGCAGGACGGCAGCCTCGTCTCGACCGGTGGCATCACGTCGGGCATCGACGGCGCGCTGCACCTGCTGGAATCGTTGCAGGGCGGTGCCATTGCCCAGCAAGTAGCCGACATTATGGTCTACAATCGGGCCGCTCCCTTACCCGAATACACGCTGCTGCCACCTTACGACCCACGCCCCTGACCACGTTTGTTCTCTCAACCCTCCAACCAACTCCCCCTAATTATGTCCACCGAAACTCTCCACCCCGCATCTGGTACCTGGACTTACCGGAGCCTGTTGAACAACCCCGATTTGCAGGTTGATTTCGACCAACTGGAATTCGGCCGGGCCAATCTGCAAATCGAAGTCGACGAGAACGGTGCGATAACCGGGAAAATTTATGATACCGGCTGGGAGCTGACCTTGAAAGGAGCGTACCAGGGCGGTGCCCCGGCAAGCCTCTGGTTTCAGGGCAGCGGTACGGTCGGCGGCTCGCCCTGGGTCTACGACTACCTCGCTTATCTGGTACCCCAAATTCCCAATGGCATAAATCAGGTGCCGGCCCTGGTGGGAAGTATCACGCGGGCCATTCCGCATCCAGACGGGGCGGGCGGAATCAGTCCGGCCGGCGTGGTTTGCTCCTTTTATGCCGTACGCCAGTAAGCGCAGCCGGCTACCACGCTGGTGAACAAGTGGCAGAGGCATACTTCTGCGCAAAAGCCAGCTAAAGCTGTTAACCTTCGCGTAGTCTGCGGACAGTGGCAACCAAGCGAATAAAGGCTAGAAAATGGCTATCCAACTTGTTGTAGGGCGTAGCCACGCGGCGAAAATGCTTGAGGCAGCTGAAGAGCCGTTCGACGGGGTGGCGATGGGCATCATTTCCACGACCTGAAATCATAACCACTGTTAACACCTCCTGATAATTTAGTGCCACACGCCCAGCAATCGGCGCAATAAGATAATCTCGCCTACGTGGTACGCCGCGTGGTCGCCGATGAGCAGTGCCTCGCGAAAGAGATTCTGCCCGTCGCCGTGGGGGAGGGGCGTAAATAAGTCGGTGGCCGGGTTTTCGAGCAAGTCGATAAACTGCTGCTGGTCGTGGCGAATGACCGTGAGCGCGGCTTGCCAGCCGGCTTCGTCTACAAGCACGGTTTTGTCAGGCCAATAGCCCGCCGGCCACTCGGGGGCCACGTATTTAGGGTTCACGCAAAACTCCAGTATATCGGCTTGCGCAATGCGCATGTGCTCGACTAGGTGCCAGATGGTGTAGGGCACTTCGGGCACGGCCTCATTGCGCGCAGCTGGTGGCAGCTCGGCAATGGCCTGCTCGAAGGTGGCGTGGGCATTGCCGGCGGTGAGCAGTTGAGTAAGCTCATTGACGAGCGCGGCGCGGGTTTGCTGGTCCATAATCGAAGAGAGAAAGTAAGTTGGTAAGTAGTACCGTCGACCCTGCGGGTCCGCGCGGGAGCGTTTGGCCCAAGTGCATGCTACGCAAATGCGGACCCGCAGGGTCCACGATAAACCTACTATTCTTCCAGCAGCCCTAGGCGGCCCGCAAATACCCGCCCCACGTGCAGCGAGTGGCGCTTGGCTGTGTCGGCTACCGGCCCTTCAAAGTGCGCATCTACGGTTTCGTGAAACAGCTCCAGCCACCGCCCGAAGTGGTCGATAGTAAGCGGCAGCGGGAAGTGTTTGCGCATGGGGAAGCCCCGGTAGCGGCTACTGCCTAATAAGATGCCGCTCCAAAAATCATAGAGCTGCGGTAGGTGGTGGCTGAGGTCGATGTGGGCAAAATCAACAAAAACTGGCTTGAGTAGCGGGTCGGCCAGGGCGCGGGCGTAAAAGCCGTCGACCAGCGTTTTAATGTCAACTTCGGTGGTAATGTCAGGCATGGCAGTTGCGCGAACTTTGTAATTCGCGTTTGGCTGAGTGTATTCAAACAAACGCGAACTATAAAGTTCGCGCAACTACTTCATGAACGACCCCGAAATCCGCGCCCGGCTTTACCCGTTGCTCCTGGGCGGCGTGGTTATCGACGAGCTGCCCACTGGCACCACCCGCGCCGATGTGGTGCACATTACCGATGCCTTCATGCACGGCTACGAGGTGAAGGGCGATGGCGACACCTTGCAGCGCGTCGAAAACCAGCTGCGCTGCTACGCGGAGGTCTACGACTTTGTCACCTTCATCGTCACCGAAAAGCACATGGCCAAAATACTGCCCCGCCTGCCCGTGTGGGTGGGCGTGCTGGTGGCCGAGGCCGATGGCCCAGGGCTACGCGAGCACCGCCCGGCCGGCTACAATGCCACTGTGCAGCGCGCGCCGCTGGCCGCCTTACTATGGGTCGAGGAAATCAAGCAATTTTTGCTGGCGCGGGGCTTGGCCGGGGCCAGCACCTTGCGCCAGCGCGAAGTAGCCAACTATTTGCGCACCACCCAAACCATCTCCTTATCGAGCTTGGCGCAGTACGTGCGCGAGCGCCTTATGGCCCGCCTGCCCGAGCGAATGGCCTTGCGGGAGGTGCGCAAGGCCGAGCGCGAGCGCCTCGCGGCCGTGCGCCAACGGCGCCGGGTGGCCAGGGCCAAACGCCGGTAGGCCGGGCCGCGCCCAAGCGCTCGCAGGGTCGTAACTTCCGGCCCCAATACGCTACTCCTACCTTTTTTCATGCACGAGTACAAGCTGGCGCCCACCGCGCTGCCGCAGCTACCCAAGGCCCCCACCGGTATCGAGGGGCTCGACGAGATTACCGAAGGCGGCCTGCCGCTGGGCCGCCCCACGCTGGTGTGTGGCAGCGCGGGCTGCGGCAAAACGCTGTTGGGCATCGAGTTTCTGGTGCGCGGCATTATCGACTACGACGAGCCGGGCGTGCTCATGACCTTTGAGGAAACGGCTACCGAACTGGCGGCCAACGTGGCTTCGCTAGGTTTCGACCTCCAGGCCATGCAGGCCGACAAAAAGCTGCGCGTGGACCACGTGCACATCGAGCGCTCCGAGATTGAGGAAACCGGCGAGTATGATTTGGAGGGCCTGTTTATCCGCCTGGGCTACGCCATCGACAGCATCGGCGCCAAGCGCGTGATGCTGGACACCATAGAAGCCCTCTTTTCGGGCTTCCCCAACGAGGCCGTGCTGCGCTCCGAAATCCGGCGCCTGTTCCGCTGGCTCAAGGACAAGGGCGTGACGACCATCATCACGGCCGAGCGCGGCGAGGGCACTCTCACGCGCCAGGGCCTGGAAGAGTACGTGTCGGACTGCGTAATCTTGCTCGACAACCGCGTAATTGACCAAATTACGACCCGCCGCCTGCGCATTGTGAAGTATCGCGGCAGTACCCACGGCACCAACGAATACCCGTATCTCATTACGGAAGACGGCTTTTCGGTCTTGCCCGTCACCTCGCTCAAGCTGGAGCACCAAGTATCCAACGAAATAGTGTCGTCGGGCGTGCCGGGCCTCGATGAGATGTTTACCCAGCGCGGCTGGTACAAAGGCACCAGCATCCTGATAACCGGCACCGCCGGCACCGCTAAAACCACGCTGGCCGCCTCGTTTGCCCTTGAGGCCTGCCGCCGGGGCGAGCGCTGCCTGTATTTTGCCTTCGAAGAATCACCAGCCCAGCTTATTCGCAACATGCGCACGGTGGGCCTCGATTTGCAGCCCTGCGTCGACCAGGGCCTGCTGCGCATCGAGGCCTCGCGGCCCACGCTCAACGGCCTCGAACGCCACCTCGTGACCGTGCACAAGCTCATCAGCGAGTACCAGCCACAGGCCGTCGTTATCGACCCCATTAGCAACCTGGTGTCGGTGGGTAGCATCAGCGAAGTGCGCAGTATGCTCACGCGCCTGATTGATTTTCTGAAAGTTAATAATATTACTGCCTTGTTTACCGCCCTCATCAGCGGGCGCAATGGGCGCATGGAAATGACCGAAGAAGGCGTGTCATCCTTGGTCGATACCTGGATTTCGGTGCGCGACCTCGAAGGCATTGGCGAGCGCAACCGGGGCTTGAGCATCCTCAAGGCGCGGGGCATGGCGCACTCCAACCAGGTGCGCGAGTTTTTGGTGACGGACCGCGGTATCCAGCTGCTCGATGTCGTTATCGGGCCGCTGGGCATCATTACGGGGGCTAGCCGCCTCACCCAGCGCATTCAGGAGCAAGCTGCTCTCACAACTCAGCAGCAGGAAATAGCTCGCAAAGACCGGGAGTTGGAGCGCAAGCGCCGTGTGCTCGAAGCTACCATCGATAACCTGCGCACCGAGTTTGAGTCGGTAGAGGAGGAGCTGCGCCAGGTAAATGACGAAGAGCACGCACGCCAGCAGGAAATGGAGCGCGCCCGCCACTCCGCCGCCACCAACTTAAACAACCGACTTTCCGGCCCAACCCAACGCCCGGCCTAAGCCACCCGTATACAAGAAATTATGATGGATTCGAGGGAAGCTTCTGCGGTCACTACTGACAAACCCGACACCTGGGAGCTGCGCCTGTATGTGGCCGGCCAAACGACCAAGTCGGTGGCGGCACTGGCCAACCTAAAGCGCTACTGCGAGGAATACTTGGTAGACCGTTATACGCTGGAAGTAATTGATTTATTGCAACATCCGCAACTAGCCGAGGGCGACCAGATTCTGGCCATTCCCACGCTGGTGCGCAAGGTGCCCGAGCCCATCCGCAAAATCATCGGCGACTTGTCGAACGAGGAGAAGGTGCTGGTGGGGCTCGATATTCGCCCGCGCGGCACTCACTAAGGCCGCGCATGACTACTTCTACCGACGCCGCCTCTGCTACCGAAGCCGAATACCTGTTGCACCTCTACATCACGGGCGCTACGCCCAACTCGATGCGGGCCGTACGCAACCTCAAGGAAATTTGCGAGCAGCACTTGGCTGGGCGCTACGAGTTGCTTATCATCGATATATACCAACAGCCCGAGCTGGCCCGCCAAGAGCAAATCATAGCCGCCCCCACCCTGATACGGGTGCGCCCGCTGCCCCGGCGGCAACTGGTGGGCGACTTGTCGAACCGAACGGCGGTGCTAATTTCGCTTGGCGTTCCGCAGTAGGGTGCCGCTAATTAAGCCAGTATGAACGAGCCCGCTCCCCTGAACGCTGCTGAGCTGGCTCGCGAAAATGAGGAACTGCGCCACCAACTGCGCGAGGCCGAAGAGCTTATCGCGGCTGTGCGCACGGGGGCCGTCGATGCGCTGGCCATTCAGGGGGCCGACGGGCCGCGCATCTTCACGCTCGAAGGGGCCGACCACGGCTACCGCACCCTCATCGAGCAAATGAACGAGGGGGCTTTGCTGCTCAGCCCCGAAGGCACCGTGCTCTATTGTAACGGCGCGCTGGCCGAGCTACTGCGCTGCCCGCTTGCAGAGGTGCTTGGCAGCACGGCCACTAGCTTCGTGCCCGCCGCTTTTCAGGCATATTGGGTGGGCC
>Ga0265797_10011850_pt1 | contig 10833 bp, 10 predicted proteins | sample P2T30metagenome_FD_192433 | JGI IMG/M metagenome (GOLD analysis project Ga0265797, IMG submission 192433) | Plant litter microbial communities from East Loma Ridge, Irvine, California - P2 T30 | ecosystem: Environmental > Terrestrial > Plant litter > Unclassified | place: USA: California... | reverse complement strand
GCTCCAGGCAGCCCAGGGGCGTGAGCGGCGACGCGGTGCGCCGTGTTGCTCGAACGAACCACCGGCCCGCATGCTCGCGACGTCAGTCCAACGGTGGAACTCCGTCGGCAGCTCCCACGGCTCGTCCATGAGGTTCGCCCCGTGCATCGTGGCCAGCCCGGTGAGGGTGGTCAGTGGCAGGAGCAGCGTGGAGATGTCCGACCAGCCAACGAACCAGGTCTGGGTATCCGCAAGGGCTGCCCAGTCGATGCCGTCAAGCAGCTCGATCGCCAATTCGCCTCCCCAGGGAGGCAATACCGCGTCGCCGGAGCGGAACGAGTTGTGCAGGTCCAGGACGCGGTCGGCAGCGGACGCGGGAACGAGGCCGCCGATGGTGGCGTGATCCCGGACGTGCACATCGAAACCCCGGTCGGTCAGCGAGGCTACGGCTGCACGGAGGCGCTCGTGAAGTTCTTCAGGGACACCCATCGACGGAGCGGGCACTTCAATGCGCCCTCCTGCCCGGAGCGGCGTCGGGTACGTGATGCCAGCCATCCGTCGACGCTAGCAATGCGCAGCCTGCTCCCGCCTCATCGTCCCGATAGACGATCGGCTATCGAGGTGTTTCGCTCGGGCCCTTTCGAGTACTCCTCTTTTCTCGTGCCGAGCGGAAGTGACCGGGAAGTAGACGATCAGTCACAGCAATCGATTTGATCGCCGCATCACCACTGGAGTGCTCACGAGGACGCCAACACCTAGAAGGCTGACCAACGTTTCGATGTCGCGGCCCCATACCGCTGCCGGGGTCATCGTCTCGGACAGGGGAACGTCTGCAACGAGTACACCAGGGGTGTGCCACGGCAGCTCGGCGGAAAGTTGTCCATCAGGGGCAATGACTGCGCTTCGACCGACGGTGGATATGTTGACAACGCTGCGCCCGAGCTCAATCGCTCGAATTTGGGCTATTGCTAGTTGTTGGGCGCTTTGGTCGGATCGGCCGAAGTCGGCATTGTTGGACGACGAGAAAAGCACCTGAGCGCCCTCCTCAATTGACTGGCGAAGCACGTTGTCGTCGACGATGTCGAAGCAGATGGTGATTCCCACGGGGACTCCGGAGACGTTGAAAATTGGGTCGGTAGTTCCAGGGGTGTAGTCCCGAGCGACCATGTCGACCAGACCTGGTGCGAGGGTGCGCCAGAATGCCCGGTCGGGAACGTACTCGCCGAACGGAACGGGATGTTTCTTGTCGTAGAAATCGATTGGGCCTTGGCCTGGTTCCCAGTGGATTTCTGTGTTGTAGGTCTGTCCTTCTCGTTGAGTGATGGCCCACCCGATGAGGGGTGCCGAGGTTGCTTCCGTGATGGCGTCGAATGTGGCGGCGGTGGCTGGGTCTTCGAGAGGGCTGCGGTCTGTGCTGCCTTCGGGCCAAAGCACAGCGTCGAGATCTTGGCTTACGAGCGATGCGGTGGCATCTACTTGCGCGCGCGTGAGATCGCCGGGGTCTCGGGTGTCGAAGTAGCCAGCTGGTCCGTTTCCTTGGACAGCGCCCACTCGCAGCGTCCCCGTTTGGCTGAGGGGCCAGGTCGGCAACGCCACGAGAAGAGTGGCGACAGCGATCGGCGCAACCCAACACCCTGGCCGCCAGGGGGTGGACGCTCGAGCAACTTGGAGAACGAGGGCGACGACGAGCACCATGGTGAACCCAACGCCAGAGATACCGATCCAACCGAAGGTTTCCTGGACGGGACTGGCCGATTGCGACATCGCGATCCGGCCCCAGGAGAAACCTCCATACGGCCAGGTGCTGGACACCGCTTCCCGAGCGCACCACACCGCCGCCACAACGGCGGGTACTCCCACGAGATCCCCCCAGCTGCCCGGCCAGATTCGCGGCAACCACCGATACGTCAATGTGATGGCCAGGCACCCCAGTGCGAACAGCAGTGCTTGTAGTAGGACCAACGCAATGATCGGCACGGGACCCAAAAACAGTGCCACCCACTGGATGTGCAAGCCGTAGAACGAGATGCCGCTGACGAGGCCGACGACAAATGCTGATTTCGTGGCCCTATTTACCAAGGCGCTGAGGATCAGCCCGATCCCCAGAAAAGCCAACGGCCACCAGTTTCGGTCAGGGAATGCTGCGTCGAGGGCAGCTCCGCCCGCTGCCGCCGAGGCAAGAGCAGCAGGAAGCGGCATGCCCTCTGCCAGCACGCGTTCCCGCATGCCTGGCAGGTCGCTCAGCCCTGTTCGTCTCACGGACCTTCACGCCTTTCCGGGGTAGGGACTTTGGTGATTAGAGGGGGAGGACGGAGCCGTTGATGAGACCTTGTAGTTGGTAGATCAGAAGCGTCCAGATCCCCGTTGCCATGGCGATGCCGACTGCGATGAGGACGGCGCCGCCGGCGAGGTTGATTGTGCGAATGTGCCGCTTGACGAACGCGACAGATCCCGTCACCCACGACAGGCCCAGGGCCACCAGCACGAATGGCAGCCCGAGTCCGACGCAGTAGGCCAACCCGAGCAAGGCCCCGCGCCCCGCTGATCCGCTGCTGAGGCTCAGGGCCGAGATTGCAGCAAGGGTCGGACCAAAGCACGGCGTCCACCCCAGCCCGAAGACAACTCCGAGCAAGGGTGCACCAGCGAGGCCGGTAACGGGGCGCCACCTTGGCGTGAGAGAGCGTTGCAAGAAGCTGACTTGCCCGATGAACACCAGGCCCATCAGGATCACGACGATCCCAAGGATGCGTGTCATGAGCCCCTGCCACTGGATGAGCCACACGCTCAGGGCCCCGAACAGCGCTCCGTAGGCGATGAAAACGGCGGCGAACCCTCCCACGAACAGGCCGACCCCGACCAGAAGTCGCCTCTTGCCGGCCTGTGAGGCGGGGTCCGTGAGCCCTCCTACATAGCCGAGGTACCCCGGAACGAGCGGCAAGACGCATGGACTTACGAACGACACCAGGCCTGCCAGGAGTGCGATCGGGACCGCGACAAGGAGTTGCCCGCTGAAGACTGTGTCGGCGAGGCTCACGTCGTCTCATCGAGAACGGTCGTGATGAGAGAGTTGAGGATCGATTTCTCGGCACGGCCGGTAACCCGGGCTGCCGCTCGCCCTTCTCGGTCGAGGACGATCGTGGTCGGCACGGCGTTCGGGGACACCTGCCCGGCGAAGGCCAGCTGTACGGCACTGTCGGTGATGTCGATGACCGAGGGATAGGTGACGCCAAACCGCTCAGCAAAGGCGACCGCCGTGCTTGCCTGGTCGCGCACGTTCACACCGATGAAAGACACCCCTTCGTCTTGGTATTGCTGGTGGAGTGCTTCAAGGTCTGGAGCTTCGGCTCGGCACGGAGGACAGGCGGCGTACCAGAAGTTGACGACCATCACGTCCCCGTCGTAGTCGGTGGAGTTCAAGGGCTCCCCGAGATCGGTGGTGCTGGTGAAAGAGATCGGTTTTCCTCTGTTGGCCGGGGGGATTGCGACGACGGTCCCATCCCCACCGATGTAATTCTTCGTCGATCCGTCCGCGTATTGCTCGGCAACGGAATCGTTCGAGGCGCAGGAGGACGTAGCGAGAGACACGGTGCTGACCAGAAGCACGGCGAGGAGGGCCCTGGCTGTGTGACGTTTCATGAGGGTGAGTTCTCCGGGTTAAGAGGTGCGGGTGTTGAATGCGGGCTGAGAGCACGGAGGGTGAAAGCAAGTGCGGTGCCGGCAATAGCAGTTGAGCTGGCAAAGAAGGTCGTGCTCGCGAAGCGCTGATCTGCGTCGGCGGCAGAAGATCCACCGGGATTCATGGCCGTGAACCAGTCGACCATCACGGGTGGGCCGAGCCATGTGAGGGCCGTGCCAGCAAGGGCGCCGGCCGTGAAAACAGCGACCGTGACGGTGCCCCCAGGCCGGCGGGCGGTGAGAGCGGTTCGGAACGCGGCCCCTGCAACGGTTCCGGCAAGCGTCACGGCGGCGAGGACCACGAGACGGCCAAGAGGTTCTGTCACTGCCCATCGCATGCCGGCCGGGATCGTGGCCATCGCCACGATTGCCAGCACCACCACACCAGCACTCAAAGGGCTGTTGGTAAGCACGCGAAGGGGATGTCGCAAAAGGACGGCAGCCCATTCTCGAGGCCCGAGCGTTCCGTCCGACCGTGGCCTGAGGGTCGCTCGGGCTAGCGTGATCGGGTGACCTTGAGCTAGGCAGGCGCCGGCTGCGAGGAGTGCGACGAGGGTGGCGGTGTACGCGCTCAGCAGGTAGGTGGTGCGGATTGACAGGGGCCCACACGTGACCCAAAGGATCAGTAGCAAGCCGGCGATGAACACTGCCGTTCGTTTCCACGGCCACGATGTTCCCCGAAGGCCAAGGGTTCGAACGGCGCCGAGGTAGGCCGCCGCGGAGAAGATCACGACCAAGAGCCAAAACGGATCGGGCTGACCCTGAATCAGGGTGATCCAGGTGGGCGGTGCTGGAAACGTTGATCCGGTGAGGGATTCAGCAGTGGTGACCGGGCCGGTGTCGAAGATCTCCTGCTCGGCACCGGGAGGCGCCGTTCGCGCGAGGACTCCCGCAAGCCCTGACGCGAGGCCCATGAAGCTCACCTCGGTACCGATCAGCGCCCAGAACAACCGGGGCCGTCCGGCCTCTACTTTCGGCAGAAGCCATTTTCGGAATATCGCACCGAGCGTGCCAACCACCACCAAGACGATGACCTTGCCCAGCACGATGAGTCCGTACGAGGTGGCAATCAGGGCGACGGGGTCGCTGATTCGGATGCTGGCGCTTACGAACCCCGACAGTGACACCGCGAAGAATGCGGCTAACGCGAGCGTGGAGTACCGGCGAAGCACCACTGAAAGCAGGGGCCCGGAAAGTGTTCGTCGAAGCCACACCAGGGCGACAAGACCGCCGATCCAAATCGACGCAAACAAGACGTGCATCAGAATCGAGACGACCGCCAGGTTGTGAGAAGTTGATCCTGCCGCGTGTCCTTGCTGCGCGAGGGGGATCAGGGCGAGGGCGCCGATGCAGGCAAGAGCTGCAGCGTGACCGGGGGAGCGGGCGACCATCGCGCAGACGGCAATGAGGGCAGCTGCAGCGATTGTGACCGTCCAGGCCTGACCAAGTTCGATGCCTGTGCTGTAGAACGCAAACTGTGACCAAAACGCGGTAGTCCCCGCCTGGGTAAGGGGAACTCCGCTGATGTTGGCAAACGTGAACACGCTCGCGGCAAAACCCGCCAATGCCCACACGGTAGCTGCGGTGCGAAGAAGTCGGAACAGGCTTCGATGTGACGGCTTATGCGCAGGCACAGCGACCGCCACGATGACAGCAGTGCCGAGGGAAATCGCGGCGGCAGTGTTGCTGATGGTTTTCGTGGCCGCATACCCGGATCGGACGAGCTCACCAGGGTCCACGATCAGCACGATTTCGGTTGCCTTCACGGCAGCAAGCACGACAGCGACGGTCCCCAGTGTGGCGACTGCAGCGATACCCAAGGTGATTCCTGGTCGAGGGGTGCTGGCGGTGCCGATGGCGGGTGGTGCCGTCATTTCTCGGATCCTTCGGAATCCGTTTCGTTGGCAGTATTGGCCTCCTGCTGACGTCGACGAATGTGGATCACGATCAGGGGAATGAGTATCAGGGCGGCGACGGCTGTCACCCCTGTGATTAACGAGGGGAGACTGCTTGGTGCCGGCAGGGCAGCAGAGCTTGTCGAGGCGGCAGTGATTGTTTCTGACGTATCAGGGGCAGTAGCTGCTGACGGCGGTGCGTTTTCCACGGGCGTGGTTATAGGTGTGGGCTCTGTCGACGGTAGAGGGCCGGCGTAGGTAAAGGTGTAGGTCCCGGCGATCGTGTGGCCATCGCTTGAGACGCTCTGCCAGGTGACCCTGTGTGGGCCCGTTTCGGTCATGCCGACGACGGCGGTGAGAGTTGTTCCTTCTGCCTTAGGGGGGCCGGTGATAGCCGAACTTCCGGAAGGGGCGGTGACCTCCAGTGCGATGGCATTGGCGAAGTCGGCCAACGGCGTCTCGGAGAACGTGAGCGTGATCTGCGCGAGTTTCTCGGTGACAGTCTGATCAGCGGCGGGAACGGCCGAAGCGAGAGCGTCGTGAGCTGATGCGGTGCGGGCGCCGCTCAGGGTAAAACCCGCTGCCATCGCCAGCACAAGGAGGAACGGCAGCACCAACTGTGCTCGCTGGGCGAGGCTGCTGTTCCTAGCCACCGGTGACTGCGCTCTCCACTGCTTTGTCGAGGTCGTCGACGGCGGTGAGGTCGATCATCTGACCGTCAACGAAGAAAGTCGGTGTACCAGTGACGCCCAGGGCTGTTCCCTCTGCCCGGTCGGCGACGACGCGCTCAAGGGTGGCGGGGTCGGCCACGGCTTCATCGAACGCGGCCATATCGAGCCCAAGTTCCTCAGCGAAGGAGCGGAATAGGGCTGCCTCGGACTCTTGCTTCTCTCCCCACTCAGCCTGGGTCTCGTACATTCGGGCGTACATCGCCTCCAGCTGACCTTGTTCGGCGGCAGCTTCGACGGCCACGGCGGAGGTCTCAGAATTCCGGTGCGACGGAATAGGGAAGTAGCGCACAGCGACATTGATCTGCCCCGAGTACTTCTCACGAACCTGTTCCACGTACGGGTACATGGCGGCACATGACTCGCACTCGAAGTCAAGGAATTCCACCACGGTCACGGCGTCGTCGCTGACCTGATCGAGGTAGCGGGTGTCAGGGCGAACAACCTCGGCGCTGGCCGGGGCGATGGTGGGGTCGGCAGCAAGGGGCTGAGCGGTGTCGGTCCGGGTTGCGTTGTAGATGATGACGGCAACGACGATGCCTGCTGTGACGATGAGCGCGATGACGGCGACGATGAATTGATTTCTGACCATGGTCAGGCTCCTAGGTGGTGAGACAGGTGAGGGGGTCGGCGGAAGCCCCGTTATGACGGAGCCTGCGGTTCAGGTGGCAGCCTGCGAAAAGGCCGCGTCGCCAACCGTCCAGATCTCCCGGAAAGAGCCAACCTGGTGCCCGAACGGTGACCTGCGCTCCGGGGCACACGTGTGCCCCGGAGCTGATCACCTTCAAGCTGAGGAGGAATGTGGTCGACAGTGCCTCTGACGCGGCGGTGGCGGCTGCCGTGTTCCTAGATGCGTGCGATACCCAAGACCGTCAAGCTCACGACGCCTGATCGCGTCAGGGCATCGGCCGGCGGTACGACCGGCCCTGGACTTGCGAGAGGGTCCAGGCCACGCGCCACGGTGCTCCTCGCACGAACGAGAAAGGTTGCGAGGATCACTGCGCAGAGCAGAGCAAGGGCTGTGCAGGCAAGAACCCCGCCGGTATCCGACAGGCCTGTCATCGCTTCGTTGTTCGCCGACAAGGCCGTCTCCGGCGCCTGAGGTGGTATGTCAGTCGAGAGGCTCTGAGCGATGCTCGAAGCGGCCTGCGTATCACTCAGCGACGCACTATCCCCGAGGGTGTGGATTCCGAGAACTGCGGCCAGGGTCGCAGCTGTCACTGACAGCAACAGCGCCCAAAGGCCAATGGACCACTGACGACGGGACGAGGAACGCGTGTAGGTGAACATCGCGCCTCCTCTCAGCGGATCAGGGTCGATCACAGGCTAACCACCCCCCACACCACCTAGCTGGTGAAGGGCCCCGACCCGCTCGATGTCGAGACGATGGCTTGTTCTCCTCATGACCTGCTACCGGTTCGGTGACCCTGGACAGGTCCAGCAGCACTTCGGCAACAGACTCTCGATTAGACATTAGCGAGTGTATAGTCACTAAATGCTGACTCTTGCGTCTCGTCTGGATGTGATGAACCGTCTCGGTCGTGCGATGAGCGACCCAACCCGATCGCGGATCCTCCTCGAGATCCTCCGGGCTCCTGGATACCCTGCCCGACTGTCGGAAACGTTGGGCCTCTCCCGGACCAATGTCTCCAACCACCTTGCGTGCCTTCGTGGCTGCGGCATCGTGGTTGCCACGCCGGAAGGCCGGCAGACCCGGTACGAAATAGCAGACCCGCACCTCACCCATGCGATCTCGCTCCTGGTGGACACCGTCCTTGCTTTCGATGACGGCGCGCCGTGCGCTGACGACAACTGCGACGTGCCTTTCTGCTGCGAGACCAACTCCTCACGGGGGGTGGCGCTGTGAGCGAGGAGTGCTGCGGTCCCGACGAACCACGGAAGGCAAGCCCGCTGCGCCGCATCGAATTGACTCGCCCTCATGCCGTCGGAGATGCCTGTTGCGGTCCAGACCCACGACAAGCCACGAGCGCAGCTCCTAGCGGGGATGCCTGTTGTGGATCGGACCCGGCTCAGACGGGCAGCGACGCGGAAGCGGCCGAGGTTCGGCCGGTCCTGTGGCGCGATTCTGCGTTGCTGCCATCGGCCATCGCAGGCATCTTCCTTCTTGCCGGATACGTCTTCGCATGGACAGGGTCACCGACGGTGGCCGTCGTTCTGCACGGCATCGCTCTTGCTGCTGGCGGCTGGACCTTCGCGCCGGGCGCCCTTCGTCGGCTCGCTCGTGGCCGCCTCGGCGTTGGACTGTTGATGACGATCGCTGCCGTGGGAGCCGTGTTGCTCGGTCACGTCGGCGAGGCAGCGGCGTTGGCGTTCCTGTTCTCCCTTGCGGAAGCCCTCGAAGATCGAGCGATGGACCGGGCACGAGAGGGACTGCGGGCACTTCTTTCCCTCATCCCGGAGACCGTCCGGGTATCCCGCTTGAGCGGCGACGTCGTTGTGCCTGCAGCCGATGTTCGTGCTTTGGACATCCTCGTCGTCGGTGCTGGCGAGCGTATTGCCACCGATGGAGTGGTTGTCGAGGGACGATCAAGCCTTGACACCTCCGCCGTGACCGGCGAGTCAATGCCCGTCGATGTTGGACCTGCCGACGTGGTCATCGCCGGCTCCGTCAACGGGGCCACGACCCTCCGCATCGAAGCCACGGCGGACGGGCACGACAACTCCCTGACGCAGATCGTTTCCCTCGTCGAACAAGCTCATGCGCGTAAAGGCGACCGTGCACGGTTGGCAGATCGAATCGCACGCCCCCTGGTCCCGGCCGTGCTAATCCTTGCTGCTCTCGTTGCTCTCTTTGGGGTGGTCGTGGGTGATCCATGGACGTGGATCGAGCGCGCCCTCGTCGTTCTAGTCGCAGCTTCCCCTTGCGCCCTCGCCATCGCGGTCCCTGTAACCGTGATCAGTGCCATCGGCGCTGCGTCGAAGTTCGGCGTGGTGGTCAAGTCCGGAGAAGCCTTCGAGCAGATGGGAACAATCCGGACCGTCGCCCTGGACAAAACCGGCACTCTTACCCGTAACGAGCCCGTCGTCGCGGATGTCGAACTCGTACCAGGGGTGACGAAGAGCGAACTACTGGGTTGGGCAGCGGCTGTGGAGGCTACGAGTACTCACCCGCTTGCTGCTGCCCTTACGGCTGCAGCTCCCGGTGTCGTGCTCCGTGCCACTGATGTGACGGAAGAGGCAGGCAATGGCGTAAGCGGACGGGTGGACGACCGGGCCATCCGAGTCGGGAACGTCCGCTGGTTAGACCCCGGAATTCTGCAAGACCGGGCCGAGGAAATGGCCATTGCTGGAATGACCGTGGTGGTCGTGGAAACCGACGGCCAAATCGTCGGCGTCATCGGAGTCCGCGACGAACTGCGACCGGAGTCTGCCGAAACTGTTCAGATGCTTCACGACCAGGGCATCAAGACGATCATGCTGACGGGCGACAACGAACGCACCGCACGAGCGATCGCGCGCGAGGCTGGCATTGCCGACGTCCGTGCCGAACAGCTCCCCGTGGACAAGGCCAACGCGGTCGAAAGCCTTGTCACGGTTGGCCCAACAGCCATGGTCGGTGATGGCATCAACGATGCCCCCGCACTGGCGACCGCGACAGTCGGAATCGCGATGGGAGTCAAAGGCTCCGCCGCAGCTATCGAGTCAGCTGATGTGGCGTTCACGGGCAACGATATGCGGCTCATACCTATTGCCCTCGCGCACGCCCGACGTGGGCGCCAGATCATGACCATCAACATCGCGCTGGCCCTGGCGATCATCGTCGTTCTGCTTCCCTTGGCATTGTTTGGCGTGCTCGGTCTCGCCGGGATCGTTCTAGTCCACGAGATTGCAGAGGTCGTCGTCATCCTCAACGGTGTCCGGGCTGCTCAGCGACCCGCTGCGCTCACGAGTCTCAGCTCCACTGCGCAGCGGTCGGTGAATGCCCTCATGGCCCGCGGGTGAAGGTCGCCCAGTAAGTCAGTTCGGAGAACAGATCCCCGCGGTCAAAGCGACACCACAGGCCCAGTTGCCGGTCGAATACTGGCGACGAACGCACAAACTTGACTAGGGAAACGATGTCGGCTTCTGCCGGAAAAGGCTTCCACAACCTTGGACATACTGTCCTGTGGGGAACGCTCAGTGTGGCCTCAGTGAGCTCTCTCCCGTTCCTTGAAGGTGTCGCCGTGCCCGACCGTGTCGGGCAGGTGATCGCCATCACAATCTTCGTTGGGTTGACTTTTGTCTCTTTCGCCAAGCGGTGGTTCGTGCGGAAAGTGCTGAACCCGCGCGGCAGTAAGAGCGAAACGTGCTGCTAGCTTGCATGGTCAACAAGTGAGATCTGAGCGGTCACCGACGGAGGCGCAAACTTGACGGACCTGCTGACCAGGACGCGACCCAAGGTCGCCCGGCGCGCCCAGCGCATCGGGCTGCTGATCGCGGCGGGCGGTCTCGCGGCCGTGTTCGTCGTCCGCGCCCTCACGGGAGACATCGCCCTCGTCGACCTGCCCAACGCCGCTCAGGACCTCGTCACCCTGACCGTGAGCGTGATGATCGAG
>Ga0265797_10011849_pt1 | contig 10834 bp, 10 predicted proteins | sample P2T30metagenome_FD_192433 | JGI IMG/M metagenome (GOLD analysis project Ga0265797, IMG submission 192433) | Plant litter microbial communities from East Loma Ridge, Irvine, California - P2 T30 | ecosystem: Environmental > Terrestrial > Plant litter > Unclassified | place: USA: California... | reverse complement strand
AGCGAAGTGCCGGCGGTTGAAGCAGCAGCACAACCTGAAGCTCGTGGTGATCGACTACCTGCAGCTGATGACGTCGGGTAAGCGCGTCGAGAGCCGTCAGCAGGAGGTGTCGGAGTTCTCGCGTGCGCTGAAGCTGATGGCGAAAGAGCTGCAGGTGCCGGTGATCGCGCTGTCGCAGCTGAACCGTGGCCCCGAGCAGCGTGCCGACAAGAAGCCCGCGATCAGCGACCTGCGAGAGTCCGGTTCGCTCGAACAGGACGCCGACATGGTCATCCTGCTGCACCGCGAGTCCGCCTACGAGAAGGACAACCCCCGCCAGGGCGAGGCAGACTTCATCGTCGCCAAGCACCGCAACGGCCCCACCGACACCATCACGGTGGCGTTCCACGGGATGTTCTCGCGGTTCGTGGATATGCCCAGCTAGGTGGCAGTGCTGTAGATTCCAGCTGATCATGTCCCATTCGGAGATCAAATGTCCCGAAGTGTCCTTTCGGACATTCACACGATCGGAGGGCCAGCGGATGTCGCTCTCGGCACCTGAAGGATCGCGCCATGATTGACACCGACACTCCCGGCTTGCGTCTTCTTCCCGACGATCCCGCGGTTGTAGATCTGCTGTCTTTCGACGCGATAGCTCAGACCATCACCGATGCTCTTCTCGACGAAGAACTCGATCCGGTGGCGCTGGGACTGTCCGGCAACTGGGGTAGCGGCAAGACAACGGTGCTGAACCTCGTCGAGAGGGAAGTTCGTCGACGCGCGACTGAGCACCGCAAGATCGTCGTTGTCAGGACGGCTCCGTGGCGATATGACCCCACCGTGGGAGTAAAAGAGACCCTCATCGGTGAAGTGCTGGTGGCGGTCCAGGAAGAACTCGCGAAAGTCGCGAGTCCCTCCGATAAGGCCAAGAACCTCGTGACGGCGCTAGCTGCACGCGTCGACTGGGCAAAAGCACTGAAGATCGCAGCGACGACTGCTGTGACGCTCCAGCTTCCGAACCCGGCGGATCTCGTCGACTTAGTGAGGCCGAGATCCGATGCGCCTGAGGCCGCTCGCGGGTTGGAGCAGTTTCGATCGGAGTTCGCTGACCTGTTGAGCTCAGAAGAGCTGTCGCATGTTCACGGCGTAGTCGTTCTTGTGGACGATCTCGATCGATGCCTCCCTGCTACGGTCGTCGATTCTCTCGAAGCCATGCGGCTGTTCCTAGATGTACCGAAAATGTCCTTTGTGATCGCCGCCGATGAGGACCGCGTCGCTGAGGCCATCCGAACTCGCTTCAGCTCTATCGAGGTGCCGCCGGAGGAGTCTGAGGACGCGGAGGATCCCGCCAGGCTCTACCTTCACAAGATCGTCCAGACGGCTTTCCCACTGCCAGCCCTGAGCAATTTCGACACGCTGGCGTACCTTCTACTGCTCTTGCTGCAATCCCGCCTGCGCAGCGTTGATGGATTGACTGAGTTGATCGGTCAGTGTGCGGAAATCCGTCGGACAGGTGGTGGTGCGGAGGACCTAAAGGCAATCGAAGGCGTCAACTTCGAAAGGGAGCTTGTCTTCGCGTCTCGCCTCACTCCGATGCTTCACGAGAAGATGCACGGTAACCCGCGCCGCATCAAACGCTTCCTAAACGACCTTGAGGTGCGCCAAGTTGTTGCGAAGCGCCGTGGTATCGAGCTCGACGCGGCTGTCATCGGGAAGCTGATGGTCCTTGAGGTGGTCCTTCCCGCCGAGTTCAAACGTCTTCTCGCGTGGTTCGCCGCAGGGGAACTCCGCGACCGCCTGCAACGACTTGAGATCATGGCAAGCGCCCCCCACACCGAACCTTCGGTGATAGCTGATGATGAGGCAGGCGGCGATGACGAATCGGATGGGACTGAACAGGGCGAATTTTCGGAGGCGCTAATTAGGTGGGCGAAACTGATTCCTCCGCTCGGAGACCTCGACCTGTCTCCGTATCTGACGCTTGCCGCGTCGTTCGCCGGGGTGGTGCTGATCGACGAGAAGTTGCCCGAGCGGCTCCGCGACATCGCGTCGAACCTACTGTCCGACGGCCGAATTGAACAATCGTCGGTCACCGACAACGATCTAGACGCTATGGGGGAGGGTGATCTCGTGAATCTGATCGAACACATTGGACGCACCCTTCGGGATCAGCCTCATCGGCAAAAGCCCGCAGTCAATGCCCTCTTGCGGATTGCTCGCCGATCGCCGAGCGTTTCGGACAACGTGTCCGCCGCGCTTCGTATGCTCCCCCCACGTGAGGTGCGCATCAGCACCCCCATGCAATTCCGGAAGGAAGATGCGACCAGCGTGCGCCAGGTTCTCCCGACCTGGCTCGAGGGGGCTCCAGAGATTCCTCGCCGCGCGATCCAAAGCGCGATCGACCAGAGCAACTCCTGATGGGCACAAGCGGAGCTTGGGGCGGCAGCGGAAGCGCGGCAGCGAAGTCCCTGCGAGACACGATGGCTCACCAGGGAAACGCCACAGGCTCGCCATTGGGAACCGCGGGGGAACCAGCTGGCATCACTGCTGATGATCTGCGAGACGCCGTTCGACTCCTCGACGGTCAGACGTCCTCCAAGAGCAGCGGGCCCGCAGGCGGTTCCAGAGTCGTGGCGGGGAACGCGCGTCGAGCCACGCGTGGCGGGGGATCCGGAGCAGGTGGTGGTGGCGCGCAGCGTTCGAGTGCTCGCACAGCCAGGTCGGCGGGGCGGGCCATCGCGGGGTCAATCGCCTACCGTGTGGGCGACCGCAGCACTCTGAACCGTCTGGGCTTGGACTTCGATGAACTCGCCCGCCTCGGTGACCCGTTCGAAGTCATTCGTCGGATCGTCGACATGGCGTGCGGAAGCGCTCAGAGCACGATCGAGGATCATGAGCGTCGCCTAATGGCAGCGGACGTCGGAGAGCGATTGGTGGTGGACCTTGATCTGAACGCAGGTATACCCACACAGGAGATCGCGGGTTTCGCGCTCTCTGCGATTATCTCCGAGCTAATTCTGAGCGAGTGCGATGACATTCTGCTCAAGTCCGACGGGGCGGTCACGGAACAGGATGTCCGCGATGCAGCTGCCGAGATTGTCGACCAAGGGGATTTCTCAACGCCGGGTCTGACTGAGTCCGACTTCTCGTCCGCTATCGAAACGGGGTTGGACCGTCTTCGAACAATTTTGGGGATTGACTGATGCGTCCTTTTGAACTGCGGCTGGATGCCACTCTCGCCAGTGATGGGAAAGAGTCCTTCTACTGGACTAACGACGGCAACTCCTCGTTGCTCGGTGCTCTCGGGCCCTCCCTCGGGCGGCTAGGCGTGGTACCTAAGCTCAACATTGATCTGGTGCGCGTTGCTGTCGCCGTGTACGCCGCCGATCGCAGCACTCCTCGGAAGTTCGGCGGTTCGGACTGGAATCAGCGGGAGATTGGTCTGACTGTCCCAGTCTCCGACGCAAGCTTTTGGTCTGAGCGGGCAGGGGACCTTGCGGCGATGTTGGCATTTCTGAGCGGAGATGTCTGGAGCCTTGGTTTCGTTGAGCGGCCCGCACCCGTAGAGGAGATACATCTTCCAGCGGCTGCCGCCGAGCGAGTGGTGCTCTTCAGCGGAGGCGCGGACTCCGCCATTGGGGCAGTGAAGTCGCGGCTAGAGCTCCCGACCGAGGGCCATCACATGCTTGTGTCGCACTACAGCGCCAGCCACATCGCCCCCATCCAGGAGGCGTTGGCGACAGCGTTGGGGACGTTAATCCCCGGACGAACTCAGACCCACGAGGTCTTCCATCTCGCACGCCGCGCGGCACGCATCGATGGAAGTGAGTACGACAGCGAACCGAGCTCGCGTTCGCGTTCGTTCCTGTTTCTCTCCCTTGGGCTGGCGGTGGCCTCTGTGCACAACGTCGACCTATGGATACCCGAGAACGGTTTCGCTTCTATAAATCCTCCGCTTGGTCCTGGCCGACGGGGGAGCCTGTCAACGCGAACAACCCACCCCGCGTTTCTCAAAGACCTCAACACGTTCATTCAGCAGGCCGGAATAACAGGTCAAATCCGTAACCCCTTTGCTTCGACCACGAAGGGGGAAATGGTGAGTTGGGCGATGGATCAGCTTGGACCCGATGCCGCCTCCGCGTTCCTCAGCGCGACGAACTCCTGTTCCTCCACAGGGCAGCGAAGCTTCGGTGTGCCGTTGCGGGTCCAATGCGGAGTTTGCTTCGGCTGCGTCTTGCGGCGCGCTGCATTCACCGCAGCTGGCCTGCACGACGCGAGTGAGTATGCGGACCCGCGGGGCAATCCCGCGCTGGGTCGTTGGTTGGAGCGGACTTCCGTCGTCCCCGCCGTGCGCGCGTTCGCCGAGAGAGGCGTCCGGCCGCGTGATCTGATGGCGCTCTCCCTCCCCCATGAATACCCCCTGTCGGAGGCGATGGACCTGACGAACCGCGGGATCGCGGAACTGGCAGGATATGTCCAGTGAGATCTCTTCCGTCAGTAGACGCGCACGCCCACATTCGAGCGGATCTTGACCCGGGCGAGATCGCAACTCTCGACGGCGTGATACTCGCTGCCACCCGATCTCTGGACGAAGCTGCCTCCGCCGTCGAACGCACCGACGACCGCGTCATCTGGGGGGTGGGTGTCCATCCCGGACTCGTCGGCGTTCAGCGTTCGTTCGACCAGTCGCGCTTCGAGCTACTTATCGCCCGAACGCCGCTCGTCAGTGAGGTCGGCCTAGACGGGGCTTCCCGCGTACCCGCCGGGGTCCAACGACAGAACTTCGAAACGGTTCTTCGCTCGACCAGAGAGATGCCGCGGATAGTCAGCGTGCATAGCTACCAAGCGAGCAGCGCTGTGCTTGACGCAGTAGAGACCTTCGGCGGGCCCGGCATTGTCCTGCATTGGTGGCTGGGTGACTCCGCTGAGACAGAAAGGGCGGTGAGGCTTGGTTGCTACTTCTCCGTCAACTCATCGGCTCACTCGCTCGCCATGCTGGGATCTCTCCCACGGTCCCGGGTGCTACCTGAAACAGACCATCCATTCGGTGACCGAAGGGGCCGCTCCGCGGCTCGACCAGGCAACGTGCTTGTCGTGGAGAAGGAGTTCGCACGTCTGAGTGGTGGCGACGTCACTACCGCAAGGCTACAGGTCTGGCGAAACCTCTTCGCCCTTGCGAATGAGACGCAGACTGCCGACATGTTTCCCGACGCTGCACGACGGCAGTTCGCAGCGCTGTGAACTCTCGTCGCCGCACCAATGACTCCGAAGGTCGATAGCGGCCTTCCCGTTGGCTCGCGCGCCCCAATCGACTGAGTTTGAATCGGGTCAGGAAGCGAAAATGCTCTGGTGTCACTCAAGCGTCTTAGTAATCCGACGCCCACTGCATTGGCTGCTAGCCGACGGACCGGCTCTGCGCGTTAGCCTCGAGACGCCGCGCGAATTCCCAGGCGGGATGGATGGCGCGTTCGTAGTGAGCAGTCCTCGCCGAACCGGCATCGCCAGTCCTTCGGACTAATCCGGCTCGCTTCAAACCCGTCAGTAGAGCGTTGTCTGTGCTCTGAGGAAATCCGGTCGCCTCCATCAGGGAGGGGGCTGAGAAGGTATCGCTGCCTGCTAATTCGACGGCTGCCATCACGGTAAGCATGTGGGAGCTTTCGAAGACGTACTTCGATGGTTCCTCGTTCTCGGCTAACACTCCCACCTCGCTCCGCTCGCTCCACGACGACGTACGCGCGCGGCATCAGTCTCCCCACAGCCGCTTGCGGCCCTCTGTTTGCGGAGTGTGTGCGACATACATCACGACGATCGAGAAGAGGTATCGAATCGACGCGGTCTCGGGCCGCTCCGTCACATTCCGAGCAGATCCACCACATCGCGCATACTCGGGGTAACCGTGTGGCCGAAGCGAGCCGGAACCTTCGCAGCATCCAACATCGAGGACCACGATCGTTCGGTAACGATCACATCGCAGTACGGAACCGCGATCGCGAGGGCCGTCACGTCGTTGAGATCATGGCCGTGCCATGCCTTCTGTGGGTTCGCTTGTCGCTGGTGTCGCAATTTCATCTCCACCCAGCGTGAAGGGATTGCTTCGATGATCGGGCGCATGTTGTTGAGAAGCTCGTCAAGGCCCACGCCAAGTTCGATTCCGGCCCGGACCAATGGATCCATGATGTCGGCGTACGTCGACGCGATCATGACTTCTTCGAGTCTGGGGCGTCCGAACTTCGCGATTGACTCTGCCACGTTTCGCTGACCTTGCACGAAGCGCTCATCAGTGAGGCTCTTCACGTCGTTAAGCACGATCCTCATGTCGTCTGGCGTGCCCTCCGGGGTCGATCCAGCGAGAAGAATAGTTTCGAACTCGGGGGCGGCGCGGCGCTGCAGCTCCATCCGCACGTCCAGCGGAAGGGCATGGCCCTCCCATTCCGTTGGTGCCTCGTAACGGAGTGTTGGCCTGGCAAAGGCGTGTGCAGCACCTTCGCCAAACATCGCCATGTCCGGGATGGAGTGCGGCAAGCCCAGCACGGTAACAAGCGCTCTGCTAATCTCCCAGGGGACGATCGCGTGCGGCGGAGCGATGCGCAGCGTGCCGGAGAGGTGCATCATCGTCGCCGCAAGATCCTGGCGCTTTCGGCGATCGCGTTGTTTGCCTGTCTCGAAGTAGTGAGCGGCACTCAGTGGGAAGCGAGCCCGCTTTTCGTTCACTGCCCGCGTGAGCACGGTCAATGTCTCGACGAAGGCGGCTCCGAGCGGGTGCCCGGTCTGGGCGCGCGCAAGGTCAATCCACTTGTTTTGATCAAGGTAGACGGTGAGCACATCTCAGTCTGTACCCACAAGACTGCCGGCCCTCGCAGGCTTAGCGACGACACCTTTGAAGCGGGGGCAACGCCTCAGTCGTTGACGACAACGGCATCGGCCTTGCTGGCGTGGTCGATCGTGAGGGGAATAAAGCCGTCGGAAAAGAAGAGTTCAGAGGGGCGAGGGGTGAGGGCTCGGTCCGGGGGAAGCGTCACCGCGAGTCGATAGCCCGTCGGCCGGCCTCCGAGGCCGTCCGCAGGGAGCCTGCCAGCGACCGTTCTTGGATAGGGCGCGGCCCCTTCGGGGAGGGCTCCGCCAAAGTGCTTCTTTGTAGCGATGTCAAACAGCGCGCCGTAAACGGTAGCGAGCATCCACGCCTCGGCTAGTACGACAGGGACCTCGACCCGCGACGACACAGCCTCGATACCCCGCGAAAAGATACCCGGCGCCCGGCTCGGGGGAACGTTGCAGCTGGGAGAGAGCGACCAGACTTGCACCATGCGTGGACCCTCACGCCTCGTGGGCGGTCACGAGCCGTTTCCTGGGGACGCCCCGGAGATGATGACGCGGTGCAGCCGTCCTGTGGCCGTCTTGAGCAACATCGCCCACCCAAATAGCTGCTCGGTCGCTTCGACGCTATAGCGCGGCGCGTCGTCGTGCGTAGCGCGATCGTTGCCGCCAGTCCGTCTCACGCGTCGATCATGACCCAGTGTGCAGGGGAGGTCTCGCGCGGACTCGCGGTGCCAGCGAAAACCTTCGTCGTGAAGGGCTCACCTTGAGGACAAGTGTTCTAAAGAGGCAAGGCGACGTACTATTTCAGCCGGCTATGGCACTGAGGGCACGTAATAGTCGAGTTTGAGCGGCCGGGTGCGGCCGTAGGTCTCAGCGAACTGTTCGATAAAAGGCTTATGCCAGGGCGTGGGATAGACCGCTGCAACCGAGAGCCCCGAGCGGTCAAGGAGCAGGGTGCGTAGCTCCCGTTTCACCGAGCCGGTCAGCCGGATCGCGAAGGCTTCCCCCCTTCGCTTGGCAGTGTTAGACGACGCTGGGCGGTTCGCAATTCGGCGCTCGAGGAAGTTTTTCCCATTGGCGTCGTTGAACTCGGTGCCGGCAATTTCGATGCTCATCGAAGTGTCTGCACGGGCTTGCGTGGTGCTGAGAGCGCCGATGAGGAACGACCCTCGTTGGATTCTGAGTCGTTCGGTCACGTCAGGCGCTCGATACCAGAAGTAGCCCTCGTGGAGGCCTCGGGCGATGCTCGGCTCGTGAGAATCCTCGGCCCAGTAAGGCCGTGCGTCGAGTGGGTCGAGCCATCTCTCTTCGGGTGGCCGGAGGATTCCGAACAGGCGCCCAGTGACGTTGTCGTGCTCTGCGGGGTTCGCGGGCGTCGCGTTCACCGCCATCCATAGTGCGATTGATGGGTCGGTAGTGACGTCGAGGAGGGGTGTGGCTGCGCCGTGATGCTGAAGCGTGGCCAGCAGCGCGAGATCCGGCAAGGTGAACGCGCCGTCCTTATCGAGGCCCGCGGTTCGAGCGGTGGCGAGAAGCAGCTCTGTCGCCCGTCTGCTTGTCTCTTCTGTGTGGGCAAGACTGGGTGCTGCGAACACGCGGGAATGGATACCCGGCTCGATACCGTATTTCTCTTGTGCCTGCCCGCGCCAGAGCCACACTTCATCTTTAAACGTCGAGTGGAGCCACGTTGTGACTGACAATACGTCTCGCGCGGCCTGAGCGGCATTGGTTGAAGTCGGCGTCCATGTCAGCATAAGTCAGAGTATCGCAGTGTTAATGGGGTCTGCAGAATCGCTAGTTGACAGTTTGGCATGCCCCGAATGGGGTGATGAGGGATGCGTAAGCATGCTTTGCTCGGTGGTCCAGTTTGATGGGCTGTCCATTTCCAAGGATGTCCACGATGTGGAATCGCAGACAGCGTCCTGGCCCTCCCGGCTATAGGTAGGCTCCGCGAGGATAGTCGCCGCAGAGGTCGAGGCCATTGCGGGGCCTCCGGTGATGCCGCCGGGCTCGCTGATCGGGTGGTGATCCTTTTCGCGGCGGGGGTTCGGGTGGAGGCTTCGGCTGTAGTGGGGTGAGCAGACTCGTAGATAGGAGCATGCCTACACAAAGCGGGTTATCCGCCTGACCCGGCATCAGGGACAAGCACTTTGCGTACACGGGTCCCGAAGAGCTCTAGCTGCCGATGGCCGCCATGTAAGTGGACTTTGCGGAGGACGAGAGCGCCATGGGTCGGTGCGTCGCGGGCCATCGTCCGACGGATTGGAAGAACTCCGTGGCGTCTGCAGTGTCCTTGAACTCGAGGAGGTTGCCGACCTTGCTGGCTAGGACATCGCGAACTTCGCCCGGCGTCGCGAAGAAGAACTCCTTGCGCCTGTTCGCCTGATTGACCGCCTGCTGGGCGAAATGCCGGTGCAGTTCCGTCTCGAGCGTGACCGCGTCCTCAGAGAAATAGATGGTGTGGATGTCGAAACGGAACGGGACCGAAGCGCCACCGAGTTCATGGACTCGATCCGCGGGCTCGAGTCGGCGCGTAAGGCCGATCTTGACGACACCCTCCCCGAAGGCTCCACGGTTCGAGATGACGTAGACGTAGCCGGCACGGATGTTCGCAGCACGGTAGTCGTTGTCGACGATCGCTTGGTCGATTGCAGCGAGTCGCATCTCCAGGTCGGCGTCCGATGCCCCGCTCGCCTGCAGCTGGCCGATGGTCTGCATGAGCAACGTTCGCTCCTTGTCGAGCTGGGCGCGCTGCTCCTTCAGTTCCCGCTCGACCCGCACCTCCTCGCGGAGACGCGCTCGTTCTTCTCGCTGCTCTTCCCTCTCTTCCTGCTTCTTCATCAGCCAGTCCGCCGTCAACTCGATCTCCTCGAGCCTCAGTTGGTGATAGGTGTCGCTGATGTGCATCGCCATCATGCTGCCGAGTTTGGCGATTGCCGCTCGCGAGGCCTCCAGGCGCTTCTTCGCGGTATGCACGTTGCCCAGCTTGAGCGTGCGGATGCTGTTCTCGGCCTCAGCGTTGTAAGCGCGCAACATGAGCTTGGCGAGATCGTCGCTCATCTTGCGCCCCTTGGCGAGCGAGTTGTCGTAGGTGAAGAGATTCGACTTCTCGATGGCCCGACCGTCGCGGACAAGAGCAGCAGACCTGCCCTCGACGTCTTTCAACCGAGGCAGGTAGGCAGTCGCGTCTTCGAGAGGGTGGTGGTACCGGTAGATGCCGACTTCCTGCAGCACCTGCTCGTCGTTCAGCTCGATCGTGCTCGATGGCTGTACCGATTCCGCGGCACGGGCCTCCTGCTCGGCGAGAAGCAGTCGGCGGCGCAGGGAGGCGTTCTCCTCCTCCAGGCTTCTGCTGTCTGCGGCCGCATCCGCCGACGAGGACGGTGGAGCTGGCAGCGGGTCCGAGGAGTCGAGCTGGTCGGCGTCGACGACCGCGATCTCCGGCTCGGAGGGGGATGCTGCATCGACGGTCGCGTCGGTGGTGGGTCGATTCTCATCGATCCACAGAGACCAGCCTTCGGGGACCGGGGGCCAATCCGATGGCGGTGTCCACCCGGCGGGCGGCTGCCAGGCTGGGGGCACCGGCGGCCAACCCGGGGGTGGATTGAATCGTCGTTCTCCTGCCGTCATGACTTACGCACGCCACCGGTGTCGATGACGGTGAGGGCCGACGGATTCTTCGCCACCGCTGCGCCGAGGTGCTGCAGGGTGGCGAGCGGGACGACACCGCTGAGGTCGATCTCCATGAACGTGTCGCGAGGCGCGGCGACGGCGACGAGTGGGATGAACTTCTGGCGCCCTGTGGCCGGGTCGTTGGCCTCTGGTCCGATCTCGGCGGAGATCGCTTTGATCAGTCCTCTTCGGTCCGCCTCGAAGATCTCGTGGAGGGAGCGCAGGGCCACCTGGTGCAGCGCACTCGCGTAGCGCTCGTTGGCGGCGGTCTTCGAGAGCGCGGTCTCGACGACCTCGTCGCTGGCTTTCACGTACCGGAAACCCTTGATGGTTCGGAGGGCGTCTGGGGCTGGCACGGTGACATGGA
>Ga0265797_10011845_pt1 | contig 10837 bp, 6 predicted proteins | sample P2T30metagenome_FD_192433 | JGI IMG/M metagenome (GOLD analysis project Ga0265797, IMG submission 192433) | Plant litter microbial communities from East Loma Ridge, Irvine, California - P2 T30 | ecosystem: Environmental > Terrestrial > Plant litter > Unclassified | place: USA: California... | reverse complement strand
GGTCCGGGTTGGCGTCGTCGCCCTTGGCGCGTTCCATCGCGATGTCGGCCAGCGCCAGCAGCGTCTCGGCGTCGTTGCCGTCTTGCGGATAGACGCTGATGCCGATGCTGGCGCCCACGCGCAGGTCGTGGCCGCCGATCATGAAGGGCGCGTCGAGCGCGGCCTGCAGCTTCTGCGCCACGGTGGTCGCTTCGAAATGCTGGCGCACGTCGGCCAGGCCCACCGCGTATTCGTCGCCCGACAGGCGCGCTACCAGGTCTTCGTCGCGCAGCGTGGCCTTGAAGCGCTTGCCCACCTGCTGCAGCAGTTCGTCGCCGATGCGCCGGCCCAGCGTGTCGTTGATGCGCTTGAAGCGATTCAGGTCGATGAACAAGATGCAGCCGGCCGTCTCGTTGCGCTGCGCCACCATCAGTGCCTGGTCGACCAGGCGCGCGAACAGCGTGCGGTTCGGCAGGCCGGTCAGCTCGTCGTAATAGGCCAGGTGGTGCAGCTGTTCCTCGGCCTGTTTGCGCTCGGTGATGTCGGTCAGGTAGGCGATCAGGCCGCTCGGGCGTTCGGCCAGGTCGCGCAGGGGCGACAGTGACAGGCTGGCCCAGAACACTTCGCCCGACTTCTTGCGGCGCCTGACTTCCATCATGCGCCCGCCGTTCTCTGCGAACTGGTCGGGCAGCATGGCGCCGGCCTCGTCGTCCAGGTCTTCGTCGGCGTACAAGAACAGGATGTTGCGGCCCACCGCTTCGAGCGACGTGTAGCCGAAGAGTTGTTCGGCGCCGCGGTTCCAGCTGGTGATGTAGCCCATCTGGTCCATCGTCAGCACCGACTCGTGGATCTGGTCGAGGATTTGCGACTGGTGCGCCAGTTGCGCTTCCATCTGCGCATAGGCGTGGGTCGAGCGCTGCGCCAGCGAATGCATCTGCATCAGGCTCGCCGTCAGGTGCGCGAGCGCGGCCAGCGTGTGCGCGCTGGCCTCGGCCTGCTCGCCGCCGCTCACTTCGTACCAGCCGAATTGTTCGATGCCCACTGCTACCGCATGGCGCAGCACGCGCGCGCCCGGCAGGCCGGGATCGACGAGGCCCGGGCCGGGCACGAAGCGCCCGTGGCGGCTGGCGGTGAGTTCGCGCGCCAGCCGGCCAAGCTCCTGGACCAGGGCGTCGCCGCGCAGGCGCAGGATGGCGTCGCACACGGCGCTCGTGCCGGTGACGAAGTCGGTCGGGGCCAGTTCGCGCACGTCAGACATTGCGGCCCACCTGGATCGCCCAGTGGTAGGCGTGCAGCTGGCTGCTCCACCAGTACTCGAGGCTCACGCCGGCCCCGGACAGCGCCGCTTCGGTGGGATTGGTGTCGATCAGCTGCAGCCAGGCGCCCAGCTGGCCGCTGCGGTGGACCAGCGCGCCGGCGACGTTGGCGGGCAGGTACAGGTCGGCCGCGATGTCGGCCATCGGCATGTGCAGCAGCCGGTCGAGCAGCGAAAATACGCCGGCCATGAAGGCCAGGTCTTGCGCGTCGCGGTCGTCGCCCTGCAGGCGCGCGAGGGCTTCGAGCTGCGCGGCGCGGCGCGCGGCCAGCGGCAGCAGCAGGTTCGGCAAGCCGTCCGGCGTCTGGCGCGCGTACAGCAGCAGTTGCAGCCAACGCTGCAACTGGCGCCGGCCGAGCACCGTGATCGCCTGGCTGAAGCTGGTCACTTGCGTGCTGACGGTGAACGCGGCCGAGTTGACCAGCTTGAGCAACTGGTACGCCAGCGCCGGATCCTGCTTGATCTGCGCTTCGAGCTCGCGCGAATCGGCGTCGCGCGCCAGCAAGCCCAGGAGCGTGAGGATGCGGCGGCGCGAACTGCCGTCGTCGTCCGGCGATGGCGCGATGTCCGGGTCGTATGCGTAGTTGCCGATGAACCAGTCAAAGCCCGCATTCTCGCAACCGAAGAAGCAGCGCGCACTGTCGACGCCATGGGCGATGTGCGGCGCGAACAGGGCCACCAGGCGGCCTGGCGCCATTGGCGCCATTGGCGTTGCGCCGCAATCGCGCGCGACCGAGCGCAGCGCGGGCGGCGCGCTGACGCCATGGGGGATGTCGCCATCGAGCCAGATGCGGTAGCCGCAGGCGTGGAGTTCGGCGAGCTTGCGCGCCACGCCATCGACAGCCAACGCGTTCGCGTCGATCATCAGGCCGACGCGACCGGCCGGCAGCAGCGCCAGCACGGGCGGAGTCAAGGCGGCCGGGGTGTCCAGCGTCAGCAGGCAGTCGAGCGGCGCGAGCGCGGTCAACAGGTCAGGCGTGCCGAACACCGCCTGCAGGCGCTGCGGCAAGTCAGGGCCTGGCGCGAGACGGAGCCTGAGCGCGACCCATTCATTCTGCGCATTGGCAACCGGCTCGATTGCAACCAGCGGACATGTTTCCTGCTCTGCCATGGAAAGTTTCTAAGCTAAGTAGTATTCAGGCAATCTTATTGCACGGGGTACTATAAAGCAAATCGATGTTTCCCAGTGGATAGCAAATGTCGACCGTCAGTTACTGCCCGCCCGCTGCACGGCGAAGCGGATCAACTCGGCCTGGCCTTCGATGCCCAGCTTGCGCTTGATGTTCAGGCGGTGGGTTTCGACCGTGCGCACCGACAGGTCGAGGTCGCGCGCGATCTGCTTGTTCGACTGGCCGGCGGCGATATGCCCCAGTACTTCGTGCTCGCGCGCGGTGAGCTGGTCGCTCGGCACGGCCGGATTGGCCAGCTGGCGCGCCAGCGCGGCGCTGTAATAGATGCCGCCGCCCATGACGGTTTCAATGGCCAGCACGATGTCTTTGCCCGGCGCGTCCTTGAGCACGTAACCACGGGCGCCGGCGCCCATTGCCTGGCTGACGTATTCGGGCTTGTCGTGCATTGACAACATCAACACAGCGATGCCAGGGAAACGCGTGGTGAGCTGGAAGGTGGCTTCGATGCCGCTCCCGCCGCGCATGTTCACGTCCATCAGCACCAGGTCGGGGTGGAATTCACCGGCCCGTTCGAGGGCTTCGGCGCTGGAGCCGGCTTCGGCCACCACGTTCAGGTGCGGCGCCGACTCGAGCCGCGCGCGCAGGCCGTCGCGCACCAGCGGGTGGTCGTCCACCAGCAAAATCTTCACTTCTTTCATCTCACCGTTCACTGCCCTACTCCTTCAAATCGATGCTGGCCACCACGCTGGTGCCGCTGGATGTCGAGCTGATCGACAGGCGTCCGCCGATCGCTTCCATCCGTTCCATCATATTCCTCAAGCCGATGCCGCGCTTTGGGTGCACGGCCACGTCGTCGGTGTCGAAGCCTACGCCATCGTCGGCGATACACAGGCTGACCCGCTTGGCCACGCGCTCGAGCGAGAGCTCGATGGTGCGTGCCTGGGCGTGGCGTTCGACATTGGTCAGCGCCTCTTGTGCGATGCGAAACAGCACCGTGCCGACCATGTCGGGCAGCGCGTCGACGGCGCCGGCGACGCGAAAGCGCACCGGCGTGCCGGCGTCTTCGCCGAATTCGCGCGCCAGGTATTCCAGCGCCGGGGCCAGGCCCATATCGTCGAGCAGCGTCGGGCGCAGGTCGTGCGAGATGCGCCGCACTTCGCCCAGCACCGTGTTGACTTGCTCGACGGTGCGCTCGAGGCCGGCGCGCGCCTTTTCGCGCCGGCTGGCGTCGCCATCGAGCCGGATGATGCCGGCTTCGAGCTGCAGTTTCACCGACACCAGCGCCTGGCTGATACCGTCGTGCAGGTCGCGCGACAGGCGCGCGCGCTCTTCTTCCTGCGATTCCACCACGCGCTGAGCCAATGCGCGCAGCTTGGCGTCGGCCAGGCGCCCTTCGCTGATGTTCAGCGCCAGCCCACCACCGGCCACGCCCACCGCGGCCAGCGTGGCCAGCACCGCCATCCAGAGCAGCGTCTGATCGCTATTGCGCGACTGCTGGGCCTCAACCAGGGCCAGCGCCGCCTCGACGTCGTCGAGGTAGATGCCGGTGCCCATCACCCAGCCCCAGTGCGCGACCGGGACCACGTAGCCGAGCTTGGGCGCGGCCGCGTTGCTCGACGGCTTGGCCCAGGTGTAGCGCAGGTAGCCCCCGCCGCCGTTGGCCAGCGCGATCAGGCGCTGGATGGTCAGCGCGCCGGTCGAGTCGCGCCAGGCCCACATGTCGGTGCCGACCAGTTCCGGCTGGCGCGGGTGCATCAGGTTCTTGCCGCGCGTGTCGTACACGAAAAAATAGCCGTCGTCGCCGTAGCTCAGCGACGACAAGATGCGGATCGCCTCGGCCTGCGTGGCCGGGTCGCTGCGCTTCGAGAGCGTCAGATGCGCGATCGAGCGGGTGGCCAGTTCGACGTAGTGGCGCAGCTCGGCCTCTTTGCTGGCCAGGTAGGCGCTGCCGATGGTGGCGCGCTGCTGTTGCGCCAGCGTGACTGCCTGCTGGCGCACGTAGAGCGTGATCGCGCACAGGGCCACGACCAGGGGCGCGACCGCCAGCATGATGACTTTTTGCTTGAGCCGCATGGGCCGACTACCTTGTCGAGAGGGAAGCCATGCATTTTACGTCCGTCGCGGTCACCTGAGCTACGTAGTCGTACGTAGCGCCTGCGTAATTGTTACGCTTGCAGTCCTGACAATTGTGCAAGATACTCAAGCGCGTGCTGTAAAAAATCGCGCCGGCATGTACTGGCGTACGAAGCATCAATCCATATCGGAGGAGTCACCCATGAAGAAAATGACGAGCATGCTCGGATGGATCGCCTTGTCCATCCTGGGCGCGTTTTCGCTCGGCTACATCGCGCTCAAGCGCGGTGAAACCATCAACGCCATCTGGATCGTCGCGGCCGCCGGCTGCGTGTACCTGATCGCTTACCGCTTCTACTCGAAGTTCATCGCCAACAAGGTGCTCGGGCTCGACGCCACGCGCCAGACACCGGCGCACAAATTCAACGACGGGCTCGACTACGTCCCGACCAACAAGAACGTCCTGTTCGGTCACCACTTCGCGGCGATTGCCGGCGCTGGCCCGCTGGTGGGCCCCGTGCTTGCCGCGCAGATGGGCTACCTGCCCGGCATGATGTGGATCCTGGCCGGCGTGGTGTTTGCCGGCGCGGTGCAGGATTTCATCGTGCTGTTCATGTCCACGCGCCGCGACGGGCGCTCGCTCGGCGACCTGATCAAATCCGAGATGGGCGAGATCCCCGGCATGATCGCGCTGCTCGGCACCTTCATGATCATGGTCATCATCCTGGCGGTGCTGGCGCTGATCGTCGTGAAAGCGCTCACAGGCTCGCCGTGGGGCACCTTTACCGTGATGGCGACGATCCCGATCGCGCTGTTCATGGGCATCTACTCGCGCTTTATCCGCGTGGGTCGCATCGGCGAAATTTCGGCCATCGGCTTCGTGCTGCTGATGTTCGCCATCATCGGCGGCCAGTGGGTGCACGATTCGCCAGTCTGGGGTCCGATGTTCACCTTCACCGGCACCGAACTGACCTGGATGCTGATCGGCTATGGCTTTGTCGCCGCCGTGATCCCAGTGTGGCTGCTGCTGGCGCCACGCGACTACCTGTCGACGTTCCTCAAGATCGGCACCATCCTGGCACTGGCGATCGGCATCATCTTCGTCGCACCTGACCTGCGCATGCCGGCCGTGACCAAGTTTGTCGATGGCAGTGGCCCGGTCTGGTCAGGCGGCATCTTCCCGTTCCTGTTCATCACCATCGCCTGCGGCGCGGTCTCTGGCTTCCACGCCCTGATCGCCTCGGGCACCACGCCGAAAATGCTCGAGAATGAAACGCAGGCGCGCTTCATCGGCTACGGCGGCATGCTGATGGAAAGTTTTGTCGCCATCATGGCGCTGATCGCTGCGTCGACCATCGACCCGGGTGTCTATTTCGCCATGAACAGCCCGGCTGCCCTGCTGGGCACCACGGCGCAATCGGCGGCCGCTGCCGTCTCGCAGATGGGCTTCGTGATCACGCCCGAAGCGCTGGAACAGATGGCCCGCGACGTCGGCGAGCACACCATCATCTCGCGCGCCGGCGGCGCCCCGACGCTGGCGGTGGGCATGGCCCACATCCTGTCGAACGTGGTTGGCGGGCAGACCATGATGGCGTTCTGGTACCACTTCGCCATCCTGTTCGAGGCGCTGTTCATCCTGACCGCGGTGGACGCGGGCACCCGCGCCGGGCGCTTCATGCTGCAGGATCTGCTGGGCGCGTTCGCACCATCGCTCAAGCGCACCGATTCGCTGCCGGCCAACCTGCTGGCCACGGGCCTGTGCGTGGCGGCCTGGGGTTATTTCCTGTACCAGGGCGTGGTCGATCCGCTGGGCGGCATCAACACCCTCTGGCCGCTGTTCGGCATCGCCAACCAGATGCTGGCCGGTATTGCCCTGATGCTCGGCACCTGCGTGCTGTTCAAGATGAAACGCGGCCAGTACGCGTGGGTCACCGCCGTGCCGACCCTGTGGCTGCTGGCGTGCACGCTGACCGCCGGCTACCAGAAGATCTTCCACGACGACCCTCGCATCGGTTTCGTCGCGCACGCCAACAAGTACCAGGCAGCGCACGACGCCGGCACGATCCTGGCGCCGGCCAAGTCGATCCTCGACATGGAGCGGATCATCTTCAACGACTACGTCAACGCCAGCCTGGCCGGCTTCTTCATCTTCGTCGTGCTCGCCGTGCTGTTCTACGGCCTGCGCACGGTGATGGATGCGCGCAAGGCCAACGGCGCGACCGCAAAAGAGTCGCCGTACGTCGCCATGCCGGCGCCGCAGGGGGTCTGATGTTCGGCACCCTGAAGCAGGCCGGCAGTTACCTCGGGCAGAGTCTGCGCCTGATGGTCGGCCTGCCCGAGTACGACACGTACCTGGCGCATATGGAGCGGACGCATCCGGATGAACCGGCGATGACGTACGAGGAATTCTTCCGTGAGCGCCAGGAGGCGCGCTACGGGGGAAGCCGGGCCTCTTGTTGCTGAGCTTGCTGCCGGGCTTGCTGCTGTTGTAAAAAGGGACGCTGCGGCGTCCCTTTTTCATACTGGGCGCAATTGCAACACGCAATTGATACGCCTGCCATATTTGCGTTGACGCAAAGCCGTGCGCTCCCCCAGCCCGTATATTTTTTTCCTGCGGGCTCTTGCTCGCGCGGAGGATCCGCGTCGTGCCGGTCCTTTCCGCTGTGCCAACCGCGGGAACTGCGATGCCGAACTTCGAGCGCTCGAGCCTGAACCGGAAGCTGACCATCATCTCGCTGCTCTCGACGGCGACGGCATTGCTGTTCGTGTTCGGCGCCTTCGCCGTCACCTCCATCCACAATCACCGCGACGACGAAGCCGTGCAACTAGCGGCGTTCGCGCGCGTCATCGGCGCGGCGTGCGCCGGCGACCTGATGCTGGTCGACCGCAAGCAAGCCGGCGCCACCTTGTCGGCGCTCGAAGCGCAGCGCAGCATCTCGGCAGCGGCACTGTACGACCGCTTCGGCCAGCCCATCGCCGCCTACCGCACCGCGGCGCGCCAGGATGCCGTTCTCGCGCCGCTCGACGGCATCGAGGCCGCCACGCTCGATGCGGTCAATCGCGACGGGCGCGCGCTGCTGGCGCGCCATATGCGCGTGGTGCAAGAGGTGCATCACGGCGACCTGGTGGTGGGTGCGGTGATGATCGAAGCCGACCTGTTGCCGATGTGGCTCGACATCGCCGCCAGCCTGGGCGTGATCGGGCTGGCGATGGGCGCCTCGATGCTCGTCTCGCTCGTGCTGGCCGGGCGTCTGAAACACAGCATCGCCGAGCCGATCACCAAGTTGATCCAGGCCGCGCAAAAGGTGTCGGCCAGCCAGAACTACGGCCTGCGCGTGCCACATGCGCGCAGCGATGAACTGGGTGTGCTGATCGACAGCTTCAACAGCATGCTGGCCCAGATCGAAGAGCGCGGCGCGGCCCTGCTGCACCACCGCGACGAACTCGAACGCCAGGTGGGCGTGCGCACCGGGCAGCTCGAGAAAGCCAAGAACGCGGCCGAAGCGGCCAGCCGCGCCAAGAGCGGCTTCCTGGCCACGATGAGCCACGAGATCCGCACCCCGATGAACGGCGTGCTGGGCATGACCGACATGCTGCTGGCCACACCGCTCACCGACACCCAGCGCAACTACACGCAACTGGTGAAACGCTCGGGCGAGCACCTTCTGGTGATCATCAACGACATCCTCGATTTCTCGAAGATCGAAGCCGGCAAGCTCACCATCGAGTACATCAACTTCAACCTGTGGGACCTGCTCGATGACATCCACAACGTCTACACGCCGCAGGCCGCAGCCAAGGGGCTGGGCTGCGAGTTCGACATCGCCAACGACATCCCGGTGGCGATCTGCGGCGACCCGAACCGGCTGCGCCAGATCCTGGCCAACCTGCTGGGCAACGCCCTCAAGTTCACCGATCACGGGCGCATCCTGGCGCGCGTGCGCGTGGCCGGCGAAGAGGCGCAGAAGGTCGTGCTGCGCTTCGAGGTGCACGACACCGGCATCGGCATCTCGCGCGAAGCGCGGGCGCGCCTGTTCAACGCGTTCTCGCAGGCGGACGACTCCACCACCCGCAAGTACGGCGGCACTGGCCTGGGGCTGGCGATCTCGAAGCAGCTGGTCGAATTGATGAACGGCGCCATTGGCGTCGACAACGCAGCGCAGCGCGGCTCGGTCTTCTGGTTCACGGTCAGCTTCGACAAGCACCGGGTCGACCCGGACGCGCCGGGCCACCACCTCAATACGCTGGGTGGCTTGCGCGTGCTGGTCGTCGACGAGCAGGAAGCCAGCCGCAACGATCTGGTGCAGCACATGACGGCGTGGCACGCGATCTGCGACGGCGTCGATGGCGCGCTCGCCTTCGAACGGCTGATCAACGCGGCGCGCGCCGGGCGGCCCTACGATGCGGCGGTGCTGGACATGGAACTGCTGCAGACCAGCGGCCTGGCGCTGGGCGCCGCCGTGCGCGCCGAACCGCTGGCGCGCGACACGCACCTGGTGCTGCTCAGCCCCGAGCGACTGGCCGCCGATCCGGTGCAGCGGCGCGAAGCGGGCGTGGCCTATCAGCTGGTCAAGCCGGCGCGCGCGGCCGACCTGTATGCGTGCCTGGCGGCGCGCGCGGCGCGGCTGCTGCGGCCGACCGCGCAAGCAGGTACGGCACGTGTCCAGCCGGGGGGCGCCAAACCGGGGTCGGACAAGCGCGCGCGGCGCGTGCTGCTGGCCGAGGACAACCCGGTCAACGTCGAAGTGGCGCGCGCGATGCTCGAAAGCCTGGGGCTGGAGACGGGCTGCGCAAAAAACGGTCAGGAAGCGCTGCGCGCCGTGCACGAAGGCAGTTGGGATGCGGTGCTGATGGATTGCCAGATGCCGGTGATGGATGGCTTTGCCGCCACCGGCGAGATCCGGCGCCATGAGCGGGAGATGGGCCGCCCGCGCGCGCTGCCCGTCATTGCCATCACCGCCAACGCGCTGCAAGGCGACCGCGAAGCCTGCCTGGCGGCGGGCATGGACGACTATCTGTCCAAGCCGTTCACCCAGCAGCAGCTGGCCGCCGTCATCGGGCGCTGGGTCGCGCTGCCGCTGCTGTCCGAGCGCGAGCATGGCGACGAGCCGGTGGTCGAGGTCGCGCCGGCGATGCCGCTGCCGGCGCCGCCGGCCAGGCCGCGCGCCGCCCCCAGCGCCGGTCAGATCAACCGCGCGGCGCTGGACAATATCCGCGCCCTGAGCCGCGACGACGGCGACGCGCTCGTGCACAAGGTGATCGCCGCCTATGTCGGCGACACGCCGCGCCAGTTGCACGCGCTGCGCCAGGCGCTGGGCGAAGGCGACGCCGAGAGCGTGCGGCGCGTGGCCCACGGCCTGAAATCGGCCAGCGCCAACGTCGGCGCCGCGCACCTCTCGAGCCTGTGCCGCGAACTCGAACAGCTGGGACGCAGCGGCAATGTGGACAGCGGCGGCCCGCTGCTGTCCGATCTGGAACGCGAATTTCGCTCGGTCAGACAATCGCTTCACGCATCGCTAGAAAAGGAATCCTGACATGCCCTCCGCTCCCACCCAGCGCGTGACGGTCCTGGTCGCCGACGACGACCCCGTGATGCGCCTGCTGATGCTCGAGATGCTCGCGCAGGTTGGCCTGGAGGCGATCGAGGCCGGCGACGGCATCGACGCGCTCTACCAGGCGAGCACGCGCCGGCCGGACCTGATCCTGATGGACGTCGACATGCCGCGCATGGACGGCTTCGATGCCTGCAGCGCAATCCGCGCCGCCGAAAGCGACGGCGCCTGCGTGCCGATCATCATGGTCACCGGCAGCGACGACATCGAAGCCGTCACCCATGCCTACGAGGTGGGCGCGACCGATTTCGTGTCCAAGCCGATCAACTGGCCGATCCTGGGGCACCGCGTGCTGTACGTGCTGCGCGCCAGCGACGCCATCGCGCGCCTGCGCATCGCCGACGCCCAGAACCGCGCCGTGCTCGAAGCGATTCCCGACACCTTCTTTCGCCTGAACGCCGACGGCTTCTATCTGGATTACGAGCCGGGACACGCGCGTCCGGGCCGCGAACGCGCCGGCCATGGCGGCCCGACCCGTCCAGGAAGCGCGACGACGCCCGACGCCGGCGGCACCCGCTTCATCGGCAAGCACGTGGCCGACACGCTGCCGGCAGAGATCGCGGGGCGCATGCTCGACCAGATGAAAACCGTGCTGGCCACGCACCAGGTGCGCTCGGTGGAATATGAGCTGGTCGAGTGCGGCGTGGTGCAGCATTTCGAGGCGCGCCTGGTGGCCACCAGCCCGTCCGAGGTGCTGGGCCTCGTGCGCGACATCAGCGAGCGCAAAC
>Ga0265797_10011842_pt1 | contig 10838 bp, 16 predicted proteins | sample P2T30metagenome_FD_192433 | JGI IMG/M metagenome (GOLD analysis project Ga0265797, IMG submission 192433) | Plant litter microbial communities from East Loma Ridge, Irvine, California - P2 T30 | ecosystem: Environmental > Terrestrial > Plant litter > Unclassified | place: USA: California... | reverse complement strand
ACGCGCTAACGCTAACATTCTTCCTAATTAAGCGACGGCGACGGCATTCAAAAATAAGGAACAACAGTGGTAGGAGCTAGAGCGAGCAAGGCGACGCCCTCACCAATCTATAGTACAAACTCTGCTTTAGAGGCTCCGGAGCTCGCATAGAGCGATCTCATAGCACCACGCGACTTAAGGAAAAAGCAGACGGCTTAGCATTATTTCCTAATGCGGCAGGAGAGCAGGACTCCTTAAGATACGTTGATTGCCGTGTAGTTTGATGAATAACCTGACAAAGTTGTAAGGTAATTACGTCACTAGTGCTTTAAGAAAAATCACCGTCCCCTGGCTTGAGATTGTGAACTGACCACCAATTCAATTAATTATTCCTTGTATCAGATTCTTCTTTATGACGACAGCTATAACCTCATTCAAACAGGTAATCAAAAGGTTGCGTAGTTGTGGAGTTATTACACTCCGAAGCTAATGAGAAAAAACATGAATTCTGCTTACTAATTTCACAACTTCAACAATCTCGCAAGGAGGACCTCTAAATCTCACAAACAAACAAGGATGACCTCCTAATCTCACAAACAAACAAGGATTGAGGCCTTAACTTGCCTTGTTTGTTTGTCTGCAACACTGTTTCCCACCATCACCATAATCATTATCATAGAAACCAGCCAGTAGAACCGACGTCCTCGGTCCTCATCGTCGCGACTAAGCCTGCTCTCTAGTCATAATCGTCTCACAGGCCGAATAATAATCCCTCATAACTCTCTCCGCTTGCACCTGGTTATATCGCGCAAGCCGTTCATGGCACTCGCCATGTCCCAGCGACACGGCTCGCAATCTGTTGAGCTCTCCTCGCAACTCCTGAACGTAAGACTTCAGCTGCGCATTCGTCTCGCTCAGTTGTCCGCCTTTGGCTCGCATGTTCTCGGATTGCTTGCGTTGGCGTTGTCGGCAGTTGGCGGCTGCGACTTTATTCTTTTCGCGCAGGGTTTGTTTTTTTCTTTCGGTGGCTTGGGTGGTTGCTGGGGTAGTGTGGCTGTTGTTGTTATTGTTGATCGTGTTGTTGTTGGCTTTTTGGAAATTGCGGAATTTGGCGTGGCGTTGGTTTACTGCGTAGCGGGCTCGGTGGGTTGTTGCGCTTTCGAATTGGAGGGGTTCTTCTTCGTCGAGGTCGTCGTCTGGTGTTTGTGAGGTCTCTTCGGTCGGTGTGATTTTGCCTGTTGCCGAGCTTGCTTGGGCGGAGTCGTGTCTACTGGCGGTGCTTGGTGTCGTAGATTGATACGTTTCCAGGGACATGTCCATCGGGTCGACTGTGGTCAAACGTAGGTCAAACTTGTAATCGGCAGGATCCTGATTTGTGAAAGCCGACATCGCGTCTGCGAAGCTGAAGCTGTTGCTAGTTTCTAGTCTTGAGCTCATCATTGCAACAGGACTCTACAGATCGCAACTGGAGTTTCCATTGCTTGCGCCCAACGGCGTCGAGAGGTATGCGCTCTTGACATCGGGATTGCCGTAGGGTACAGCGTAGTTTTGGACCCTGATAACGGACTTGTTCGGTAAGCAAAGTGGCATTGCGGCTCGAGCGGGTGTTTGTCCCCGCAAGTTACTAAGAGAGTCTAGAGCCGGCATGACTCTGTTCACCATGCCCTACCTCGAGCCTGGACCCTGAGCCGAAACAGAACGCCGTAAACGCCTGATTGTGTCGCTACTAGTTGTATATTGTCTTTACCGTGGAACACGTCGCAAATCCATCGTTTGGTCCTTGATGGTCGATTGACGAGACTCTTATCATCTAAGCGACCAAATGTTCGACAAATCCCACTCTCATCTACTACTAAGCTCCCGACCACGTGTATCACTACATTGGACTGTCTCTTCGCACGGGGGTGGGGGACTGGTATTTTAGGCGAGCATGACTTTTGGGAAAACTGTGGAAGCGGTCCATCAAACGGCCCAACACACTCTCCACAGACCGTTGGCACCACGTCACTGCAGTGTAGGCGGACCGCAGGTTGAAACTTTGTTGGGGGGAAGTCAGGCCTGCACTCCTGTTTGCGAATCAGTTGTGATGCGGTATCTGCATACCCATGTTCGGGCTATCACGCAGAACGTCATTCGTTACAGTGAGTATCGAGTATGTTGACATGTAAGTTTGATAATCCACCCCCGAGCCGGTCATACTCTGCCACGATTCAACTTTCAATCAACTATCTGCGAAAATGTCGCCAGCTAAACCAACACCTACCACAGAGCTAGTCCTGCCTACATCAACGTCTAACGCATCAGAGTTGAAGATTTTCAAGCGGGTGCAAAAAGCGTGCGATCGATGCCGCATTAAGAAGGCAAAGTGCGATGGGTCTAGCCCGTGTCTTCGTTGCACCACGGATAACGCGATTTGCTGTTCAAGGTAAGTTACCGAAGCTTGTGGTAATCCCGACGTCAAAGTAGTTTTGCTCACACAGGCACAGGACGTCTCACCGGTTTAGGCGGCGAAATTTCCCCCCTGGCTATACCGAAATGCTGGAAAGACAGCACACTCGGCTCGTGTCTTGCGTATAAGAATTGTATCAGCGGGTGCGAAAGGCCGGATCACGGGACCCGCTGCCTCCGGAAGATTTGAAACGTTACCCGTCCATCCACGACATCTTCGCTGCCCTCGACTTATTGGAACCAAAAGACGATGGCAGGAGATCGTCGGGCCCACGCAGTCAGACAATGACACCCCGGCTTCAGTCCTCGATGGAGTCACCGAGGGCCCAGACCATCACGACAGCACCCCGGACCAGAGCAAATCACCTTTACTGCCTTGCGAAGATGCCAGATCTTCCTCTCCAGGAAACTTCATTCGCGAACCCGATTCCATGGTCTCAATCAGACCGCCATCGTCCTCAGACCGGAGCGTGGAGCCATCGCCTGAACACTCGAAACAGACCACAGTGCAAACTCTCACCTCGCACATGTCTTGCTCGCGAACTCCCGCCGACTGTAACTCATCTCAGGCTCGGCTGTCCGCCACCTCATCCGCGGTACCCATGAACCGAAGCTTTCACAACACGTCGAACGTGCCCGTCCAATACGGCGCAACAACAACAACGCCTTCGCTGACCTTAGACCTACGTGTCATACGGCAAGACTACACTTCCCATCAACCCATGGCTGCGTCGTCGGATCAACTTCCCTTCTGTCATGGATGGGCGAGAAGCGGCATCACGCTCGACCATAGCAACTTTTCGACCGATTTCCGCTGGTTGAGTCAGCTTGATGCGGGCAAGGCTGATGTCGGGCGTGCAAGCTTTGTTCCGAGCATCATGTGAGCTCTTGTTCTTCGTCACTTTGCAAGCACCCATCACTGTTTCGGAGACTTGTAGGCCTCGTTACGATTAAACCTCTGATGGACGCTTGCTGCATCGCGGGCTCCGCCGCATGATCCCGCAAACATGTGGTCGAACTCATGCGCATTGCTGTGTACCACCAATGCACACGATGACATCCACAGAAGTCCGTCGAATACCAAGACCGAGAAGAGCGACGGTCGAGACAGGCCAATCAACATTCTACAACCACTCACAACCGAAAGTGGACTGAAACGCAGAGCCCGCCATGAGGCAAACCAACGGCATAGTGAAGTCCGAGAATCCAGTCGGAGAAGCTATCGCAACAGTAGCTCCAACAATGCCGACATCTAAGCCACCGCGAACAAACAGCAACTCCGCTAGAACGGCAAATTCGCAGCAGCAAAGTGCCGAGTGCGACGGAGGAAGCAAACCTAGACGATACAAGCGTAACACGGACTTCTGAGTGAAGCAAACGCACAGTTCAAGTCTTGCGTTCAAGAACTTCGAAGAAGGCTCAACGGGTTGCGTGCATGTGCACTCGACCACGCAGCTTGTGATTGCCCGATAGATCGGTATGATCAGGATCGAGCAAAGAGAGTTGCAGCCAAGTATTACTCGTTTTGTAGTGGCTATGGAGAGACGGCTATCAATCACCATGAGTCTGCGTGATCTCATTCACAACCACCAGGAATGGCTTGCGAGCAGCCTGCGATAATGAATGATGATTACTAAAAGGTTCCCACCTGGGAAAACACGCGTCCCATGCTTCAGGCAAATTGTAGTTTGATACTTAACCACGTATAATGTGCTTTTTCTCTCTAATCACAAGCATCAACAGTATCACTGTCAATCTTTTTGCGGACGCGCGCGGTACAATAACCAAGCATGTAATAGTATTCGTAGGGAACCTCATCTTCGATGTGCTTCGGATTGACAGCGATCCGGCTCCAGATAGCGTAGCGGCAGTTGCTTCTCTGCCATTGCCGTACCCCTCTTTCACACGGCAGCTGGCTGTCGCCTAGTCTGGGATACCCTTGTCTCGGTCCCGCATGCTTCGCTTGCCATGCCTACAAAACAAGGTCTATGATTTAGTCTACTCGCTTCCTATCGGCGAAGTGCCCGCCTCCGGTCAGCTTTGAGAAAGCTCAACGATCGAAAAGTCGTCCTTTTCCGTACCGACTGATCATGTAAGGAGTCCTCAAGCACAAGACCCAGGCTTCTGTGGGGTACAGAAATCTCGAAAGCGGCTCTTGCGTCATTACAGATGGTGGCTTGTTGGGGTTCCGCAATCATGGCACACTGCCTGCTTTTCATCAAGCGGATGTGCTGTCCAATGTCAGACGCTTTGGAAGCTCTCGTTTTTTCGCCTATTAGGGTCCAGAGTACAGCTTCAAGAGTCTAAGACCCTTAACCTGAGACGCGCTGGCTTAGCGATCCACCTCGAAGCCGCAATCCCTTACCGCCGATGTGCGAGTCATGTGCGTCTTGGCCTTACTTGTCCTGTTCCTTCCTGCTGTTGGCTGCCCGTTCTACGAGTGGCGGTGGTCAGGAGGTCGATTGATCGATAAAAGGGTCCCGGAGAGTGACATTGCCAAAATCCCTCAGTGGGAACTGATCGGCGCTGTGGCTTCTCGGGAAAAGATACCGAGCGCATTCGGAAATTATCTGCAGTTTTCAGTCCTCATCCGCAGAAATACATGCAGTCCAGGATTTGCGTGGTAGCTTGAGAGAGTGGCGCCGGCTATTTACGACGAGTGGCATAATGTCACGCTTCTGAAGAATCACCGAACACACCGAACTTTGCACCCAGCATTTCTGCTTCAACCAAGTTTTGGGTAGCCTGACGATGCGCCATCACTTCTCGAGACAACGCTGATTCTCGAAGGGGTGGTAAGCTGAGTCCTGCTGGCACAACTCCCCCGAGACCCTAAGTACAGGCGCCGCATCCAGGGTCTTGCTTTCCAATGCATGCATATCCAGCCCTGTCCCTTGTTTAGTCGAGGTTCCCACCGGGCGCTATTGCAAGCTCCACATCCCTGCTGCCAATTTTACTTGGGCTCGGTCTACAAGCGTCGCATTGCGGGATTCTGAGTTTATGCTCCGCGTGTCATCGCTGCTCTCGTCATTGCCCCATTGTAAAGATCACGAACAAAGCATCAGCGGAGGGCGTAAGTCGTCTTCGCACTATGGAACAAGCAGCAAGATCGGCGATTTTGAAGGAATAGGTTTGTCGTATGGGGTTTGATACTCGCCAGATATTTGGTAGTGAATACTCATTGGCGCCTACCCCGCTAGAACAAACTTCACCATTTGCACTCAAGTACATGCAACAACCTAAGACATGTGGTAGCGACAGATTACAAGACCGTTGGTCCGAACTTACAGTGATGGGTGTAGACGTTGATGTTTCTCGAAGAGAATTACTTTACAGCCTGTGAGAACGATCGTCGGGTCACTGGTTGTCCTTTCGCAAATGCCCCCACTTACAGGCCCAGCCAAGACATCATCGCTCCTATCACAACAATTTGTCACCTTTCCATGGCTTGCACTCGGCATCATAGGTGTGGATCGTGGCGTTCAGCGCACGTTACCATCGATCGACTGCGAGAGCTGTTAGCCCACGGCCATAGTGTCACGAAGACCAAATCTCTGGAGAACTGCCAACAACTACGCGAACCTGGAAATCTGGAAGATATCGCCACAACCCCGGAAGACGGCAATACCTCATCGAAGCAATGTGCAACCGTCATCAGAGACGAATCGCTAGCTTTCGATCTGGAGAATCTCGACATTGCCGCCATCCCCTAGCTCATATACGGCGCGTCGCATGTAGCATCACAGCGCTTTCATATCTGCAACCGTCGATGGTTCAAGCACCTACTATCCCAAGACGATTCATGAGCGGCTACAGCATCGACCCGGAGATTTTAGGCTGCACTGCAGCTGACGAGGAGCCGCAACTTTCGGAGTATATCCTCAATGCGATGTGTGATCTATCAGACTGGTTATACCCTGCTATGACTGGAGATATCACAAATGAGCCCGACGTGAGGGCACGATTACTCCAAAAGATGCGCTGTTGGCGTAACAACATGTCTCCTTTTCCCAGTGCTCAAGCAAGTGGTACTCCAGAGATGTGCTATTTGAGGTAATTCCGCAGAGACAGTCATGACTCGAAGCACGTTGCTGATCAACCTGTAAAGCCAATACAGTGACCTAGTAGCACTGAGACTACTCCTGTCTCTGAATCCCAACCCACTTATGGACGACTCTGGAGCGACGGATGCGTTGTGCCTACAGCATTGCGAGCGAATTCTCGAAAGCTCCGACCTTTACTGGGAACTTTGTGCTTTCGGCAACGGCTCGGTCATGTGCATTCTTCCGCTGTATCACGCCGCTGCAGTTGCTCTCACACAGATGGAAGAACATCGGCACCAAGCGTATGACCTGTTTGAGCGAGCGTGCTCGCTGATCGAAGAACACGTAGAAGAATTTCCAATCGCGCTGTACCTCCTACGGGCGTTAGAAGTCATCGCGAAAAACATAGGGTTGCCCTTATCGAGCGCAGTCATGAGAACATTCCGAAAGCAGAGTCTGGAGGCGTGCGAGATGACAGATGTACCGGTGGCCATTGTCATACCGGTCTCCGTTGGGATGATTAAGCTCATTCCAATGGAGGGATGGCCCGGGGCGAGTCAGTTGGGTGTAAAAGTTGAGGATCTGGTAAGTAGATGATTAGGCCTAGAATTTCAAGAGGATTAGCTCCTAATCTCACAGGAGATATACTTCTCATGTGGCATGGATGCTGTACCGACGACCGAAACACTCGGTGGCCAAAATGCCCGCGTAAATGCTGGCTGATCGAGATGATATTTCTTGCTGACTATCATGCCCATTAGGGTTTGTGAAACGTACTAGCCTGAGTCACCTGTCCATCCTGATGCATAAATTCTATTGATAGTCTAGAGTCTGTGATGATGTGAATAGCGATATGTACATCATACTCTGTCTCTGCAGCAAGAGTTTATGCGAAAATTCTGTATCAGTAAGATGGGAATCTGTCTGGGTAATGGTGACAAGCTGTGAGGGTATTAAGTCGGAAGCTGAAGACATTCAGGGAAAGAGGCGGCAAAAGTCAGTGGAAGTGGAAGCCTATCCGATGAAGCTCCAAGCATGCGGGCAAGTCAAAACTGCCTACCCAATGGAAACTGCGTCAGTCGAGATCAATCCTATATTCGAGCAACAGTTGATTGTAAGACACAACAGCGGGCTTCTGTAGAGCATGTCTACCGGATGGATTGTTCGCCTGGATTATCATGCTGCGTTCTTGCCTGGCCTATGAAGGCAAACAACTTTTTCCCGCTCTCAATATGCATAGCAATGGATGGTCTGCAAGCAAGCTCTCAAATGGGGTCCCGTACAGAGCACATACCAGAGAATTAGTAGGACTTGCTTGGTCTGCAGAGTCTGGCGGATGATGGTACCGTTTTCGGAGAGTTCGATCGCGCATAAAACCGATCAATGGCTTCAATTTTGGTTCGTAAGTAACCGGTGCATACCGATACCATGCATGCCTGAATTCAATACACAACACCATCCTCCAGTCAAAATACGCGGAAACTACAAGTCGTACGGCACAAGGAAATGGTACCGCGTGTAAGTCATTCCGGCTTTCGAGGCTATCGAATATGCCTCTGACTGTTGGATGAAGAGATGGCCGGTCTCCAACAACTTGTGCCTGCGGGTTCGCACCAAGCCTGCTACTTAGGACGACCGTATGAAACGCTAAAAGTCGCGTAAATAGTGCCCGAGACCCCTGGTGCATGAAGGTAACTGTCACCGGCTCCCCAGAGAAATGCTTGTCCCAGATCTAAGCTCGGTTGGTCGATGTTGCTCAGAGAAGCTAGAACTAGCCAGCCGCCATCGCTGTCCGTCTCTGGCAGTGCGGAGCTGGAGTTACTGGTGCAAAGCAGTGTCCGTTTCCATTTTATCATCACCCTCATATATCTTCGGCGGTGTCAGCTTGCTCCATCTTTCAATTTCTTACTCCCATGGGTGTGAATTCGTTTCCTACCTTTTGAAATTCCCTGTAAGCAAACATCGTGTCTCCCATGCCCGCATGATAAGCGAGAGGCACCCAGGAGATACCAAGCCAATATTCGGCAGTCTTTCCAACCAGTGCTTCATTGTGATCTTCGAGTTCCAGTCGGGCCCGATCAGCCAAATAAGCGTCAATAGATGCCGTACACAAAAACATGCACGCGTAAGCTAAGTATGAAGAGAAAGCCGTGGATTGTACGACGAGCCCTTTGCACTGTAGAAGTCCCTAACTGCGTGCAAGGGACCGGTCTGTGCATAGCGTTACGACACACTAAACAAAAAGCTGAGCATCCCATCCATAGCTGACCCTTGGACGCGTCCATGTTAGATGATGCTGCACTAAGGTCGCTTGTACTGCCACAGCTTTTCTACCGATTCAATCGTCGATGCCAGCGATGACGCGAGGGGGATCAGGCGATGCGGAACTTAGCGCGGGCTGCGGGACGCCTAAGTGACAGGGTTCGAACATGTGGACATTGCGATTATCTACGAATCGAGAAGCGCCTTGTCTTCCGCTCCCTCCCATAGCGACTACAACCTGCAGGAGCACTCTGAGATTTCTTGGCCGTCAGGTGAAAATGCTATGTTTGCTGTCTCATGAAATTGTTGCAGTAGAGTCACACCATGCTCGCATGACGTGAGCGCGCCACAACTTGCATTCGAGCTCGTTGCACGGAGCTAAATGCTGCAGGTTGTGACGGGTACTGTTGGTTGAGCAATCACTACTCACAATCCACCTACACGTCGTGTGAGGATCGTCTTGCGCTACGGACGATGATGGTACTCCAGCATATGTCAAACAAACTTACTGTTCGGCGTTGCTCTATGTTTGGGGGCCGGCGTCGCGTTGTGTGCTCTGAACCTCTGCATGCAGATACAGGTAGAGACACGCTCGGCAGATATCGGCTGTGGGTATTGTAGCACTGCCGTGCTCAGTGCGGAAGAATGCAGCGGACTGAGACGACAGCACTTCGACGTGCAAGTAAGGTCTGGCTTTTCTACGCTTAACTAGGGTTCACAATCGCTTAGTGGGTCTTGGCATGCAGACTTTCATGCGGTAAGATTTGTTGATGCATCCGTACCACATGCTTACTGTACAGGTCGAACGCGCCATTTTTCTGCACCAAACTCGTTTAGAGGAGCTAGCTGCCCGTCATGGCGTAGGAGATGGACCATTGTAGGTGGAAAAGCACTAAAGAACCATCAAACAGCATTTCTCTTCAGAATTGATAATCCTTTCCGTCCAAGTGGAATCGAAGCGCAATGACAAAACAACGAGCTGGACCTAGACTGATAGCACCAAGGCCGTCTTTTCCTGGTCGTCTGGGTGTCTCTTTACCAACAAGAGAATCGGACCTGCAAAGGGAAAAGCTATGGGAACCACCATTGCTGCGGCGGAACAGAACCCAAGTCAAAGCAGCTTGCCTTTCATGTAGAAGGGGAAAGACAAAGGCATGTCGGGCTATTGCAGCTAAGATATGCATCGCTTTCTGTGGCCTTGCAAAGCGCTGACAGTTGTCAACAGTGCGACGGCCAACGAAGTCCATGCCAGCGCTGTGTCGAGAAGGGTCTTTCTTGTGTATACGACATCGAGCCCGACATTTCGCACTTCATGTCATTGCGGCGAAAGCACCGCGCTTTGCAGACTGAGGTCAACCAACTGCACGCAGTGATTGAGTACATACGCACTCGCCCTGACATGGACGCAAGTGAGACTTTTCGACAAATCCGCGCCTTCAGGGAGCCTCTTGATGTTGCAGAATCATTGAGCACCGCTTCAGCTTTGTAAGTAACAAAGTTTGTTCCAGCGTTACGATCGCTTATAATTTTTAGCGAAGCACGATCGCGAACAATAGAACACGGCACAGCGCAGTGAGCGAGAGCCGTGACAAGGACGGGAATATCTAGCCTCGCATGTTTAGCAAGCATCGGATTTGACGTGCGCAAGGTTGGATGGCTTCGATGTATGGATCTTGGAGTCGACAGGGTGGCTACCAACCAACCAACTTCAACTTTGAGGCTTCGGTTGGTTGGTTGCTTATGTAATAAGGCATCCGGTTGGTTGGTTGGTCAGTTGCAAGTGAGGTTGGTTGGTTGGTTGATGGTACAATGGCCTGAGGCCCACAAAAAGGTAGTGTTGCAAAAGGAGGTAGATTTTCAACGTGTCTGCTGCTATAGAGCCTTGCAACTGGTATTCCGCCTTAGAGGCATATTACGTGTGGTATCCCCTAACAAATCTTGCCTCCCTTGCTCTTTTTCGTGTTCGCTCGTGAGTGACGAGCAGGGTGGCCACTAATCAACCCCAAACAACCAGATTGGGTTGGTTGGTTGCCAAGATCCAACCAATCCATGGACCTCCCGTTATGTAATCGATCCAATCTGTATGGTCGTGAGTTGGTCGGTTGG
>Ga0265797_10011841_pt1 | contig 10839 bp, 7 predicted proteins | sample P2T30metagenome_FD_192433 | JGI IMG/M metagenome (GOLD analysis project Ga0265797, IMG submission 192433) | Plant litter microbial communities from East Loma Ridge, Irvine, California - P2 T30 | ecosystem: Environmental > Terrestrial > Plant litter > Unclassified | place: USA: California... | reverse complement strand
TCTTTGAAGTAGAGGGAAAGAACACACGCGCGTTCAAGTAGCCTGTTTGAGGTGCTTCGCGGGAGTGTTTGTCGCAATTTGAACGCCAGGACGGTGGTGTGTGTGAAGGAGACAAAGAAAAAAAAAAGCAGGAAGTCGCATGTTATTCGCAATTTTGTGTGTGGGACTGCTTCCCTACAAGTTCGTACTGTAGAGCAGTTGCGCCGGTGCCGAAGGCATGCTTGGTAGTAAATGGTGGTACAAGCCTGACCACTCTGGCTTTTGGGACAGCGCAGAAGGGGTTGAGGATGGGGTTACTCCGGTTCAAATATGCAAATGGTTGCGCGCTGTAGTTGCGGCAGGAAAGGGTCGTTGTTGGCCGTTAGGTATGGTCGTAGCTCATGATCTCCGAAGAGAACTTTTGTACTGTTACAGGCGAGCGTAGATGCGCAGGTGGCAACGCTTAGTAGTAGCGGTAAGGGTTCTCGTGGACCTGAACCCTGCCACCTGCTGAAATCTGCTCGGGAGAGAACTTGGCGCGGTAGCCGCCCTCGTGCATGTGCTCGTAGTTCGGGCCACGGTTGGGCTGCTGACGGTTGCCGTTGGTCGAGGCACCGTGGTTGTTCTTGCCAGTGAGGTTCTTCAGGGCATCAGCGCTCTGGGCGTCGAGTCTGTCTCCAAGGTTGCCACTCATGCGCTGAGGCTTCGGAGAAGCAATGTCACCGTTGGTACCACCGTTGGTCTTGTTGCCGTTGACGGCCTGATTACCCTGGCCGTACATCTGCGAGGCAGGGCCAACGAAGCCCTGACGGTTGCCACGAGCGTTCTGGAAGTTGCCGTTGCTGAAGGGCGTAGCCAAGTTCTGCTGAGGGGATGTGATGGCACTCTCCTCTGGGGTGACGATGCCCGAGGTGAATCCAGAGACGCGTCCATCGAACTCCTGGATCTTAGTCTGGAGACGGCGGCCGTAAGGTGTGTGACGAATGGTCGGCAAGATGGCGCGAAGGTTATTCGCAAGAGCGTGCTTTTGGTCGTCATCAGCGAAGTCGAAGGCGGTCTGGACAACGTAGTTGGCAAAAGAGTCGCGGAGAAGCTTCTCAAGCTCGGTCGGAGGAACAATCTCCTGGATCAGCATGCGACGGGACTCCTCGCTAGCAACGCGAATACACTTCTCCATGACGTTGGAGCTGAACTTCTGCTTAGAAAGGTAGACGACACTGCCCTTGAAGTTGTGGCAGAGGGGTTCGATGAAGAGAGGCTCCTCAAGATCAAGAATGTACTGAACAACATAGTTGCCGAATGGATCCTGGACGAGGTCGAACGCGTGGGCGCTAATCTGGCGAACCAGCTCGCGCTTCTGCATGCCAGAAGCGTGGTCGACGCAACGCTGGAGGACGCAGCATCCATGACGGTGGGTGCCAACGACAACGCAATGCTGGCCCACAGCATCGAAGATGAACTGAGCATCGGCAGAGCTCAGGTGATTCAGACATTTCTGAATGACGTGGTTGCCGTTGAGGTCCTGGATGAGCTGGACAACATCGTAGCGCATGGCATCGATGATCATCTGGGTCTGCTGCGGAGTAGAGACAAACTCGATCATCTTCTGCAGAGCACGAGTACCATGCTGGTTGAGCGCGATCTGAGTCATGTTGGTCATGCAGTTGCCAATGAGCACGGTGCGCTGCTCATTGTCGCAGTTCTCAAGGAGCTTCTGGCAAAGGTAGTTACCGAAGGGATCAGTCATGAGCTTGGTGATGCTCGGGTGGACCTCGTCAAAGATCATCTTCAAGGTGCTCGGATCCTTCTCGTCGAGCTTGCGCTGCAGGAAGCGACAGCCGTGTTGGTCCGTGCAGAGTGTCAAGATCTCCGGCTTCAGATCCTCGAAGTTGACGTTGTTGAACCTAGCAAGGTTGTCCTCGCCACCCTGCCTGCGCTGCTGCCCATTGCCATTGTAGTGAGTAGTCGGCGCACGAGGGGCACCGCCGACGGCGGGGCCTTGAGGGTAAGGTTGTTGGAAGCCACCATAGGGGGACTGCTGGAACGGCGGGAACTGAGGCTGGCCAGGGAAGCCATTCATGTTCATGTTACCAAAGCCGTTGGCGAGGCCTTGCATATGCATGGGACCTGGCATACCATACGGCCCACCGCCATAGAAGTTCGGCTGGTAGGGAGGCATGGCTGGACCGAACGAGTGCTGGTACTGGTCGTTGGGGAATGTAGGGTTGAAAGGCTGCGCACTTGGCTGGAACCCGGTGTGAGTGTCGTTGTGGTTGACCATTTGTTCTGAAGTCGCCTGAGCAGGGCTGGTCACTTCTTGATGCTGACGGTCGGTGCGCTCACTTCCGTTTGACACGCCGTTGCCGTTGACGTGGTTGTTGTCTGTGGCGGTCTCGTTCTCGTGAATTGTGGAGGTAGACGAAGAGTTTGCTTGAGCCAGCTTGATAGCACTCTTGAGAGGAGAGGCAAGTGCGGTCGCGTTGATGCTTTTCAGGGTGGGGATGTCGTTTGTAGAATAAGAGCTGACGCTGGCGCCGTTTGCGAAGCCGCGAGGCGGTGAAGATCGAAGTGACGGACGTTTAGCTTCAATGGCGAGGTTGAACTCAACTGAGCGACGGTTGTTTGCGTTCGGCTTCTCCTGGGTAGCCAAAACACTGCCGATGCCTGCAATGTTGATGTCGTTGTTTCTCAATGCTGAAGGTGGCAGAGAGATGCGGTGACGGCTAGCCGTAGCGCGGTCGGTTGCCTGCTGCTCGCCGTTTGACTGGCCCAAAGCAAGGTCAAGTGCAGCTGCAGGGTTTGCAAATGGAGCAATGCCGTTCTCTTCGCGACGAATGAGTTTGGGGAAGCCGTCTGCAGTGTGCTGAACCTGTAAATAAGCTCTGCCGTCGGCTGGAGAGACCTGAGTGCTCTTCGAGATGGGTCTGATTGGTCTGTCTTCGTCGTCAAACAAAAAGCTTGTGGTGTTAACAGGGCCGAGGACGCTAGACAGATCAGGGAGGTTGGAGCGCTTGCGGCCGTGGCTCAATACCGGCATAGAATTGCGGTTGGGGCTGTAGTGAGGTGTAACGTTAGCGCGGTTGCGTGGAAGCCAGCCCAAAAGATACGTCGGTAATAGCAACGGCTACGGCCAGGAACACAATGAAACTGAACAACGACCAGCTTGACCTGAAACCCATTGTCACACGCTCGCCCCCCTGCATAACCATCACAAAGCACGTAAAAGCGATGTGGCCGGCGCATCGTGACAGCGCAAAAGAAGGCGGCGGCCACCGGACGAGACGGAGGTAGGGGAAGGGATACTTACTTAGCAGCAGCGCGGTTCACGCTCGCGTCGAAGTTGTAGAGGAAGTCGTCAGCCTCTTCCTCGTCGTCGGACTGCCGACGAGAACCAGGAACAGAGTGTGATGGAAGATTGGCTCCAGACGACGTGTACGGCCGGTTGTATTGGAAGCCCGGCGATGTCAACTGCGTCGAAGCTCGCGCAGGCCTGTTGACAATACCAGGAGGCGACGTCAAGCTCGCAGAGCTGTATCTGTTCGGTTTCGAAAAGATAGACGGAAAGGCATCGGCATACTCTGGAGGAGTTGTGGGCTCGCTCTGGGCGATCATCTGCGACACTGCATCCTCATGGCGCATTTGATCATCAACCTCGCGGCGCGTGTCTGGATCCACTTCTGCGATGAATGCCTGGATCCTCCTCTGCTCTGCAAGCAGCTGCTCATAATGACGATACTTCTGCTCGGACTGGTCTTGATGTTAGTATACAAGTCCGCCGGCGGAATTCTCCACAATTCTGAGGTGTGAAGAGTGAAGAGTGACACTTCTGGAATTCTGAAGCCTGATAGCACTTACTGGGGAAACTCTTGAAAATGCGCCACTCTGTTCATCAATGGTCAGCTATCCGCGACGTAACCCTGGCCCAAGTATATTGCCAGCATTGGCTCTTCTTTGGGCATCTCGTTGCTGCAGTGTAATTGTACTGAGAACCTCCGTGTACTTGTATCATGGCCATCTTGTACAAATAGACTTTTGTGTGAAACTCGCTTCTTTTGAGCCTATCCTCGGGATAGTTCTCCAAAAGAGTTTGGCCATGATGGTTTATATTGTCTCCAAAAATTCTCTCCTCTTTGCAGCAACGAGATGCCTTCTTGAAGAGCTCCTGATATTCGCCCCTGGGCTGTTCCATATAGGCACTCACCTGCATTGTGTCTCCTGCAGCCATACGGCGCTGTTGTCCGATCGGGGAGAGAGCGGGAAGGGCGTTGGTCGTGAATCTGCGCGTGAGGCCGGCCCTCGTCTCGTTCGTAGTGCTCGTAGATGCCGTGCTTAAGAGTCCACTCATCGTGCCCACGCTACGTCTATTGCTGGCCCTGGGCGGAGAGAGCGGGTTGTTCGAGTAGCCCGGGAACGCAGCGCTGTCCTGGGGGGACTGCGGGCCACGGAAAGAGAATGCCATGTCGGATGCGCTGCAGGTTGCTTCCTTCGCGTTCGGTTAGCCTTGAGACTCTCTCTTGCTTGTGGCAAAGTGTTGCGCGTGTAAGCGCCGCCGCAGGCGACTGGGGGAAGATCAACATACTATTGCGGAGACGTAGTAGTTCCTCTTCCTTCACGAAAGCCGGCCGCGAGCCAATGGCGGCGAGTTGTTGCGGGCTCAGTGCAGCACGCGCAGAGGCAGGTAGCAATAATGACAGTGGTGTCTCCTGCAAGCAGCCGGGCAGAGTTGAAAAGGACGTGGGTGAACAGGTAGCAGTGCCTTACACGAGACAGCCAAAGAGGAAGAGGCACGACGTCGCCCACGACTCCACGAGGCTTGGCTTAAAGCTGCAGCAACTGGATGCCGCCGCGGGCAAGGCACAGACAGGGCACGCACTCCTCTCTGGCGAGTCGATACTACGCTACGGCCACCGATTGCGATACCACCTAGCGCCTGACTTGCGACTGACTAGCCGTGGAGCCTCACTCGCGGGCAAACGACACTTCAACACGCCGTCTGCGCCCAGTAGCGAACAGCCTAGATGGCTTGATTTTCCCCTGCCCTGCATAACCGCAGCGGTTTCACATACTTCAAGGGTCGTCGAAAGTTCGGCCCTTGCGGCAAATCACCCGCCGTGCCTGTCCTCGTCGAGGTTCCGAGGCCTTGGGGGCCAGGCAACCAGACTCTCCTTGCGAGTTCGTCTTCATCTTAAAGGGGGCAACGGGGACCTTGCAAGCCTACAACAAGCACGACCTCCTTTGTTTGACCACAACAAGCTGTACCAATCTTGAGATACCCGAGCGAGTGTCTGGTCCTCGCATCCCTGCGGCCTGCACGAGGCTAGCTAGTAAGCGCCCCATGACGTGCCGAAGGGTCTTCGCTGGAACCAGCAGAGTCGTGTCTGGATCCATCTCAAGTAATCGAGATGGCGGGACCTTGGGGAGCTTGCACGACGCAGCCCAACCACGTCTTTGACTCATCTTCACAGCTCGCAAGCGGTCTTTTGGTCGTGGACTCGTGGGGGCATTCGGTTTTAGCCGCTCTGCTAGACACAAAACAGCGGTCGACGTTGCCTTCCACAGATTCGACTTTCGGAACGCCGGCTCCCAATTAAACCTTCGAAGCAATATGATCACAGACTACGAATGTATAACACGCACACGGCTAAGGACCTGCGCTTGACCGGGCTGCATGATCAGAGAGCGCACTATTTTCCGGGGCGAGAGTACTTTGCCCTTTGTAAAAACGATCGAAGCCCGAGATAACGGTGAGTACTCCAGAAGCTTCACCGCTCCTTCTGGCTTTCCTACTACTGCGCTAGTAGGTAGCCTGTAGTGATAATGGCAGTGGGGTTATTCGTGGGCGCGAAAGCTACTTTACTCCACGCGGTAAAAGCTCGCAAACCCGGAACGCAAATCAAGGGGCTGGCGGCAGTTCGTTCGTCCTATTATTACTGTTGCCTACAATGCGATGGGTAGGTGCGTCTTTTCAATTGACAGATCCTCGGGCCAGTGGTTCATGCACGCTACATGGCACATGCAGAACTTTGACGATAGCGGTCTGAAACGAGACGTTGTTGGTTCGAATGCTAAAAATGATTCGATGATGCATGTTCGCAAAGACCACAATTGCGCAACTAAATGACACGTCTTTACTAAAGTCAATATCACAGTGTGTATGCCTTCTCGTCATCTTCCTGTTCGTGAACAACGGTACTGAACCAATGGTAACGTAGTCCATCTTGATCCAGACCCACCAGCCGGGCATGATCATGTCGTGCCACGTGAATTTGCACCCAGCAGACATACCCGAACCACACAAACGATTGTTGCAGCGGTTACTTGCTGAAAAGTTCTCGAGCAACGTGTGTTGTAACATAGGTTCCTGCTTCCATTATGCTTCACCAGGTGCACAGGGTGCAGGTATCATACGATTTGGCTTTGCAAAACGATACCAACCACACGTACAGGTCATAATTATTACTTCCGAATCCATTTTGTGTACTCCAGAAACAACTTTATATATTAACGTTCGAAATAACATGCTGTTATGTACGTGTTGGAATATCACAAGTACGTCAAACTCGAAAACCTCGAAACAACCAAGTCCGTTGATGCCTGAGGCTGCTCGGCATCGCGGAATCGGCGGCCGCGCCAAAAGTGCCGATCAAGCTTTCTTCGCGACTTTGCTAGAACAACGCGATTTAAATCGAAGGTGTTCATGGATTTGTTCTAGCGACACTCCACACCAAATATTCGACTCCTTCCCGACCGAAGGCGTGTTCGAGTTTCAAGATGCCGCCTCGGGCAAAGAAGACCGGACCTACAGAGGTGCCGGCTGCCTCAGCTCCCAAGGTACAGCGCCACATGACAAAAATCTTTAACTGTACATCTGCTCAAGCTCTAGTAGGAAGCCTCGACGGCGGCTGCCACGAAGACAGCACCAACAGCAAAGCCCAGGCAAAAATCCACTGCCCAAAGTGAAGATGCGCAGACAGCGGCAGCAAACAAGCCGCATCCTGCCCAGCCGACGAAGATCCCGAGCAAAAAGCGGATTGGCGATGATATGGACTCAGTCCTGAAACCATTCTACTACAGCAAAAATCTCACAGACCCAATCAATACTGCTCGCGACAAATGGAACTTGCTCCCGGCTTTCTTGCGTGTCAAGGGTCTGGTCAAACAGCACATCGACTCATTCGACTACTTCACCAACGTCGAGCTAAAGAAGATTGTCCAAGCCAACTCTCTCGTCGTGAGCGATGCGAACCCGAGCAAGTATATCGAATTCACCGACATCCGAGTTGGGCTGCCAAACCGCATTGAGGACGACATTCACGGTCACCGTGAAAGCAATGTCACACCAAACGAATGTCGACTACGAGATATGACTTATGCTGCGCCCATTTACGTCGACTATGTCTACCCCAAATCCACTGGCAAAACTATGCGACGAGATGTTATGATCGGCAGAATGCCCATGATGTTGCGAAGTGGCAAATGTGTCTTGAACGGCAGGTCTGAGTCAGACATGGGTCTGTTGAACGAGTGCGCTGTCGACCCTGGTGGATACTTTGTTGTCCGAGGAACAGAGAAAGTCATTCTTGTCCAGGAGCAGCTGAGCAAAAACCGTGTCATCGTTGAAGAATTCAAGGGTGTCATCCAGGCATCCGTGACCAGTCACACATCCAACGTCAAGACGAAAACATATGTGGTCTGCAGCAAAAAGAACCCGCAAAAGATTGACCTACTCATGCTGAAGCACAACTCTTTCAATGAGGATATCCCTGTCGCCATTGCCTTGAGGGCTATGGGCGTGCAGTCCGACCATGAAATTCTTCTACTCTGTGCTGGCCAGGACTCCCAATATCAGGACGAATTTGCGCCCAACTTGGAATATGCGGCGCTTCTTGGTGTGCACACACAGGAACAGGCTCTGGATTACATCTACTCGAAGACCAAGGGCGACAAGTTCCCTCGTTTCGGTCGCCCCGAGAAGACACCAAAACAACAGGCCCTGGACAAGCTCGCACAAACCATCATTCCTCACGTCGAAGTGAAGAACCTCAACTTCCGGGCCAAGTCCCTTTACATCGCATTCATGGCACGACGTGTTTTGCAGGTCATGCACGACCCAAAGCTCATTGACGACAGAGATTACTTGGGTAACAAGCGTCTGGAGTTGGCAGGTCAGATGCTATCCCTGCTATTTGAAGATTTGTTCAAGGAATTCACGAGACATCTCAAGCTGAGCATGGACAAGACATTGAAGAAGCCCAATCCGACAAGAGAGTTTGATCCCAACGACCACATTCGCGCTTTCGAGTTCAGAATCACAGGTGGCTTAGAACGAGCCATTTCTACTGGTAACTGGAACCTCAAGCGTTTCCGCATGGAACGTGCCGGTGTTACTCACGTTCTCAGTCGTCTCAGTTATGTCGCCGCTCTTGGTATGATGACTCGAATCTCATCCCAGTTCGAGAAGACTCGCAAAGTTTCTGGACCTCGTGCCCTACAGCCCTCGCAATTTGGCATGTTGTGTACTTCCGACACACCCGAAGGTGAAGCTTGTGGTCTTGTCAAAAACTTGGCATTGATGACACATATCACCACTTCTGACGAGGAAGAGCCTATTCGCAAGATTGTGTTCACACTGGGCGCCGAAGATGTGACCAGCACATGCGGTCAGGAGATTTACGGAGAGGGAGCATACATCATCTTCATCAACGGCACACCATTAGCGCTCACAAGGGCGCCAAAACAGTTCTTGGTGAGCTTCCGAAAATTCAGACGCATGGGTAGGATTTCTGAATTTGTCAGCGTCCACATCAACCACCATCACAACGGTGTACACATTGCCACTGATGAAGGCCGTGTTTGCAGGCCACTCATCATTGTCGAGAAAGGCAAGTCAAAGATCACAGCCCGCTTCTTGGAATCGCTCCGCAAGGGTACCATGGACTTCGACGATGCCCTCTCGCGCGGTATTGTCGAATATTTGGATGTCAACGAGGAGAACGACTGTAATATTGCTGTCTACGAGGATCAGATCAACATGCACACCACTCACCTGGAAATAGAGCCCTTCACAGTTCTGGGAGCTGTTGCTGGTTTGATTCCCTACCCTCATCACAACCAATCGCCTCGTAATACATATCAATGTGCTATGGGTAAACAAGCCATCGGAGCCATTGCTTACAACCAACATACACGCATCGACACAATTCTTTACCTCATGCTTTACCCACAGAAGCCCTTGTGCAGTACAAGGACCATCGAACTTATCAGATATGACAAGCTTCCTGCTGGACAAAATGCCACAGTTGCTGTCATGTCCTACTCTGGCTACGATATTGAGGATGCTCTGGTCATGAACAAGGCTTCCTGTGACCGCGGCTTTGGGCGTAGGCAGGTCTATAAGAAGGTCAGCATGCCGCTCAAGTCTTACGGCAACGGTGCGTCGGACAGACTTGCAGACAGAGATCCCAACAATCCCAGGCACAGGAGAATCGGCAAAGATGGCTTGGTCGAGGTGGGCGAGAAGCTCGAGGCTGGCGACAGCTACATGCTCAAGGAGAGTCCACAAAATCAGTTCCAATCCATTCCTGCGTCGCAGCAGAAGTGGTCGCAACAGCACATGTCGTACAAGCTGCCTGATCCGTCATACGCAGACAAGGTCTTGATTTCGACCAATGAAGGCAACCAGACTCTTGTCAAGATTCTTACTCGCCAGACTCGCAGACCCGAAATTGGAGACAAGTTCTCATCGCGTCACGGCCAAAAGGGTGTCGTCGGCACACTGGTCGAGCAAGCAGACATGCCCTTCACCGACCTCGGTATCTGCCCCGACATCATCATGAACCCCCACGGTTTCCCCTCTCGTATGACGGTCGGCAAAATGATCGAGCTTCTCTCCGGCAAGGCCGGTGTGCTCTCTGGCGTTCAACAATACGGCACCTGCTTCGGCGGCAGCAAAGTCGAAGACATGGGCGAACTGCTCCTCAAGCACGGCTTCTCATACACAGGCAAAGACTACGTAACCTCCGGCATCACGGGTGAACCCCTGCAAGCCTACGTCTTCTTCGGCCCTATCTACTACCAGTCCCTAAAACACATGGTGCAAGACAAGATGCACTCGCGTTCCACGGGTCCCCGTGCCATCCTCACCCGCCAGCCCACAGAGGGTCGTTCGCGCCAGGGTGGTCTGCGTCTGGGAGAAATGGAGCGCGACTGTCTGATTGCGTACGGCGCTTCGCAGCTGCTGCTCGAGCGCCTCATGCTCAGCTCAGACGCGCACGAGGTCGACGTTTGCGAGAAGTGCGGCCTCATGGGCTACCAGGGCTGGTGCCAGAGCTGCCAAGCTAGTGGCGGCATGGTCAAGATGACCGTTCCGTACGCGGCGAAGCTGCTTGTGCAGGAGCTGATGAGTATGAACGTCAGTGCTCGTTTGAGGCTGGAGGACCAGTTCCCTAGAGAGGTTGATAAGGCTTAGGTGTCAGAGGGTGGCGGTGGTGGTAGTCTCCGACGGGCGTCTGTGCAAGACGAAAAATTGTTTTCTGGGCTGTAAGCATAGCGATTGGCGTTTTGTTTCATCTGGATGATGGCGGGTGTCTATAGTATGGGTTTGACGAGCTTACAAGTGAAAATGAAAGACGGTTCCATCGATGGCTTTTTTTGTAGTAATTGGCATTTCTGCGCACTAGAAACAACATTCTATGCAGCAAATGCACATCGTATAACCATTCGGTATCCACAAGGCGTATATATCAAAACATGCTCAATTACATCTCACTGTCCACCAAATATCTACAACTTACTCCTCAAGAAAGCACTCTCAAGCCCCGCCTCCCCATCATAAATCTGCTTCTCCAACACCCTAGTATT
>Ga0265797_10011840_pt1 | contig 10839 bp, 5 predicted proteins | sample P2T30metagenome_FD_192433 | JGI IMG/M metagenome (GOLD analysis project Ga0265797, IMG submission 192433) | Plant litter microbial communities from East Loma Ridge, Irvine, California - P2 T30 | ecosystem: Environmental > Terrestrial > Plant litter > Unclassified | place: USA: California... | reverse complement strand
CAGTTCAAGGCACTGCTGCTGCGGGACTCCCGGGACCCCGCAGTGCTGCCTGAGTCCCTGGTGCTCACCTCCCCTTCCGATATTGCGCACTTCCTTGCGGTTGCTGCTGTCGTGGCATCGCAATCGAATGGCAAGGAAGAACTGCAGAGGATTCGTGCGGAGCATCCGGCAGGAACATCCGCACTGGCGGCCTATGAGGCGTTCAGCGCGGCTAGCGCGTATCAATCCCTGCAGCGTACGCCGAAGAATGAACTGCTGTTCCAAGAAGGGCTGCCTGTCGTTGAGCTCGATGCCAAGAAAATTGCAGCCTTGGTAGAGCATGCACAGCAGGCGGTTTCCGCCATGGCTAAGCTCAATATCCCGGCATTGATTTCGAGTAAGCCCTTTTCTGAGGCGCTCGCCTCCCGGGTGTCGCACCCAACAAAACTGTCGGCGCCTGCCGGTAAAGGTGGCTTCCTCAAGACCTGCTCAATTGAGCTGCCCGGTGATTTTCACAGTGTCACTGAAGAAGACTTCGTTACGAGGGAGACCGCAACGCTGTCATGCACGGCGGGTTTTCAGAAGATGTGGGTCTTGATGCTCTCCATGGTCACGTATCACGGAGTACGCACTCGCATTGCCCAGCTGCTGGCGCAAGACGAGACGCTAGCTCAGGAGGTAGTGGCCGTGCTTAAAGGCGCCGGCGTTGAGGCAGCCGACGACTTTATCGCCGCACTGAGCCGCCCCGTATCTGGCGGTTTGTACGGTGAGCCACAAGTGTTCGCAGGAGACTTGCCAGCGACAGAGCGCTTGAGCGTCGTGGCGCCTTTTGGCATGTTCAAAGAAGTATCTCGAGCAAAATATGCAATCTCTGCAGCATATGCCGCAGAGCGCGACGGTCGCGTCGAGGAATTGGACGCACGCATTGCCGAGGCGACAAAGCTCCTGGATGAGCAATCCGCAGCCGTCGCAAGCACGAAAGCAGAAAAACAAGCAGCATTGGTCCGTAAGAAGGACCTCACTGAAGACCTGCGCAAGCTGAAAGGCGAGCGAAAAGCACTGGCGGGTCTCTTCCTGACCGTACCATCCTTCTCGCTCATGTTCGGCGGGTCGGTACCTCGCAACGTGGCAATGGACCTCGATACGTCCTTGCACACTGCCAACGTACTTGTCTCCGTGCCGTCTGTGCGCAAGCCAGTCAGCACCGTCAGCCCCAAGGTGTTTGTCACGGAAGCACTGCTGCACGCACCTCGGCTTCGGTTCTCCAAGTTGCCAGCGTACCTGGCTCCCGATGCGGTAGGTGCCCGACTTACGAAGGCTCGGCAGGCGCTGTTTCTTGATGTCATCTGTGACGTGATGGCACCCCTGCATTCGGCTCGTGAAGAGTGGGAGTCTCGTGCGAAAGAGCTTGCCGGCGAAGTGGCGCTCAGCACTCCTGCGCAAATTAGCCTGGTTGACCGTAACGACGCATACGGGCTGTTTATCAAGGGGGACTCCGACCTGAATCAGAAAGACGCGCTGACCAAACTTCGTCCGCTGGTCAAAGATATCAGCGCAGCCGTCAAGACAGCCCTCGTAAATGCATGTCCGGACATGCCAGCCACTTACGACGAGGAGCTGTTCGAGCTTGTGACCAAAACCGTACTTGTGGAGCGCAGCGTATGACCCGTATGTTCTTCTTCAAAGGCGTCAGGGCTGAACATGTCCGAGTTAGCCACGGCGTCTTTGTAGGCCTGCCCTCGCTGACCGGCTTGACCGGCTTGAACCGTCACTTCGCCATTGCACTTGCCAAGGCCTTGCGCCTGCCCGTCGACAGCCTGCAGCCGGCCGGAGCCCTGCTTGCGTTCGAGGGTTACCACCTCCATGAGGGCTACAAAAAGGGACATAAGGCAGGAAGCGCAACGTATGAAGCGTTGCCGGCAGCCTGGGCAAGCTTTACGGCACATCTGGCGTTAGAGGTTGCGCCAACGACGCCCGAAGCCGAGGAGGCCCTGAACCAGTCTCAGGTACCAGGCATCGCACAGGAGCTGCTGACCACGATGTCCTTGTGTAAAGGCAGCCTTCGAGAGGTGCCTTGGCCTGCCAACCTGGAAATGTCCAGGCGTGAGGGAGAGTCCACGCGTGCAACGGTGCTGCGCCTGCTGCCGTCCAGCAGCTTCGTTGTCAGGGATTACGGCATGCTGGTGGCGGAGATGCGCGAAGCGCAACTGCCCCTCATGGAGTGCCTGGTGGCCACCGCTCTTCCGCACGCACGACGTCCTGAAAAGTTCCGGAAATTCTTCGAGCGCGAAGAAGCTGATGACAGTCAGGCATCCCTTGCGCCGGTGATGAACGGGTACCTCAAAATTGAGGAGTCCGCGTCAGCGAACAGCGTTCGGCAAGATGCACTCGGAAACCTCACGTCGGCGACAGTGGCTTCCCCGTCATTCACCATCGTGCGCATGCAGAAAGCAGCATCCGTCCGCGTGGCCGTCCGCGACCTGGGTGACCTGGACCGAGCATTTTGGCGTGAGCGCAAAGAGCCCTTCGGCTACTTCGCATCGGCAACCTAATACATTCTCTGACCACAATTCAATCTGAAAGCAACCACTCATGAAAACGCCTTCCGTACTCGCATTTGCTCGTTCCATCAACCCGGGCCACTTCCTAATGTTCAGCGCGCCGGCAGTAGGCTCTGACGCCCTCACCCCGCTGTCCGTACGTGAAGAGCCACTCCGCGGTCTCAATGCCACGGCAAAAAGCAAAGAGGAAGAAAAGTCGAGCGCCATACTGCAGGTTGTTGAGTCGGCGGAGCTGACCGCGGGCCATCCGGTGCTCTCTCTGGTTGGAAAAATTCTTGTGCGTGCTGGTACGGCCGAGCCGCACTCCTGCAACGAACGTGAGTTCAGCAGCCTGCATCAGAGCATCGTAGGCGAGGCAAAAGCCAACGGTTCATTCTCCGAGCTCGCGCGCCGCTATGCGCTGACCATCGCATTTGGTGCCTGGGCCTGGCGTAACGCGCTGGAAGCCGAGTCGCTGACGGTCTTCGTGAACTGGAATTCGCAAGGCAACAAGCATTCTCTGCAGTTCACCGACGTACTGCCGGCCGCCGACAATGTGTTCGACTACAACGCACCAGAATATGCGGCGCATAAAGCTGCTCTGGAAGAACTCAGTGCAGCCATCGAGACTGCTCTGACCAATGATGATGCTCGGGGCATCAACTTCCAGGTCCGCGCAGACATCACGATGGGCGTTGGCGCCCGCGTGTACCCGAGCCAGGAGTGGGCCTCGGCAGAAGCACAGCGCAAATCGAAAGAGCGCTGGCCGGGCGGCGAAGGTGTGACGCGCATCCTGGCGAAAGTCAAAACGCCTGAAGGCTACACCCAAGCCATCATCAACGACCGCAAAGTTGGCAATGCGCTGCGCGTTATTGATACCTGGTACCCAGGCGCGACGCCGGACGCCCCGATTGCGGTAGAGCCGTACGGCGGGAATTCGCATCAGAGTATCGCTTTCCGCACAAAGAGCGGCGACTCGATGTTCGGCATCGTCAGCCAGCTGGCAGCGGGAAAAGCGGCTATTTCGCAAGAGCAGCGTATGTTCTACCTGGCAACGTGTATCCGCGGCGGTGTGTTCGCTGGCGAAGGAAAGGGCGAGTAATCAACTATGAATTTCGTCGAATATACCGCCCAAGGCGAGGATGGCCTTGAGCTGATTACCGAGGTCGCCCGCCATGTGCATGCGTTCAATCGCGAGCACGATAACGCTCTCGGTATCGACTTCCCAGCCTGGGAGGTCGGTACGAGCCTCAACGTCGCACAGCGCATTCGAGTCTTTGGCGACAAAGACGCGCTGTCGAAATTCATCGCTCAGCCACGTGGCTTGCGACTGCTCGGGCTGGGGACAATCGCGCGAACTGCTCTTGCCGAAGCGCCGGCAGGCGTGCCGATGGCTGCAGTGGTGCGCGACAATGCTGCAAACAAGACGAAGCCATCGCATGCGCGCCGCCGAGAAGCTCGAGGCTGCGCTGCGTTCGCAGGCGTGCATGCCAAGCCCGGGTTCGCCTTGACGTTTGCCAGTCAAACGACCAAGCAGGACTTTCAGCTGAAGATGCGCAAGAAGTCCGTCGACGGGACTCCGCCTCGATTCAACAGCTACGGGCTGTGCGTTGAGGGTGGCCTTCCGCAATTTTGAATAAGAAGGGCCGGTAGCGGAAACTACCGAGCCCTTCAATACTCAGTAAGCAAAAGTGGTTGCGGAGACTGGTTCGAGTTTGTAGTAGTCAAGACAGGCCGCAAACACCCGGGCCCCGGCCGCGTAGTGCCGTTTCGAGTATCCAGGACCGCGGGGTGATGAAGCACCATCTAACGGCCGCGCAGGCTGTTTCGAAGCAAAATTCATAGTTTTTGAAGGGTATCGTACGCTTACAGCCGAGTAGGCTGTTTCGTGTTGCTCTGCGTCGAGTTGGCTACCTTGAGTACAGTTACGGCCGCATAGGCTGTTTCGTAATAAGACTGCTATAGGGACCTGGCCCGTGCAGTACTCGGCCGTATAGGCTGTTTTAGAAATGAGCTGCAGGCCCAGTCGGTCGCAGACATTGTTCGGCCGCGTAGGCTGTTTCGCAATTGAGCGCACGCGAGACAAGCTTCGTTTGATACTTTACGGCCGCGTAGGCCGTTTCGGAGGGGCAGGAGCGCGAGTCACGTCCGCCTTGGATGCTACCGGCCGAGTAGGCCGTTTCGCGATTAGCTCGCGGACGTCCCGCTTGCTTGCAGTATTCCGGCCGAGTAGGCTGTTAGTCGTCGTTTTATTGCACAGCAGTGCCAAACCGCTTATGCTTTACTCCATAAATCCTAGCAGCGGGCTCCAGGTCAACTCTTTGAAAGACGCGTTCCCTGCTTCGATGCGCAAAGCGGCTCCCAGGATGTGTCGGTCTTCCACCGCCAGTCGTTGGGCTTGCTCCTGGATATCAGCGATGAGCGCGTGCGCACCGGCAACCTTGGACTGCTCTGCGGTCAAGCATCGAACGTATTCTTTCGACACATCATCGTAAAAGTCGACGTGCGACTCACGCGGGATGAACAAGGCTTGCGCCTCTTTCTGACCACGGAACGGCACAGCGGATGCATGGACCGCGTTCCAAGGCGCCAAGGTGTGCAGGTACCAGCCGAGCGATGCCGGCAGGCCGGACGCCGAGTCCCACTTCGTCGACGAGCTCAAGTGCATGCCTTGAATGGCGTGCTCGAGGTAGCCGATACGGTTCGTTTTGTAATCCGCCGGCGCCACCAGACAAGCCTGTGCGTCGAAAGCCGCTTTCCACTGGGCGATGGGCAGCGTGTCGCGAGCAAACAAGAGCGGACCGGGCGTGCGTCGCGCGCTCGAAGACGAAGCTGCAGCACCCATTACGGTGGTTTGCCAGGTTTTGACCATCTGAGGCTCATCGGCGGTGACACGGAGGTTACCATGGTCCTCAATGCCCGGGCGGCCCCATGCCGGCGCCTTCGGGTTGTCCAGCGCACGAAGCGGGCTGGACAGGATGAATACGTTAGGCGCTGAAGTAGTCAGCGCTTCTTTTCGATGCCGGCGCACTCGTCCAATAGCCTGCACTTCTCCTCGAACCGACCGAGGTTCTAGAATGGCCCAATCGAAGTCAAAGTCACGACCAGTCTCGATGAGCGTGGTCGTGCACACCAGCACCAGCACATCAGACGACGTGCTCGAATCCAACGCCTTTCGCAGCGCCGGCGTGGCTAGGAACTCTGCAGGCTTCTTGCGCGCGCACAGTTGCTGAAGCGTAGCGTCAAGCACGCCAAGGTAGTTGCGAGGGTATTTCGAGTGATATGCGACGAACCGGATGTCGACCTTACCGCCCTCGGAATTGGCCAGGTGCTCTGCCATGCGCCATGCGGTCTTCGCGGTGTTGAAGCGAACGAAGCCTACGCTCACGCGCTTCCCGGTTGCAGGGTCTACGACATGGTGATTCGCATGCAGCTGGCGCGCGGCTTCTTCAATCTCAACAAAAGCTCCTTGGCTCGACTTTGCGTTAAGCGGGTAAAGCTCGACCAGACGGCGCTGACCAGCAACAGCAACGGCAGCGTACGCGTTGCATACCGCGGCGGTAAAGTCCGCCCACTTGGCTTGCATCGTATCGACCGAGGGCGTACCCAGCACCATCGGCGAGCACGAGTTGGCAGCATAGACCACGCCAAACTGGAGTGGCTTGGCTTTCAACTGGCAGTGCACCTGCAGGCCGGCTTGCCAGGAAGACAGTAGCCCCGACTGGACTGCCGGGCCCATCGTGGCCGACATCACAACCACATTCCGGCCGTACATGCCGGCTACAAAAGCGAGCTTGCCGATAGTCTGCAGGTCGGCAGCGCTGTACGCGTCGATTTCGTCCAAGAGCAAATCCGAGCTGGCCTGGCGCAAGAACAGTTTGGCGTCGCCCCCTCGGAGCATCGTCACCGCGGAAACCAAGTGGTCAACGGTACAGGCGACCACGGGCGCTGAGAGCATCGCCAGAGATTGCGTATTCCAGTACTCCTGGGCCTCCGCCTCAGAGCAGATACCTTGGAGCCAAGCCAGGTCCGCTTCAGAGTGGCGCACGGCCATCTCCAGATGCTGACCATCCGCAGACGCCGACCCGAAACGATGCGCCGCTGCGGCGCCTTGCTGCATCGCACGTGCTTTATCATCTAGGCCTAATGTGTGCGCCTGGCCGACAGCCACCGCCACGTCATTGGCCGGAATGCGCACGTCCTGCAGCATCGCTTGTGCTGACTGCCACGTAAGCGAACGCAGCCCTAGGCCCAGCGTAAAACGCATCTGGCCGCCGGAGAGCGCATGCATTGCTCGCACTCCGCCCAACGTCTTGCCCGCGCCGGTTTCAGCGATGATACATGCGAACACGGGCCCAGCCTCCCGAGCGACCGAGCAAGCTGCCTCAAGGTCTTGCTGCCACCGGAAATCTGCTGGCAAGCCGGTTTTGAGAACCAGTGAATCGGAGGGCAGCGCCGTGGTTCGCTGGTCTTGCGGAACCATCGCCAGGCTGGTCATCTGACCGCAAAGCCCTGCGACGCGTGTAAGGTGCTTCGACAGCGTGTCGCCAGCGTGCGTGTCATCGAACAGATTCGCATGCGCAGGAGCGGCTTCGGAGAACGCTTTTTTCAGCGTCGCGCCTTTTTCTGCCTGGATAGAGCCGATGTGGTCACTCAGCACCAGAGCCGGCCGGAGCATGTGTGCGGAGAGCTGAACCCAAAATTGCGGAGGGATGTCGACCGGACCAGCTTCATAAATGTCTTCTCGGGCAAGCAATGCCTCACGAGCCGCAGCAGCTACGTCCAGGCACCATTGCGCGTTTTGCCATGGCTTTTCGCCCGGGTGCGGCTGCAAGCATTCTTCCAGTGACGCGACATAGTACGTGTTGTCCGCCGGCGGACGGTTCGTATGCTCGCTGACGTTGATGTGCTGAGAATCGTGGGAGCTGCTCGGCAGGCGGTGATGCGTAAGCACTAACCACAGCATGGTCGCGAAACCAGGAGCTCGGTTGAGCATCTCGAACAACTCGCTCTTTTGCAAAAACGGGCTATCCGGCGCTACCAACCCTGCTTGGCACTTCGCGAGCCAGATGCTCTGCTCTGGCACCAGGGCCTCTTCCGTGGCACAGCTAGCGGCGTAGGCGGGGAACTCCGCTAACGTGGTAAGCCATTCGACGTCGGAGGTTGCGGCGGCAGCAAGGCTTTCTGCAACGAGGATGAACGACAGCAACTCGTGCCGCAGGCTCTCCGCGCCGTTCTTACGCTTCAGTTTTGCTTGGAAGGCGACAGAACTCTTCCCGAGGTCGTGCATCAGTCCCGCTATGCGAACCAGTGCGCTGGCATACCGCTCCAGTGCAGACTTTTTAGCAAGTGCCTCGACCGCCCACGGGGCGGTGATTGGCTGAACGGAAGCGAGTGCGAGCTGAGCGGCCGCCGGTGCAGTGGCGTTGCTCTCGAGAAATTGGCTGGTCATGCACAGCTATAGGAGAACGGTACCCCTATAGCTGATGCATTTAGCCTTTATTGACTCTAAATACCACCATTAGCCAACCCTACACTTGGCTGGCTAATTCCCCCGAATTCGAGGGAATTAGAACTCTGCAAACGGCCTATGCGGCCGTATCCTTTGCCGGAGTGCTAACTGCGCTCGCCCTACCTTGCGAAACAGCCTACTCGGCCGTGAACATTGCGAACGACCCTGTCGCGGCCATATGCTGCGAAACGGCCTACTCGGCCGAAAATTCCCCGGTCGACAGAAAAGGATTGCTGTCATACTGCGAAACGGCCTATGCGGCCGATAATCACGCGGTAGAGCAAGATACAGATACTGTTCACCTCGAAACAGCCTATGCGGCCGCCGGCTTGAATGCCCTAGCGTTTAGAAGCCCGCCAACCTGCGAAACGGCCTATGCGGCCGTGAACCCTACATGAACAACGAGTCTGCCCGAAACTTCGAAACGGCCTATGCGGCCGTGTACTTAGGAAGCCGCCGCCCGTAAGCCCGGTCCTACTCCGAAACGGCCTAAGCGGCCGTGAACTGTCTATGGCGTGCTGGCGCCAACGCAGGCTACCTCGAAACGGCCTACACGGCCGAGACCGTCAAGGGTCCGTCTACTCGCCCTGCTTGCGAAACGACCTATGCGGCCGTGAGCTTTGCCGGAGAGCTGTTTGGTGACGCGATGAACTTCGAAACGGCCTATGCGGCCGTGAACTCGAGCACGAGGAGACTTTTTGCAGCGAGACCTTTTCGAAACAGCCTATCCGGCCGTGAACACGAGCTGGCCGCCGCGGCCAGGGAGCGCGCGCTTCGAAACGACCTACGCGGCCGATTGAGCGCAACGAAGCTCAGTGGTGTAGCAGCAAGATTTATCCACTATGTATCTAATTTCTCACCAAACAAAACCGGGGCACGAGGCCCCGGTCGGAATGAATTATTGCATCTTGAGCTCAGTCTTGCCGCCCAAGTACGGCTGCAGCACCTCTGGAATACGAATGCTTCCGTCTTCGTTTTGATAGTTTTCGAGAACAGCGACCAAGGTACGGCCTACTGCCAGGCCAGAACCGTTGATAGTGTGCACGAGCTCCGCACCACCGCCCTTCTTCGGACGGTACCGCGCTTTCAGCCGGCGTGCCTGGAAGTCTTCGAAGTTCGAGCACGAGGAAATCTCACGGAACTTGCCTTGACCTGGCAGCCAAACCTCCAGGTCATACGTCTTGGCAGCCGAGAAGCCCATGTCGCCGGCACACAGCGACATCACGCGATACGGCAGGCCCAGGGCTTGCAGCACTGCTTCGGCTTCACCGGTCAGTTCTTCCAGAGCTTCGTACGAACGTTCTGGCCGAACGATACGAACCAGCTCAACCTTGTCGAACTGATGCTGACGAATCATGCCTTTAGTATCACGACCCGCGGCTCCCGCCTCCGACCGGAAACACGGCGTGTGACAGACCATTTTCTGGTCAGCGTCGAGATTGTCGTAAATGACGTCGCGTGCGAGATTGGTGACAGGCACCTCTGCGGTTGGAATCATATACAGCTCAGTGTCGCCATGCGGCACGGTGAACAGGTCTGCCTTGAACTTTGGCAGCTGGCCGGTGCCGCGCATCGACGCTTCGTTGACCAGGTACGGCACGTAGACTTCTTCATAGCCGTGCTTCTCGTCATGCAGGTCAAGCATGAACTGCGTTAGTGCTCGGTGCAATTTGGCCATCGGGCCCTTCAGCACGGTGAATCGCGAGCCGGCCAGCTTGGCGCCAGCCTCGAAATCCAGACCGAGCTTCTCGCCCAGGGCGACGTGGTCTTTAGGCTCGAAGGCGAAGGTGGTCGGTTCGCCGAAGCGTCGTACCTCGACGTTACCCTCCTCGCCGGCGCCTTCCGGTACCGATTGGTGAGGGAGATTCGGCAGTGCTTCGAGCATCGTTTCGAGGGCTTTTGTAGCCTCGTCGAACAGTGCATCGGCTTGTTGGACCTTAACCGGCAGTTCTGCAGCTTCCGCCATCAGCTCTGCCGCGTCTGTTCCCGCTTTCTTGGCTTTGCCGATGAGCGATGCGAGCTCGTTGCGGCGGGCACGAAGCGTTTCAGCATCGAGCTGTGCTTGTTTGCGGCGCGCTTCCCACTTGGCGAACTCGTCGGCCGGGAAGGTTACCCCACGTCGAGCCAATGCGGCTTGAACGAATTGAGGGTCTTTACGAAGGAGCTGAGCGTTTAGCATATTGAAAAATCTCTTTTTAACTGTCAACCAGGTCGAGTGCGTCCTGACCTTGTCTTCTATTGTTTGCGTGGACTCGCTGGGATATGTCCTGTCACATATAGCCACGCGGCACTGCCTTACATCATACCTTGCATTGCAAGCCGGAGCTTCAGCTACTACAGAGCTGCAGTTTGCGGCCCAAAAAAGAAATGCCCGGCATCTGCCGGGCAAGGTTCCTAGTTATGCTAGGGTTCCTCTCTGCAATTTGGATTAAGCGCCTGTCTTGTTCTAAGATGCGAGGCCATGTACCTTGCGACAGGCTTCCTCGTTGCGCCGCCGGCGCTCCTGCTCCTCGCGTGGCTTGGCCTCAAACCGACGTCGGATTTCATCCAAGGTATGCAGCCGGCGCATCATGTCGACGTCGAAGCGATAGAGCTGTCCGCGTTCGCGCAGTGCTATGTCTCGCCACGTAACGACGCCAGGTGCATTTGCTTTCACATACTCCAATGCCTCCTGGCAGACGTCCGTACCAGCAATTGGCTGCAACATCTCGAGCATCGCCTTACATTCTTCTCCCTCGGCATACAACTGATGCCTCTTGCGCTGGCCACCAAGCAGGGTCACACTCGCACCCAAGAGAACAATGAGCA
>Ga0265797_10011839_pt1 | contig 10840 bp, 12 predicted proteins | sample P2T30metagenome_FD_192433 | JGI IMG/M metagenome (GOLD analysis project Ga0265797, IMG submission 192433) | Plant litter microbial communities from East Loma Ridge, Irvine, California - P2 T30 | ecosystem: Environmental > Terrestrial > Plant litter > Unclassified | place: USA: California... | reverse complement strand
TACCTTTTATCAAAAAGTACATCCAATATGCTAAACGCGAGAAACCAATCCTTACCAAGGGTGCAGCCGATCACATCGTAGCAACCTACTCTGCACTGCGGAACGACGAGCTAGATGCTGGTACCCGCCGCACTTCACCTATCACAGCGCGTACTCTCGAAACACTCATTCGTCTTTCCACTGCACACGCAAAAGCTCGTCTGTCGAAGCGAGTAGAGCAGAAGGATGCAGAGGTCGCTGAACAAATTCTCCGTTTCGCGCTGTTCAAGGAAGTTGTCGAGGACGACCGCCGCAAGCGAAGACGAACAGTCCGTGATCCAGATGCCATGTCCACAGACGGAGAGTCATCCGGTGATGATGACGAAGACGGTGACGAGCAAGAGGCCACACAATCTCGCCGCACCGGTGGGCCATCTACCCGTAACACGCGTACGGGCACTACACGCACCCCCGCAGCCGAAGAGGACGGTGGAGAAGACGAGAACGAAGACCTTTACAACGTTACGCCGAAGACTCAGCGCACAACCAATCGTACACAGTCGTCCCGCGCTGGCGTATCATCACAAGTCAGCGCCGCATCTTCACACCCCGAGTCCCAGCTACCAGCCACACAAACCGAATCGCAAGAATCCCAGGACATCACGCCGGCACGTCTACAAGTGTTCCAAACAGCGCTTGGTCAACTTATCGATGGGCCACTATTTGCGAACGATGCTGCAGATGTGGAACCTCTGGTTGCTGCTGTAAATGCTAGACTTGGTGGTGGTAACGGGCGCGAAGCATTTGAGGAAGCTGAGGCAGAGAAGGCACTTGAAGCGCTCAGCGAGAGGAACAAGATCATGTACTCTGGAGGTATCGTATACAAGATCTAGAGAGCTAGACATAGGTATGGATACATGATCCAATGTGGATATGAAGCGATGATCATCGATTTAGCTGTTACGCAGTAGACATGGCGTTATTTTGGTTATGGAGACAAACGTGCGAGCGTAATTCAACGATGTTTTGCTACGACGACAAGCACATGTAGGCGGAAATACCCAAGCTCACAATGTTTACAAAGACGACCAGCGCAATGGAAGTAGATTTGTTTTCATTCATTTGTTGGTCATGACATCATCTCTTTATAAAGGTATCACTCAACACTCCCTGTCCATTCTATACAGGAGAGTCCTGCTTAGCGAATTGCCTCGCCAACGCCTCAATGCTGTCCGCGATCCTCTTGAATTCATCCTTCTGCTCTCCGGCAAGGTCACCACCATCCATGGCAGCATCGTCGTCCTGGTTGCCCCATTGGATCTCCATTGTGTTGAAGTCAACCTTGGTGTCTAGGCCGTATACGTCCTTGCTTGGGTGCGAAGGGAAGCCGCGTAGTGTGGAGATGAGAGACATGAGCTCCTTAACATCGTCTCTGCCAAGGGTATTAGTAACGACAGAATGAACTAGAGGCGACTGTGTGAAACGTACTGTGGTACATCGCCCTTCTTTTCTGATGACTTGGAGTTACCGTTGTAGTTGGACATGCGAATGCTAGCTGGGCGGTTGGGCTCGCCGATAACCTCGATCATGTGTGTTGGTGCGCCTGTACGTCTCGTAAGTGAGAGACTACATATGTTAAACCGAAGAACTCACCATTGAAAGGCTTGCTAAGAACGATCTGGAACTCTCCAGACGGCGGGGGTGCGACCATGCGAGGCATCTTGATATGTAGTCTGTGTGGATTGGTTTGGAAAGTAGCAAGAGGTCCGAAGTTTTTGAGTTACAAAGTGTGTAAACTGTGAAGTATTTCAGCTGAAAGGTGTGTAGGTAGAACTTCAGGCGGGGTATGTGCTGAGAGGTCGTTTTGTAGCTGGTGGTAGCATAGACCATATGCCATCATCGCATGCAGGTACCCACACTAGTGTTGCTGTTGATGTCATGATGAATCAATCGCGGCTACCGATGTGGATCGCGAAAGTTTCCCATCTCTTCTCCACCTCCTGTCGATGAACTATCTGAATGTCGATGCGATGGGAACGATGGTGGTCAGAATTTGCGGTTGATTTTGCTAGAGATCGTGTACAACGCGTTGTCGCTTGACGCATGAACACGGGGAATGACATCACCTCCTCTACTCATGCTATGTTTATTTCTGCCTCGAATTGATCTCGCAGAATACTATTAGGGCATTTCCATCTACGACGATGTTGTTCGTGTTCTTACAAAAAAGAAAATTGGAATGACGGCTGACGAATGATGGAGTGGCTAATTCCCTCAGTACCCATTCACGCTTGCTACACAGACAAAAGCATCATCAACCTTGAGTGAATGTGTCCTGCTATATCAATGAAAGCCATCTTCTCTTTGTTGATCAAGAGTCACTTGGCGCTATCTGGCGAATGATAGAACGCTAAAACAAACTCCGTTGGGTATACATAACTTGAACTCATACCACACTCGTCCTGACTGTAGCAACGACGTGCGATGCGCCACCATTTAACTCCCTTCATGTGCTCTTCAGTTTACCATTCGTCTCCCGAGCATCCTGTGGAACTGTTGCTTGAGCCTCATTGCCCTCAACCTTCCCTGGCTTCGCGAATGCTGCACCTAGCAGATGTATTGGGTTGTTCATTCTCGTCGTCATGACATACAGCAAAGTTAGCCCTGTTATGACAACTTCGTCTCTTAAGCTCTCTGAAACCTCCTCTTCTGTCTTTTCAAAGTAGAATTTTCCGACTTGTTTCAATGCCCACCAATTCACACTGAGCTTTGCGATAGGCTCCTGAGTAGCTGAGTTGATGCATACGTAGTCCCAGACCTTCAGGGTACTGTTGGCTATCCAGGATACTGGTGTGCCACCAAGCGCGTGCGAGAGGTAGTTGTATTCGGTTTTCCAACGCTTCAATGGTTTCAGGATTATTTCCCGGCCGTGAACTATACAGTCTCCGCTGATCGAGAAACTGTGAATGGTGCCTTTGGCGATGTTCGTGTGATCTGTTGCACGCTCAAAGCGCAATTGAGGCTTTGCAGGACGGAAATGTTGTATGTAGAGCGGCGTGAGCTCTCCACCAGCGCCCCTAGAAGCGACTATGTTGCGAAATTTTGACCAGGCAAAGTCCACTTGAAGGGTGAGGCCATGAGATGAAAGAGGCATGGTAGGCTTGTCAGATTCTTCTGATGCTGTTTCCGGTACTACGGGCATGTCGGCGGAGGCTTCAGAGCTCGTAGACACAACGTGTTGGGCTGGGATAAACGCAGTAGTAGCAGTAGACATGATGTGTGTGAGTTTTGGTTACCCAGAATGGGTGCTGGTGCAGACCGTATAAGTACATCTGTTTATTTGGCATTATGTTGAAAATATTCGGCCGTATGCCTTGCTCAGCCCCGCTCATTGCCTGGGACGCCTTACGTGAGGTTCATATGCACCTCTTTATCTCCTATTATGGAATAGTGCTCATCAGCACACAGGAACAACATACTCTGCAGCACAACTGTAATACCGATAATGGTAAGTCAACTGGCGAAGTGAGAGTCAGCTAAGACGGCAAAGAGAGCAAAAGGCTGACACGAGCGGCTGGAAGCCTTTGAACAGTTGGAGGGAGGATGAGGTAGAGCTGAACGTGGGCCCACTTAAGCGATACCGGTATGTCGTCATAGCTTCTGAGATTACGGCTACCACTCCGGCCACCATTCGAGCTGCTCTCACATGCACTTTCTTTCGACAGCATCGGCAACCACGCGCTCCTGACGATGAGGGCAATATTTGGTCGTAGGGAGACATGAAAAATTACATAGTTTCCGAAGGTCCTATTCGTCACACCAGACACACGGCTTGTGCAGCAGCATGATCGAGTAGCTGCGGGACACACTATGCGAAACATATCTAAGAACAAACCCAATCGAGTGCTAAAGAGTGTATACGATCTTCTCGCAAGTATCATATCGACTTTGGTGGGATTGACGCAATTGGAAAAGCGTCCTACACTGACAGCACAGCAAAACAGTGCTCCATCCAGATGTTGAACCGCGTCACTTCCCCGCGTGGGGACTATGTTTAAGGGGTTTCGTCAGGATAATAAGTCAGCGGAATTTTATCCACCAACGGCTTCAGACAGCCGTCTCGAGAGTGGCTGGGTGCTATCGCTACGCTGTTTGGACAACTCGGCAATACGGCAATAGATGCTTCGCAGTACGAACCACAATCCGCCACTGCCCAACTACACCAGACAGTCCTGGTATCACAGATCACTTGCTGATGTTCGAGCACTTGGCTGTACCTTCGTGTACATTGGGCCACTATCTGCGTTGAGCGATCACGACCCGCCCGATGTGTACTATGGTGGCCAATAGACACAGGTACTGCCGGCCTCTGCCAACAGGTTTGAGTGCTTCTTCTGGCTGGGCTTATCGCGCGTTCTGAAGAAAACGACAACACCAGGCGACGCTCACAATCTCTCACAGCCGCGATAGGTTACGAATACCGCTTACGCCCGAGCGGACGCGTCTCCAAGCCTTGTGTCGATCAAAATGCCACAGCTTCAGGACAGGGATCTACAGGGAGGCTCTTCACCTGGCTTGAGGCATTGCACATCATCACTACTGGATGTCGCTTCATCGCCAAGCGGGGGTTTTTCTGGATTTAGCGCGGCGGACTTGGCGGACTTGGCAGAGAAACCTTTCAGGGCCACCAATTTCTCCCAGAGTCGAGAAGCCATGTTAACGTTGTCTTGTTGAGACGCTTGCCGAGCCGCAGTCCACACAAACGGACAAACGGACAAAAGAACCTGTGCTATTCAGTGTTCCTCATTTACGCTTATCACGGCACGCAAGGTCAGCCTGTCACAACACTGTCTTCATGTCTCAACCTAGATTGTCTCCTCTATGTCCACAGGTGTAACACAGGGTTGAATTGAGCCTTAAGGCGGAAAGTCCCACAAGCCGTGTTCGAAGCTAGCGCTACAGCTGACCTTGGCTCCACCCGCGATAGTCAATTCACCGCTTGGCTTCGGTTGTAAGCCTCCTAATGGCGGGAGTGGCTGCTAAGCCAAGAATGTCCTGGCGGCTGCTGTTTCAAGTCAACTAAGTGCATTGTGTCCGTGACGCGTGTAAGGATATGAAGTAATAAGGCGTGGCACCCAAGAACTTGGAAATCGAGGCTGGCATTCGCGACCATCACTGCGCTCACTATTCTCTCCGAGCCAGTCCCGGAAATCCCTCATTCTCCATAACTTTTGTACTTGCTTATATCGGTTTAATCGACTTGTAAATACAGCTGGTCTGCCTTTTACAGTTCCTTGCTCTCGCTGGTCGTCTTCGTTCTTCTTTATTCCTCCCTTTTCTTAACCTTGTTGGCTGTTCCTTCGGCGCATGCATCCTTGTTAAACATCTCCTTCCGTCTTTTCCGTACTCCGGGTATCTGGAATTTCCACGATGCCTACTCTCGATGTTAGCGAGCTCAACATTGTCGTTGCCATTCTGGGTACCTTCATCATCTGCTATGGCTTCCTTTCAGTCAAGATCAAGCAAGTCTGGTACTTGGGTGAAGCATGTAAGTAACCAGTCTTTGACAGCTCGAGAAACCCTCACTGATTCTTTGCAGTGCCTGCGGTTCTGGTCGGTATCATCCTAGGGCCGATAGCTGCTAGATTCCTGGACGCCGAGAAATGGGGTTCTGCTGCAGAGGGTCAGCAGGAGGCCATCACGCTGGTAAGCAAAAATGATGCAAAGCTTGAGATTGAACCTTGCTGAGCATACTGAAGGGCATGTGCCGCATCGTGATCGGCGTGCAGCTCGTCATTGCCGGATTCCAACTTCCTGCCAAGTATCAGCAAGGTCGCTGGAAAGAGATGACCATCCTCCTACTGCCCGTCATGACAATCATGTGGATCTGCACAAGCTTGTGCATCCTGGTTACCATTCCGAAGCTTTCGTTCTTGGCTGCGCTGGTAATTGGATCGTGCGTCACCTGCACAGATCCTATCTTGTCACAAGCTGTAGCCAAAGGTCCTTTTGCCGACAAATTTGTCCCTCGTGCACTACGCGAGATCATTTCATCGGAAGCTGGAGCCAACGATGGGTTCGGGTTTCCATTCCTACTTCTGGCCACATACCTCATACGCCATGCTGACCTCGAAGGTCTGGAGTTGAAGCCAGGCGTGGAAGGCGTGAAAGAGATCGCCCACCGCGCGGTTGGCTTGCTCTCCAAGCGTAGCGAGGAAGGAGTTGGCCGTCTCGGTGGCGGTGTTCCAATGGCAATGGAGCAATGGATCGTCGAAGGTTGGTTGTACATCATCCTTATGTCGGTTGCGATCGGGGCGCTGGTGGGTGTTGGCAGCATGTTTGCCATCAAGTTCTCTCTCCGCAAGAAGTGGATCGACTCCGAGAGTCTCCTGCTGTGGCCCATGGCAGTGGGACTGTTTCTCATCGGTATCTGCGGTGCGCTCGGTACAGACGATCTCCTCGCTTGCTTCGTTGCTGGTAATGCAATGAACTGGAACGGCATCTACCTGGAAGAAACAGAGAAGCGCCACGACGAAGTCAACAGCTGCTTCGATGTCATCCTCAACTTTGGCGGCTTCATGTATATTGGAACCATCATCCCCTGGGCTGAATTCCAGCTGCCAGAGGTCACTGGCATCAGTGTTGGAAGACTCATGATCCTTGGGTTCCTTATACTTGCATTTCGCAGAATTCCTGCAATCTTCATGGTGTACAAGGTTATGCCCGCATGTGTTAAAGATTGGAAGGAAGCGTTATTCATGGGATACTTCGGACCCATTGGTAAGTAAATTCTTGCATCTCCATAGCATGCGTGAAGCTAACGTATTTCAGGTATCGGAGCTGTCTTCTACGTCGAGCACACCCGCCATCTTTTCCCTAAGCCTGGCGAAGCTTCGACCGAAGAGGAAGAGAACTTGGTCGCCGCGATGATTCCGGTCGTCTACTTTCTTGTAATCTTCTCGATCGTCGTCCATGGCTTGTCCATCCCTGCTCTCGATGCTTTCTATCGCTACAAGAAGATTCCACCGATCGAGGAAGCTGAACCTGCAGAGATCCGCGTACTATCTGTCCACGAACCACTTCCCAACAACACAAGAGTGGACGCCAAGCGCAACTCAGTCTACCAGCACAACCGCTTCTCTCGTCCAGTGTCTATGGGTCCTGGCCCGGAATTGTACAGGTGGAACAACCAGGCTAGAGATAGTGACGCTACGTTCAGATCGAACTCTCAGACCGAGGCTGTCAATTACGCCCAGAAGCTACAGGCAATTCGGTTTGCAGAGGACTATGCTCATGAGAAGGCCAACCTGCGCCAGTAGAAAGGTACAAGATTGAGGGTTTTCACAGGTTACCCGCTAGAGTATTGCTCAGCAACACACGTGGTGGACAGCTTTCCGAGAGGACTACTGAGAGATCGGTACGCGTTAAAGTAAAACGGAAGCTGTACACAACATGGAGGAGCACACATCGGACAAGGGTATTGAAGGGTTCACTCATCTTTGGATATGTATCATGCATATCGCTCGCTCTCTATCGTATATCTTGCTTTAGTCTCTCGTTTAAATGTGCAATATAGACCAACGTTGAGCTTCACGTATCTGTCTTCACTACCGCAGTCACATCTACCTCCGCATCATTTGTGAGTGTGGTCTACTGGCCACTCGGCTCTCCTTCTCTCTAATCATATCGAGCAGGGACCCTAGTGAACGCCGATCAACTTGAGACTCAATTCCCCAGAATCTGACATCCATTCCCCCTGTCGTTCATTGCCCAATCCAAAACATGCCAAGTGCGCCGCGGAGAGATCGCCAAGGCTGTCGTTGCCGTCTTACCCGGGCCCGTGCCGACCGTTCCGCTGTCCCTGTCACCTCCATCCCCTTAACGCTCGCGGCCCTCGAAAAGCATCTTCATGCTCGTCGTGTGTCAGGATTGTGATCTCAAACGCTTAGGAGACTCACTCTTCGTACGCGATGTAAGGAGAATCTGTCGGATCGAGTTTGTGTGTATAAGCTGGAACGGGTTTAGCGTGCGCTATGACTCCTGGGTTCCGCTCCGCCATGGGTATACAGTGGACGTGCACTGGAGAAACGTTCACGGAAGGGTCACCGGGTCCATTGAGGATGATCAGGAAGAGGTCAGTATGAGATTGATATATCTCCTCTTCATATTCCACCTTTATTAGGATATCATTTCCAATCTGCAGAGCATGCTGTTGTCATACTTCTACAGCCAATGGCATCTGCTGACGGTGCTTACCGTATTGACCCTCGCTTCATCGTCGCTTGCTTTGCCAGCGTCATTTCAAACTTTTGGTTACTTTTGGTGTACTTTTGGTGGAGCACCAACATTCTGTCGCTTGTAAGATGTAGGCTTTATGACGAGTGTCCAACTCCCGGTTTGCTCAGCTCTTGATATTGCGAGAAATTTCCATTTGGCATCACCTAAAATGCCGCCAATCTAGGGAGTCATCGTTGATCTCTCAACCTTAGGAAAAATGTAATGGCCTCGGATGCCCATCCAACATATCGTCTCTCCTCCTTTGGCAAGAAACGTGATGTACTCAGTGTTCTTCGTGACTCTCACAGGCAAGTCGCAAAAACAGGAAAGAATGCATTCAATCTCCCTAGCAACGTAAAAGCATATGGCGATCCAACTGCTTTCACCGCGGATCCCGACATCAATCTCCTCGCTCAGATCAACATACATGTCTCCGTCGTCGAACCAAGCCTAAAAGCAGGCAAATCAGTATGTATCAAATAGTCATCAACGCAGGATCTCGACACCTATCTAAGCCTCACGAAACTCACGCCAGAGCCTCGCAACAGCATCGTCGGCCTCCAAGAGCGCGTCGACCCAATAACCTTAAGAACTAAAGATCTCTTAGCCACAAATATCATGGGAGAGGTGCTCCGTAGCCAGGACCGCGTCTAAAACAACCTAATGCAACTCGATGCTCTTCCAGGGTCTCTTACGTACTCTACAGATAGGAAGGCAGGAGGAGATCTGTTCGACATTCACTATGTTCATATGGTAGACTACGTCCATGAAGTGCCCAGGAAACGGGAAGATTTACCCGTAAAGGTGCAGGTACAGTGGCTGGGACTGAAGATCTCGAGGGCTGATGGGAAAGCCAACAAGATTGCGAAGAGTGATGTACCGGTCCTGGTTATCATACACGGTACGCTTTCTACCAACAAAGGTGTCGCAGTACCTGAGGTTAAGTTTATGGCTTCGTTTCGCCTTGGCCGGCCGTTCAAAAGTGGGCTAAGTTTTGTACAGGAAATTACTTGTAAGACAGATGAACTGAGTGTCACTACGTCAGACCTTCATCTCATATCTGGGAACGCGTTTGATGATCCGATCACCATTAAACATCATAACCACTTGGCTGCTCGGGCGAAAGACCTCGGTTGGTACTGGTCTGAGTGGCAGAGAGAGTTGTGTCTTCGAACGAGAAGCGTAGCAGGACTATATGGAAGGTATGTGAAGTGGGTGGAGGATGGAATGGAGATTGTGGTGAGAGGAAGAGACTGGCAGAGATTTGAGGAAGGAACAAGATTTGAGGAAGGAACAAGATTTGAGAGAGTTTAAAGAGATTTATAGAAAGTATGATGGGGCACAAAAGAGGAAATATTGTGGCTTTGCAGTTATGTAATGGTTTGCAGATGGTGCGAGCTGTCGAGATCGGTCATATCACTACTGTGCTCACAAGAGCTCCCCAACAACTTTTACATTTGAAGACGAATAGTTCCAAGGCGGTTATTTATGACCTTCGGTGAAAACATATTCGAGGACAGAGTGATCTCGTATTCGCGATTACTGAGGTGTACAAAGAACGACTGATGGTGACATCTGACGTGCAGTCTCATAGAGTCGAATATCAAAGGCGTGGTTGCAGTGCAACATGCGCTGCTTTCTGCGATGCGGCCGCCAACTTAATATCAACTCGTTCCGTCTATCTGCTGTGCGTCGAATTGTCTGGGAGCTCTGCTGGTGCTCGATCTGCGGCCACTTCTGACACAGGATTGACTGCATATCCGTATTTTTCAGTCGCTGGTGATGAAGTGTAGATATGGTTTGAGTCTATCTCACTTGGACAAACAACTGAGTGTGTGGCTGGATTGTGTAAATTGACCGGCTTATAGGGATTGCGTTTGCCATTCTTGAAGAATGATTCTTCAATCTGCACAAAAAGAGAAACCCAGCCAGACCGAGAAGAGCAATTCCACCCACCAACCCACCAACCACGCCGCCTATCGCGCCACCTGATAGACCTCCATCTGTACTGCTATTGTTGGCAGTTGCCTCACAGCGCGAGACCGTTGTTTGAGACAATGTAGATGACGTCGTGGTAGCGATGGGCTGTTGTCCTGACGCGCTTAGGATATGTGATGACGAAGTAGCGGTGGATGATGTGAGTGTTTGTAAAGCAGACAAGTCGACTGCGTGTGTAGCTGCAAACGTTCGAATCGATTCAAGTGATTGCGCTGTTACATTTACGGCAGTCGTATTCAGAGAGGCGAGCGGATTGTCCAGTTGGCTCCAGCAGATGTTAATTTGGTCTGCCATTCCGTGCAGGTCTCACTAAACCTTGTCAATTATATAGGGAAAGCTTTTTCGGCTGATCCCAAAAGATCAGATGAAAGCAACCAGCCACATAGAAATCAAAGACTAGATGGAAGCAGTCAGGTACCTATATATCACCCCTATATCATGAGATAGAAGGAATTCGCCAACTAGAATTTCTAGGAATATTTACCTTGGGGGGGGGGGGGGGGGGGGGGGGGGGGGGGGGGGGGGGGGGGGGGGGGGGCGGGGGGCGGGCGGCGGGGGGGGGGGGGGGGGAGGGGGGGGGTGTGGG
>Ga0265797_10011838_pt1 | contig 10841 bp, 12 predicted proteins | sample P2T30metagenome_FD_192433 | JGI IMG/M metagenome (GOLD analysis project Ga0265797, IMG submission 192433) | Plant litter microbial communities from East Loma Ridge, Irvine, California - P2 T30 | ecosystem: Environmental > Terrestrial > Plant litter > Unclassified | place: USA: California... | reverse complement strand
GCGCGGACGGGTGTAGTTGGGTTGTTCGCGACTAATGAGTCAATTCGTTTCGCAGAACGATGTTCGACCTGGTCGGGTGATAGACATCGTTTCCCAGGCGTAGTTGGCGCGATGAACGCGTTTTTTAGAGCGACCGGACCAGCAGATGAGGGTTCGATAGGTGGACGAGGTTTCATTCGTGGAGGCGTGGGGGGCTTGACGATAAAATCTCCCGCTGGCTCTTCATCTTTCGCTTCTGATTCGTAGCCTGCTCTCAAAATGTCTCGAGCTGGTGTGGGGATGGATATGGGTTGCACTGATCTGATGGGAGTAATAGGTCGATGCGGAGATCCAGGTGGTGTCGTGGTAGTGATTTCCATCTTGGTGTTTGCTTCCTCCATAGAATACCTGACAGCCTTTCTTTTCCTCCCTTCATGTTCCCTCTCGACAATCTTTCTCTTCCCACCACTCAGCGTCCTTGAAGGTTTCTCAGTCACCATCCCTGCTCCCATACGGAAAGAAGACACATTAAGTGTTGTTTGGGTCAACGGGTTCGAGTCCCTAGCAGCGGTCCGAGCCATCGAACGAGTTGATATAGACGAGCGAGCTCGTGTATGTGTTGTACTGGCTGTCATCGACGTCGAAGGCGCGGAAGGCGCGGATATCGATGTTGATGAAGTGGATGAAGAGGCGGACATGGTGCGCAGTGGAGAAGTCATGTTGAGTGATGAGGCCGAGTGTGTTTTGATTTTGATTTCCGAGAAATCAGTCGCGTCTGAACGAGATTCCTTTCTTCCAAGAACTGATTACACTATCAAGTATTGACCTGGCTTCAAGCGAGGCTTGTCCCAAATCACTCTGAAGGAGAGTAGGCTGGGTAGGTCGGCCGAGCTGACAAGTCGGACTAATGGGTAGGTAGTGCAACAAGAGCCACAGGAGATGGCTTGTAAATACAGGCACGGCTAAACGCAACCTTGTTGATCTCGTAGTATGCTCATTACGTAACTATCAATTGGTGGACTTAGGTGGTGCTTCAGATAATGCTAATGCATATTGTTGGCGAGAAAGGACACCCTACTTGATCTAAGCCAATAGCTTGTAGCTAAGGAAAGCAGAGTAGTAGATGGAATGGAAGAATAGACCTAGAACAGTTAGCTTGCGTCATGAGGAAACGATTGACATACCGAGGAGACCGATGTAAGCGATCTTGGCGACACCGTTGTTCTATTCTATTAGCTTGGTCCTAGCGATCTTGAAATATACATACCCTTCCAGCGGGACCTAGGTTGATGTAGTTGGACTACAACGTCAATCATGCACTACATGTGGAACTTACAGTGTATAGGACTCGTCCAGCGACCCAGACGAGGTTGTAAGCGAGAGCAGCCTTGGGGTTGAATAGACCTATGTCTCAGCGTCTCATAGCATAAAGAAGTGAGAAGAGGTACCAAGGTAAAGAGTAAGGATCATGATCTGTCCAACATTCTCCAAAGTGTTCTGGTGGGCTCGCTGAGCACAATTCAACTTCTAATCTTATCAGTCTGTCCTCCATGAGATGAGGCGTCAAGGGTCTTACAAAAGCAGCAGGGTTCTTGGCGGCGACCTCTTCGCTGGCGTACATGTTGGGGTAGTTGACATTAGCCCCCTTTCGGTGGGTCATAACCTTACTTCCCTGGAACAACTAGATCATTAGAAGGGTCAGCTGCAGCACAGGGGAAAAGGGCATACGGTGAGGAAGTATGTACTGGCGAGACCGAGGCCTACGAGGGGGAAAGCGGCGGGAAGGACGACGGTGGTAGACATTATGCTGATTGCGTGATTGAGAGTGATTGATAGATGTTAAAGATCGGATTGTTGGCATTTCTTCAACCTTCCACCCAACATCGACAGGGTCCGAGTTTTCCGGCGCAGTATTCCTGGCCGTGGCCGGCATCGTGGTTCAAACACGCTGGTGTCACGTGGGATGGCCATGGTGTCGAATGTTGTCAGGCTCAACGGAAAGGTGGAGGAACGTCACGACTGTCTGGTGTCTGGTCTATATCCCGCATTCAAGCCTACAGTCAAGGTAGTAAGCCAATGTCGCTCAGACTAAGGCAGACTATAGCTGGACGGCCTAGTAGACATTCAAATCAGTCCCTCGCTTGCTTGGCAATCGGGAATGAGGCTTTCGTTGTAAGTCGCTGTGTCTTCTGCATAGGTAATGCTGATCCACTAGGCCTATACTTCGTCTACGAACGTAGTGCTGCTAAATGAGGGTCTGGATGTCACTGGGACACTGAGATTCTGGGATGCGCTGCCGTACCGTTTATCTTCCTCGTCGACCCTCGGCGAGGTTCAGGGTGTTATAGCTACGGACGGTCTGGTACGTCACTCATATCGTTTCAGTCGTCTATGCTGACGGAAAGATCATAGCTTGGTGTGATGTACATGTAATCATCTGGGCATACCAAGTGGTCAAGGCTAGGAAGGTATGGGTTGTTCAATCCTCTCTTCAGGCATCGGATTCTATAACCACGCTTGACTACAAAGAAGGTATGTCAGTACCTTTCGAATTAGCCAGCTGATGAAAGGGACTTTGGCTCTTGGAACAACGGCTGGTGTACAATTATGGAGATCAGGTCAAGATAGGGATGTTGTCTTTTGGGACAGGCTTTGGACCAGGTATGTCACTCCCTTTGGCATGGCTGAGATCAGATCGTATCCATCTCCTAGCTCTGTCTGTATTTCGCCCTCGACAGGCCATATTGCTTGGTATCAGAAGGTATGTGTTTGGGCCCGGCAGAGAGAGAGGCGCTAATGAATCAGGGAGAACGGGCAGCACATGTTCTGAGTATCAACAGAAAAGGGGAAGCGATCGGAATGCCACAGGAATTGAGGCATCCTCGCCCAATCGACTGGATCGGATGGCGCAAGAGCGTTTCCACATCGTACGTCCTGTTCGTATCATAGTTCTATGATTGCTGATCCCATAGTGGAGACGCGGTGCTATACACAATCACTTCTGATACCGTCTTCCGTGTCTATTCACCCGTCTTGGACGACCCTTCATGGTTCCAGCTCGTCTCCTCTATCGACCATCGAGCATTCGCCAAACCCTCTATCCCTCCTACCACTCGGAAGGGCAAGGATAAAGATACAGAAAGTCATCAAGGGTGTTTTTGGGCACTTGACGCTGAAGTGTTGCGCGCGGGTTTATTGGAGGAGATCAGCGCAGCGAATGGGGGAGCGGAAAAGTCGAAACCGTCTGCTATGACCCGGAAGATCTTGGAGGGTTTGGCTACCGAAGAGAGCGACGTGTTGATGTATCTGGACAATCAGGGCAACCTGGCTTTACGAAGTATAGTGGTATGCCTTCCCCGGGCTCGTCAAAGTAATACTGATCTATAGAACCTGGACAGGAAACCGCCTACATTGATTAAATCACTTCCTATTGCTCGTATACGAGTCTCAAGTACTGACAAGCCGCCAATATCGTCACCTCACTGTCAACTCCTTCATTCTCCTTCTACCTCCTCCTTGCTTGCCTTCTCGCCATCAGACAAGATAGAAGGGTATCGCATATCACTCAGCGACCTCGTCGCAGGCCAGTCCGGCGGATTCGTACCACTGGATAGCCTCACATCTCACGAAGATACCAGGCCAGTACAACTTAAAAATTCTCTTGATCACTTCGTTCGGACCCCAAATGGCCGGGGATTACTGGCAATATGCGAGAATGGAGAGATTGGAGTGTGGTCGAAAGAAAAGCTCGATAAAGCGGACAAGGGAAATTCCGGCCAGAGTTCTCTTGCAGGCAAAGGACAGTGGTCAATGGCGAACATGCCACTTCATTCCGCCATATTCGCCAAAGGCCGCGCTATCGTCTTCCACACTAGAGACGAATCAGGTGCTCGAATCACTCTACAGCATCTCGACCCTAAGTCGTCGGAACCCACTGAACCTGTCTCATTACCCGACTTCGAGCTGGACGAGGGGGATGAGGTATCAATGTTATTGGCTGGCTCGGATATCGATGATGGCATCAGCGGGAAAGGCCGTCGTACGCAAAGGGCTGTGGTGATGGCGGTCACCAAGCAGGGTCAGGCATGGTGCTGGCGGGTCACTTCCAACTACTCTTCTTCCTCGTCGGAAGACTCCAGTATCGACAATGGCAAGCCGGATATACACCTACTTCACAAGTATAGCCTACCAATACAGGGGGGTTCAACACCTGCCTTGGTCCTACCTGTTGATCCGATGGGATGGCATACCTCGGTGATTGATTGGAGGAGCGATACACCGTTGCAGGACATGGTCCTTACCATCTCGAAGAGTGGGGTGTTGGAATATTGGCAACCTCGTCTAGGACAACATCTGGCCACCGGAGATGAGGCCAATGGGGCGAAAGCACGGATCAATGGTGGTGACGTAGAGTCATGGGTGAGGAGCGGATATGTCGATACCGGACGTACGACTGTTGTCATGGCTAGATGTAGTTCTAGGAAGAAGACAGTCCTGAGTGAGCTTTCATAGCACTGATGGTACAATGAGCTAATACACAGTCTCGGAGATGCCAGATGGGAGACAAGAAGCCACGATTTGGGATTCGAACGTCAGCGAGTTTTCCACGGGTCTAGAACTCACTCATTACTTCGAGTAGGTCCCACTCCAACTTCACATACGCTCAAAGCTGATAAACAGTGGAAACGGTCCTGTTCAGGATCTCGACTGGACAACAACCTCAGATTTGCAATCTGTCCTGGCAGTCGGATTTGCTCATGAGGTAGTGCTAGTCTGCGAAAAGCGTATGTCATATAGTGAAAAGAGCCCAGGGTGGGCTCCGTTCATCACCATCAATCTAGAAAAGTAAGATCGCCATGCCTTACGGTTGAAAGCTCATGGATAGATACACTTCAGCACCAATCAATGATTCAATATGGCTAGCTGGCGGATCACTAGCCATAGGAGCTGGTAATCAGATCTACCTCTTCTCACGATTTTTGGACCGCAATAGTCCCGTCCCTTCACCCTCTGCATCGGCGAGGAGTGTGGTGCTCGATCCGGAAGGACCAGAAGACTTGTTTCAACTCATCGCATGGCAGAACGGACCGCTTTTGGATTATCATCCCACCGTTCTGGCCCAGTGTCTTATTTGGGGTAAGTCCCCCTCTTTGACTTCAGAACTCGAATTAACGATGGCAGACAAGGTCGATCTGGTCAAGCGGATCTTGCTGGAACTACATCGAAGTCTAGTAGAAAGCGAAGATGAAGGGAAGAAGCACCTTGTATTCAAACGATTCGACCCATTTGAATTCGTCAAGACTGCAACCAATATTGCGGATAGCCCTAAATCCGTGAGTCTCACTTGAAATGTAGGGGGGATCGCGGTCTGATCTTAGCAGAACACACGGAAATACGACGGCTTGTTTGATACTGGACCTGTTACAGAGTGAGTGACCAGTTCCTCTACGATAAGGTGAGCTGACTGATAGCAACGATGATGACGAGTTTAACGACCGATTTGTTAACGACCTGATACGAAGACTTGATGGACCAGTGCGGATACCATTATCGTCACATGAGAAAGCTCTTCTGATAACGGTGATTGAGGGAACACGCGAAGTACATCCACCCACACATAGTCTGAGCGCCAACTGACGTCCAGGTGGAGCAACAGCGTCGCGCCTTGGACCTATGTGGTCTACGATACTTGATCTCGGTGGAACTGCTCGCGAGCCATTTCCGGCGTCACGACGTCGAATCACCATTTGCTAGTGAGATCACACATCAACACCGATTGTCTTTCCGGAATATCGTCTGGGCGTCACATAGTGAATCTCAAGATATGTTGCTCACCGCCTCAACCAAGTACTGTCGAGATGGAAAAATGATGTGGAAAGATGCGAAAGCTTTAGGAGTCTTCTTGTGGCTGAAATCTCCAGAAGTCATCGCAAGTCATCCCTCCATTCATTGTAGAAGCCGCTGATCAAGCAGAGGGGTCAATTAGAGGTGGTAGCTCGAAATACATTTATGGCTCAAGAAGATCGCGATCCTACTTCCTGCTCCCTCATCTTCTTTGCACTGGGCAAGAAGAAAGTGGTTCATGGACTATGGCGTCAAGCTCCAGGCCACAAGGAACAAAATATGATGCTCAAGTTTCTGGCCAATGATTTCGCCCAAGACCGATGGAAGACTGCCGCTCTCAAGAATGCTTATGCACTACTTTCCAAGAATCGTTATGGTATGTCTTTCCTCTCTCTGACTGAGAGGCAATGCTGATCCCTAGAATATGCTGCTGCGTTCTTTATGCTAGCCGACCAACCTAAGGATGCTATCAGCGTCTGCTTGAGGCAGATGGGTGATTGGCAGCTCGCCGTCGCGCTTGCTAGAGCTATCGAACCGGATGCCAACGGTCCTCTACTCAAGTGGATCCTCACGGACCGTGTTGTACCCATGGCTTTCGAAGGTGGACACCGATGGCTCGCTAGTTGGGCGTTCTGGACCTTAGGCAGGAGGGATCTCTCCGTGAGGGTACTTATCGTAAGTCTCACTGTCTTGTGCCTATTGCCTGTCGACCATTGTACGCACAGCTAATGAACAGTCACCGCTTTCTACCGTCTCATCGTCTTGGTCGCCTTCGACTGAGCTCTCAGTGGGGACATCTGAGAATGACGACCCAAGTCTACTCCTTTTGTTCCAATACCTCAAGTCGAAATCGATGCAAACTGCAAAAGGAACGAGCGAGATCCCGTCCAAGCTCGAATTCGATTTCGTTCTTCACAACGCGAGAGTCTTCTTTCGGATGGGTACGTGGTTCGCTTAGGTATTATGTCTCTCAGCTGATGCGTAGGCTGCCATTCACTCGCTCTCGATCTTCTCCGGAATTGGTCTTTCGAACGACCGTTCTTCCCTCAGAAACAGAAAGCTCAAACCAAACCGCAATACTCTCCAGTCCGCCAAAGAAGACCTTCTTTCATGTTGTCACACAGTCACAACAGGCACGAGAGCATGATCAATGATATGGATATGGGTGTCCTGGTCGAATCTGAGCCAGTCTCTCGGATATCTTCCCCACCTCCAGCGCCCATTGTGGAGGCTGAGCAGAAGAAGATAGAGGATGTCATCAAACCTGAAGAGGTGGTAGAAGAGAAGCCAAAGAAGATGGGTAATTTGATGAAGGAACTGAAGCAGGATGTTACGCAGGGAGCTATGGAATTCAACATGGACTCTTTCTTCTAGCTTGTTGGGTCTGTAGTGGTACATAGGCTAGAACGCACCCTCCCACCCATTGATCCCATCTACTATTACTATTAACACGTCATTGGTCGCGCCATTATTCCACTTTTTCGGAATAACGTGCCTCGTTCCATCGCGAGTAAGGAAAACCCCACCGATCCAAGATTCCTTCCTTCTCTACTTTCTCTTTCCTTTCCTTTACCTATTACATCTAAAAAACTATTATCACAATGGTCAAATCTGCTGTCCTAGGTTTCCCAAGAATCGGTGAAGGCCGAGCCATGAAGAAGGTTTGTCCTTTTCCAATCGAGACTCCTCTTCCAAGAAACGAACGTGCCAGAAATACTGATCGACAGGTCATCGAGTCCTACTGGAACGGTAAGGCCTCCGCTGAGGAGCTTTACGAGACCTCCAAGACTGTCCGAAAGCAGCGATGGGACGCCATGAAGAACGCTGGTGTCGATGTCATCCCTTCGTACGTTCCTGATCAAACTACGCTTTGACTTTTTGTTGGTAACACTTGCTAACGGGCCAGCGGTGACTTCACACTTTACGACCACCTCCTTGATCACTCTTACAACTTCGGTGTTATCCCCGAGCGATACGAGTCCCAGAAGCTCTCTCCCCTTGACACCTACTTTGCCATGGGTCGAGGTCGACAGGACCGAGAGAAGGGCATCGATGTCGTTGCCTCCGAGATGGGTAAATTGTGAGCTTCCCCATCTGCTTCGTATGGAACTCAGCTCACGACTAGCTTCGACTCTAACTACCACATTGTCAAGGTCGACCACTCTGCCAACCAGACCTTCAAGCTCACCTTCAACCAGCAGCTTGAGGAGTACAAGGAGGCCAAGGCCGCCGGTATCACTACCCGACCTGTCCTTTTCGGTCCCATCACCTACCTTTCCCTTGTCCGAAAGAGCCGAGATGCTCCCGCCGACTTCGAGCCCATCCAGCTCCTCGACTCTCTTCTTCCTGTCTACAAGGAGCTCCTCTCTCAATTGAAGGAGGCCGGTGTCGAGAACGTCCAGATCGATGAGCCCATCCTTGTCCTCGACAAGGCCGAGTCCATGGGTGCTGAGTTCAAGAAGGTCTACGAGGCCCTCGCTCCCGTTTCCCCCAAAATCACCATCACCACCGCTTACGGTCGAGTTGGCAAGTCTATCGAATTCCTCAAGGATCTCCCCATCTACGGTCTCCACCTCGATGCCAACCGAGAGCCCGAGCAGGTCGAGGCTGTCGTCGCCGCCCTCAAGGACACCAAAATCGTCCTCGAGCTCGGTGTCGTCTCTGGACGAAATATCTGGAAGAACGACCTCAAGGCTTCCAAGGCTCTCGTCGAGAAGGCCGTCTCTGCTCTCGGATCCGACCGAGTCCTCGTCTCCACCTCTTCTTCCCTACTCCACACTCCTATCTCGATCAAGGTCGAGACCAAGCTCACCTCTGAGCAGGTCAGCTGGTTGTCTTTCGCCACTGAGAAGTGTGAGGAAGTCGCTGCTCTTGCCAAGGCATTGAACGGTGAGGAGGGAGAGTACTTCGCCCAGAACACCAAGGACATCGCTGCCCGACGAGAGTTCGAGCGATCTTCCGACTCTGCCGTCCGAGACCGAGTTGCCGGTATCACCGAGAAGGACCTCGAACGAAAGTCTCCTTTCGCTACCCGACGAGAAGCCCAGAAGAAGCACCTTAACCTCCCCAAGTTCCCCACCACCACCATCGGTTCTTTCCCCCAGACCAAGGAGATCCGAGTTGCCCGATCCAAGTTCACCAAGGGTGACATCTCCAAGGAGGAGTAAGTCTTCTAGCTTGTCACGCACAGAACAACCACTGATATCAGGTACGAGAAGGCTATGGAGGCCGAGATCCAGTACGCTGTCGACTTCCAGAAGAAGGTCGGACTAGATCTCTTCGTCCACGGTGAACCCGAGCGAAACGACATGGTTCAATACTTCGGTGAACAGTTGACCGGATTCATCTTCACCCAGCTCGGTTGGGTTCAGTCTTACGGATCTCGATACGTTCGACCCCCCATCGTCGTCTCTGACGTCTCCCGACCTAACCCCATGACTGTCCGATGGTCTTCTTACGCACAGAAGATCTCTGACAAGCCCATGAAGGGTATGTTGACTGGTCCCGTTACCATCCTCAACTGGTCTTTCCCCCGAGCCGATGTCTCCAAGGAGGTTCAGTCCAAGCAGCTCGCTCTCGCTCTCCGAGATGAGGTTGTCGACCTCGCCAATGCCGGTATCAAGGCCATTCAGGTCGATGAGCCCGCTATCCGAGAGGGTCTTCCCCTCCGAAAGGCCGACTGGGACAACTACCTCACCTGGGCCGTTGACTCTTTCCGATTGTCGACCTCCGGTGTCGCTGACGAGACCCAAGTCCACTCTCACTTCTGTTACTCCGACTTTGGAGACATCTTCCCCTCCATCCAGCGACTCGATGCCGATGTCATCTCGATCGAAGCCTCCAAGGCTGACCTCAAGCTCCTCGACGTCTTCAAGTCGCACGGCTACTCTAATGAGATCGGTCCCGGTGTCTACGATATCCACTCTCCCCGAGTTCCCGGAGAGCAGGAGATCAAGGACCGAATCGCCGACATGGCAAAGGTCCTCCCCGCCGACCTCCTCATCGTCAACCCCGATTGTGGTCTCAAGACCCGAGGATGGAAGGAGACCGAGGAATCGCTCACCAACCTTGTCGCCGCTGCCCGATGGGCCCGTGAGACCTACGCTTAAATCGTGGGCTTCACTGCTTCAACAGCCATCAACAATCTCCATCCATCATGACCATCATTCTTCACCATCATCATTGTTCTCGATTCCATTCATTGTTATATAGCCACATGCTTTTGTCAGAAAAAGGGAGTTATTAAAAGCTCGAAAAGTTAGTAGTTGTTACATAGATTTTATACAAAAAAAAAAACAGAAATGCAGTCTGTTCAACCGGCACTATCTATATCTGCAGAATCACTAGACATCGATTAGCTGATGCGCTCTTGTGCATAAGGCAGTGTATCGTGACATGAGGGGTCCGATGAACGAATTCGACGCGTCGATCTAATTTGATTATTGACCCGACTGATTTCTCTTTCATCCTCCTCCCATCTCCCAGCCACATCCATACATCAGCCCTTGAGGAGCAATCGCGATCTGGCTGTTATGCTGCAACAAGCCATACGCTAGCCCGTCCGCTTGCAGATCCCTTCATCATCTCCCAAACGATCAATAGAAATTAGACGAATCAACGCGACGACATGACGTTCGGCTCCTTTCCCTTGTCTGATCTCCCATTGACGCCATCACAATTGGCAGCATGCGAGAGGGGTGAGTCAATCCTTACTTCACAGACGTTCCCGCTAATGGCTTTAGCGGGTTATAGTACAGCAGCCGACATACTACTCGCTGCTCCTCCTGAACTGAATCGGAAGTTGAAGAATCTCACTGTTCAACATATCCAGACTATCGTCAAGATCGTCGCTAAAGCTATCGCCCCATCTACCAGACGTGTAGCTCAGGCTGAGGCTGGCAGTGAGGAACAAGACGGGAAGAAGAATGGAGAGAGTAGTACTCAGGTCATTGGGGTAGAGAAGTGGGTTGGGACTGGGGACATTGGCTTGGATGAGGCATTAGGAGGAGGGCTGAGGA
>Ga0265797_10011837_pt1 | contig 10841 bp, 9 predicted proteins | sample P2T30metagenome_FD_192433 | JGI IMG/M metagenome (GOLD analysis project Ga0265797, IMG submission 192433) | Plant litter microbial communities from East Loma Ridge, Irvine, California - P2 T30 | ecosystem: Environmental > Terrestrial > Plant litter > Unclassified | place: USA: California... | reverse complement strand
TGCGGTAGAGACTTTCTATGCCGCAGGCGGAAGGACTGATACGCCGGCCAAATTGTCACGGATACCATTCAGATAAATGCCTTTGAACCGATTTCGTTCATCTTGGTGACTTTCTTCTGTGCAATATCATCAACTTCGGCATAGATAGTAGTGATGCGTTATGGTGAGATACTGCTTGGCTCACTGGTATATCTTTGTAAGCCCAGATAACGGTATCGACCAGACCACACGAGAGGGGTCTGGCTGGCCGTGGAGATGATTGTGTTAATTATCGAGGCGATTGAGATGACCAGATCTCATCTTCATGGGCATGTGTAGGATTTGATGCCAAAAAGTCCTGAAATCCTAAAGCCCTCTCACTGTGCCTGCTCAGCCCAGTGCACCCTCAGCTCTTCGACCAGATCCGTGTTTGTGGGCCATCCTGTATGCGCAGAGTGCTCACGTATCAGCTCCGCGATCGAGTTCTGCTTAGCAGGGACTGAGCAATATAGTCCGGCAGCATATAGACATTGCGTAGACATGAGCCGCGTCGCATCATCCGAAAGCTTCATCGCAACTCCGCCAACCGTATCAATGCATTCGGCAATCGTTCTCTCGCGGCTCTGACATTCGAGATACCCTCCCGCGGCTGGTTGGTTGACGAGGAGTAGTATCCGCGCGCAGCAGTACATCTGTACTGAGACTCCTAGCGCTGGGGGGTTAAACCAGAGAGGTATAAACACGGATTCAAAAGGACCTTGGATTGGGAGCGGGCTGAAATGGATGCTGATGTTGCGTCGCCATTCATCCAGGAGACCCAGTAGCGTGGTAGCACGGAGGATGCGTGATGGCAAGTCAGCCTCTCCGGCTTTGGTCTCTTCCTTTGAGCTGTAGTTCACGGCCTGTGCAAGGATGTACACGACCCTAGACGCCATGTCCCACATATCCATGCTTTCGTATGGTCTGGTAGGTTTGAAGAAGCTGAAAAGACGTCGGCCTTCACGGAGGCTTGCCCATATATCTTGCCTCAGCCACGCCCACCATGCGGCTTGCGAGATGCCGCCAGACTCGCCGTTGATGTCTCGGCTGCGTTGGATCCAGAACACACCTTTCAAATGCTTTTCCCAATTCTTAGCTGTGCCGTCAATCATCTCATACTTGCTGATGACAAGGACAGTTGCATGCAGCTCCTGGCTGTTCTTGTATGAGGAAAATCTCATGGCATGCTGGAGATACCGTAGAGTCTCATCATAGTACTGCACAGCACGTTCGACTCTCGCTTCATCGTTACCCTCGGGCTTGATTGACATGTGCCGCGCGCCGAGAGCGAGCAGAGCTTTCATCAACCCTTCATTGTGCAGGGCAAGATGTGGGACGAATGTGGAAAAGTGCTTCAAAGGGTCGAAAAGATCGATCCAGAGCGCTACGCGATTGATGAATCGCTCAAATATGGCGTGTTCGTTTCCTTTTAACGCGATGGGCTCCAAAGATCGCCATTGCCGATGCTCGTCTGCAATGCTGCTGTGATTACTGGTAGGTGGAGATGCAGCCGATGCTTGCAGTCTTAGGTTAGTACAAGGCAGTGAAGGCGTGTCGCTAGGAGTTGCCGAAGTTTGTCTGTGGCCATTGACTTGGCTGGTGCCAGCACCTTGCATGTATCGCTGCGATGATGCCACATCGCCTAGAGCTTCTAGTGGTGATTTGTTGTGGTCGTATGGCAAGTCTCCTGCCAACAGGCCAAACCATCTGAGAGGCGCCACCTCTGTTCCGTATGCCGAACCCAAGCTAGATCGGGGGCTTGTGGTCGGTAAAGTATCGTCGATGGGTTCTTCGGGCCATGGTCGACTGACTTCTTGATCCGGCGGTATTGGCGAGAATCTTGTATGATCTCCAGGGCGATTCTCTGTGAATATATTGTTCTCTGGACTGGACGTCGGCTTTGGAGCCTGCGTAGGCTGGACTTGACTTTGCACGGCAGGCGTCCCATACTCGCATGGTCTTTGCCCTTTGGCACAAGGTCCGCAGACTGGCTTCACTTCATCGCACTTGGTATGGCGTTTGCGACAGATGGTGCATCCTGTATTCGTGCGAAGACCTTTGCCTCTTGATTTTCTGGGCTTCTTGGTGCTGCCACTGCCGGTCACCCCATGGTTGGCTGCCAGCATCGAGACTGCACGGCCACAGCGCCAGTGCCTACCACTGACCCACAATTAAATGAACAAATATCGTGTGCGACGTGGCAAAGTACAGTATGTACACAGGAAAGTCCAGGATGTCGTCGTCCTCGACACGAGGTTCTTCATGCGTTTCAGCCTCCCTTGCCTCTGTCGGTCGGCATTCGAGGCGTGCGGGGCTTTCAGCCACCTCGCACCGAAATCCCTCGTCTTCCCAGTCTGCTTCTTGCATCTTTCTTTGCATCAGACTGTGCTCACCATCCTCTCAACCTCTGTTGCCCTTTGCCAGATTTTTCATCGGCCTACTCTTCACGTCAACTGCTCCGTCCCGGCAGACCACGCCCAAAACACACACGAACCGCAATTATGATGCAAACCTCACGATGCCAGCCTTTCCGGAACGCGCTTCACGGACTGCCTATTCGAGCATTGCCGATGAGTGGCAAAGTAAAGCACACGCCGTACGCGGGGTGGGAGGGGTCTACGGCGATACCAATCATAGCCGGAATACCAAGGTACCCAGTCAAATGGCTAGAGGCTGGATTCGTAACACGCCCAATAAGCCGGGTGCCAGCCTGTTGCTGATAGCAGTGGCAGAGAGGTAGGCGAGAGTTAAGTAGGTAGCTTTCTCTCCCCCTGTACATTCCTACCTGCTGTATCCCTCCAGTATTTTCCGTCAACATGAGCACCAAACATTTCTTCCATTCCACTGAAGGCGTCGTGGCGCTAGGTCTCGAGAGCTTGGTGGCCCGGAACAGCCATCTCGCTCTGGACGCGCCGAACAAAGTCGTGTACTCGAGAACGCACTCTCCTTCCAAAGTCACAGTTATATCTGGCGGCGGTGCTGGCCACGAGCCATGTTGGGCCGGGATGGTAAGACCCTGCCAGACCACATTTATCAATCGACAGTCAGGCTGATGTTGAAAAGGTGGGCAACGGCATGCTCTCAGCAGCTGTCAGTGGTGAGGTTTTTGCGTCTCCATCTACGAAACAGGTCATGGCTGCTATCAGGCACACACCTTCGGATGCAGGCATAATTCTGTGCATTACGAACTATACTGGTGACAACCTCCATTTCGGTCTTGCCAAGGAGAAAGCCCTTGGAATGGGGAAGAAGGTTGCGATTCTGAGGATGACAGACGACGTAGCCCTTGGAAGGCAGCAGACTTCAAACTTGGGTCGCAGAGGACTGGCTGGGAACCTGTTTGGTGAGAGTGACCGGGTCAATATTCTCAAGGCGCGAGCTGACCGATCATAGTCTTGAAGCTCTGTGGCAGTGCTTCGGAGGCAGGGTATGACTTCGACACATGCTTCAACATTGGTCAGGCGGTGAACGACAACTGTGTAACCGTTGGAAGCAGTCTGGATCACTGCCACATCCCAGGTCGCGAGCATCATCGCCACATTCCTGACAGTGCAGTCGTTCTTGGCATGGGAATCCACAACGAAGCCGGTCTTCACGAGATTGATCCCATGCCCACCGTTGACGAACTCATCTCGAGCATGCTGAAGTATTGCCTGGACCCGAGCGACAAAGACCGTGCTTTTGTCGATTTCAGTCCGGATGACACGGTCCTCCTATTGGTCAACAACTTCGGCGGCTTGTCGAATCTCGAACTCGAAGCTTTGACAGCTTCGACGCGCAGACTACTCAAGAAAGAATGGAGCATCACGCCTGAACGTTGTTACGTTGCAGCTTTCGAGACGAGCCTGAACGCACCCGGATTCTCATTCTCACTACTCAACGTCTCCGGCATCGAACGCAAGACTGGCACGTCAGTAAAGGATCTTTTGAAGCTCTTGGATGCTGAGACGACGGCGCCTGCGTGGCCCAGAAACGGCTATCGAGAACTTGAAGAAACCTATGTTGCCTCAGTCGGAGACGCGGACGCAATGGCTGCGAACACCACGGATGAGGGCCCAGATGTCGACTCCGCACGTCTCGAGCGTGCGATCCGCTCCGCCTGCTCCGCCGCCATCGCCGCCGAACCCCAGATCACCAAATGGGACATCGAAATGGGCGACGGCGACTGCGGCGAAGCAGTCGTTGGTATGTGCCAGGGCGTTTTACGCAAACTGGATGAAGGTCTCTGCAAATCTGGCAAGATCTTCCACATCCTGGACGAGATCGATGAGGCTGTGGAGGAGATTGGTGGCACTTTGGGAGCTATCATTGCCATCGTCGTTGCTGCTTTTGCCACCAATCTGAGACAGGCGGCCGCGGCAGCTGGCCCAGACTTCACCGTGGACGAAAAGGTCGCCGGAGAAGCGGCCGGCAGGGCATTGCGGAACTTGATGGGCTACACGAGTGCGAGAAAAGGTGGGCGGACTGTCATGGACACGCTTATACCATTCTGCGAGACTTTTGAGGAATCCGGCATCAACGAGGCTGTCAAGGCTGCTGAAGACGGCGCGAAAAGCACAGGTGGGATGAAAGCCAAGTTTGGTAGAGCAACTTACGTCGGAGAGAAGGCAGATGCTGGCGAGGCGCCTCCAGATCCGGGAGCCATGGCAGCATTCATCTTCCTTCAAAGCTTCCAGGAAGGATACTCGTAAAGTTATCGTTGAGACCTCATAGCTTGCCATTAATCGTGACTAATCTTCTCGTTTCACAAAAGTGACAATTCCGAACTCAAATCTCACACGCATCTGCCGCCATCCACAGGGAGATCAATGCCTGTCAAGAACTTGGACTCCTCGCTCGCCAGGAATGCGCAGGTGTTTCCAACATCCTCCGGCGAGCAGCCCCGACCAAGCGGCACAGTCGCCATGAACACCTTCTCGTTCTCTGGTTTGCCGAGGAACAGATCCGACCTATACATCGATTGGAGTTAGCACACAGCACCCAGTAGTGTAAAAAATCAGGACTCCAACTCACAATCCAGTCCCCATACCAACAACAGGACAAACACTGTTGAAGCGGATGTTGTCCTTCGCGTACTCGACCGCCATGCTCTTGGAAGCGTTGATCACAGCCGCTTTCGAGGCGTTGTACCACGTCAGACCACCTCTGGGTCGCAGGCCGGCGGTGGAAGCGATGTTGATGAAGCTGCCGCCGTTGCCCTTCTTTTGCATGTAAGGCACGATGACATTGGCGCTGTAGTAGATGGAGCGCACGTTGACGGTGAAGACCTTGTCAAAGTCTTCGTCTGTGACTTCGCTTGTGGGCTGTTTGTTGTTGTGGTGTTTTGTGTCAGCCCCGACATCCAATAATGCAATACCAACCAATCCCGGCCATACAAAGCGCTGCACTTCACGTACCTTGTTGCGATATGTCGTCCCGGCGTTGTTGACAACCACGTCCAATCTCCCGAATTTTTCATCCGCGAACTTGACCAGCGCCTCCCAGTCGGATTTCTTGGTCACGTCCGCTTTTTTGAACTCGCATTTCAATTCTCCGGCTGTCTTTTGTCCGACGTCTTCTGCGAAGTCGGCGATGATGACTTCGGCGCCTTGCTTCTTGAACTCGACTGCGATGCCTTTGCCGAAACCACCGCCGCCGCCGGTGATGATGGCGACCTTGCCGTGGAGCTTGCCTTGGGACATGTTGTGTGTAGTATTGGGATAGGAAGGATGATACGTTGTTGTTGTTGTTGTCGCCGTGCTCTTGCTGGATTGAGATCGATCTCGGTGAGTTATGTTGAGGATATCCGTGAAAGGTCTCTCTTGTTTCCCCGAACGATTAGTCGTAACAAAGTTGATTCAAGAGCAACTCGCAGGGCTTCCCACAAGCTCTTATTATACGATCAACTCCTCCTCATCGTCACATTTGGCCCTCGTTGCTCGCTCGGTTATTGTTCAACCCAGACCCCACCTGATTGCGGGGTGAGGTCCCTTTCTGCCTTCGATCGGCCACCAAGATGGACTTGGAGGGGAAGCTATGATTGTTTTGCTAAGGCCGATGGTTCGGTAGCTTTAGTCTTTGTTTCCTGCGTCTCTTATTTCCACGCTGGTTAGCGTGATACTCCGGGATTAAGGACGATAACTCGAATATCGATGTCTACACAGTACGGTTCCTTCGGTTTCTAATACCATCGATCATAGGTAGTTAGGCGACGGTTCGGGTCTATTCAGTCTATTCAGTCTATCGGAAAGATCTGGGAGTAGTGTACTTAGGCATATGCATTGGATCAGCAGTTGACGAATGCGATGGCGAATCCATGGAAATGAACGCCTTCAGTCTCAAATATATCAATGAAATTTGGCGATTATACGCCCTCGTAATCAGACATTCGCACTTGTATGTCCGGTTATGCATCTCTGATGTAGCATCATTCGACAGTCGCGAACCGCATTAATTCCAAAGAGTCTCGTCAAAGCCTGTGAACCATTTGAAGAATTTCCCTCGCTTCCTTGGATGACACAGCTCAAATTCCGCTACAACATTACAGAAAAGCAAACGAAAACGCGAACGCAAACGTGCAAAAGCACACGATCATGACATGCACCGATCGCCGTGCTGCGTGTGAAGCCGATTCGATATCTGTCGACGACTGGGAATCTTGGGTGGTTGAATCACTGCTTCCATCGTCCGCCACTCTGCCGCCAATGCCGCTCATGATAGCGTCTCCCAGTCCATTCGCGGACGAAGCGGTCTCAGTCTCGCTGACCGAATCCGTGATTTTCGGAGTCTTCGTCCTGTTGGTAGCACCAGTGCTGGCTTCAAAAGTCGCAGACGCAGTGTTGGCGTCGCCACTTGTGGCCAACCGCTGCGAGCCAGCAGTGAGGATCACAGGCGATGGGGAGTCTAGATCGCTTTCAGATGCAACTCGATAGCTTGTCCAGCACTCGCAGTAGATGTCGAGTCGTCGGCTATAATAATGACACCCGAGCCTGACGTCAGGGCGGAATATGTGACGCCTGCGAAAGAAAAAGCATCGTCGCCTGCAGACAATGTGTTGCCTGCAAAGATGTATTCGTCTTCCGAGTCGCCAGATCTAAGCGTGACGGAGTCTGTTACCGTAGCGGCGGGGACGATCCTCGTCTGGTCACTCGCAGCAATACGCACGCCTGAACCGTCTGAAAGAGCCGATATAGTCTTGCCATCGCTTATGATTGCAGGCCCACCAGCGGTGAGGGTGTTATCGCCGACGATGTAATCGTTGTTCGTGCCAGAGCCTTGAGCAACAGTAGCCCCCGGCAACATGGTGTCTGTTATTCTACTCGTCTGACCATCAGCTTCTACCCTTAGACCTGATCCCGAAGGTAGAGCAGAATAGACGCTGCCACCGCGCGTGACGGCTTCGCCGCCTGGACTAGCAGTCTGCGAACCGATAGCAAATCCGGTGACCGATTGGTGAGGCCGCTCGCTGGGTACTGCAGTGGAATCAACTGCTGCCGATTCGACTTTAGTGGTCTGCTGGCTGTCTTCAAGGGCTGGCGTTTCTTGCGATGCTCCTCCTTGTTGAACGACGACGGAGTGAATGGCAGACACTAGGTTTCCGATTGCCTCCACCGTCGAACTGGCTGTACTTTGCGGCTTCGTGAGTGCGGCAGGGTCGACATTGTTCCCTGTCTGTCCTCCGTCTTCATTCGTCGCATGCTGCTGCTCCGACATGTCAGGCTCTCTGGAGGCGCTTTCAGATATCGGACTGGGCTTGACCTCTTCCCCTAGCCGTGTTCCAGTGGCCTCTGGTCCAGTGGTCTCGGAAGTGGATTGGTCCATCTCGCCTGGCGCCGTTGGCGAAGTGCCAGAGGAGGGCGTCGCAGTCTTAACGGTTACGATCGTATGGATGGTGCTTGTCCTTGTCTTAGAAAGAGTGATGGTAGACTCCTTCTCAGGCGACTCCGCAGCCGAGGGCTCTGCTTCACCCAGCATATGCGACGATGTGACTGTCAAAGCCATGACAGGCACGTGGACTGTCGGCTGGCCCTCTCCCTTTGGTCCCATCCAACAATTCGTAATGTAAGGGTATTTCTTGATGACCTCTTCCTGTGTTGCCAGCCAGTCCATGAACCCGGTAGGGAGAGCGACTTGCATACTCGGTTCAGTGAACTGGATGTTTTTGGCTTGTATGTAACCCACGTCCAACGTATCCAAGCGCTCGATATAGTCGCTATCAGCCATCGGATCACTAATGAGGAATCGCAGCCTGTTGGACGGGTCTGACGGCTGAAGCTGGGTGTAGGTTGCAGTCGGCGTAGATGAGTAAGACAAGGATCTCGATAAGCCAGTACCCACTGTCCAAGAGGTGGTCGAGTACTCCGTAGACGTGCTGTAAGTACCACAAATACTTGCGGGCCAGACGCTGAAGTCGCTAGACGAATGTATGGACGCATTTGGCGTCTCTGTGTAGATTCCAATCCTCATCCATTGATCGAAAGGCGTCGGCTGTGTGATCACAAGATCGGTATTTGGAAAAGTCATGACGGTCGCGTTGTCGATGTAAGTGCCCGCATAGTCAGCGCCTGCACCGTAGGAACCCGTGAGCAAATTGTCGGGAACGCCAGGTATCGTAACCCAGCCTACACCATTGCGAATGCCAGGGTCTGGATATGATGAGGAGGGTATGTGTATCGTGGTGGAGTCTATTGGCACATTGGTGCCGTTTCGTCCGCGGGAGTAGGTTGTAACGACAGTGGCTTCAATACTCCGTCAGCTCTCCGGAGGAACCGGGTGAAGATTCTTGTGCATATCAACGACTTGCTCCGCAGTAGAAGTGTACCAACTGTTGTAACCCACTGCAAACTGGCCGATGACAATCCAACAGCATGGTGGTGGAGTCGTGATGCTAGCGCCCTGGCTAGTGGTGGTGGGAGTCGTCGCGGTGCCGTTGAAGGCATGCTGTCTTGGAACTAGCTGGGCGACGGTGACAACCGGTGCCAGTAGAAGCAGAGCTCGAATGATGGATATCCAGGTCATGTTGGTTTCCGAATGGGTGCGCGGATTTATGGTCAATTGAGCGATATCAAAAAATACCGGGATGATAGTCCTGATGAAAATTCAGGCTTTGACAGAAGTAACGGGAGCAGGGCTCGTCACAAGGTAGGCAAACATCGGTCTCCAATCCAGATTGGCATAGCCGCAGCAGTTCTGTTCTGCATGAGCTGAATGCGCCCATCGATGCCATACGCGTTCAAAGTGGTCGATCTTTCATCCTTAAATTACCAAAGCCGCAGCAGCTCTTGGCCTGCATGAGCTGAATGCATCAGAATAGCCCAAAAGGCATCGCATTGGTCAAGCCGGCGCGGCTGGCCTATCCATGCAGCACAGGATTCGCTGAAGGATTCCGGTGTGCAATCTGAGCAGACGGCAGGCTCTTCGAGTCGCACGGAAGACACAGCTACATTGTATTGGAGCTACCAGGATTGTATGCTTGTTCAGTGGCGGCATCTCCCTATTATCGTTATGTCATTTTGTAGTACATGATGTAAATTTGCATGTAGCAAATCAGAGGGTTGATTGGAAGAGCTGTATTTAGCCAGCCCAAACAATCGACTATGATCAGGCTAGCAGTAGAGCCTGGCAAATTTGAGATGAGAGACAACTTCATCGCAACCCCGTGAAGAGCTATGTGAGGTTGGGATGTTGTGATTTACAAGAGGAGCTTTCCTAGTGTAAGCCTTGAGTCAGATGAAGTCAAAGCGAAAATGTGTGTACATACATAGCATAGTTTCTTCAAGAAGCCCGCGACAGCGAGAAATAATCGCCCTGAGCCAGATTCGTCGCGATGGACAAACCTTGTCTGTCACCACTCACACTCCCATTCCCGTGCCCATTGGCAGCTCCCAACCCAGCACCACTCGTAAGGTCCGCCTCATCAAGAGCAGCGCGCAAAGTCTGACCCGAAGCATCAATCCCAACGAGGAACCGAGCAAGTTCCCGACAAAGCTCCCAGTCCTGGGAGTCCGCAGCCGCGCGCAGCAAGCGAGCGAAGTCTCTGACTTGGAAAGACTCCGATTCGAAAGCGTGCAGAACCAAGAGGTAGCCTGCGGCGGTTTTGAGTTTGCCCTGCGCTAGAGAGTGTTCGAAGAAGGTGAGGACTGGAGGTAGATTGGTGAAGAGGGTCTGCCAGCTTCGGAGCTCGGTTTTGCGCGTGCAGTTGACGATCACATCAAGGTAGGAGGGGAAGGAGGATAAGAAGGAGACCGTAGGTGGCAGAAGGGCGGCTTCGGGGGGTGAGGGCGGGTTGTCGACTTCGTCGTCGAGGACGTTGTGCAGGAGTACTTCAAGAGCGTGCGCAAAGTAGGGGAGGCTTTGGTAAGAGCTTGCAAGGTGAAGGGCGGCGGGTGAGTTGTATTCTGCGAGGTGGTGACGCAGGATTTGATTGATGAAGAGTTGGGTGCGAGGCTGGTGGCGGAAGAAAGAGAAGCTCACGTCGCGACGCTGGATGAGCTCCGAGTCTAGGCCGTGGATGATGCCTTTACCTACGAGAGCTGTTACGGGGTAAAAGTCCAGTGGTATACAAATTGATGGAGGCAGTTCGCGGCCTAGTTCTGCAGGCGCGCAAGCTATTACATCCTGGACGTCAGACCACACGTGCATCCCTGTGCCGTCAAAGAACCACAGCGAGTCGCGCAAGCTGTGACCAAGAGGCTGGTCGAGAGACAAGCCGTTTGGCGTCACTGTCCCAGGGGTTGTCCGCGTCAAAGCAGCGACGGTCGCAGGATGGTCTCGCATCAGCTGGAAGTACTCAACATTCTGCGCAATGACACGCATGTCGTACTTCAACTCGCCTAGGTCGTTGG
>Ga0265797_10011836_pt1 | contig 10843 bp, 10 predicted proteins | sample P2T30metagenome_FD_192433 | JGI IMG/M metagenome (GOLD analysis project Ga0265797, IMG submission 192433) | Plant litter microbial communities from East Loma Ridge, Irvine, California - P2 T30 | ecosystem: Environmental > Terrestrial > Plant litter > Unclassified | place: USA: California... | reverse complement strand
GCGACTGCTCACTGGCAGCGGGCGAGGTGAGTTCGATGTAGTCAACGCCGAAATCGTCCAGAGCCTTGGCGATTCGGATCTTGGTCTCGGTGTCGAAGAAGGCGTTGGCGAACTGCTCGCCCTCGCGAAGAGTTGACTCGATGACCTTGAAGCGGCCGACATTGGAAAGAAAGTCGCCGGTCGAACTATAAGGATTGCTGCTCTTCTTCGACTGGTTCGTGCGGAAGGCGCTGCGTTGTACTGTTAGCATGATGCCTCCTCTTGCTTGTAGCGTCGCGCGCACCTGTAGCCGTCATGGTCTCCGTTCGTAGCGCCGTCGCCGTTTTGGTGGACGCCATTGGCGCCGAGGGCCTGGGGCTCATCGGGTTGGGGGCACATGGTCGTATGTGAATGTGTCGATATGCTGGTGAAAAAGTTGTCTGGATTCAATGAAAGGTAGCGCTGCGGATGAGAAGTCCGGGAGATAATAACGACAACAGTCGGGTATGAAGATGACTGTTCAATGGGTGATGTGACTCGAAAGGTTGAAGATACCTGAGACGGCTGGCAGAGAGGAAGTTGTGTTGCGGTTGAGGCCCGTGCGTGACTGACGTCGCGAGAGCTCACGTCGACCTCGACGACTTTTTCGCACACAGACTTAAAAACAAGGGTTCTGCTGCTCTATCATTGGCCTCTCCACACCAAGAAGTAGCGGCGCATGGGGCTAGCACACTCATAGTCGAGCGAGGTCGGAGGCAATATATGCTGACCAGAAGGGTAGTAATAAGGCGAGCCATCCGATCGAGCGGTGCATGTCCGATGCACCGATGGGAGGACACACTTTTGACTTGTTCGCTACGAAACAACCTTCGCCCCATATGGATCTGGAGCAAAGGAACAGCTCGCTGATCTGGCGCCAGCTATGAGCAAGGGAGAAAAAAAAAACATTGGCAGTCTTTGCTTGCCCTAAGAAGCCATACACAGGCACATCATTTATCCGGCCGAGCCGGTGTTGGCGTGTCATAAATTGGTGAGGGTGACAAAACAGCCAAGTTTTTTGCGCGTTGCTATGACTGCACTGTATACTGTACACGGACGCTTGAAGTGATTCTTCCCATGTAGCCATTTTGGCTGACAATCGAGATAGCATTGGCACGTCTCCCTTCTGAGCGATACCGTTCAAGAGTCAATGTCATGCGGAGGAGAACGTCCCAACTGGTTGTGACGCACGCTTCAGCGAAAATATGATGTGCATCTCCACGGAGCTCTGACTACTAGTGCACACGGGAGTCTTATACACGAGCACTTGTATCAATGGGATGAACGAATGATCCCTCCCGCTCATAGCCATTATTATGGTGAAGCCATCAGGCATGGGAACGGTAAGCATCATCGCAAGATTGTATCAGCCCTAAAGAAAGCCCGTTCAGGGAATGTCTCGCGTGGGAGTGATCTTGTATGCTCCTGGCATGTGAACGATAAAAAGCTACCTCCTAAGACATGCCTTGAAGCCTATCGATGTTTCTTCCTACTTGGCGTACTCCAGTCAAGTGCAAACAGGGCCTCGTGTCGGTCGAACGACGATTTCTTGAGGCCCGCAACACCCCCACATTCAATGATCTGCCCATTTTATCGTACATGATATGTTTGCTTTTAAGACTGTAGACGTGTATACATCCTCCATGCACACGTATCTACATACCACCATGACAGGGCAAGGCTGATTTGAACGGAGAGGTCCAAAGGTCGAAGACTCGGTCGTGCCCTGAAACACTAACCCTACTGCTCATATGCACATGCATCTTTCAAGACGACAACATACCTATATGTACTCATCAATGTGGAGAGTTTGGATCCGAAGCATCTATGCTTATCACAGTTTCCGGCGTACTTTCGGTCCTTAGAGGGCCACTAGCAAGTAATTCATCAGTGAAATTCAGTCCCCGGTCTGATCACGACCTCGACATGAGGCTCCATGTCGACAATGTGTGCACCTTAGAACCTCCTCTCAATCCACTCCCCACCCTCAACCTCCCTCATTCTCTCCCTCTCCTCCTTAGCAGCCTTCTTCAACTCCTCCGTATCCCCACCATTGGCCTTCCACCACTTAGGATCAATATTGTCAACACTGAGATACGGACTACAATCCGCCTTCTCGTGACCAAGACGGTTCTCAATCGTGAACCCAAGTCCCAAGAACTCCCACGGGTTCTTCCCGAAGCGCTGGATTTCGAAATCCTCGTAGCGCGGCACGCCGAGCAGTTTCATGTAGTGCAGGGACGAGCCCGGGAAGACGGCGTTGACGCGGCCGGTTTCGTTGTTTTTGTACCAGCTGCGGCAGGAGTCTTTCCAGACGGTGTGTTTGATCCATTCCTGAGCGTTATTCGTCAGTGATGCGGCCGGCGATTGAGAGGATGTGTAGTGGGGCCGTGTTCTTACCTGCACGTGCTCGTTGAATTGGTCGGTGATGTCTTGTCTTGGAGCCCAGCTGCGGAGGTTCTCGTTTTGCATCTTCTTGATCCATTGAATGGCGTATTCGGAGACTGCGTGGAGTGGGCCCATGACGCTGCCGTCTGTGAAGATATTAGCTTCCGCATACTTTTGGATACTTAGGCTCTCGATCATCTTGTGGTTAACTCACTGCAGACTTGTTAGCGTACCGTTGACTGCGCTTCTACAATCGAGTGGCTTTACCTTTCAACAGGCCAGCTGGGACCAATAAACGTGACAAAGTTCGGCATGTCCGGGATGCAAACTCCCAGATATGCCTCTGGACAGACCTTCCACTTGTCCGCCAAGTCCACACCACCCTTGCCCACGATGGGGAATCTGGGTCGGTAAGAGACGTCAAAGCCAGTCGCGCACACAATAGTGTCCACCTTCCTCTCCAAGCCATCTTCACCAACAACACCGTCTTCGGTACAGCTGACTACAGGCGTGAAATGCACATCCACATTCTCCTCCTGAATGGCAAGCATGTACGGATCGCCCGGCGTAATCCTACGACACCCAACGCCGAACTCCGGAGTGAAACCTTTCAGCAAACGCTCGTCCTTGATCCACTCCGCCATCCTGGTCCTGAACATCTCTTGCATCGTTTTCTGTGCCTCGGAGCCCTCGTAGAAGCCCGACACGAGCGTGTTGACTTGGTCTTCGATCCCTTTGGCGTGTTCGACGATTGCTTTGGGGTCGCGGCGGAATTGCTCGCGTTCTTCTTCCGAGTATTCTTTGCCCTGGCCGGTGTTGCTGACGAGAGTGACGAACCAGACGCCGGTGCGCACGAAGACATCCAGGTGCTTGGCGTGTTTCTGCATGTTAGGAACTGTCTGGATGGATGAAGCGCCGGAGCCGATGATGGCGACGCGGTCGTTTGCCCATTCTTTCTCCTGATAATCTTTTGGCCAGCGTGCTGTGTGGACGACTTTGCCCTTGAATTTGTCTTTGAGACCCTCGATGTCCGGCCATTTGAAGTTGTTCAGAATACCTGTGCTATGAAGGAGCAAATGACAGTGATCCTCAAATTCGCGCGGCTCCTGGCCCGGCCTGTGTTCGCGGAGCTTGACAAGCCACTCGCCTTTTTCTTCCTGCCAGTAGCAGCCAACGACCTCGGTGTTAAAGTTCATTAGCTTTCGAAGGTCAAACGTCTTGACAACCTTCTCGAGGTAAGTGAAGATATCTGGGGACTGTGAGAAGAACTTAGGCCAGTCGGGGTTCAGCGCGAAGTTGTAGGTGTAGGCGTGCGAAGGGATGTCACAAGCGGCGCCGGGGTATCTGTTTTCCAGCCATGTACCAGCAATGTCTTCGTTTTTCTCGTAGATTACGTGTTCGACGTTCTCACACAGCTTCTGGATCTGGTATGCCATGAGGATGCCACTGACGCCTGCGCCGATGCTTAGGACTCTGAGCCGGCGGTTCTGTGGGTCCATCCATGTCGCATCCTGTCTGATGTTGTAACCTGATGCTCCAGGTTGTGAATAGTCCATCTGCTCGCCAGAGGAGAGTGAGTTCAAGTCGGGCGCCATTGTTGCGTGTGTGCTATACTGAGAGGTGTGATGCGCAGAGGGATGTGAGGGAGGAGCAGTGAAGTGTGGTAAAGTGAAGCTTTCTTGTAGGCCAACAACAGCTACACGAGCTTGCTTTACCTCGTTCCGAAGAATTGCACAAATTCGCCTCGAAGTTAATCCGACTTCATCACATTATTTGCCTATTCGGGTCACCTACACATGTGAAGGACCCCCTGTGGACCACTTCATATGCAGCCCAAGAATGAATAAGTGATCAATCCCCTCACTTCATACTTGGCCGACAAGCGGATTACAGCATCACTTAGGTTGTACGACGGGGAAGCTCGCATTGCCTCGGCATGTTCTTACAAACATCCCAGCAACTCCTCTTGGTCGGTTGTGAAGTAGCCGTACAACCAGTCGTTCGCTGTAATCAAAGCCTTATGCCTGCTTGTGATGTGCTGGATGGGTGGGGCATTGGAAAGCGGGGAGGTGGCAAGCGCGAACTTTGGCAATCATCCTTAATCTCTCGATGTCCAATATTCCCGCTCGCTCCGGCGGTAAAGTCAAATCGCTTTTCGAATTCGAGCTTGTCGAAGTTGGAAGTAGGTGCTTTGGTGATACCGGATCACACTTGAGCCACATACCGAAGGAGCGTCAGGATGCGGCGTGGCCGACCCTCCCGTCAGCCTTCCGCTGCCGGGTGTGAAGATATCCTGGTCCAATCAGTCTTGTGCTTGTGAAACAATCTTTGTAATCACACGCTACCATTGTAAAAAGATGACCCAAATCCTGCAGGAGCGAATATGAGCTTTGGGACGACAGTGACAGCAAGACGGCTATCCCTCATGATTGACCATCCGCAGGTTCTCCTTGGAGCCTGCCCAAAAGGCTCACAATTTCGGCCAAGTCCTGGGCCCAAAGTACATTCGATTTTGACGTGCTCAACTGCTGCCAGGCCTTTATTCTATCAATATGTTGTACCTCCTGGCCTACTCGCGACATCGTCTCAGCAAGAGTTTTCGAACTCGAACCCATCGGATCATCGCGGATGCAGATACCTAAGTCGGCAGCCAAGAGAGAATCGAAGTCAGTCGCAGAGTCGCCAACGTAGACATTGAGATATCTTTCTCGAGACGGAAAGTTATGGAGTTTGTCGAAGCTAGTTCTTATGGTGGCGTGGTTTGCGTCGGTTAAGCGGCCAGAACTGCCTCCAGGCTCATGAATACCGCTGATTTCGTTGGCTGCGATGGTCAAGTGATCGAGAGTGGCAAGAAGCCTGCCATCGGGAACGACACTTTGTGCAGCCGCTTTCAACGACGCCCGAATGAACGATTCGCTCCAATTGACGCTCAGAATACTGATGTTGGATATCAGTCTGGGAGAGCGGCCACCCTGGGCTCTTAAGAATAGGTCTTGCCAGCCTGGACGCAAAGTAACAGCGCTATCTTCTAGCAGTTCCTTTGCTGCGGTTGCAATATCGCTGTGCGTTACTCCAGCGAAGAACCCAGAGCTTTCCACGCGTTCAGCGCTGCTCGTTTCGACAGACGAGAGACTTTTCAGCCACGCGCTTTCTTCAGCGACCGCGTTACGCTCATGAGCCCTTGGTTTGTACGCTTGCTCGTGCTTCGAGTAGTCGTCTATCCATGCTTTGCCGAAGCCTTCAAACATCTTGGGTCCATTCTGTTCTCGGTTCAGGCGGGCATCTCTGATGTCGGCAATTTTGCCGTATGCAAACATCGTGTCCTTCGCCGTGATAGTGCCATCCCAATCAAGAATGAGGTTGATTGGCTTGAGGGCCATTTTGTTTCGTAGTTGCTGTGTCGCTCGGAACATGATGAGCACGAGTTGCGGCTCATGTGGGTGGCCGATTGCCTTTGAGATTCGAGCGTGGAGATGCGTGACTTTGTAGATGAGATCGTATCAAATTGTGTGATACAGCCGATCTGCTGGAGACGTGGAACGAAACATCTGAAGCAGATTAAACATGAGGCAGCGACTACTTCCAGTTCCAGGCTTCGACTTCCGGAATGTTGATGATCCAAACGCAAAACTTATTCTTGTACATCTCCATAATCAGCACGTTCCTTCGATTCGTAGCCATTGACCCTCACGATGCTTGATTCGCAAAGCACAACAAGCAAGTCAATTGCCTCCAATATTCTGGCATATTCTGAGACAATGCTGACCGCGAAGTACCGCACTGACGCACCGTCCAACTCTCGAAGCACATTCTAGCCCGCGCTTCCAGGTCCGCAATACCCCGTTCATCTCCGTGAGAAAGATCATGGAAAACAGTGGCAAACAAGTATAACACAATGAATTGATTATTTCACAGCCGTGTCACTCTTCTATCGACAACGAACACCTTACATCCAACGTACCATAATACAGACAATTGTTCTGTCCAATTCAAACCGACCTCAAATCGCCCTGGAAGAACGCCACGATCGTCAAGTCGACTGACAACGCCACGACGCTGATTGGCTGAGTGTTCCGCTGCTCCCTCGGTCATCCATCATAGATTCGCGCTTCGTTCGTCTTCACGACCACACGACTTCAAACCTCCCTCCTCCACGATTCGCCCTCCACACACTCTCCACTCCACCCCAAACCACAGCAAAATGGCGTTCCGTCTTGCAACCAGGCGCTTTGCGCCAGGCTTCGCGCCTCAGAAGATGTTCAGCCGCAGCATGGCCACCACAGTCGAGCACAGCAAGGGCGAGCCCATTTCCACCGCCGCCGAGGCCATGACCGCCTCCAACCCTCCGATCAAAGAGACCAAGACCACCACCGTCAAGGAGCCTTCATTGGACAAGGATGCTTTGACCAAGACCTTCCACATCTACCGCTGGAACCCCGATGAGCCCACGACCAAGCCCAAGATGCAGTCCTACACCCTCGACCTGAACAAGACCGGACCAATGATGCTGGATGCGCTTATCAGGATCAAGAACGAGATGGACCCCACTCTCACTTTCAGGAGAAGTTGCAGAGAGGGCATTTGCGGTAGCTGCGCAATGAACATCGATGGTGTCAACACGCTGGCGTGTTTGTGTAAGTGGAAAAGAGTACAAAACGCCACGTTATCAAAGACTAACATGTATGGACAGGCCGTATCCCCAGAGAGGAGAAGCAGGAGTCTCGCATTTACCCTCTTCCTCACACCTACGTCGTCAAGGACCTTGTCCCTGATTTGACCCAGTTCTACAAGCAGTACAAGTCTATCCAGCCTTACCTCCAGCGCGACACCGCACCCGAAGACGTAAGTTACAGCTAGCACGATCGATATCTTGCGCATCATGCTGACAATATCCACAGGGCCGTGAGAACCGCCAGTCCAAGGAGGACCGCCGCAAGCTTGACGGTCTTTACGAGTGCATTCTCTGCGCCTGCTGCAGCACATCTTGCCCTTCATACTGGTGGAATAGCGAGGAGTACCTCGGCCCCGCCGTGCTTATGCAGTCATACCGCTGGATCGCCGACTCTCGTGACCAGAGGACCGCCCAGCGCATGGACGGCCTCAACAACAGCATGAGCTTGTACCGTTGCCACACTATCCTGAACTGCAGCAGGACTTGCCCTAAGGGCCTCAACCCTGCTCTCGCCATCGCCGAGATTAAGAAGAGCATGGCTTTCACTTAAGCGTTCCTGTCGCAGGTGGAGAGATGGTCCAGTTGATGAGAGTATTTTGGCCTTTCAATGGGCGCTTTTTCTGGCGCTACTGTTCTGTAAATACTGTAAAACTGCCAAAGTAATTTCTTTTGACAAATTATACCCTTGTATCTCATTCTCAAGTCGTTTCCAGGTTCATTGCCGTACGTTGAGTGGCGAGAGGCCTTCTGAAGCAATGCACAAGTCATGACATTGGTGGAAGGAACGACCAAGCCCGCTCTAACAGCACTGGCAAGGACAGACGGGAGTCCTGCCTTGTTACCTGCTTCATACATCACCGCACCCAAAACATCAACAGGTTGCCGCTCGCGTTAGAGTGAGGTGTGCCAGTGCAGTCCCTCGAGTGCCACTCAGAAACGAATTCGGGAAACTTCGAACGCTCGCGACAATAATCACACACCTGCCCGACGGCTTCCGTTCCTGCACAAGCAAAACCTGTTCGCATCGCACTATCCCGGCAAAAAGACACCGCAATGGGATACAGCGAGCGCGTCTGCCAGCTCTGTGGCATCGGCTTCAACATTGGCAGAATACGAGGCAAATGTATCGAATCACCACGCCTTTCACTCGATCCCGCCCACAGCTGACACGCATCCCCCAGACGAGCCTGAAAGCAGCGCTTGGAGCCCTTCTGGGAAACCCGGCACATTCGCTGTCCTGGACGCAGACGATGAACTGGCAGAGTGTGAAGACTGTGAAAATAGAGAACGAAGACCTTCTTTTGACCCTGTCCAAGAAGGAGAAGAACACCTTGCCGGATGGGGCTGTAGGCTGGAGTACAAAGGGTACTCGGGCTGTGCAATTGGAGCAGAAGAGATGAGGGTAGGCCGTGCACAAACATGTTGACTTACGCGGGACTGTCTCACTGACTGCGAACCAGGAGCGAACCTGGATCCAATGCTTATACAGAAAAGACGATCAGTGGGTGCCTGAGCCTGGAGATGAAGACTTCGAGATCGCCGCAAAACACTGCTTCGTGACAGGCACCAGCAAAGAGGGAGTCAGTGAGTTCGATGCCGAAGGATTCCATCCTGTCAAGCACAGCGTTCAGAACTGCAAGATGAACAACGTCGAGGAAGACCCGGTAAGCGTTCCACAAACCAACATCAAGCTCTGGAAAATACCGAGCTTACAATAAACAAATAGAACGATCCTTGGGCCTTGCCCTTGCACCCTGCTTGCTTCGAGATGTGAGTATTGGTACAATAGCTACCGCCAACTGCCTCTGTCCGTCATTTCAAAAGACACTAACATTACCAGGTTCAAACGCATGAGTATCCAGCGTTTCGGTGTCGTGGACATCGACGGCCTCTGGCTACTTCGCAAGACAAAGGGCGGCTACCCTCGTTTCGCCGACTTCGACGAGCGCCAAGATGTCGTTCTTGTTAGAGAACAGCGGCACCGCCATGTACCGGGAACCGAGTATCTTGCGACCAACCCGATCGATGTTCCTGATTTGACGAGGCTCCTCGAGTCCAGACCGGAACACTCGAGCGATGTCGTCTTCAAGCCTCTTGTCGCTTCCACATCAGCACAAGACCCCTTCCAGGCTTTGTCGCCTGAGCTTTGCGCAATGCTGCTGGAGTTGCTGGGATCCCAAGATGTTGCCAACCTTCGTCTGTCCTCCAAGGCATTCTCTCAACTACCTCAAACCTATTTTAGGCACCTGATTAGGCAGGAAATGCCTTGGGTCTGGGAGCTGCACGATACTGATGGTGGAAGCGAGCCCAAGCGCGGTCTGGACTGGTATGATTTGTGGAAAGACTTGTGGATTCTGGATGGCGGCTTTTGCGCGGACGAAGATGCGAGAGCTGCAGTGGAAGCCGGACAGCCAATCTATCGCCCGTACAAGTTCCAGATCAAAGGCTTGCGGAATCGCAGGATGATCTACTACGACATCAGCATCATCCTTGACATGATTGCGGATGCTCGGGCGGAGCTGGCTGAGTAAGACTGGCATGCGAGCGTTCGAAGAGGTGTTGAAGATGCCCTCCACGGCTTGGATAAGCTATTGCGTGTGCTACTTATTGAGCGGTACGTAGTAGGAGTAGACTGTACAACCATGCTTACAATAAGAACAATAGCACCGCAAGATGCAACAAACTCAATCTGGTGAGACGGCTGCTTTGACAGTCTGCAAGTTCAAGACGCCTTTCCTTCCCCAACCCTTTTGTCCTTTGGGTACAGTCGGTCTGAAGACCTCGTAGTGATGGAATGCCTGAGCGTTCAACTCGTCTTCCTGTCCCGACCACAATTGCAACGAATCTCGGAACGTCTCTTTAGCCTGCTCGTAGGCCTCTTCTCCGAATTTCTTTATCAACGTCTGCTCGTTGGCCTTCTTCGGCTTGTCTCCAACCAGCACGTGGCCGTCTTTCAGCTTCAAGTGAAAGCTCATGACATCAAGTTCGTCGAGCTGATCACTCTTGGAGCCTTGTTTCTTCTTTTCTGCTTTGGACGAGTCTGGCTTATCAATGGTGCCGATGGCACGACCCTTCGAGATCGCGCAAAGCGTTGAGATGGCACTGCCGGCGCTGAGGCTGATCTTCCAGGATATGTCTGGGTAGAGGAAGGAAGTCACTGATGCTGCCCAGAGTTCTAGTACGGGTGCGCGGTTGATAAGGATCTCATCCTTTGACTCTCCGGACTCGGACTCGTCGCTCTTGGACTGCGAGCTGTGTTTGGGCGACGGGTTGTCATCTTTGGAGTTTTGCACGTGCTTTGATGAAGCTGCTCGCTTTCTCGGCTTGTCGTTGTCAGATGAAGTTTTGCGCTTCGAGCTGGTGACAGCTGCTTTAGTTTCTGTCGGGTTGTCTATATGTGTTTGTTTTTGTTTGGCGCCGTTGCGCGTTGTGGCGGGCATGCTGTCAGACGTGGTTGATCAGTATCGTAATGCGACTATGGTACAAAGAGACACTGGTTATTAGTCGGTTTGAAGAGATGTGCGTCTGCAGGTCGTATCAAATCCGTCTCACATATATTTGTGTTCACTTCATTGTGTCTTCAGGTTACTTCACTGCCCTGCCGTCATGTAGTCGTCACGTGCCGATCACATGCGCGCGACGCGGGGCAAAAACGCGCTAAGACAAGGTTGGTCCCGTACCTTACTCGAGAGCTGCAATCAATCTAGAGCTGAATGTTTGCGACCTCTTCTTATTACACCACCAGCAACTCTGCCAATTTCCCTG
>Ga0265797_10011835_pt1 | contig 10843 bp, 10 predicted proteins | sample P2T30metagenome_FD_192433 | JGI IMG/M metagenome (GOLD analysis project Ga0265797, IMG submission 192433) | Plant litter microbial communities from East Loma Ridge, Irvine, California - P2 T30 | ecosystem: Environmental > Terrestrial > Plant litter > Unclassified | place: USA: California... | reverse complement strand
GATCGTCAGAGAGCCATTGCGACCAAGCTGGATAGTCCCAAGCGATGGCGCAAGCGGATATGCCAGAATTGGTGCCGGAGCCTCCTTCTTCTTCTTTGTCTTGTTGACAAGCGGTATCTGGTCGCTGTTAGGAGGGATCGGCGGAGTGGCTGCCGGGGTGATCATCGGTTTTTCAAATGTGGGAATCTTTGGTGATGCCCCGGTGACCGGTGGGTATCTAGCGCGATGTCGGACTTCCAGTGGAACATCTTGATTCCTTTTGATGTGCTCGTGCGTTATAGGCAGCTTGCGTGCTGTGTCCCCTTTCCGTCGTTGTCTCCATCCTTGCTCGACGGCTCGTACTTTCGATGGTGTATGCTCGAATGCGATTCTGATTTGCTTGATTGTGGGTGACTCGATGATGGTTGTTTCCTGCATCTCCATTAGTCTAAGAATGCTATTCGCAGTGTCTACAGTCAGTGGCACCGGTGATACTATGCATCCATATTACACCCCTTGCTGTATTGTTGAAGTTGAATGATCTGTACTATAGGGTTGAAACCAGTCGCGTCGTTGTAGCCAACTGCCACACCACGTGTGATGTAACACCGAAACCCCGTCTATAGCACTACCAGCGGCGATATCCGCCAAACTGCTTAGCTGGTGGAGGAAAGGAAAGTGTCCTACGAAATTAGAGAGAGACCTTCCTTCCTCTTATACAACGTATTCCCGCTGAATAGCTTAAATTGGTTTACGATACAAAGTAAGTCATGATCAGCGAGGTATCAACAGCAGTGACCGGGTGATCGTGGAACAGAAGGGTATATTGGAACAAGGAAGGAAACGATTCGGGTCACTGCTTGACACTTCAAATGTTGGAAGCAGACATGAACAGAATAGATCACTAACCCACAGATGAAACACATCGCTGCATACCTACTCCTCCAGACCGGTGGTAACGCCTCTCCCTCCGCTGCCGACATCAAGACTCTCCTCGAGACTGTCGGTATCGAGGCTGACCAGGCCCAGCTCGACAAGCTCATCTCTGAGCTAGACGGCAAGGACATCAACGAGGTGAGTAAATAATCTCGGCATCACTCCAGCAGGCGTACACAACTGCATGCTGGAACCGGCCAAAGCCTCCAAAGTCGGGACATCACTAACGTACAGCTCATCGCTGAGGGATCCCAGAAGCTCGCTTCCGTCCCATCCGGAGGTGGAGGTGGTGGCTCTGCCCCCGCCGCCGCTGCTGGTGGTGCCGCTCCCGAGGCCGAGAAGGCTGAGGAGAAGAAGGAGGAGGCTAAGGAGGAGTCCGACGACGACATGGTACGTCTACTTGACTTGGTGATTAAGAACAAGACTGACAATTTTAGGGCTTCGGTCTATTCGACTAATCGCATCGCGATGGAACGTAGATCTTATAGGTGATTCTTGGCCTGTAGGGATACGATGCATTTCATGCCCCTCTGCTATTGCTTCTCGGAGTGGACCTTCGCATGTTGGGCGGCTTGCTTGGACCAGAAAATGTGTTTCGGCGTCCATGTTTTGCTTTTGCTAATCTACCTTCCGTCTTGAATCCTCGTGCACCACGAGCGAGTCGTATTCCCGTCTCGAATGTTGCACTGTATATCGGTCGCCTGAGAGACTGACTGCCTGACAGGTAGGTGTGTATCAATAGTGTTGCAGCAAAGAATGAAAATGCTTCCGCTTGCGATTGTTGCACCTACCTATCCGAAAAAGTTAGACCTACAACCACCATATTGTACCAGTAGCAGCACAATGACGACCCTCCTGAAGCCACTATCGAATCTATCCCTTCGGTCCACAGTACCTGCCTTGCCATTAGTAGCACGCCACGCATCGACCTCGGCAACACCTTCATCTTCATCCAGCCTATCGTCTCTGCCACCCCTCACACCCCATAACCCAATTCCTCGCCGGCAAGATTACCCATCGACCTACCCTGGTCCACTACATAAGAATGTCAACCAACCACAATGGATGGCAACTCCACCTGAAAGTCAATTCCCAGATCGGATCGGTGAGAATGAAGAAGGTAGAAGAGAGGATGTTAGTCAGGCTATCACTGGAATGAACAGGGATGAATTGAGGGGATTGAGGAAATATACAGTTGTTATGAATCGGGTAGTAAAGATGACGAAGAAGGGTAAAATGTGAGTCTCATTACAGTCTTGCCAAAGAGGCAAGTCGACTAGATCCAGACTGACGATGTAGGCCAAGCTGGATGACAATGGTAGTTGTCGGATCCCCTGAAAGAGGATTAGTAGGAATCGGACGAGGAAGGGGTGTGACAACAGTCAGCGCAATGGACGCAGGGTATCATAAGGGCTCGTTCCTCTCGCTGTGTCACACTTTAGCCGTGCTGATGGACAGCGGTACAGTCCATGGACTTTGTGAACAAATACGAAGGTCGAACATTATGGTCTTCCTCCGGTTCAGACCTCGTATCCAAGTTTGGAGCTACTACAGTCATTCTCCGTGCTCGTCCAGCTGGTATGCTTCTTCGCCCTACTTATGTTATGCCACTATACTGACGTCTAGGATTCGGCTTAATGGTCCCGCCAATCATCCATCGAGTCCTTACCTCTGCGGGAATCAAAGACTGCTCAGCAACAATCGAAGGATCGAGAAATCCAATGCAAGTCTTGAAAGCTACTATTCAACTACTACATTCTGGCGTAAGCTTTTGCTTTCTAGCTTGGAGGCCGAGCTGACTAGTAGACGAACCCACCTGGATTCGGTAGTGGAACTGGAAGTAGGGGTAGAAGGGAAGATAAGGGCCAAGGTTTGAGAACTAAGGATGATATCGAGAGGGAGAGGGGGAGGTACGGTATTGATATTGGTCGAAGGCTCTAGATCATTCATAAGGCTGCAGGGTCTGTCACGTCTAATGCAATCATGATACAACATCAATGCATAGATACAGGATACAGACGTCAAGGCCGACCCGCATAGATTGATAAACGACCCAAAACAGCCAAAACAGCCACGACAACAACTAATCTCCAGCTCAACCACCTACTTCCTTCTTGTAGAGGTGCTGGTGCTGGTTCAATATTATTGCGTATCGTTTCGGGTTCTTTGGGTGTTACAGGAACTGGGACGGGCGGATCATCGGATAAAGGTTCATTGGTAGTCTCACAGTAATGAGTTCAGCGAACGTAGCTTGATTTGAAATAACTTACCTTTGCTGCCGGCGTCGATTCGGCGTCTTTGGGTTGAGGGGGCTGGCCCATATCGGGTAGATCAGTCATCTCAGGTGTGGCGTACTGCCCGTCAGCTCCGAGATGCCCCTGGAATGCTTGGGATGACATACATTAGGGAAGACATCCTGTTCGAGTCAGCTGTGTCCGCCATGATCAGATGTAAACAGCTTACTCTAAACTTCTTGCTCTTCAGATTGAAGGCATGACTTTCCTTTGCATATGCCTTCTTCTGAGCTTCGGTAGTTCGCACTGCTCCGGCGGTGATACTGCTCATCAGCTCGGCTCGCCGGATGTGACGATAGACTTACTCGTCACCCAGCATGAAGCTCAACAATCCAGTCAGGATAGTAGCGACGGACCAAGCTGCATTCCAGCTATACCATTAGTTTCGCCCTGTCAATTGCATCCAGGTGACTAACGAAGAAGGATGACTATAGATTAGCTTCATCCTGTACTCCAGGACATAAAGCTTACTATGAAGTCATGCTCATACAGATCTTTGCCCCGACCTCGAACCTCCCAGTAGGAGTGAACATCTTGACATCAGGAGGCTTGAAAGCTTCTGATCAGCCTAAAACAACTAGGAGACATACGGTAATCGCTAGGGAACCAGATTAATCCATGATATTCCCCTCCAGCATATGGTGTATCAGGTGGACCGCGCTTATCATTAGCGTCGCTTTGACTTACCCATCCGACGTGAAGGCTTGCTGGTATCAACTTACGACGATAAAATGCCCTATCATCTTAGCTATGTCTCGAGGGCAAGGTCAATAGCTTACAGTTCAAGATATTGTTCTCTTCTGGACAAGCCCAAATGAATGGAGGTGGGGCTTTCTGCATTGCGAGGTACTCCTACATATCATCAGCTTGGCCCCAGGACTCGATCAAGGTAGCTGACCTTCTGGAGCTATATCGTCAGCTTCATTGGCCCGGTGGTACAGGAGGAATGTAGGTGGAAGGTGCACATACCCTCTTTTGCGCTACTTTCGTCGCCATCCTGTCGAATATTTGAACTCCTCACTCAGATGACCTGTAAGATGAAGAGATACGTAGCCGAGCTAGTTGCGGATGACTGGACACTGATCGTGTGCAAGTGAGGGATATGAATGAATGATCGACAACGCTCAGATAACAAGCGGGTCATCAATCCAGCGGAACCAATTCGAGGTGTCTTAACAGTCAACCATCAACTCAGTGCATGCCTTAACATATTTTACCATATAGGACATACCAGAGATGGCGGGCCCACCTGAAGAACGCCAGAAGCAGCTTATATATGAGCGTGAAAGGGCAAGGGAAGCGGTATGTACAAAATCTTGAGGGGAGCTTATAAAAGATAGGCCGAGCACCAACGACAACGTGAAGCTATTTTAAAGGTTTGTCTGCTGTTCCGCATCTAGTGTATGGTATTGGGCTGACTTGGTAGGAAGGTCAGAGGGATCATACAGCCGATAGATTCGTTGGTGTCGTTGAGAGTATCGATGATCGTCTCAAGAAACAGACTGTGGGCTTGGTGACGCTCGAAGATTTCCAGAAGACACGCAATGAGCTAGAAGAGCAGCAGAGGCAGGTCGCCGCGAAGTCTTCTGCTGGAGGGTAAGTCTACATACTGGTTTAGCGAAAGCTTTGGTATGGGATCTGATGCTAGATCGAGTACATCCGGGGTGAAGGCGAAGAAAGCAAAGAAAAAGGAGAAACCAAAGTTATCATTCGATGATGAAGAGGAGGAGGAGGATTCTCCCAGTGGATCCAAAAGGCCAAGATCACCTAGTACAGGTATGTTATGTTGATCTCTGCTGAGGCAAGGAATTCAAGCTGACAAATTCAGAATCAGGGCACAAGAAACGATTCACCAAGAACCCAAATGTCGATACCTCCTTCCTACCCGATCGAGCAAGAGAAGAAGAAGAACGTATAGAACGTGAATTACTCCGTAAACAGTGGCTACAAGAACAAGAACGGGTCAAAAATGAGATCATCGAAATTACATATTCGTTCTGGGATGGAAGTGGGCATAGAAAAGTAGTAGAGGTCAAGAAAGGGGATGATATAGCTGGATTTTTGGGGAAATGTAAAGCCCAGTTCCCGGAATTGAGGGCTACTAGTGTGGAGAATTTAATGTATATAAAGGTAAGTCAAGCCGCTCTGCTGTTCAATGGCTTTGAGCCATCGGATATCCGCGCAGTTGGAACGCGCTAACCAAGCAGGAGGATTTGATCATACCACATGTGAGCTGTTGCTGTCATACGACAAGTCAATCAGCTGATGAACAGCACTATACATTCTACGATTTCATAATCAACAAGGCAAGAGGGAAATCAGGACCTCTATTCAATTTCGATGTCCACGATGATATCCGTATGTTATCGGATGCAACCCGAGAAAAGGACGAGGTAAGTCCCCCCTCATCTCTTTTGTAGTCCCAGGCTGACAGGTAGTCGCACGCTGGGAAAGTGGTCGAGAGGACATGGTACAATCGATTCAAACACGTAAGGTCTCAGTCTACACAGTCCGAGGAGACTACTGATGGCAGATATTCCCTGCGTCGAGATGGGAGATCTATGATCCCGATGCTGATTATGGGTCTTATGTACGTATATCTCCTACGAACTGGCTGACGTATAGAAAATTGCATAGAGTAGACGCATCCCTGTCGGGCTTGAGAGAGTTGAAGTTACAATAGTTGTTGTACGATACCATATCTGTCAGATACTGTAGATGCATTTACACATTTGGTCTGATAGCCGAGATCACCGAGTTTTGCGGCTTTTCATGGAGAGCCCTTCTCTGCCTGGTCAATCGTGTTTCGCACGACTCTCAGATATACAAAACCAAGATGACGACACCAGCTGTAGCTTCATCCTCGAAAGCTATCACAGTCACATACGATCTCCATCCACCCACCTCTATCGACCCAACAACAGTCACATTGAACAATAATCAAATCCCAACATCCAACACCACTTCCCACCCTCTCGAATCAACATTGAGATCTGGATCAGAGACATCACAGCATTATGCCGCTCTTGGACCTGCACTGAGGGAGAGTCAGAGGGTATTGATGGAGAACCTAAGTGGATGGAAAGATGCTATTGGAGATACTGAAAAGATGAAGGAAGATCCAGGAAGACCTGGGTACGGAAGAGGGAAAGCTGCTTTGATGTCTGAGGGAGTCATGGATGCGGCTGTGGATGAAGATGAGGATAGCGATGAGGATGGGGAGCTTGCAGAGGAGGTTTGAAGAGGCAGGAGAAACACGAGGAGTGAGCGATGGTTTGAGGTCGGAGTCAGTGGGCATATACACATCTTTGTACATTACATCACCAACATAGTAGAGGCTACATAGTATCTACTCAGTCTCATGAGTGCTCCAAGGATACCTGCTTGAGAGTATCAGCTGTCTCATATGCATGGACTGCTCAATGTCACACAGACGTCTATACCATCGATGATAGGCGCTCGAATGAGTCTGATAGGCGCCCCGCTCGCCACTCCTTCGCCTCCACCTCATCTTGGCTGCGTCTCTCTCTATCCTCTACTCTATCACTGACATACACGATGGGAGCGTTGTTATCTATACCAGTACTAGCGGGCGGTCTTGGATCGTTGGGTAGTACTCTCTGTACCGGATGTACCGTCTTCATGGGTAAGCTTCCCTTGGTCCGAGCGACAGCGATTCGTAGTGGATCACAGGGTCGTCGCTGACCATCCAGGCGGTACTGCTGCTTCGGCAATGTGTAAATCATGTAATTGCAATTCATCAATAGCGACCCGAGTCGGCTTCGGTGTAAGCCATCTCCTGTGATCCAAGCAAAGCAAGCTGACTTACAGCTCATCTTCGCTACATCGTCCATGCTGGCTTATGCCTCTAGGTCGGATATCGCTATCCGGCAACTGGAGAAATTGAGTTGGGATTGGATCAAGATGGATTGTTCAGGTGGGAAGTGTTATGGTCTCTTGGCTGTGAGCTTTTCCATGTCAGGTATTGGGATGAGCTAATGGCAGGTTCACCGATTCTGCTTTGCCCTTGCTTTGTTCCACTTATTGCTGTCTGCTCTTCTCATCGGTGTTCGGACGACCAAGACCAAACGTGCCGCTATCCAAAATGGGTAAGCTCATCATCTTGTCTCCCAACACGGGAATGGACGCAGCTGATAGGCAGATGGTGGGGGCCTAAAGTACTCGCTTACATTGTCCTGTGTTTCCTATGTTTCCTAATTCCCAACGAATTCTTCATGGCCTACGGATCTTACGTCGCTCCAATCGGAGCTTGCTCATTCATCATTATCGGTCTTGTCCTTCTTGTCGATTTCGCACATACTTGGTCAGAGACTTGCCTTGATAATTGGGAGCGAACCAACTCGAATTTATGGCAATTCATTCTCGTCGGATCTACCCTTGGAATGTTTATCGCTTCCATCACTGTCACCATTCTCCTATATGTCTTTTTCGCCGGATCTGGATGTGGAACGAATACATTCTTCATCACCATCAATCTGATCTTGACAATCGCCGTCACGGGCCTTGCGATCGCTCCTCCTGTGCAGGAAGCCAATCCTAAATCGGGCTTGACTCAGGCTGCAATGGTAGCAGCCTATTGCGCCTACCTCACTACCTCGGCAGTAATCAATCACAACGACGATGGTACTGGCAAGTGCAACCCGCTGCACGGAAGTGGTGCTACCAAGACTTCGACAGTCGTAATCGGCGCTCTATTCACTTTCCTCGCTATCGCATTCTCGACAAGTAGAGCCGCTACTCAAAGTAAAGCTCTCGTTGGCAAAGGTCATCGAGCGGGAAGTGGGGCCATCCAGCTCCCAGAACAAGGCGATGAAGATGGCGAAGTGAGATTGGTTACCAATCAGCCTAAAGGAAGAAGGGATGAAATGAGGTATCAGGCTATCGTCGCTGCTGTCAATGCTGGATCACTTCCTGCTTCGGTATTGGATGAGCCGGAGGATGACGATGATGAGATTGAAGCTGCTATCGGGGAGGAGAGAGATGACGAGCGTGGTGGGACAAAGTATAACGTGAGTTCGACCCATAGTACACCTGGACAATCAAGCTGATATTCAGTACTCTTGGTTCCACATCATCTTTGTCATGGCAGCCATGTACGTAGCTGGACTATTGACAGACTGGTAAGTCTCTTCCCTTACTTGAAGCAAGCCCTATTAACGACTAGGGCTATCATCTCCACAACACCCCTAGCTCACCCGACTGATCCCTTGCCTATCGGACTGGTCTCGGACGAGATGGACGTCTACATCGGTCGATCAGAGACTACAATGTGGATGAGGGTCATTAGTAGCTGGCTTTGCTACGTCTTGTACGCTTGGAGCTTGTAAGTCGCCGCAAACCTGATGGGCATGACGACTGATGGATAGGTTGGCGCCCGTCCTGCTTCCTGATAGATTTGGTCATGAATAGACAAGAAGCGAGAGGACAAATATCTCTGCGTAGAGTCGATACATATGTAAGAATGAGGCATGTAAATTGTGTATCATCAGCAGGACCACGCTGCTGGAAGTCTCAATAATCAGGCCGCGGACAATACAGAAATCGGTCATATCGGCCGAGCGCATCAATCCTTTGTTCCCCGGGTAAGCCGCAGATTATCCTCGGATACTCGAACCTTGTCAACTATCCTTTCACAACTAGGGGTCGGAGGGGCTTCATAAAGGAGACGACCGTTGCTTACGGGTGAAGTAGGATTATCAATCTCTTCAACCTTCCGTCTCTCTCTTTAATCAATAACATTATCACCATTCCCATTCCTCGCATATCAATCTGCTCTGTGTAGAACATATAACTCACTCGCCCTTCACCTCGTACACTTGATTTACCTTGATCTATATTTTCATCATGGCATCACTTACTCGACCACCTCCCCCTCTCCTCCGACCAACAGAGATCAGTGGAGCGAACAGACCCTCCCAGCTTTCCCCTCTTGGCCTTGGCCGAAATCAATGTCAATGTCAAGGGCAAGAGCAGACAATCAACAAAGACCAAGATTGTTTCCCAACTACCCAACTTCGAAATCGGGGAGTAGGGGATACTCCCATGAACACTCCTGCTTTCATGACAATCGCCCCCAGACTCAATTTGGGCGGTGGTCGGCCCATCGGTGGCGGTACTGGATTCGGGAAAGCGGCTCACGCTGCTACTCCGGGAAATATTCCTAGTAGTCTCGAGACTATGGGCAAGCGGATTGCAGGAAGATTGTCTGGTGCGGGACCTACTTCCCCTGGAAAGTCCAAAGAGACTGGAGCATCTGCTATTGCAGGTGGAGCTAGGATCGCTCCTAGCTACGAGTGAGTCTCTACGGTCAAGAATTAATTTCAGAAGCTGACAGTTGAGGAGGCGATTGACTGCAGGTTTACATGACGTTACGTGAGTTCCTTTATGATTATACATAACTAAGGCTGATGGTAGTCATCGATTGACCACCCACAAGGAAAAGTATGTTCACTCTTCCGGTATCGCACGGAAGAAGTTGATCGATCAGTGCAGTGGACTCACCCCCTGACAAGGTCATGTCTCAACTTCAACTCGCTTCTCCTTCGGGTACAGAGGGTAGAAAGGAGGGTGACTGGCCAATGGCGTTCGACACAAGTACTACTGGTGGCAGTGTTCCTACTCCTACTGGTCGTAAGTGTCTCAGTAGAAAATCAGTTGAGAATCGAGCTGATACAACAGAAAAAGAGGGAGTGAAACAGAAACAGTTTCACGAGTGTCAGTCGTAGAGTATGGATGAGGATGTGCAAAATGAGAATCGGAGCATACGGGTATACACGAGAAAGATCAAGTGCGGGAAGAAGTCTGTAAGAGGAGTCCGAGCGGTCGTTCATGCATTTGTACCATTATCATGTAGTCGGTGGAAACCCTTACATCGGGATACCAGACCGTGATGCCAGGCTGACGGGTGAACGCATGATCGGTGCCGCTTGTCTGCGCCTGTACGAGCAGCGGCTGCTGTATCCCGCGTCCCGGGCCGCTGATCTGTGTCTCCGTGCGAGATTCTTGGGGCTGTGGAGATCCATCGGGTGTGTTTACAGTCTCTGGCCGCTTGTCTCATGCGGCTCAGACGTTCACAAGGGTCGATTGTCCGGTTGAGTCGGTCCGGCGTAATGCGACGTCGGTGGCGGTATGTTAGAGGATGGCCTGCTATCGAAGCTGTTGTGCGGTCGATGTATCGGCTGATTAATCTGATATCCTTGATACGCTTGAGGGTCAACTTGCGGATACGGTCGATGTTCGCGGTCCTTGATCCAGAATCGCCCATCACCTTGATTTGGTGCATCTCCGCGACCATACCCGCCGCGACCACCGCGATGTCCATGATCATCTCCTCGCCCACCTCGGCCGCCGTTCACTCCTCGACCAGAAGCATATCCTCGACCTCGTCCATTGAATGCAGGTTTATTCTGGATGATCTGCCTTGGACCAGTCTCGACCTCTCCGTCAGTCTCAATGAGTCCCAGAACAAGCTCGAGGTCTTTCGTTGTCCATATTCCGCCTTGAGGCTGCATTGTTTCGTCTAGGGTGTAGATCTTGTCGAATCCTTCACCACCTTCTGGTGTCGGCACCCGGAGCTGCCGAGTCATACCCTCAAGACCATCATTGCCAGATTT
>Ga0265797_10011834_pt1 | contig 10844 bp, 12 predicted proteins | sample P2T30metagenome_FD_192433 | JGI IMG/M metagenome (GOLD analysis project Ga0265797, IMG submission 192433) | Plant litter microbial communities from East Loma Ridge, Irvine, California - P2 T30 | ecosystem: Environmental > Terrestrial > Plant litter > Unclassified | place: USA: California... | reverse complement strand
CCAACGGTCTGCATATAGATTGGACCTACAGCCTCCACTTCACCCCAAGTATACGATAGCGCAGTGTACGATCCATACGCGTCCTTTCCGGCTCTGTCGAAGTGTCGAACTTGGCATAGAATACCTTCGTTCAGTCTGCCAGGACTGATCTTAATGAGGCGAAATTGGTCCCGTGTGAGACTGAGAGGATGGTGGCGGTAGTGATCCGACTTTGCGTTGACTGAAGATATGGCTTTGTTCATAGTGCATGTGCTCTGGTGAAACAGGGCGAAGGAAGCTGATCGCGGTGACCGCTCCTCGAGTGATAATGGTAGCTTGTGTAATCCGAAGGTCGATGGTGTATGTGTCAAGGTAAGCATACGGGCAGATTGCTCAGCCTCAGCCTCGATCATAGCCTTGGCTTGCATAGTCTAATATTGCGCCTTTGTCAGCATAAGGCGGGGAACATACAAGGGATCAATCGCTAAACCAGAAGTAATGAATTTTGTGCCATACAATGCCGCTAACCCAAACACCTTGCTAACGAAAGCAAGTTCGACAGACAGACAGATATACGCATACACAAAACACCCCCAATCATCATACACGGACCCTTACTCGACACTAACAGCTCTACTATTCGGATAACGCAGATCGTGCCCGTGAGATCTTATCCAAGAAGCGATGTTCTGTGGACATATTCACGAGTGATTAAATTCACGTAATCCTCGTTCAACTTTCTGAGATTGTCAGCACGAAAGATGTGGAAGCTGAGATCTTGATGTTCAAGACCTAGCTTCCTCAAGCTCGAGCTCCAACTGCCTGATGCGCTCATCCTTCTCACGGTCGGAAGGTTCTGACGTTGCAGCCTTGGCCTTGAGTGTTGAAACTTCACGCAGCAGAAGTGCGATTTGATCAGACTGGTCCGACATGACTCTGTTTTGCTGCTCCATGACCCTGTTCTGCTGCTCGAGCTGAGACTTGATGTCGCCTAGCGCATCGCGAAGGGCAGAGGCAGGACCACCGGCGCTAGGTGTGGAGGCTGGGGCAGAAGCGGCGGGCGTAGGAGTAGGCTCGGCGGGCGGGGCAGACCTAGCCTGGGAAGGCGCTGGGGTGGGTGTCGGAGTAGTCTTCGCGCTCTCGGGCTCCTTGGTAATGGCAGGGCCCTTGGTCTTCTCTTCTTGACGGGCAGCAGTGAAGGTGCGGCGCTCCGTTGGCTTCGGGATTTCCTCGAAGCTTGATGCGCTCTCATTGTCGGAAGTCTCGTCTTTGTCTGCAAACTTGGAAGCTGCTGATGCCATGGAGTCCTTGTTGTCCTTCATAGAAGGGGGCGGCCCACGAGAAGCTAATGTTGTAGGAACAGGCTCTGGCGCAGGCTTACTCTTGGGAGGCTCGGCCTTGACTGGGGAAGGCTGGCTGGTCGCGGGCTCGGAGGGCTTGTAATCGTTCTCCACCTCCTTGGGGGCCTCACCTTCGTACACGCTCTCGAGCGAGATCTTGGGAGGCGCTGCGGTCTTACCGCCGAACCACTCAGCTGCTGAGACACCAGGCTTGAGACCAGTTGTGGGAGGGTAGATGTCGCTCTGGAACATCTCGGAGCGGCGGGGTACGATAAAGGACACGGGCTCGACGTAGGCATCGTTGACGGTCTTGAAGCAGCGAAGGACCTCGTTCTCGTGCAGGTTGATACCTCGCTTGGGAAGAAAGGCGATACCACGTTGTGGGTCGCCAGACTTGTATTCGGAGAGGTATTCGAACTTGTCGTTTTCGTATTCGTAGTATCGGATGTTACCGTCACTGCGCGTGTTAGTAAAGTGGCTACTGGATTGGAATCATGTACGCACCCCTTGCCAGCAAGGTACAGACACTGTGTACCGTCGTCCCAGAAGGGCATGCATACACCAGAGATGGAGTCAAGGATCTGGAAGCCGCCAATGGGCTCCTTGGGGTTGCGCGGGTCCCAGAGACCAAGCTGACGGTCGCTCATGCGCGAGAAACCAGTAGTCGCGATGCGGTCGGTCTCACCCATCCATACGGCGCGGCTGTTCTTGGCACCAGGGTGGCCAGGAACTTCCTGGGCGGGCTTCTCCTGTCGCACATCCCATACGCGCAGCTTCTTGTCACGGCTCGTGGTGACGAGGAGGGATCCATCGGCGCTCCATGACAGCGATTGGACAATGTCGTTGTGCTTGAGAGTGAGTTGCGGCAGACCGGCCTCGACGTCCCAGAGCTTTACGGTGTAGTCGCCAGATGCACTAGCGAGGACGTTCTCGGCGGCGGTGTTGAAGAGGACGTGGCCAACCTTCCTACGGCAGTGTTAGATGCGAATGCAGACTGGAGCGCAACGTGGTACCTCATGTGGCCGCTCAGCTTGGCGACAGGAGCGACGTCAGCAGGCTCGTCAGCGTCGGTCCATAGGGTGAAGTTTTCGGGGACCTTCCAGATGCCGACTTTGCCGTCGTCGGAGGCTGAAGAGATGAGCGAGTCGTTGAAGGGAGACCTGCGAGCAATTAGCGCCGTATCCCTTGCATCCCATGCCGTGTGCGACCATACCAGTCGGTGTCGAGGACGGCAGCAGTGTGGCCGCGGAAGAGAGGAAGCTGGTCGGGAGCTCGGCCGCGCTCGTTGATGGGGATGACAGCAAAGGCGCCACCGCCGCTAGCTTCCCAGTTGACTGAGATGTATTCGGGGTTGGCCTGGAGAGGGTGAGCGCATGTCCGACGAGGTCGCGTGTGCGGATGGGCTGACCTTGATCAGGTTGGTATCCCAAGCATTCTTGGAGATGCGGAGGTTGTCGTAGCATTGCTCCTACGAGACTGTAAGCATACGCCGACGCATCGCCAGACGGCATGCAAACTGTACCTTCTTGGTGCCCTTGCCAAAGACGTGGCCTGGTGCATCTTGTTAGCATGGTAAGCTGGGCTGCAGTTGGACATCAACACTCACGATACTTGGAAGCTCGCACAAACCGGCCTGCCATTGTTGCGATGTGATGTGACCGGGAGAGGTGGCAGATGTGTAGGAATGACAGACTCTCAGGCCTCGGGCGTTGGACTATAAGAAGCGCTGAGGTTGATGAGAGGGCTATGCGACGGGTTTCGAGCGCGTGTTTCGAGTAGTCGCCCAGCAGCGCCTTGGCGGGTGGACCCTTTGATGCCCGCTCCAATCTCGCCAACGGTCCCTAGTCACTTCTTCACTCCACCACTCCACCTGCAATCCACCAATTTGCAGCTGTTTATGCAGCCTAGCCCTCGCTTCTACCTGGCAACCGCATGTTCGCAGCAAGATCTCCAGCTAATGAGTTAGCACTTGGTACCTCGAAATGGCAGATACAGGTAATACTCAAACTTCCTTTTTTTTCTGCCCATGTTTCTTCTTGTGCTAGTTGCATCTACATTTCCAAGTCTTTTTGTTTACTATCAAAGACAGCACACAAAACATAGACGCGTGTCGTGCTACAAGACCTACACTTCTGCAAGTACTTTTCTACCCGCCCTCGCTTCAAGCATGCCCAGCTCTTCGCACTTCCCCCGCAGCCATATCGCCCATCCATCCTCGCCCGCGTTCAAGACAACATTTTCTTTCGGATAGACAACCCACTGTATTCCCGAGAGCGCTTTATCGACACCTTTGTTGAAGAGCTGCGTTTGTTCCTGATTCCAGGATTGGAAGACGTCGCAAAGCTGTTCGCGGACATGGTCCTTGTAAGCATCTTCGACGAGGTAGGTGTAGCGCTCCATATACTTGCGCCGTAGCCGTCGACTCTTGCGATCAACGGTTATATCATTCGGAAACTTCTCAGAACAACCATCCATAAGACGTAGATTTGCGATGCACCCATCGATCGCTTCCACGAACCCGGTCGCCCATATTAAGGCTTCTGGAACTCTGTTGCGGAACTCAACGGCATTTTCCAAATGTGTTGAAATTAGCGGGACGATGTAATAGTGCATCATGCCGAGTGCCATGCCTGCATTGAAGGGCTGATCGGTCTTCATCTGCATTTTGGCGATGATCGCGGGAATCTGGAAGTGGTATCCCATCTTCTTGACTGCAAGTGAGTTGAGTACAAACCTTCTAGTCCGCTTGATTGCCGCCTCTGGTGGGCTTAAAGAATCAGGAGCAGGCGCTGCCTGTTTAGTGCCCTGTGTCTGTGGAGTTGCCATAGCTGACAGTGGATGCAAAAACGAACTACGAATACTCAGGTTAATAATTTGTACACAGAGTACCTGGAGTGTCCGTTGGCAGCCAACAAGTGAATATCATGTTTGCGTAGTGTTGCGCTAACACTGTAGGAGTACGTCTTTGACGCTTCACGTTGAGCGACACGGTCGGCACAATAGCTTTGTAACCTCATTTCTCATCATGTCTTACATAACACCAATACCACTTCAGATACTATGGAAACACTGAGTCTGTCCCGGGTTTGGTAAAGCCAGGAACGCCAGAAGTTTGCCTGGGTATGCTCCTACCATGTTTTACATGACAAGGCTGAGCACATGGCGGCTGCAGGTGCTTACCCGCAACCGAACCAACGGTTGCAAAAGCCGATATGCAATCCAATATCGCAAGGAAATCTGACCAGGTAAGTATAGAGTGATTCAAACATCTCCAACCTTTCTCGAGTCGCCAACCTGCCATCTATCAGACCCATCTTGGAATGTCGGGTATCAACTCCATGGAAATCCCGCTCTACAGCACATGTGACTGCCGAGATAGCACACTCTCTTTTGTCGCCAACGTTCTTTCCATCTTGACGTTTGCTTACATCCTGCTAGCTGGTACCCTGTACCAGATAGCGGCCCTCTATCGGGTGAAAGGAAGCAGTGATTGGGCCGCAGTTCGGACGCGAGCGGCAAGACTACGAGACTTTGCAGGGCCGATAGAACGCAGAGATGCCATCAGCATTGAATTCTTCAATCGCTTAGATGACCTGGAGAGAGAGATAGCGCACAAGATTCCGGGAGACAAGACGACTGGAAAGTGGCATCTGATGTGGCGGCAGTTAAAGAGCACATGGGATAGAGCTGAGATCGAAGAAAAGCTATCCGGGTTGGCACAGATGCGGTATGTTCCAGCCCGAATCCAACTGGAACCCCTACGGAGACGGAGCGCTATAAGATAGCAAGATGAAGACTGACGCAAACAACAGTCTGCTTCTCGTCGAATGCAAATTGACTGATGCTGAGCAAGACAGCAAGGCGACTGAACAAGTGCTTGACAAAGCTCGCATTCAACTTGAAGAGTCTAAACGGCTATTTCTCACTCAGCTTAGGAACGAACCCAAGGAGCGGCGAAGGCGAACATTGGATGCGATCAAGAGCGAATCTGGCGAAAGAGAACGAGCAGCTTGGGAAGAGATTGAGGATGTGATTAGGAGGCTTGACGTAGAAGATGTGCAGAGGCGAAGTATGCGCAGTTTTGTTGAGGGCGTCTGACAATGATTGTGTGTAGTGAAAGCTTGAGTATTCGATTGCGTTTGGCATACCATCAAGTATAGTGACCAAATGGTAGTGAATCACACCTCTCGTCCAACCCATGACCCACTTTTTGTTCTTGGCCCACATCTGACTTGGAAGACGCAGCGATTCAGCGTAATGCACTCCAAGAAAAAGATGTAGCTGTCTGACGATGATGACTCGCGGCTAAAGCGTGTTGGTGGACAAATAAAAAAGTGAGCTGGGGCGATGTCAAGGTTGCTGGAAAGTCGCTGGGGCCAATGCCTCGGCTCACGGGGACAGCGGCAATGAGGTCCCCATGCGTGGCTTGCGTGCGGAGAAGCACAACCCGCGAACGCGCCCTTTACCTTATTCTACCCAGATTTCCTGGCATCCTGCATGCTCAACATTACATATCCGACCCAAAATCGCCATGTCTGACCAAAACGAGAAAACCATCCAACCTGAAGCGCCCAATGTGGCCGACACACCTGATGTCAAGGAGGTGGTGGATAAGATAGCGGATGCCGCCCCCAGTGCGGATCCGAGGGACATAGACAGGACCGACTTGCTCGCAGGCGTGAAGAAGGTTGACCAGACAATCCTGAGGCTGAACAAGTGAGTGTCTCGTTATTCTGTCGCGACGAGGGTCATGGCAACAAGCTAATGTAGGGCAGACTCCTAGCTTCCCCAGGCGGCCTCTCCGCATTCCTCTCCACATTCAACTACACCCTCTATATCCTCGCGTACGTGCAAACCAAGTCGCCCTCCATCTCCAGCTTTGCCACCAAGCTGCTCTCCCTCATCCGCCCGGCCTGCGACGACACCAAGATCTCCGCGGCCACACTCCTGAACAATGGCACCGTGCCGCCCATCGCTGCGCTCGCAGTCCTCATCTCCAAGGCGCGCACAACGCTGAGACTGTTCGGCCTCTTCCCGCTATACGCGTGGCTGCGCTCGCTAGCCTCAGGCCCCAAAGCTGGCACAGATGTCGTTCTGCATAGAATCGCCATGCTGCAGGCGAGCAGCTACTTCTCCTACCAAGCGCTAGAGAACATCTCCCTCCTCGCCGACTCAGGCGTCATCGGACCCCGCTTCATATCCACCCTGAACCGCGGCGACTCCAAAACTGCGCGTCTATACCTGTACGCCTACCGCTGTTGGCTGGGTGGCGTGTCATGCGACTTCCTTCGCTTGATGCGCGAGTGGCAGCTCGAGAGTCGCAGGAGGGTGACTAGGAAGCAGATGGTCGCTGATGGCCGGGCAGTAGCAGAATACCAGGAAGAAGAAGATAAGAAGTTTGACAACCGGTGGTGGACCGACTTTGTCATCGCGAGTGCGTGGTTGCCCATGGCGCTACATTTCAGCAGCGCCACCGGTGGTCTGCCGGGCTGGAACCTGGGCTGGATGGGCGCCTGCGGTTTGGTTGCTGGCAGCACGAGGTTCAAGGCACTCTGGGCGAGTACGGCATAAAGGGCCCATCATGGTGATGCGAGGTACTTGTGAAGACGATCGATACCATACACATGTATTCGAGTGCTTGTTCAGTTTGAAGTTGGAGGTCTGCATGCAGCGTTTAGCCTTGCTAATTCATGGCGTTTTCTGCGTTTCGAACACGAAGACAATGTACCCTTGTTTGAACGCTCAGACATCAAATATACTCGTTGCATGCACTAGAAGTGATGCAGCCCGGTCACGGATCGGGTATAAAGAATACCTGCATCCTACATGAACTAGCTGTACGGGGCAAGTCCAACCGACTATCATCCAGAAGTGGGGAAGTGACTATCTCCCGGGCACGATTACGTTCACCAAACCAACCTTACTCCCATTGCGGGTGACCGAAAATTGAGCTGGTAACAACGGTGCCATCCTCGCTCAAGCACCAATTCAACACCCTGTTTTACAAGTGTTATTCTCGCTTAGTACCTATAGCATCCAAACGCGCCTTAGAGATGGATGGCAATGATGTATGTTCGCAACTGCTGACAGCACAACACTGACTAATTGACGTTCAGGATCTTCGAGATGCGAGATTGCAGAAGCTCTGGGATACGAGGCTAGAGGGAGATGGTTTCAGCATTGTCGAAGCCAGTATCGATGACTACCGGAAAGCCTTCGACAAACAACAAGTCACCAGCGTTGACATCGTCATCAGCTGCCTGAATCGCATTGCGCAGTATGACACCATCCAAGGTTTGAATGCTTTCACAGTCCTCAACGAGAACGTTCTCCAGGATGCAGCAGCATCGGATGCACGTCGAGCACAGGGACTGAAGCCCCGTCCACTAGAAGGCATACCATACACAATCAAGGACAGCTACAAAGTGGCTGGCATGACAGTCACTGATGGCTCCCCTGCTCTCAAAGGCGTCATGTCAAGCGGCGATTCTGCTATTGCGGAGAAGCTTCGGGCTGCTGGGGCAATCTTGATTGGAAAGACTAACATGCCACCGATGGCTGCAGGTGGTATGCAGAGAGGCATGTATGGTCGTGCGGAATCACCTTACAACTCCAAGTACCTTACTGGAGCCTTCTCCTCGGGTTCGTCGAATGGCGCCGCAACTTCTATAGCTTCAAGCATGGCAGCTTTCGGTATGGGCAGCGAAACTGTCAGCAGCGGTCGAAGTCCGGCGTCAAACAATGCGATTGTCTGCTATACCCCATCGAAAGGACTACTCAGCTGTCGTGGACTCTGGCCGTTATACATTACATGCGATGTGCCCACGCCCTATGCGCGATCGGTCGATGACATGTTGGAGATACTGAATGTTATCGCTACGCCTGACGAAGACACAACCGGAGATTTCATACGCGAACAGAAACACGTTCAAATACCTCAACCGCCTTCAATCAACTACACAGATTTGCGCAACACCGATGCGTTACGGGAGAAGAGAATTGGTGTGCCAAAAATATACGTTGGTCAAAAAGATTCGGATCCGCATGCAAAACACACTCACGTCTCACCGGAAGTGATCGCATTATGGGAACAGACAGCCAAAGATCTCGGCTCTTTGGGAGCAGAGATTGTTTACACCGACTTCCCTCTGATAACGAACTACGAAAATGACTCAGTATCGGGCGAAGCCAACAACGTCGATGGTCGGCCTGCAAACTGGAATCTCCTCGAGCGAGGTATTCTTATCGCTCAGGCCTGGAACGCTTTCCTCGAAGACAACAATGACCCCAATATCAAGTGTTTAGCCGACATCAAAGATCCGTCAATGCTGTTTCCCAAACCACCCGACTACAAACCTGACCGCTTCCTCGAAGTAAGGAACTGGATTGATTACCCCGGTCTACCCAATATGGTGCAGAATGGAAGTATACATGACATTCAAGGCATGGAGCAAGCTCTAAAAGCCCTTGAAGCCCAAAGAAAACGTGATCTGGAAGACTGGATGGACAAGAATGAACTCGATGTTGTTGCGTTCCCAGCGCAGGGCGATGTCGGTCTTGCAGATCTCGAATTCGATATTGACAGCACGACGCATAGTCTCCAGAACGGTGTCAAGTACTCCAACGGCAACCGTGCCATCAGGCATCTTGGTGTACCTACTGTGAGTGTACCGATGGGTGTTATGAGTGAGAAGAAGATGCCTGTGAACATCACTTTTGCTGGCAAAGCATACAAAGACACCAAGCTACTAGAGTATGCGTACGCTTTCGAAAGCGCTACAAAGAAGCGTATACCTCCGCCCCTCACGCCCGCTCTACCCACCGACATTATTGCCCATGCATTTCCCTTGCCATCTGAAGACAAGCACATCATCGAATCTGTAACAGCCGCTGTCAACCCTTTGGGAGACTCTAATGACGTTGAAAACGAACTTTCTCTGAGCATGGACGGAATCTTACATGAACCTGCGTCCGAGACTCTGCTCCAAGTCTTTTTGGACGGTCATGTGGTGCACACTTCGGTGATCGAGAGCGCAAAGTGGAGTTTCTCAATCTCATATGCACTCAAGAGACCGGAAATTCTGGGTTGGGATCTCAAACCACTTCCAAAAAAGGATCTTATGGTCATCGTGGTTGTGAAAAGGTTGGATGGTGATGAAGGTATCAAGAAGGAGTCGAAGTTGCTGACGGTACCTGTTGATAGGGCTGCCGAGGTGTCTGTTCGGGACGGTGCATGACAGGCGCGTCTGTAGAGGCTATTTCATAGCGGCATGAAGTTAATCAGATCATGTTGATAGTGTATGGTAGAACAAATGAACCAGTCCTTAAGTATAAGCTGACTCAAGAACGTTCAGCGCTGCTTAGGTAGTCTGACTTATCTCCAACTGTGGAAGGTTAGTTCTAGGGACACAGAAAGACGATTGTACTTTGGCTGTACTGGATGCCATCTCACACAGAGCCGCGGTCGAATAACTATCACTGACTTTGGTCACTGGGGTGAGAATGCGACGCGCCTTTGCGGTCAATTGAGGTGCGCAGAACTCATTGCCATGCAGTTGGCTTCGTGAGTACGCTACAGTATGCCACGAGTGGTTGCCGACTCTTGAGTACAGGCACAGACATCGTAGTGTTGACTATGCAATGGCGTAGGGTTGCGCTGATGTGATTGCGTACCCGGGTTACGCACACGTAGGCTGTTACTTAGATGGCACTGTCTGGGGGAGGGGGAGATACTATCTGCCATCCAAACTTAATACGTTAGAATTGACTCGAATCGCGCTCGAGCAAATCTATTCGGCACCCTAATTACGATCAAATGCATCTCTGAAGCGCTTGCAAAGTGTCTGATTTTTCCAAGCAGATCCTTCCAGTACCGCAACCGCCCGCTTTCTGGAGGCCAGATCAACAATGAAGACAAAGTTGCGTCTACCGACTGTGCTCTTGCTAATTAGTAGGGTGTTGCTAGCGCATCATATAACTAAACTCCAGGACCCACATAGTCAGCAGATGCCTGTTTCTTCTTGAGAAGGCCACATGCCCACTCTGAGTATCGTGCTCCTGCGTGATCTCGACGGACGTCATTGGGAGTTTGACTTCCACAGACCACGACGAGGCGAAGTTCATTAGAACAAGTCTCGCTATTCAACCGACTGGGTAATCATAGGTCAAACAACCCTTGACTGGTAAGTCATGACATGCTGGTACGTGGAGAGGGCATGGCAAAGTTCCCGGGGCTGTGGCAATGACACCGCAACCTTTCGATCCAACGTAGTTGATGATGAAGAACCATTGCTGCCGAACACCCCGCGAGCACTTAAAAGTATTGTAAGACTATGTTGCGGATTCTAGGCCTCGTCCTCTTCGCAGCATCTAATCAAGCGGGCAACATACCCAGACGTCTTCAATGCGATACAAGGACACTTGAGTATGTGCTTGCTGCTCACGGACCTTCGCTAGCCTTCTTTATGATCATAATATAGACGAAAAGGAAAGCTGTTAAGAATTAGGACCCAAGTCATGTAGGTC
>Ga0265797_10011833_pt1 | contig 10845 bp, 5 predicted proteins | sample P2T30metagenome_FD_192433 | JGI IMG/M metagenome (GOLD analysis project Ga0265797, IMG submission 192433) | Plant litter microbial communities from East Loma Ridge, Irvine, California - P2 T30 | ecosystem: Environmental > Terrestrial > Plant litter > Unclassified | place: USA: California... | reverse complement strand
GCCCCTCACCTTCTTTCAACCGTTTCAAGATCTCCGGATCGAGCTCCTGCATCATCTCATCAAACTCTCTCTGTTGCTCTCCCTCTAGCTTCGCGTATTCTTCCTCCAACATGTAGTCTTCGGGCAGCTTCTCCATACCAGCAGGGAAAACGTGGATAGTCGGAAACTCGAGTATAGTACGGCCGTGCAGGCTTTCACCCAGCGATTGCGAAGGGTCTAGAGGGATGAGGACGTGGCGGTTTGTGCTTGTGCGGGGCTTTAGCAGAAAAACCCTATGTTGCCCGCTGCCCATGGACTGCCCATCAGTGCGAGTATCTCCAGGACGCGTCTCGGCCAAGTCTGCTTGTCTTTTGGTGGGTTGTTGTTTTTCTTCTGCAGCAGGGGTTCCTCGTCCGGGGGTGACTCCCTCTGGCCCCGCATTGTTGACCTGAAGCTCAGAATTGACTTCATGCTGCTCGATTGGCTGGTCTTGGTCCGGTGCAGTAGGCGCAACGTCATTTTGAGGCAGGTGTGGAGGGTTTGATTGAGAACTTTGGCTGGCAGGAGCCTCGTTGTTCAGCTTTCTCTTCTTGCTTTTAGCACCACTGCCTTGTTGTACGAAAGGTTGTGCATCTTGGATCGATTGTGTAGAGGATGTCTCGGTGAGCACGCGTCTCTTGGTCTCGTCAAACCATTCGACTGTCCATACTATGTTCCGTGTAGCCTTTCTGGACACAAAGATCAGCAGTGTTACGTGTACGCGTTGATAGTGGGGGGCTTACTTTGTAGCAGACATGTGCGACTTATTCTCTTTTTGTCTGCTCATGCCTTTGGGCGCCCGCATGATCTTGACGCCAGCAGCATTCTCAAGCTTGCCATACTGAACACCCATTCGCTCCCTGTTGGACAGACCATCTTGAGGAGTGCTCTCAGCGGTGGTTCCAGCGACCCTCTCAGCTTTTTCGAGGTTCCGCTCTATGCTAGAAAGAAAATTATAGTCGTGATCAATGCCCTTGGGGGTCACCAGATCAGACTTCTTGATGAACTTTGTTGGGTCGCGCTTCCCTGAGCATTGTGCGTTCTGTTGATGACGCTTGTAGCATGGCAGCGAGCATGTGCGTGCGCCACACCCAGGACATTTGTACTTGGATTTATTGCTATGGCTAATTAAACGTCAGCTTTCTCTCTCATGCATGCCGACGCGGCTTCGTTGCGCTAGCTAGTGTCACAGGAACGCGGCACAACTCTTAGGACGATTGCTAGCGAACATCGAACTTTTGGGATGTAACAAGTGCTACGGAGGGGTAACTAGTCAGACATACCAGATACTGCATAGTTCGTTGAGCAACACTGCGTCTGTCATATCGCCCGAATAGTGGAGACGGGGAACGTGATATCAGATCGCCAACACCTAGGCTAGAGGTGATCGGATCTCGCGCGACGGCACGAAGGGAAGTCACTTTCGCACGGTAGCGGAATAGCCGTACGCGTGAACAGGTGCAGGGAAGGTCAGGCGGTAGGTGCTGTTGAGCGACGCGACGATGGTGTGGCGTGCAAGGCAATGATGGGTCGTGGTGGAAACTTTCGCCAGTCGCGTTGTGGCTGAAGTCAGATATCGTCGCTTTCCGGTGGGGAACGTCACCAGAATGCAGGAGATTTAGTGATTGTCTTGCAGATCTACTCTCCGAGCAATCTCGCACCGTGGTTTAGATCGCTGCGCGCTGCACGCAAGACTGCTAGCAGCGAGGAAGGTTTATGAGGTTGGACTAGCGCGACCACAAAAACTCTGTTCACAGCTTCGTCCATCTAGTGCAGATCAGTCGCGACGGCTTCCATCTGCTCGGTTTCTGTACCCCTATGCGAAAATTCCTGTAAACATGGAAATTTGCGGCTTATCCGTGGCCTTCGACGAACCATGGTCGGAGCAGTGGCACGCCGCCAGCACACTCGCCGGGCTGTGGTCGACTGGGAACCCTTTCCTTAAGACATCGGAGTATTCTCCACGCCAAATTGCATCGAGGTCCACCCACGCGCAGATCAAACAAGTGGTCGACTGCGCCGATTATGCGCTTGCGCTCGTCTACAGCTGTTGAGAGGCAATCGAGTCGTTCTCGCTCTGTCCGGCTGCAACACGTCTTGTCCATGTCAGCTTGACCGAACCTGGGCGAAGGCGCCCGATTTGCCAGGCAGCTTGAGTGCCCGGTGTTTCAGCCTCACCAATTCCAGCTCTCCGCAATTCTCAACGGACAGCTCAGAAGTCTGGTTCTAGAGGGTCCACGACACGCGAGGCTACTGTACGTGGCCACCACCTTTACCGGACTGTGGAGCCGATCGAAGAATCTGGTCGACAGCTCGACGGCGCGTCTTGGACCTTCTGCAGAAAGGCCTCGCACTCCCACGCAGGATCAAACGTGCCTGGCGGCGGGCCTAAGAGCGATCTTCATGTACCGCCTGCTGGGCAGCCACCGATAGCCAACAGCCGTCAGGGGTTTGCCTCGCCAATTTCTAAGCACTTCCATTCGCGGTCCGTCCGAGCTGCAAGTGCGGGAACTCTGCTCATGCATGCTGATGCGAGGATGCACGCTGCAGACGTGCTCATCGTGCACAAGGCGTGCGAATGATTCGAATCCAACCCAATGCGGTATTCAGCATAAGACCAGTCCGTATGGCGCTATTGCCACCAGCGGGGATTCTCTGCTGAGGCCGCTGCGGACTCTCGGTGACCGAGTCGTGGTACCAGAGCTCCGGTTGCTGGACGTGGCTGCAGGAAACGTTACAACAGTGCAAAGAGCGAGGCGACATAACAGTGTACTGTGTATAAGCCGTATCTTTGATTGCGGCCCTTGCTGCCGTCGCGCCCGCTCGAGGAAGTTGGGCGAGCCGTTATTCAAGAAAAGTGCCCCTGACAGCGCCGTGCACCGTGCTCCGAGACGGACCCTGCGAATGGGCAGGGATATGCTTCTCATTTCCTCGAACCGAAACTTGTGAAAGCCACCCATGCTAGTCTTCGGGTCGTTCAACCCCCAGCATCCAGTCCGCGCGCTGCGGCAGAGCTCCCCAAAAGCCATGATTCCCCCTTGCTGCTACCCTCCTCTACTGCCCGCAGCAAGGTGACCTCGGAGCTCTCAATTGACGGAGTGCGTATAGTACTCACGGTCCGCTCTCTCTTGTTCTCGCGGGTTGCCTTTCGGATACCTTTCACGCATCGCCTCATGTTCTCACAGTTATAGCTGTCATAATAATTGCTGGATTCATCCGCCTGCCGTTCTCTACACCCATACCGCAACGGCCATCTCGATAGGACCGACATCGAATCCGCCAACATGGCACCTTCTTTAAGTTTGCGACCGCGTACAGGCGCCAGCGAGCGTCCTCCCACGAGAGACAATGCCGACCACAGCCTCATCATCCCGAGCCGGACATCGTCGCTTCATTCGAGGATCACCCAACCGCTTCCATCGACTTTGAACGTCAAGCAGGGCGCGCGGAGCCCCAAGACCCTGACCCATGCCTACATGGTGTGTGGTGTTGGTCGCGAGCCATCACAATGGGTGAAGGCGCCTGCGCCCTCTCAGGGCAAGATTGGCCACATGAAGGGTGCTGTTGGTACCTTCTGGCTTCCTGAGATTCTGGGAAGCAGTCCAAGACTGGAGCAGGATAACGAGATCGCGAGGTCTCTTCATGCTGCCATGCGAGTACGTCTATACAACAATGTCATTGTTAGCGCGCTACTAACCACGCACACAGGCATGTTTCCCCCACGACGTCGAGATCTGCACTGGCAGGAGCCAGCCGCACTGCGTACACCACTCCTTCGTCCTGCAGCAAGATTCCTCACACACTCTTTACGGTATCGCACTGCGCGTCTGGTCTCGCGCTGATGAGAAGCGCGCTGAGACTATTCGCGACCTGCGCAAGCGAATCGAGCCCGACTTCTTCGACAACCCAGACGAGACATACTGGATCCCGTACTGCCTGAGCTTCCTCTCCCGATACCCCTTGTACAACCTACTCGGCGACTACCTGCGCGGCATGTGGATTCACTGGAATAAGGCTACCAACCTTTTCCATGCCGAGGAGGTTTCACGCATCCTCAGCTTCCCAGCTCCTCGCCTCAACGACCTGGTCCGCATCGACATGAAGGATTACGCGCTGTGCTACCAGTTCCCATCCTCGCCTACCGGATTTCAAAACTTCGCCATGTGGCCCCTCTTCACGTGTCTCTCAATTCCCAACATTGTGGGTGTGATAGAGGCTGCTGTATCGCCCACACGACGAATCATCTTCACCAGTCACTACCCCGCGATGCTCACCATCGCAGCCGAGACAGTCCGTTTCTGTGTCCGGGTGTACGAGTGGAGCGGTCTGTATGTACCCGTCGTTCATGCGCGTCACGTCAAGGATCTCGTGCAGGAGCCGGGCCCATACATTCTGGGTGTAACATCAGAGTGCCGATCGCTCTTCACGGCTCCCACAGATGCCCTTGTCGTCGACTTGGACCGGAACTTCGTCCTGACTTCAAGCCCGCCTACCGCTCTTACCGCCGGCCAGAGGACCAAGATGATCCAGCGTCTGACTCAGGCTCTCAACGGTGAGGTTTCACCAACCGGAGTTCCACAGCATCTGCGCTCGGCGTACGGTGGCGGCAAGCTCATTCCCGCGGGTCAAATCATTGTGATGCGTGGTGAGGTTGAGAGCATCCAGGACCCCGACTGGTGGACCCAGGATGCTGTCATGTCGGTCATGGACCACGTGTGTGAGAAATTGGTATGTATCCGGTTGCGCATAGACTCATCGTACCACACGCTAACATCACCGCAGGGCCGCAACACTGGCGTTAAGGCTATCTTCGGTGGCTCTGTCAAGAAGCCGCTGATGACCAAGGTGTCGATGCGCCACCTCAACGAGATCGTTCGCGAGCGCAACCAGTACTCCCGTGACGCACAAGAAGCCTGGACAGACTTCATCAACCTCAAGCAGCGCCTCGACAGCGAGCTTGGCAAGGTTACAAAGCGCAACAACTTCTTGGTCGAGGAGCTTGAGAGCTGGAAACAACAGTTCCTCAAGTTCCAGGCTTTCGCCGAGCAACTCACCAAGGAGACCCAGGATCTCAAGGTCAAGATCGAGAACCACAAGCGTGAGAACCGTCGTCTTACAAGCCTTATCGACCAACAGAAGGATGATGCCGCAAGGCTCACTGTCCGTCTGTCCGGTACTGAGAAGCAACGTGACGACGCCCTCGAAGCGCTTGTACTACAGCAAGAGATTGCTGAGGAGCTCGAGCGCGAGAGGAAGAAGAACAAGAAGGAGCTTGGTGCTCTGCAACATACCAACGGTGCCATCCAGCGCCAGCGCGACGAAGCGCAACGGGTTGTGCTCCACCTTCGTGCTCTTATCGAGGGTCAGACCCACCACATGGAGCACATCGTCAAGTCCCTTAACCAGGATGACATGTCCAACTATATGGATGCCGGCTTCGAAGACGTGCCTGAGGAGGATGAGGACCAGGAGGAGTTTGAAGACGCGGCGTCGCGCCATCAAACCCCCCGTCACTCGATCAAGGACAAGTCTGAGGTCGGTACCATCCGCGGCGTAGCCGGTGTTGAGAGCCGCCAGGAGTCAAGAGCCAGCACTGCGCAGGGCAAGCACCTCGACGGTGAGGACGTTACACCCGACATGGAGCAGCGTCTATTCAACAACCCCGCACGCAACTCCAAGCGCTTCTCAAATCAATCAATGGTCGACGTCGCCGACCGTGTCCTTCGGGACAAGACCGACGCCATCGCCTACATCATCCGCAACATCTCAGAGCAGTGCGCTGCAGCTGTTGAGGGTCTTCAGCTCGCACAGCGTGCTGACACAGAAGATGGCGACAACCACAGCGACCGCCGCAGCAGCGTTGGTCAGATGTCATCGGCCGGAGGCCGCGCGCAATCGACTATTGGCAGCGAGTACGGCGACGAGGACAACATGCTCCGCCCCAACCGGGGTTCAAGCATCCCCCCAACGCCCGATCTAAGCCATCGGTCCAGCACCTCCATGTCCATGGCCAGCGCCAGCACAACACCAGATCGGACGAGCCTACAGCACCGATCGCACGACATCCCTGTCGTACCAACACGCATCATCGAAGACGATGACGACGTAGACGGTAACAACGATCTCGACGCTCACATGGTTCCCGTGTCCAAGTACGCGCAACCACTGCAGCGACCCAACACCGCTGTACGCCACAACATGCGATAAGCTAGTCGTCGCCGCGGCTTGCCGCCCTTCTTCCTCTACTTTGTTTTTATCATTAGCGATCGAAACGAGATTAGCATTGATGCCCTTTTCCTTACCATGTTACCTACCCCCGGCGTTGAACGGCTAGGGACCCTATTTTCTTGCTTTGCACTTCGTTACTCTCCTTGAGAACACCCCCTTGTCCGACGACCCCCCTTGTGTACTTTGGGTCATTCCTTATGTTTCAATGAGAAGAGTTGTTGTCGTCGTTGTGGATCATACCCGAACAAAGATGGATGGATGGAAGCAACTCCAGTATGTGGGTATCAGAGCCTAAGAATCGGTAGTGGTGGAAAAGCGCTTTCTGGGAGGATTGTATTCTCCAAGGGAGCTGTCTTTTTCTTCCATTGCGCTAGGCAGATGGGCAGATGGCTCTTGTGTATGTCTGCTTGTAATTTGTTGTTTTGTTAGGATAATACCACTTTCTCCTTATGTTCTGAAATACATATGATCTACCTACATTACGTCTCTGTCTGCCATGTGTGAAAGTTCCTTCATGTTCTAAAGAAAGTGCATCCCGAAGCTCATGCATGAGCGTTGTACGAGAGCATCATCTCTGTTCCAGTATGGTGCGATTGGTCGTTTAATCCTTCACTCATACCATGCACAGTCAGAACACGCGTCATATTCGCGCCACTAACCACCACCATGCTCACAGTCATCAGATGAAGTCATTCACTCTTATCTCATGGCAAGCTATTAGCCCGCAACCCTGCTCTTGTCACACTCCACAAACCCATCGCCGCACTCAACCAGCCAAATATGGCCGCCATCAACGATCCCACCATCGCCCTAGGCCCCGACTTCAAGAAGCTCTCCGGGCCCGAGAACTTCACCGACTGGTTCCAGCGTTTCAAAGACATCGCGAACATCTACGGCTACAGAGAGCACTTTAAGGGAAGAGCTGAGGTAGTCGCAAAGCCAGTGGCGCCCGCCTTTTCCGCACTCCAACAAGATGATGATGATGATGTGGTACAAGAGACTCCTCTAGTGGACTGGCAGTACCAGCTCGCCGTCTACCAATTCCAGCTACAGAAATGGAAAGACTATGATCACGCCTCTCGCTCAGCTTTAGCCCTCCTACACGCGGCTGTTGAACCCCAGTTATGGAAGGAGCTGAAAAGGCCCAAGTCACCCGCCTCTGCGATAAAGGCCATTAAAAGGAACTATGAGACGAATTTACCAGACGACATTGCGTCGGATCGGGCTCGTGCTTGGATCAGCTCTCTGGAGCTGGAAGATCCTACCGCGGTTCGCCAGTTTCTCAATGACTTCGAAGAGCGCTATGGAGACGTCCGCTTCACAAACCTCACCTCCGAGTATTGTATTATGAGCATCAGTCGAGCACTTCCCAAGACCACGCGGTATTCATACGTTTGCTTCTGTGAGAATCAGTGGAGATATTATTCCTTTGGCAGGACTACGGATAGAGAACTCTTCAAAGAATTCCGTTCTCTCCTCCTGAAATACACGGCAGACAACTTCTTCCTGGGGGTGATGTAAATTACTAAGTTCATCGAAAGCATTCGTTTTGCTGGGCACATAGATTTACTTCCTCAGTGCTCTAGAGCGCAGATTACCGATTTCGGTCCTGTCACGTCATACAAAGAAAAAATCGAACAGGTGCTCTGCTGTCTACATTAGAACAAAGGTTAAACTTTACATGTGATCTACAGCAATGTAGACTTCTAGAAAATATGTGTTTAGTTTTTATTATTATACAAGGTGCTGTAACCCTGTCATGGGGAATACATGATCGCATAAGATCGAAATGGGTGGGTCAGCAGAGTGAAAGGAATGTGAAAGCTTCTTGGTCGATTCGAGATATTCAGTCAAATTATTGGTACTCACCACTTGTGCTAGGGTCTTTTAATTAACTTGATCAGAATTGATAGTTGTGCTCTAGTATCTAATTATGTCTATCTAGACATACTGTCGATGAAGACTATATACCTTGCAACAATTTGGAAAAACTATACTAGGCCCTTGCACACTGCGGTCTGCACTTTGAGAAGATGTTTTTAGCTATCTCTTACACCTATGCAAAGCAGTTACAGCTAGATGTAGATGCGCTTTATCAGCATAAAACCAAGCAAGATGCTCTTACCACAAAGGTATAGATATCTTCTAGTTTCCAATTTGCTCTGGTTTGCGAGGGACTATTGAGTGGATAGTGCATAGAAGTTGGACTAGACCGCGGACAGATTGCCTGACTTACATTGTCACAATGAATATAGTATGTTTACTCCACAGACTCTTCTCTTGTGGTGTATTGGGACCTTCACGATGTATGGTGGTAGCCTCTGCCTAGATAAACCGTGCCTACTGTATCACCTTACACTCCAGCTCTCTATTTATCGCGTGCGCAAACTACGCAGAGTAGTAACGTCTCATAGAATAACGTACCAACAATACAATCCAAACCTACACTTTCCATCATCCCAAAACCACTTCCATATTCTCCGATCGTCGTCCCCTTCGATCAAGTACCCCGGATCTACAATACATAAAAACCGTTATGCAATAACCGATCAATTATACATGTTTCATGCACCTCGCGGCAAAGGAATTAGTTCGCATAAAAATGTCAACACCTTACTGTAATCATACTCTTCGCACCGAGTCTACTGCGGCTGTGCGGGAACGCAGCGGTGTGATCACGTTCAGCGGGCTGCAGACGCGAGATGCAGTTGCATGACTCGTCGTTGGCTTGCGTGCATTTTGGGCAGGAACCAACGTTGGATCGACGGGGAGCAGGAAAAAAACGGTCAGACATGAGAACGCGGTTGCGAAAGGCAAGCTAAAGGAGAAAGGGTTTGGAGATTTGGAGATTGGAGTAGGTGGGTACGGTATGTGAGATATTTTGGTCGTGGGTTGGTGGATGGAGACGGTTGACGGGAGTTTAAGCGGATGGTGTGGTGTGTCCGTGCTCGTGCTGATGGCAGGCCTGAACGATGTCTGACAATTCAGGTGGTGAAAACGTAGTATCCATAGCAAGCAAAGATTTGGTTCATTGTCGATATGGTGGTCTGATGTTGTATGCATGTTGAAGTTGGTTTCGATCGTCAAGGTGCCGGTGATGCTAGGTCGTCGTCGCATTTATGGTTCCGACGTGTACGTATAATTTGTAGCGCATCCCTTACATCTTTTAGTAATCTGAAGAGCGTGATGTACGCATCTAGTGATGTAAGCAGATCCTGGTAGCAGTAGATTTGACCGCACTGCGCGGAGGGTTTCGACATTGCATCCGCAGCCGCAGCCTAAGATGGATAACTCCCTGTGTTCATGCATCAATCTAGAACTCGGCCTTGTTCTGGCTGCATGCAACCGCAAAAGGTTATGAATCCAACGGTTTTACCGTTGAGGTTTGAGAAGTATGTTGAGGGGGGTAGTCCTGCAATGTCAGGTCTCTAGGCGGGTCGAGCCGAGATGTGTCCGACGTCTCCAAGAATGTAAGTGGCTTGTTCTAGAAGAGCTAACTTTAGAAAGTATTGACCGGCTGGTAGTGTAGCAGATGTTACAGCCTCATGCCACGTCTTGCTCGACGTTGAAAGTGTCAGAAGGCCACGTAGGCGGCGTAGCTATAGCGGACGTTACAGGAAATCGACGGTATGTCTACTCGCATGAGACCGAGCTCGATTGAGTTCATAGTCGATCGCAGTTTGACGTACCCGATAGCCGTTGCTATCATCCCGGTTTGGAAGATGCTCGATTGGTTGCTCGCATCCCGTCGCGGGCCCTAACAGTTTCCCGTAAGTGAAGGACCACAGAGCGGAGTCAACGGCTCGGGTGCATTGGAAACGGGCCGTAATGGAATGACAATTTGTCAAAAAAGGACAGAATATGTGTGGCGAGATGGAAGAGAAGCGAATACGGCGGGTGGTAATCTTGACTCGGTGTCCGAATGCACGTCGAAATAGAGTTCAGACGTGGGGCCAGGTTGCAGTAGCCGACATCTCGCGTGTAGCGCACGTGTAAGACGGTGAATGTCTCGGAGTGGTGGAAAGCTACACAGCGCTGTAACTTTATTGCTGGTATTACCCCGCACTCATTGCAACGTCGAAAACTGGCAAGCAGAGTATAGAACGGCCTTACCTTCATGTCTTAAGCTCACGACATAGTTGCGTCGAGCATCTCCACTTCCCGGCCACGTGCCGGCTTTGCAGATTCTGAGACGAACGGTGGACCGGGGTTGGCGGTATGCAGCTAGCCATGGTATCTTGAAGAACTCGTGGCTCGGGTGTACCAACTTGGAACTTGTAACGATAGTGGGTCCTGATCTTCCTTCGGTCCTAGTGCGGAAAGGACGAGAGACAATGGCATCAGCCGCGCTTTTCGTGCTGGATAGTACTGGACAAGTACCTGTTGCATGACCTCGGGGTAGAGCTCGATGCGTAGAGCCATACACAATGATATTGGTGACTATAGCAGTCAGCTTATCTCCAACAATCGACGACAAACTCCGCAGTGGGGTCATGATCCGCGAAGAAACAAGGCATGTCGTGCATATGGGTCCCGTAGTCGCGAATTTAGTATCTATAATAGCCGGCTGCTATTACATTGTGGATAACAAAATTAGTA
>Ga0265797_10011832_pt1 | contig 10846 bp, 13 predicted proteins | sample P2T30metagenome_FD_192433 | JGI IMG/M metagenome (GOLD analysis project Ga0265797, IMG submission 192433) | Plant litter microbial communities from East Loma Ridge, Irvine, California - P2 T30 | ecosystem: Environmental > Terrestrial > Plant litter > Unclassified | place: USA: California... | reverse complement strand
ATCCGTCACGTGCCGGATCAGGCGTCGAGGCGGGCGCGGGTGCCGTGGGGGGCGCGGGTGCCGTGGGGCTCGCGGGCGTCGGGGTGACCGTCGGCGGCACGGTGAGCGGGCAGCGGGTGGTGCGGCGGGCGCCGTTCCTCGACTGGCGGGAGGTCGACCTCGGCGGGATGCTGACGGAGCGGCTCGGCCTGCCGGTCGTCGTCGAGAACGACGTGGTGGCGCTGACCGAGGCGGAGCACTGGTTCGGTCTCGGGCGCGGCGTCGACGACCTCGCGGTGCTGACCATAGGCGCCGGTGTCGGCTACGGGCTGGTGGTGCACGGCCGGCAGGTGATCACGCCCGACACGGGTCTCGGGCTGGGCGGGCACGTGCCCCTCGACCCCTCCGGGCCGATCTGCCCCGAGGGGCACCGCGGCTGCTCGACGGCGATGCTGTCGACGCCGAGCCTGTGCGCCGTGGCCGCCGCCGAGCTCGGCCGGCCCGTCCCGTACGAGGAGCTGCTGGCGCTCGCTGTCTCGGGCGACCCGATCGCGTCCGGCGTCGTCGGCACGGCCGGCCGGTCGCTCGGGCGTCTGGTCGCCGCGGTGGCGAACCTCGGCATGGTCGGCACCGTGGTGCTCTCGGGCGAGGGCGTCGGCCTCGTCGACGTGCCCGTCGCCGCCGAGGAGCTGCGAGCAGGCCTCGCGGCCGACCGCGATCCCGAGGCCACGGAGGTGCGGGTGCTGACCGGTGACGCCGACTTCGCCGCCTGGGCGCGCGGCGCCGCGGCGGTCGCGGTGCAGGGCTGGATCGCGTCGCTGGGGGCGTGAGGGCTTGAGGGCGTCGGGCGTGCCCGGGTCGCCGAGTCGCCGCCGGAGGCCTGGGACGGTCCGACGCGGGTCACCCCTCGGCGCGTCCTCGGGGTGGACCGGCGCTGTGGTCCAGACATGACGCGTCCTGTCGACCGAGCCTCCCGCCTCCTCCTGGTTCTCGGATGCGTCGTGTCGGTCGCGGGCGTCGTCGTCCTGGCCGTCGACGCAGCGCGACCTGTGTCGTTCGGGTGGTTCGCGTACGCGCCCCTCTCGGACACGGTGTTCACCACGGACGGTCTGCACGTCCTCTCGACCGCGAGCCTCGTCGGCGCGGTCGTCGTCGTCATCGGGCTGCTGCTGGTTTCAGCGTGCCTCGGCTACCGACGGGGTGCGCGCCGCAGGCCGTGACCCGAGTCGCGGTCACGACGGGCAGATCGACCCTGCCAAGCTCTTCTCATGTCGTGGCCCCGAGCTGTCGCCCTCCGGACGGAGCGCCTCTCCCTCGAGCCGCTGACCGTCGAGCACGCGAGCGAGATGGTGAGCGCCCTGGCACCCCGAGCCCTGTACCGGTTCACCGGCGGTGAGCCGCCCACGCCGAGCGAGCTCGAGGCGCGCTACCGCCGTCAGTCGCGAGGCCGCTCCGACGACGGACGAGCCGGGTGGTCGAACTGGATCATCCGGCCCGTCGACGGAGGGGCGGCCGTCGGCTTCGTCCAGGCGACGCTGACACAGGACGGCCCCGACCTCGTCGCCGACCTCGCGTGGGTGGTGACGCCGTCAGAGCAGGGGCGCGGAGTCGCGTCCGAGGCGGCCGCCGCCGTCGTGACGTGGCTGAGCCTGAGCGGCGTCGAGCGTCTGCGGGCCTCGATCCATCCCGACAACACGGCATCGCAACGGGTCGCCCGGCGGCTCGGACTCGCGCCCACGTCGCTGCTCGTCGACGACGAGGTCGTCTGGGGCGCCGACGTCGGCGCCGTGGCGGATGGTGCGTCAGCGTCGACGCGCTGAGGACTAGACGACCAGGCTCGCGACGAAGAGGCCGGCGGCGACGAGCACGGCGCCTGCGGCAGCGCCGAGGACGCGGAGTCTCGTCCGTCGGGGGAGTTCTCGGCCTTGGCTGTACCTGAGCCCGATGTAGGCGAGCAGGCCGAGCGCCAGGAACAGGAACGGTGCATGGGCGAGGCGCAGCGCCTCGGAGGTCGTCATGGTGCATCCTCCCGCACGTGGGCCGGGCCTCAGAGGAGCGGGCCGGGGAGGCCGTCCTGGCCAGGTCGCGGGAGCGCGAGGCGGAGCGACGTGCGGTCCACGCTCAGGCCGTGAAACGTCGGAAGTACCAGACCGCGAGCAGCATCACCACGGCGAAGACGCCGGCGCCAGCCGTCAGGCGCGTCCGCACCCCCGCCCCCCGCGTCGCCGTGACGACGACCAGCCCGCCCAGGGCTGCGCCGACGCCGGCCACCGCGAAGGCCACCACCGAGTCCACCACGTAGTGCGGAGGGTCCGTCTCTGCGCACTGCTCGGTGCCGCACCAGGCCCAGAAACCGGCAGCGCCCATGACGATGCCGAGCAGGAGCCCGACGGGCACCGCCCAGAGCAGGTGAAGGAGGGGGCGCCTCCTCGGTCCGTCGCTCACGACGACGTGCCCCTCACCGCGTCCACGACAGCCACGCGGCCACCGCGAGCGCGACGAGGGCGACGAAGCCGGCCGTGACCAGGAGGCGCGCCTTCAGACGTGCCCACGGCAGGACGACGAAGACCACGGCCACGAGAGCGGTCCCGACGCCCATGCTCGTGACGGCCTGCAGGATGCCCGCGGCGACCTCGGCCTCCGATCGGCAACCGGTCCGAGCTGTGCCGCACCATCCGATGAAGCCCGGGATCGCCGCAGCAGTCAGGGTGCCCACGGCGAGGAGGGTCATCCAGGTGGCGTGCGCGAGCACGAGATCCGTGCGGCTCTGCTCTGTTCTCTCGATCGGCATGGCCCTCCCCGTGGACACGGTACGGACCCGGTGCTCCCGGCGGGCTCCCCAGAGGTGGGGGCCTGACGGGCTGCTAGCTTGCCGACATGACCTGGCCTGTCGTCCACATCTCCCGTGCGCTCGACCACGACGTCGCCACCGTGTCGAGCGTCGCCGGCGACCCGGAGAACCTGCCCGCGTGGGCGGCCGGCCTGAGCGCCGGCATCCGTCAGGAGGACGGGCGGTGGTTCACGGACTCGCCCATGGGCGTCGTCGAGGTGGCCTTCACGGGGCCGGTGGAGCTCGGCATCCTCGACCACGACGTGACCCTGCCCGACGGCTCGGTGGTGAGCAACCCCTTCCGCGTCGTGGCCAACGACCAGGGCAGCGAGGCCGTCTTCACCCTCTTCCGCCGGGACGGCGTGACGCAGGCCGAGTTCGAGTCCGACGCCGACGCCGTGCGCGGGGATCTCGAGCGGCTCGCGGCACTGCTCGACGAGCGTTCGCCTCGCGCCTGACGGACCGTCCGTCGACGGGCTCCGATCAGGAGGTGCGGCGGTCGGCCCCGGGGTCCGGCTGCGTCACGGGGTCCGGCAGCGTCACCGGGTACTTGAAGCCGACGTGGGAGTCGACGAAGCCGAGTCGCGTGTAGAAGCGGTGTGCGTCGGTCCGTGCGGCGTCGGAGGTGAGCTGCACGAGCGGCGTGCCGAGCTCGACGGCGGCCTCCTCGACCACCCACCGCATCAGCGCGCTGCCGATGCCCGACGAGCGCTGCGTGCTCGCGACCCGGACCGCCTCGACGAGCAGCCGGGTGCTCCCTCGGCGTGCCATGCCCGGGATGACCGTCAGCTGCAGCGTGCCCACGACCGCCCGCCCGTCGTCCACCGCCACGAGGAGCTCGTTGCTCGGGTCGAGGACGATGCGCTCGAGCGCGGTCGCGTACGCGGCGGCGTCCTCGTCGCCGGCGACGTCACCTCGGCCCGCACTGATCGGGTCGTCGGACAGCAGCCGCATGATCGCGCGCAGGTCGTCGGGCGCAGCCCGCCGCAGGAGCACGTCGGCGCCGCGGGCCGAGAGGTGGACGGGGAGGCTCAGGTCGCTGATCACGCCTCATCCTCGCCGAACGGCGCGAGCCGCGGCCGCGGCTGCGGCCGCAGCCCAGGCGTCGCCCTCGACGTCGAGATCCGGGTACGCCGCGAGCATGCGGTCCGGCACGACCTCGAAGGTGGCCAGGTCCTCTGCCGTCGACCGCGCCTCCGCCATCGCCTGGTACTCGCCCGCGAGCCCGACGGGCCGGCCCTCCGGCGGGTCGTCGACGTCGCGCTGCGCACGACCCGAACGCCGGAGCTCGAGTCGCCGGGCGTCGGAGAACGGCCGGAGCGCCCCGATCGTCACGAGCCCGTCGACCACGCGCGCCACCGCGTCCTCCGCGGCGGACAGGGGAGAGGGCGACCCCAGGGCGCGCCACTCGAGCTCCCGGGCGAAGGCCGACGAGGCGGCTCCCGCCGAGATCAGCCACGGGACGACGAAGTCGGGCCGTCGGGGCCCGCGGCCGTTGATCTCGGCCGCGCGCTCGGGTGCGTCGGCGACCTCGACCAGGAGCCGGGCCTCGGCGTGCGTGGACATCCACGCCGACTCGTCGTCGCTCTCGACGGGCGGACGCAGCTCCGCCGCCCGCGCCGCGGCGAACACGTGGCGCTGCCCCGGGACGACCCGATCGCGGAGGTCGAGCGACCGGTGGGCGAGACCGAGCTCGCCGGCGAGCTCCTCGACGTGGCGCCTCAGCTGGCCGCGCACCTGCGAGGCCTGCTCGAGGTCCCCGCCGAGCGGGTCGGGGACGTCCCAGTCGCGGACGGCCACCCCGCTCGGGACCCGGAAAGCCCTGGGGCACCCGATCCGGACGACGAGGTGGGCGCGCTCCACCAGGGCGGCGGACACCCTCTGCGGGGGTCGGCGGGTGTCGAAGGCCGCCCGGTCCACGGCCGTGACCGCGACCAGCAGCACGTGGTCGAGCGCCGACGCGGGCTCGGGTGCGACTCCGGCCGCCTCGATGTCGTGCGTCCCCAGCGTCAGGGCGCGGAGGTACTCGGCGGCCATCCGACTCCGCCCGATGCCCCGCGGGCTGACGAAGAGCACGGTCCGCAGGTCGGCCAGGCCCGCCTCTGACGCCGCCCGGGAGATGGCCTCGGAGTCGCCGTCGCCGAACGGATCGCTGAAGCGGCGCGCGGACCGCCGCTGCCGCAGGTAGGTCACCGTGAACCACCCGGCGAACGCGAGGCACCAGGCGCCGATGAGGTACCCGACGACGACGGACACCCAGGCGAAGGGGCCGTCCGCCGAGCCTGCGCCGCCGATGGTCCAGGCGATCGCGCCAAGCCCGACCAGCGCGATCGCGGACGCCGCGAGGATGCCCCTGCGCTCCGCCGGCGTCGTCCGACCGTGGCGTCGCTCGTCGTCCACCCTGCCCTCGCTTCCCCGGAGCATGACGTCGAGCCCCCCCCGAGCCATCCTGTCGCCGCGGCCGGGCGGGCACGACCCCGCGTGGGAGGGGCACCGCGGGGCCCTGCGCGGTTCTCCCTGCGCCACACCCCGAAATCGGCACCACACCTCGAGAAATGGGGGTGTGGTGCCGGTTTCGGGGTGTCGCGCGATGCGGGCGGTCCGCGGGCACGCGGCGGGGGCGGACCGCGGGCACGCGGCGGGAGCGGACCGCCCTCCAGGGGCGGTACGGCATGATGCTGTGCAGGACGCCTCGACGGGGGCCGAGGAGCAGGGGGCGGAGATGAGCGACACCGGAGCACCGCAGGGCACGGTCGGCGTCGCCCGACACGGGCGTCTCAGGAGGCGAGGTCCGGTCGGTCTGGTCGCCCGCCTCCTCGGCATCACGGTCGTCGTCGGCCTCGTGAGCTCGACGTCCGTGGCGGCCATCGCGACGTGGCAGGTGCTGGGCACGGCCCAGCCGACCGTCTCGCTCGCGGTGCCCGGGACGACCGCGAGCCCCGTCCCCGAGCTCACGGCCCAGTCCGGCGAGGTGAACATGCTGCTGGTCGCGACCGACACGCGGACCGGCCAGGGAGGCGGCTTCGACGACCCGGCGAACCAGGCGGCGAGCACCGGCGTCGGCAACAACGACACGACCGTCCTCGTGCACATCTCCGAGGACCACACGAACATGGCCGTGATCAGCTTCCCCCGCGACCTCATGCTGCCGATCCCGGAGTGCACGAACGACTCGGGCGAGACGACCCCCGCCTCCTCGAAGGCCATGCTCAACACGGCGCTGTCTCGCGGCGGCGAGCAGTACGGCCTCGCCTGCGTGGCGCGCACGATCGGCCAGCTGACCGGGCTGCAGATCGACTACGCCGGCAGCATCGCCTTCGGCGGCGTCGTCTCGATGGCCGACGCGGTGGGCGGCGTCGAGGTCTGCCTGGCGACCCCCATCAAGGACGACGACGTCGTGCCGGCCATCGACCTGCCGGCCGGCACGCAGACCCTCTCCGGCGTCGAGGCCGGCGCGTTCCTGCGCTCGCGGCACGGCGTCGGCGACGCGAGCGACCTCGGCCGCATCAGCAACCAGCAGACCTTCATGTCGGCCCTGGCCCGCCAGGTCGTCTCGGCGGGCACGCTGACGGACCCGACCAAGGTGCTGCGCCTGGCACGGACCGCGTTCGAGAACATGACGCTCTCGGACACCCTCTCGAGCCCCACGACGCTCGCGCAGATCGCCATCGCCGTGAACACCGTCGGGCTGTCCGACATGGTGTTCGTGCAGTACCCCGTCGCCGACGACCCCGCGAACCGCAACCGCGTCGTCGTCGACACCGAGGCCGCGGCGCTGCTCAACTCGGTGCTGCAGGCCGGCCAGCCGGTCGTGCTGGGGGAGGACAGCCTCGGGCGCTCCGCGATCATCGACCCGGACGCGCCGGCGCCGGCGCCCGCGCCCGCGCCGACCCCGTCGTCGACCACCGCGGCCCCCGACGCCGGGGACGAGGCCACGCCAGGCGCAGGCGCAGGCGCCGGCGCGACGGACGCGCCGACCGAGACCACGGCCCCGGCCCCGGCTCCGGCCGCGACCCCGCTGCCCTCGTCCGTCTCGGGGCAGAGCGCGGACCAGGTCACCTGCGCGGTCAAGAAGTAGGTCCCGACCGGCTCGGCGGGCCGCTGCCGACCCGACGGGCCGCGGGGCGAGCACACTGGGGCCCTCCACCTCGAAGGAAGAAGGCCCCACCATGTCAGCGTCGACAGTCCTGTTCATCGGCGGCACCGGCATCATCAGCTCGGCGGCGGCCGTCCGGGCCGTCGAGCTCGGCCACGAGCTCACCGTCCTCAACCGCGGGTCGTCGTCGACCCGGCCCGTGCCCGACGGGGTCGAGGTGCTGACGGGGGACGTGTCCGACCCTGCCTCGGTCCGCCGGGCGATCGGCGACCGGTCGTTCGACGTCGTGGTCGACTTCGTCGCCTTCACGCCCGACCAGGTGCAGGCCGACATCGACCTCTTCACCGGGCGCACCGGCCAGTACGTCTTCATCAGCTCGGCGTCGGCGTACCAGAAGCCCGTCGCGGCCCTGCCCATCCGCGAGTCGTCGCCGCTGCGCAACCCGTTCTGGCAGTACTCCCGCGACAAGATCGCCTGCGAGGACCTGCTCGTCGCCGCCTACCGCGACCACGGGTTCCCGGCGACGATCGTCCGGCCGTCGCACACCTACGACCGCACGGCGCTCCCGGTCACCGGCGGCTGGACCGTCGTCGACCGCATGCGCCGCGGCCTCGAGGTCGTCGTGCACGGCGACGGCACGTCGCTCTGGACCCTCACCCACCACGCCGACTTCGCCCGCGCGTTCGTCGGGCTGCTCGGCCTGCCGGCCGCCGTCGGCGACGTGTTCCACATCACCTCTGACGAGGCCCTGCCCTGGGACCAGATCTACACGACCCTCGCCGCCGCGGCAGGCGTCGACGAGCCCCGGCTGGTGCACGTCGCGAGCGAGAGCGTCGCCGTCGTCGAGCCCGAGTGGGGGCCGGGCCTGCTGGGCGACAAGGCCCACTCGGTCGTGTTCGACAACGCGAAGGTCAAGGCGTTCGTGCCCGGCTGGCACGCGACGACGTCCTGGGCCGCCGGCGCTCGCGAGATCGTCGACTGGTACGACGCCGACGCGTCGCGGCGCGAGGTCGACCCGGCCGCCGAGCGGGCCTTCGACCGCCTCCTCGCCGGCGCCCGGGCCTTCCGGGGCTGAGCGGGACCGGGCCCGAGCGGGACCGGGCCTGAGCGGGACCGGGCCTGAACGGGACCGGGCCTGAGCGGGACCGGGCCCCGCGGTCGCACCGTGACCGGGCGGGGCGGCCCGGCTCAGGGCGTCGCGCCCGGCGCGCCCGTCTCGAGCGACCACGCCGTCACGTGCACGACGGAGCCTGCGACGACGTCGAGCTCGACCGGCCACGAGCCGCGCTCGTCGGTCGCGAAGGGCGCGGCGTACAGGGTGCGGGCGACGAGGGCGCCGGAGGTGGCGCCTGCGTCCCAGCCCAGGGTCGTGACCGCCGAGGCCCCCGCCGGCAGCTCGAACTGGCCGTAGCCCGGGTCCTCGGCGAGGAACGACCCGCCCTGCTCGACCGTGACCGCGAGCTCGTGGCCGTTCTGGTCGGCGAAGGCCACGTCGGGGTAGCCCTCGACCACGCAGGGGGCGTCCGTGTAGTTCGTCAGCCGCAGCGTCTGGCTGCGGTGCCCCGTCGCCGCGCCGGGCTCGCCGAGCAGCAGCATCGCCTGGTCACGGGTGCACCACGACGGGTCGCGGTCCGGGTCGCGACCGGGATCGAGCGTGGGGACGGGCGTGCCCTCGGCGTACGGGTCGGGGAGGGCGCCCAGGGCAGGGTCCGCGCCCTCGGCGACCGCCGCCTCCTGCGCGGACGCGACGCGGGCGGCCCGTTGCCCGAGCGCTCCGGTGGCGACGACCGCCGCGACGGCCACGACGGCGGTCGCGACGAGGACGGCCTGGCGACGCCGGGCTCGTGACGGCGTCGCGGCAGGGTGTCCGGCCGTCAGCTCGTCGTCGGGCTCGGGCGTCGAGGGGGCCGGGACTGCCGCCCGTCGCCGCACGAGCAGGGCAGGGAGCCAGCCCTGGACCACGCCCCACCAGGCGCCGACGGTCGCGTCGGTGCCCAGTCCGTCGAGCAGCATGCGGAGGCGCGGTGCCGGGAGCGCCGCCACGATCGTCGCGAGATCGAGGGCCAGGCCCGCCGCGCCTCCGGCGAGGACGATCGCGAACCAGGCGAGCGCGACCCGTGCGGTGCGGTCGTCGACGCGGGTCGCGAGCGGGACGAGGAGGCGCGCCACCAGGAACACGACCGCCGCGGCGAGCAGGGTCGTGCCCACGCCCCAGGCCCACGGGCGCACCCCGGGTGAGAACGGGATCGTCGCGGGCAGGACCGCGCCGACGCTGGCGGGCAACAGGCCGCTCCAGCTGACGGCGACGGCCAGGGCGCCGCTCACGAGCCACAGCCCCGCGGCGGTCGCCGCCACGAGGGTCGGGCCGGAGGCGCGGGTGCGGAGTCGGGGTCGGGGTCGGTCGGCGGCCTCGTCGGTCATGCGCCTAGTCCATCAGGGACGACCGACGGCGGCATCCGCCGCGAGGAGCATCGTGGGGCAGCGGTGCTGGCGGTGTCGGCCGTGCTGGCGGTGCGTCAGCCGGTGTCGTGCTCGTGGCGGACGGGGCGGCGCGTGCCTGGTTCACTCGCATCATGACGAACCGGCCGAACATCGCGCGAGTCCTGGTCGACGGTGTCGAGGTCAGCCGCGACCACGATCTCGGCGCGGAGCCCTCGTTCGAGTTCGAGACCGACGAGGGGAACCGCTACCGCGTGGTGGCGGAGGACACGCCTCGGCGACAGACGTGGACGGTCACCCGCTCGGACGGCGCGGAGGAGATCCCCGCCGGGACCGTTCGTCACGACAAGCCGTGGCTCATCTTCGGATCCAGCGCCCACCACTACTTCCCGCCGGGGTCTCGCGTCGCGGCGGGCTTCCAGAACGACCTCTGGAACGCCGTCCAGTCGCTCGCCGTCTGACCGGGTCGGCGGGCGGGAGCGCGGGAGGGGCCACAGGCGCGGACGCCAGGCGTGGCGTCAGGGCACGTGCCTGCGCCGGCGCCGTCAGCCGAGGGTGCCGCGACTCCGCTCGTGCGACCGGGCGGCCCGCTGTGTGAGGGCGGACACGAGGTAGGCCGCGGCGAGGGCCGCGTAGACCACCGTCGACATGACCGTGCTGGCGGTCGAGCGACCGTCGGAGGAGGTGCCCACGACGTCGCCGAGCGCCTGCCAGACGAAGAACGCCGTCAGCACGACGCTCGAGGTGGTGCCGCCGGTCAGCTTCCAGGCGGGTCGGGGCGGGCGGATCGGCTCGCCCGCGGCGCGGAAGGTGCGACCGCAGAACACGACCGTGGCGACCGTCACGGCCAGGAGCACCGCCGTGCCCGCTGCCTGGCCGGCGAGGAGCGCGACCCCCAGCCCGACGCCGAAGCTGACGATGACCGCCACCAGGACGATGCCGACCTTGGTCGTCGCGGACGTGATGCGCGGTGCCATCGTTCTCCCCCTTCGACGAGACCTGTGCGTCTCGCCTCGACTCTAGGGCGCGGCCGCCTCTCGGCCAACGGGCGACCGCTGGACCTGTGGGGCGGTCACGCCCGCCGGTACCGCGAGCCGTCCCAGGTGTGCACCGCGGTGTCGTCGCCCAGCATCCGCAGGTCGTACGCGGCGCAGTCGACGAAGGTGCCGATGCTGATCCAGGACCGCGAGCGGCGCAGCTCGCCCTTGGAGGGGCCGTCGGAGCCGATGCCGGCGCGGTGCACCATCCACTCGATGTCACGGGCGTCGTCGTCGAGGTAGCGCATCACGGCCTCGTTGTCCTCGTGCTGGCCGATGTAGCTGCGCGCGATGGTGCTCCGCACGGCCCTCAGCGGCAGCGGCAGGCGGGTGCCCGGGGCGGCGCTCAGTCCGCCCGCCTGGTAGAGCAGGCGGCGGGTGCCACTGCGGCGCATGGCCGGCACGAGCTGTCGGACGAACTCGGCGTTGACCTTGCGCTCGCTCTGCGCCGCAACGTCGCCGACC
>Ga0265797_10011831_pt1 | contig 10847 bp, 12 predicted proteins | sample P2T30metagenome_FD_192433 | JGI IMG/M metagenome (GOLD analysis project Ga0265797, IMG submission 192433) | Plant litter microbial communities from East Loma Ridge, Irvine, California - P2 T30 | ecosystem: Environmental > Terrestrial > Plant litter > Unclassified | place: USA: California... | reverse complement strand
TCCAGCAGAAACGCGCATACTTCAATACCCTCCCACAGAATCAGCTAGTTGGCCTCCTCCTGACTGCTACGATCCGACATCCAGAACTACCCATATTCCCTCCGAACGTAAAGAGCCTTATACCCGAGACCTCAGCCATCAAGTCAGAAACGCCGCAACAACAGCCCTTATCCACCCAACACTACACCAACTACCAACCCCCACCATCCTTTAATCTTGGTCAGATATCTTCGACTCCAAACGGCCACACAACTACAAGCCACACACCGCAGTTCTCATCACATTCCCATTCCGAGATGGACGCTGCAGAAGCACAACTCCTCGGCGAGAGCAGCCACCAGCCGCGCACAACAATAGATCTCGCAGGCAACCAGTACGAAGAAGACGACGGCTACGACACCGACCCACCCGCACATTACCCCAAAGCCGGCAACGGTCTCGCACGAACACTACGGCCAGAGAGCGAAGATCTTAATTGGCTTGTCGACGACAATTTTGAGGTGTTCAGCCATAGTTACCAGGGGGACGGAACGGGACTGGGTGCTGATGGCACGCTGGATGGCATGGGAGATGGACAGAAAGTAGTTTAGGATGCTGCTGGAGAAGCCTCTGCTAAGGATGCTGGTGATGACGAGCTGTCAGATATGGATTGCGAGGATGTGGAGCGCTTGGTCGCTTTCACCAAGGGCAAAGAGCAACCTTCACTAAGGGACCTCTTGACGCAGCGAAAGTGAAGCTCGAGATGCATGCATACAGTAATACAACTCAGCGTTCTGGTCAGTCACCTTGCAATTGAATAGTTCAGACGAAGGAAAGTTCCTTGTATTATCCAGGAAAATTAAACATAAAGCGTGGTATCTCGAGAAGTATAGCTAAGCAAGAACCGGGCCTAAAACGGCCATAGTAATCCAAACGCCAACCCGTGCATAACCTCGTTACGAAGCCATTAACGTCGTCACTCATTCATCGTCGATGCCGTATCCCCCCAACGTGCTTTCAGGATCTTGCCACTTCTTGCTCTTCAGAATCCTCATCTTCTTGATCGGACTCGCAGAGCGCTGCATCGTCTCGCGCTCACTGGCCTCTAATCTGGCCCGCAGCATCTCGTTTTCTCGTTCCAGTTCGTCGACCCGGTCGCGGAGTTCTGGGTCTGGGTCTTCGTACACCTTGATCTCTTGCTTCATCTGTGCCTTGGTCGCTCGGATGACGACGTCGATCTTGGAGTCGATGTGTGCTTGCTGGTTGTCTTGTTCGTTGTCGAGTGCCGTCTGCCATCTTCGGCGTTCTTGTTCGACGGCAGCTTCCATCTCGAGATAGCATTCGTCGCGGATCTCTTGCTCGAGGTCGACCATGTGATCTTCGGCTGCGGCCCAGGAAGATTCAGCTGCTTTCCTGCGAGCTGTCTCCTCGGTGAGGCGGAGTGCGAAGATTTCGATTTCCGAGGTAAGACGTGCGATTTCGGCGTTGGCATATTCAAGCTCTTCCATTACAGCCGAGGGTGTTGTGCGGCCTGAAGGGGTTGCGCGTCCCGAGGAGGCTGTACCAGGGCGCTTGAGAGGTACACCGATTGTGTCAGAGGTGGATGGCATGCGTGGCACGGTAACCTCGCGAGCGAGAGCGGAGTAGCGGAGAATCTGCGACGTGGCGTTGTAGTCGCCTTTGGGATCTGCCGTCACGACCATGATGGACTTTTGAGGCTGACGGTGCGATTGTGCTTGACGGGCGGAGGCAGGGAACGAATTTGAGAAGAGAAGCTCCGTGAGTTTGCACTGGCGGAAGGGCACAATGTTCTGAGAGTATGTTAGTTGAAGTAATGATGAGACGGGTAGATATACGCACCTTTGAGCCGCCTTGGTTGTCTGACTGCATCTGCATACACTGACCCAGATACATGAGGGACTCATTGATCTTGCCAGCTTCCGCAAGCGTCTCACCCGCGGTCTTAGCATTTCGGGCACGCTCCGAACCTGCCAGGTCGACGATGGTAAGGTTACTGCTGGACCATGGACCTTGGCGTTCTGCGTCTCTCTTCTTGATCTCAATGTGGAAGAAGCCATGACTCCGCGAGCTGACAGCATTGCTTCCAGTGCCAGTGACCTTGCGCTCCATAAGACCTGTTTCCAGCACCATCATAGCTTCCTCGAAGCTTCCGCATATGATCTTGGTGAGACCAGCGACGACCTTTCGATCTGGGCTCTTCTCGGTGCTCTTGAAGAGGAGCGCCCTGCGCTTCACGTTTGGCTGTTTGTTCTTCAAGGCGTTTCCGCTCAACAGGTCGAAGATGCGGTCGTTGTAGACTTCGTACATTGACATGACGATCGCGTATTCTACGCTCGGGTCTGTGGGTATCTGGATATCGGCCACCGAGGGTGATTGTGGGAGTGTAGACGGACGTGGCATTTTGTTTGACTTGTATGTGCTTCCTGTGGAGAATATACTACAATCCTATTGTTCCATTAGCACGCGTTCCTCAAATTCTGCATTCTCCAGTATTAAATGGGATCGGACTTACTGCCACGGGGGTTTGCGCTCGTGAATAGCGACCCGACTGGTTGTTATCGCCATACATATTTTCGATGTATGCGGTCGCAGTGTACATTTGTGCTTCTGACACATCTGCATTTGCGAGCGAGGAGTACGCCGGGGCGCCATAGAGGGATTGTACGAGCTGCTCGTCGCATGCTTGGAAAATGACGTCCAGTGTCATCTGAACAAGGCCGCGCTGGGATTTGGTGCCGAGGATCGTGTGACTCTGTGATCGCATTAATGCCTGGTATGCAGAATTGTAGGCGCTGTCCAAGATTTGCATACCTTTCCAGAGCCAGTGCAACCCAGCGTTGCAAGAAGTCCATCTCGGCCGTGGTGGCCTGGCGCGCCCATGACACCCTCAATCATGGGAACCACACCAGTGCCCTTGAATAGATCCATTTGTCGCGCATCTTCCTCGAAGACTTGCGTGAAAGCAAACCGTTCAACAGCGCGCTTGCGTTTGTCTTGGGTTGGCGGTTGTATCGTTATATGAGTTGGATGATGGTTCTCGCTCTCTTCGACGCTGAGGAAGCGCGCACTTCCCGAGTTGGAAGGGCGCAGGCGCAGAAAGACATCGAATAGCGAACTTGAGGGTCGTGGTGGCGGCTCCATTGTGACTATGTTTTGTTTCTGGTTTGGCGATGCAGGCAAAATGTCAGTCAACGTTGGTGTACCAGATGCATGTGGAGCCGCTCGTGCACGCGCCCGTGTCGGTCAACATGGCCAGAACGCCGTTGCCCTGGACAACCGTCGCGTCGCCCATGACACGCTGTGACGTAACGCCATGCGATCGCGCGGGGATGCGGAGAGAACAAAGAAGCTCGCTCTTTAGTCTCACCGGCACTACCTAGGTACTTGACGATCTACCAGCTCACCAACCTAAAATAGTGCAAATTCATTTCCTCCAATATGGACAGCCTCCCAGCCGAAATACTTCTCTGCATCGCCGAGTGCAGCACCACCCTGCCAGAATTGCTTGAGTACAGACGCATCTCGCGCCGTTTCAAGCAAGCTGTCGACGACAAATGCAAATCTCACGCTTTGTACCTGCTGCATCGCAGACCCTGTCCGCCAGCTGTTGACGACGCACTACTTGCTATCCGCCTGAAACGTATACCCTGGGAATCATGCTGCCATTACGACCACGCACAGGGCGATTATTCTTTCTACCCTTCGAAAGACTTCTTTGACGCGGTTCTGGATGAGACCGAGGTGCCGCCAGGCTGTCCCTCTATTCCAGCCGCAACCTGGATGGAGGAGATCCACGCCGTCATGGATCTGTATCTGCTGGTATTAGCTTACTTGTCCACCAGTATGCATTGTCCCACGAATAATCCATGGGTCTATCCTGGCGGCACCGAGCTTTTATCCATTGACAAGGACTACGAATGGCCAAAGCCCCAAACTGAAGCCATTATTCGGTCATATTTTCGCAACTTCGTCTTCACAACTGTATACGCACCACGTGTTTTTGTTGAGCCTTTCGCTGCCGTAGCAGCTATGATTGAAGACACTCCAAGATTAGATTATGCTGTTGCAGAGGACAGAAGACACAATATAGTGTCCGAGGAATTCGCGAAATACCCCGTCTTAGAGAGCTTGCGACTTCCTTTGGAGGATAGACCTCGACATCATCCGGTCTTTGATGGCTTTTTTGAGTGGTTGTACGCACAGTGCAGCCCTCTCGAATTTCTCGTTCTACCTGATTCTTTCCAAGATCCAGCAATGGGTGGTCATCCAAGTGCCTCCCTAACGAGGAGTTTTCCAGGAGAAGAACGCCATCAGCTTGCCCTAATGCAGATCTGGAAGATACACCAACTCAGGGAGGATCGAGGTTGGGGTAGCAAACCAGAAGACGGGTATTATGTTGCAGCTCGCTTCAACCCGATCCAGCCTGAACTCACCAGTTCCACTATCGTCTATCGCCGGTTGCTTCACGTTTCGGTTTGGTCTGAGCCTCAGATCATCATCAACGATTGGGTACAAGAGGATGCATATTCACTGGTGTTAAGAGATCCCGGGAAGGAAGAATATCACTTCACTGAAAACGTTTTAGGACTTCACAGGTTCAATGCTTTGGGCAGGATACTTGAAGCTGAACTCAAGAACAGATTTGGCTTAAGATATAAGTCTGAATATGCGGAATATCTGGATATTGACTGTGGCATATTAGACCCAAGACCTGAGCTGGAGCAGTGGGTATAAGTTATGCAACAACTCCTTCACTGCGTAAATTGGCCACTTCTTCTTGACTCATCCCCAGTGTGTTACCGAGTATCTCGTTTGTATGCTGGCCTAATGTGGGTGGAGGTAGTCGTATGCCTGGAGTCGAGTCTGACCATTTCACGGGCGTGTTGACTAGTTTGATCGGTCCACATGCTGGGTGCTCGATTTCTTTGACCATGTCTCTTGCGAGCACTACTCCAGATTAGCATCGACAAGAAACACTTGTTCCGGCAGGGATAATATACATACCGTGCTCGTGGTTCAAGGTATCCTGAACATCGTTGATAGCAGCGTACGCTGGAATTGTTAGCTAAGAACTCCAAGGCATACCGTTGGTACTTACGCATTCCACTTCCCTCGAGCACGTCGAGCAATTCCTGCGTAGTTTTCTTCTTCGTCTCCGTCTCAATCAACTCCTCTAGCTCGTCTCTATGCTGCACCCTCAACGCGTTCGTTTTGAACCTCTCATCGAGAATCCATTCGGGCCTTTCCAACCTGTTGCACAAAACTCCATACAACCTATCGTTTCCACCTCCGAGCAAAATGTCTCCATCTGCCGTTTTGAACGCCTTGTACGGTACAATTGATGGATGCGAAGTTCCCCAGCGTCCAGTGTCGCGTTTTCCGCTAATGAGAGTGGAGCTGGCAATATTGGCCAGGGTGGCAACTTGACAGTCTGATAACGCGACGTCGATGTGTTGGCCCTTGGAATTTGGGTTTCTGAGGCGCCGGAAGAGAGCTGCCATGATGGAGTTGGAGGTGTAGAGACCGGTTGTCAAATCGGTTACTGCTACGCCGACCTTAACGGGTGGGCCATCGCGGGTTCCGGTGATGTGCATTAGGCCAAATTCGCTGGTTTGTATTAGCATTGACATGGTGTTAACAAACTGAGTCGGGAGATGTACGCTTCAACCATGACGTCGTAACCTGCTCTGTTTCTGTATGGCCCTGTTTGGCCGTAACCTGTGATGCTGGCGTAGATAATTCCGGGGTTGATCTTTGACACGGTATCATAGTCCATAGCGTACTTTGCTAGAGAGCCTGGAAGGTAATTCTCGACAAGAACATCGCATTCTTTCACCAGGCGATGCAAAATGTCTACACCAGCTGGGTGCTGGAAAGACAGGCCTATCGATCGCTTGTTACGGTTGACCTATTCTTAGTGAGCCATAGAAGAGACGTGATTACGGTGTTGTACTAACACCCAAATAGTAAGCACTCTCTCCTGGCCCTTCTTGGTTATCGGTGTACTTCGCGTAAGGTGGTCCCCATGCTCGTGTGTCATCTGGCCAAATCAATCAGTTTGAAAGGTAACCTTTGAGCTTGAGATTTCGTCTTGCTCACCTCCTCTTGTCGGATGTTCAATCTTGATCACGTCTGCTCTAACACAATGTCAATTCCTGAGTCTTTAATCTCGCCAACCTCGGTTGGGCCGTACAGGGTCATCCATCGCATACCCAAGATCACCCAAAATTTGCGTGCAATATGGCTACTAGAAGTCAGTCGAGTTTCTCGCGAGTTCATGAATCATGACTCACTCCAGCAAGTACTCTTGTCATATCAAGCACTTTAATGCCGGCTAGAGGCAGGTTGGACGCATCTGCATTCGATGCCTCAGTTGCTAGCCGTCGAACATGGCTGGGTCGTGCCCAATTGGACCGTGAACATGTCACCGTCGCCTGGAAAGCGCGTCTCGAGCTTCTCAGCAACATGTTTGCCATTTCGATGTGGTGTATGTAGAATCACGATATGTGCCGGGTAACGGAATGCTTCCACGGCATACCTATTCCCGACGATGGGCTAGCTCCAGTTCGGTGATCCGAGGCTCATCGCTAGCTGCAGAACCCCACCAAGTTTCTCTCTCCAATTACCCACCCCACCATGTTTACTGGTCTCGTTGAAACCATTGGCAGTAAGCTACCATGCATTGTCTTTCCTGCGCGGCTCGGCTGACGATGGCTAGCTGTTGCCGCTCTTGAGAAGCTCGACCAGACGGCCTCGGGAGGCGGCGGCACATCGTTGACCATCTCCGGATGTGAGGACATACTGGGGGACGCCCATCTGGGCGACAGTATCAGCGTCAATGGTACGTTCGCGCTACTATACTTCATCTCGTGGTCTAATCCAACCAGGCACCTGTCTCACCGTCACGGAATTCACCAAGTCATCGTTCAAGATCGGATGCGCTCCCGAAACCCTCCGACGGACAAATTTGGGGTCGCTGAAGGAGGGCTCCAATGTCAACCTAGAGCGCGCAGTCTCTGCCAACACCCGCATGGGCGGTCACTTCGTGCAAGGACATGTCGACACGATCGCCACCATCGAGTCGGTAACACCGGACGGCAACGCGCTTACCTTCCGCTTCAAGCCTCGCGATACATCGGTCCTGCGATACATAGTCGAGAAGGGTTACGTCACAATCGATGGGGCTAGCTTGACGGTTACAAAGGTGCAGGATGGTCCTGAGGGTTGGTGGGAGGTCATGTTGATTGCCTACACGCAAGAGAAAGTCGTCACGGCAAGCAAGAAGCCGGGCGAGGACGTCAATGTCGAGGTCGACCAAGTCGGCAAATACGTCGAGAAGAGCGTAGCTGGATACTTTGAAGGGTCATCGAATGGAGAATTCGCGATACTGGAGAAGATGGTTTCGAAGCTGGTGGACGAGAGGCTGAAGGCTCTTGGAAAGTGATGGACACATGCTGGACCATCGGCTGCTACGCGTACGCGCACGCGCAGGCAGGCTCTCAGCGCCAAGATCGAGGGTTTGCCGTCAATGCCGTAGAAGTCATGGCCCCACATTAGTAACCAACCAAAACAAATCATTCAACTTCAGTTATATGGTTGCCTCGAAAGGGGCTCATGGGTGAGACTTGCAGCCCCATTGCGGTGGTGGCTTGGACAGAGTGAGGCGCAGCCTTGGTTTCGTCCAATACATATATATCTACATGTCTATCCCATCATTTCACAAGACACTCCCTACTATTCCACACCTACACATTAAAGGGCGAGCAGATTGATACTCATGATCTGAGGCTCGTCGTTGATGCTTAGTTCGAGTGTGGCGGCTCTCACATCGATCCCCTCATGGTTGACAGTTGTCAAGAGGCATATCGTCGCACAGTCCGGAGTGGCGGCTTCGAAGGTCTCCTCAACCGTTGAACAATCATTGCTTACATTGCAGGACTAGTCCATGCCATAGTGGAGAGAGTTAGGCAGAACACCATGCCGCGGCGCCGACATGCAGACCAACGATGTCATTAGGCCGAAAGCTCTGGACATTTCGATACTTTTTGTGCTGCGAGCCGGTATGATAGGAATGATCTTCCACTGACAGCGCAGACGTGCAGCTATCGGGGTGGCGTCTCCGCCTGTCCAGAACAGCATCTTGCCCAGCGGTGCAGCGCAATTGCATGCCGCAGGCTGGCCGGCACTAGCAGATTCTAACTCCAGAAGATTGGGGGCCAAACTGATTGCACAGAAAAATTGTGTGAAAGAGGAAGCGAAGACCGCGGGTTACATGCAGGCTTGGTAAGGGATTCTGTCGGCATAGGTCATTGGCGTTTCTCACCGGCGTGCTGCTGCATAAACACGTCAAGAGCCGACCCTCTTCAAGCGCGCATGCCACCAGACGTCTACCCCAGACGCTCATCTCGTAGCGCCATCGCTTGAGCGATTTCTCTTCCCTTTCCCCGCCGATTCCCAGGCGTCTAAAGCATGCGTTGCTACTAAACCTTTGTCTTCGGCTATCTATCCCCGGTACGCACCTGTCATGGACTGGCGACTACTCGACTACGCCAAGGAAGCTGAGGAGACCGCAACGGGCCTACTCTCGTTCGAGAGTGAGATCCCCCAATATCGCAAAGACGTCAGGAGCCATATCGCAGAGTTGTTTGCCATATCGCACGCTCTACTGGAGCTGAACGAGGCGCTGGAGTCGTCCCGCTATGGCAGATATGCAGGCTTCATACGAACGGACCTAGAGGTTTGCCTCCCGAGCTTAGGGCACACGCTTGACGATGTTCAAGAAATATTCACCAGGTCCAAAAAGAGCAGGCACGCTGCGCCCGGTGCTTTTCCCGGCACACCACCGTACGCACTCATCTGGGAAGATGCGCTTACGGATTTCACGGCGGAAGGCATGTCCTTACCCAAAAGATTCGAGATTGTTAGGACATATCTACAGTGCATGCACGATGCTCTGAAGGGGTAAATAATGTTAGCAACGTGTTCAACACCATGGCTGACTGGATCCAGAAACGAAGATGAGGCCGAATTGGCTAAATTCAAGGTCACACTGGCCAGGCTGCTCAAGAAGCAGAAGCCAACGCCGATTGAATCTTACTTCAGTAAGCTCTCGGTACACGGCCATGGGAAGGGTGGTGCTAGAACACCAAAGCCGCCTTCTCCCAAGGTGTCTAGACCGAAGATACACCAACACCCCACGTATCCGGCAGCCCAGTACGGGTACCAGCCAGCCCCGCTACCGCTACCTCATCGATCTCATATTGCACCAACGTGGGGAGGCATAGGGGACATACCGTATATTCCTCCCCCAGTGCCAGAAATCCCTCAGTCGCCCACGTATTCGTCCGCATCATCACAGGCCTACTCGAACCAATCGACGGACTCAGAGCCAGTCGCTCATTGGGCAATGAAGATCTTCGATGGACGCCACGGCTCTACACCATCTCAAAGCCCCTCGGAGCCTACTGAGTGCTTCGGGAGGGATGAACCAAGAGTGATTGAGCTGTTAGACACCGATGGCTTTGAAAAGATCTTGGAACTACCATTCGAAGCAACTAATGTCTGGGTGAGAATATACTGGAGGGCCGACGACAACCGTGCACGGATACTCTTCCTTACTATAGATCACAATGGCAACCGTGTGAGGTACCAGGTCCCAATCACCGCATTAGCATTACGGCGCGCAGGATCGTGCTTGCAGCTCTGTCGCATCAATCGTCAAGATGGTCAACTTGACCTGTGGGCTAGACTACGCTTCCCTCTATACGAACGTAGGTACATTTGAGTCGCTCCTGCAAACACCTTCTAATGTTCCCTCAGGTATGGTACTTTTCTATTGTACCGCCATAGCTATGAAGCGCCAGGACCATACCCCCATTGCAGAGGGGCTCGAGGATGTTTTCCTGCCTGGAGAAAGGATTATGTTTGCAGGGTAAGTGATTGTTACTAGCCTCTTGTTCCATGCTGACGCTTCTCAGTGAGACTGTTGACGGCAAGTATCTCCACGTCTTCCGCGTCAAATACGATACGGACTCGGGCTGTGTACGGTTCGAAGCTACTGCTCGTCGCGGGCCTATGAAGGACATACCTATCTGGACGGCATTCGTCACGCCATATGTTGGACGCAGTGACTGGATGAAGCGCGTCGGTCCAGAAACAATCCAGTTCGAGAAGCTGCATCCGTATGTCTTCAGTGATAGCTACAGGCTACCCAAAGGCCCTACGGGCAAGTACCGGTTGAGCTTTACTTCACCAGAAGGTATTTGAATCCCCATAACCTATATGTGTCCGATGCTGATACATAAATTAGACGCGAAACAGTTCAAAGAAAACTTTTACCGCATGAGAGTCCGGTAGGCTTCCTGACGAGCTCAATAGAGCAATCCCGTTCGACCAAAATGCACGACACTCTCCTAATGTATAACGACATCACGATCAAAATCTATTAACGACTTTACGACATAACGCAAACAAAACTCTCACGACGTAACGACGAGGGCGGATTCTGCTTTTGGCACGATATACCCCTCTCACTACTTTCTCTGATTGGATGTTGCAAATTGACACTATGCTGTTCTTGATGCTGTATTTGTCTTGAAGACTTGGCCTTTGTTTATCGCACGTAGTGTAATGGTAAAGAAAATTGGTTGCATGAACCTTGGGATCGACAGCAAAAAAAGTGAACTTCTTCGTGTCACGCCTCTTTGGGCCTAGCGTCCAAAGTCTCAGATGCCCCGCTTCCCACCGAGATTGCCCTGGTGAGACCCTGGACCGAGCGAGTCTGTGCTTGGTACTACCAAAACCAAAATTTCCCTATCCTACTTGGACCGGAGCAACGCCAGTCTCTC